>Ga0207024_10094_pt1 | contig 26068 bp, 24 predicted proteins | sample Alteio_BWMinCont_44_FD_153470 | JGI IMG/M metagenome (GOLD analysis project Ga0207024, IMG submission 153470) | Enriched cells from forest soil in Barre Woods Harvard Forest LTER site, Petersham, Massachusetts, United States -... | ecosystem: Environmental > Terrestrial > Soil > Temperate forest >...
CCGTCAATACCAGTAATAAGAAATAACGTGAGCGACTCATCACAATATACAGATTTTGAAATACGGTAAAAGGATGAATTTTTTTATCGCCTTGCCGAAGTGGTTTATCAGCTGTTAATAATTTCGACAAAAGAATAATGTTTAGAATATAAAGCATGGCCATGAAATAAAATGGTATAGCATAAGCTAGCGGCGATTTACTCGTTAAATTCACTAAATGCCCACCTATAATTGGCCCCATAATAACGCCAATTGATAAGCCGGTATTAATATAACCTAAATTTTTAAGTTTAGTGTCAGGGGTACTATTGTCTGCAACCGCTGCAAATACCACTGCCAATGTTCCTGAGGAAAAACCGATCAACAAGCGACTGATAAATATTAATGGCACGGATTCAATGCTTAAACTAAAACCGCCTAATAAACAACCGATAGCTGCCGATCCCATGGAAATTAAAATGGCTTTCTTGCGCCCATGTTGATCCGAAAATTCGCCGAAAAAAGAACCGCCAAATAATTGTGCTAAGCCATAACAAGCCACTAATGTGCCAAGTAAAATGGAGCGCATTTCAAAAGAATAATGTTGTAATAATGTAGAGTGTAAAAATAATGGCGTATAAATCGGTACTGGCATAAAAAAATTACCAATGTCTAGAAATACGGCTAACATAAGGGTGGCTAATAAAGACTTTTTCATAATTCTTCTCTTTTTATTAATATTGCGATATTATATCAAAGTTTAACTGCTTTTGTACCCGTATAAAATACGGGAATTTGATACCAGGGCTCTCCAGTACCGAAAGATAAATTCATTCTTAAGATTTATCCATTTTTATAATAGTAGCAATAGCATCAATTACCAGTTGCGGCTGATGCTGTTGAATAGTGTGCTGACTTCCCCACGCTATAAATTGAATACCTTTGGGAGATAAATGTACCATTTGTACCTGCCATTTTTGCCATAGCGCTTCATTTTTAGCTGATTCATTATGATCAGTAGCCGTTAGCACAATTAAAGGAATCGGGGGAAATGGGCCAGCTTGCTTAACTTGCTGTTGACTTTCATTAGCAGTGATCGCTTCAAGATAATAGTCAGCTGATTTTGGTGGTGGTGGATCATGACGATCAGTAATTATTTTATAATTTTTGGTATCGTATCGGCTGTAACATCCTGGTGGTTAAATTCAATGATAAATCGTTATTATAAAAACTCTTTGAGTATTTGCCTTATTTGTATCGCTCTTTATATTGTTACCATGGCATTTTTAATTTTCGCCAATAATAAATTTCTTTTTGTTATTCCTTTTGTAGGAATAGGAATTTTTGGTGTGCTAGCGTGGGTACATTTAAATAATATCTTTTCTCAGGCCGTCGATGAAAAAGAGCAGGGGTTAATTTTTGGAATTTCGCAAGCTACTTGGTCTTTAGGCGGGTTAATCGGAACATTTTTAGTAGGTTTAACCTCTGCTGTACATGAAAAAGTGACTGCTGCAACGCCTGTATTTTTTGAAGTGCTAGCGCTTATCACCATGATATTGATGTTGATGACCTTGCGAAGGAAGAAGAATGTCATCCTCGCCAGGCATACTGATCAAAAAGAAGTACGTGCGAAATAAGCGGGGATCTATAACCCCTACCTCTTACTGCTTACTAAGCCATCACCAAAAATTAATATTAAAACAATGAACAATAACCACACAAACCAATTGCCATGTCGCGCATAAAAACTAGTTTGATTGGCAATAATTGCAATAGTAGATAAAGTAGTAACCGGCTGTAAATTAGTAGAAATTTCGGTGGTATTGCCTACGGGATCTGTTACGCTGAGTAACCCGGCTCGAGCAGAACGTACTATAGTATAGCCATTCTGTATACCATTTAAAAATGCACCCATGGCATGGACTTTTTCATCCACACTGAAATCCCATGCAGGCACAAATAAGACACCAGAGTTATTTTTTCCATATTGGTGAGCTGGATTCGGGTAATCCATATCGCGACAAATAGCGATACCGGCTTTTTGATTATTAATTAAAAAATTAACTAATTCACTGCCAGGTGTTAAATCATCTTCTACAATTGGTACAAAATGTCGTTTTAGATATTTACCGACTAACTGGCCATTTTGGTTGAACAATAAAGCAGTGTTAAAATGCTTTTCACCAATAGTTTCGTTAACGCCAACAATGACTATAATATGATTATCTTTCGCGACTTTACTAAATATAGCTAATATTTCAGACGAATTGTTTTTATTAATTGCTAAAATTTCTTCTGGCAGCAAAATAATTTGCGCGCCTTGGGTTGCCAGTCGTTGAACAGCATTATTATATTGTTCGGCAATTTTTGCAGCATTTTCAGGGTTAAAAATATTTTTTGGAGCCATGTCAATGGATACTAACCCTACTTTAACAGAAACAGATTGTTGATTAAGCATTTTCTGTTGATTTAAATGGTAAAACCCAAAACCTAAACTGATTGCTAGTATTATGATAGTAGTAATGATTGCAATTAGCACAGAGATCTTTTGTTGGTAAAAAATAATGCTATAAGCTACGCATGAACTGAAGAGCGAGACAATAAAAGTAATACCGATAAAACCTGTAATAGAAGCAATTTGTAAAATAGGTAAAACAGATAATTGGCTATAAGCAATAGTATTAAAAATGCCTTGCTCAGTTAAAGAAACCAAGTATTCAACAATGGCTAATACACAAGGGTAAATAAAAATACTATAGGCAGCTTGATTTTTACGAGTTAAATAGCGAGTGAGTAAGATAACAATTGTCCATTCTAGGCTTTGTAACAAACCTTCAAGTAAAAAAGCTTGAATAGGGATAGGCGTTGACCAATAACCAATGATAGTATCAATTCCTGGTGCTAAGCCTATCATGAAACTCACTAATAAACTGTGCCAAAAATTATGGTGATAAACATAAATTAAAACAGGGATGGGCATCAACCACATTAGCCACCAAATGTTATGAAAAGGCGAAGCAAAATAGTATGCTAAGCCAGAGAGTAGAATAACGACCAATGCAATTAAATATTTTTTCATTTTAAATTAATCCAAAGATGCTTTATGCTAGAATAATTGAAATAACAGATTTTGTAAATAAAAATGGTGATATTTTCGTTGATTTCAAAATGCTACGCAAAGCTATTGATGAAACGATAACTCTGACAACAATACTCCATAAAGGTATAAACTTCAATCATTCCAAAAGAGGAAGCGTTATGATCACAATTTATGTTGAACACTATCTCAATGAAGCTGGAAAAGATTTTTTTCGGAATGGATTAGAAAAGTGAGATATGCTATTAGCACTCGAGATGGTTTTATTTCCATAAAAGATGAAGTCAATGCAGATGAAATGAATGGGGATTGGTGCGCATCGATTTTATTAGAGTTTGAGAATCATGAAAAATTAAATGCCTGGGCTGCGGCTCCCGAACATGAAGCTTTAGTTGATAATCTGGATATTTATCGAACAAGACCTTGGAAAACTCGGTGGGATAGTCCAGGAAGCCCTACTGCTTGGTTTAATGGTCCTGAGATATCATCTAAAACATCTAAAGGCGTTGACTCTAATTAAGTATAGATTTTTTAATAAACCTATAATTTCCTAACGTGTTTACTTCGGATCCACCACAGTTGGAATACCCAACACTTCTTGAGCTTTTTTCGCGAAAGCTAAGACTTTATGATCTTCCCAATTTTTAGCAACAATTTGTAGGCCAATTGGCAAATTACTTTCGGTAAAGCCGCAGTTAATCGAAGCAGCTGGCCAACCTAATAAGTTAAAGGCTTGTGCATAACTAAACTCAGGGATATGGTCATGCGTGGTGCCATGCGGCCGCGCTGGAGTTGCGGTAACCGGGCAGAGTAAAATATCTGCATCTGCCATCAAAGCCAACATGGCTTGTTTATATTCATTAACTTGAACGAGGCGAATATTAAATTCTATATTGTCAAAATAAGATTTTTTTGCCCCTTCAATAAAACGTTTAAATAAAGGTGAAAATTCAGTTAATCCCGCTTGTTTTAGGTTATTTATTAACAATTGACCTTGATTGCCACCTAAAAAATAAGTGTCCCACACTAATTTATAGGTTTCTTTTAAAATTACAGGTGCTTGAACAGCTTGCATGCTAGCAATTAAAGGAGTCAGTTTGACCACAGCTTTTGTTAAAGCGTTTACAGTTTCTGGTTCGGGAGTGACTAAGCCATTATCTAAAAAATAAATCACGCGCAATAATTTTACATCAACACTATTGCTTGGAGTGAGCGGCATGGGCACTGCAAAAATATCTTGCTTATCAACGCCTGTGATAACAGATAAAAGTAATTCTAAGTCTTCCGCGTGTCTGGCCATTGGGCCATAAGTTGCTAATTGCTTACCTAACCCTCCAGCTTCATTGGGTATAAAACCCGTAGTAGGAACTAAACCTTTGGTCGGCTTAAACCCAGCGATACCCAAATAGTGTGCAGGTACACGAATACTGCCCCCTGCATCAGAGCCTAAACCCACGCATGAGCCACCTGCAGCAATTAAAGCAGCTTCACCACCACTGCTGCCACCAGGAGTTCGACTTACATCATAAGGATTATTGGTACGACCATGGATCAAATTATCGGTTTCATAGGAAGCCAAAAACTCAGGAACATTGCTAATGCCTAAAATAACAGCGCCTTCATCTAGTATTCTTTGTACTGCGGTTGCGGCTTTATTACTGACTGGTAATTTATATAAATTAGCAATTCCTTTGGCAGAGTGAAAACCAGGTACATAAAACGAATCTTTCAAGCTAATTGGTAAACCATGCAATTTACCTAATTTTTTGCCATCAATAATATCTTGGTCGCGCTGACGAGCATCTGCTAAAATACGCTTTGGATCACATTGATGAATGGCATTAATCGCAGGATTCACTTGCTGAATACGATCAATAAAGGCTTGTGCTACTTCAACACAGCTTAATTCTTTATGACGAATTTTTTTGACAATTTCAGTAGCAGAGAGTTCATAAATAGGCATGATTTTTTTAATCTCACATAACTTTATGCTAGAATAATTGAAATAACAGATTTTGTAAACAACTAGGGTATAACCATGAAAACCATTTTATGTTACGGTGATTCAAACACGTGGGGATTTGTGCCAGGTTCATTAAATATGCAAACCTATTACATGGAACGTTATGCGCGTGATAAACGCTGGACGGGGCTATTGCAAGCAAAATTAGGTGATGATTTCTATGTGGTAGAAGCGGGGCTCAATGCGCGTACCACTAATTTGGATTATAAAGATTTACCGGGTCGTAATGGCAAAACCTATTTATTGCCTTGTTTATATTCAGCTTCGCCCATTGATTTAGTGGTGTTATTTTTAGGTGTGAATGATTTGAAAATAGAATTCAATCGTAATAGCACACAAATTGCTGCAGGATTAACTGAATTAATTGAACTGATTCAAAGTACAAAATATGGCCGTGGTATGCAATTACCACCACCGATTTTATTAATTGGTTATCCCACTATAAGCCATGAAAATTATGAAGGCGGATTATTTGTAGGTGCATTAGAACGCTCTAAAGGATTAAATCAACTTTACGAAGCTTTAGCGAAAAAATATGGCGCCGATTATTTAGATGCGGCGCCACATATAAAATTAAGTGAAATTGATGGGTTACATATTGATGAAGCTGGGCAAAAAATATTTGCCGAGTTAATTTATCAAAAAATTAAAGCAATAATTTAGCGTCTTGAGAGTCTATAGGCATATCAAAACTCTTGCTCATTGAAATAATGTAAAGCAATATTTTAGCATTTAAAGCGAGCGCCCCTATAATCAACACTATTAATCCAAGCACCATAAATATAGTAATCAACATAATTTTCTCCTTTTAATTTAGTGACATATGATAGGCCAGCCAGTGTTCTCATATAGGTTAACTGCTTCTTATCAAAGACAAGTATAAAAGATTTTTTAAACTTATTTCTTGATCTATATCAAGTTTAGTGACAATAAAAAGATTGATAAAAAAACGCTGCGTTAATTTAACGCAGCGTTTTTTTATGAGATAAGTGATTTCAGCTTAAAATTTTACCCTTTCTTTATCGTGTACGTGTTAATTTTACAATTATCTGAAACGCAAGCAGAGGGGTTAGGAATATTAAGCAATATTGGATTTATTGGCGCATTTAGATTATAACCTGCTATCCATAAAGTATTAGTGCTATCTAAAGCAATTCCCGTACCTTGTAAAGGCGCTGCTGGTGTACCCAAAGGATAAATATTAAGCAGTGGATTAGAGTTCGATAATTGAGTATAAGGAATTTCAACAACACTGGATTGACAAGTCGCTGCTGAATTATCGCTAGGAGTCGTCAGAAACCAGATATTACCTGTACCATCCACCACGATGCTATGGTTGATTTGTAGAGGTCTGCAACTACCGATATTATATTCTGTAAATTGTGGGTTAGTAAGCGTTGAAAAACGTCCTATATAACTTGGAATTGTTAGAAGGCTACCCGTAGGTGGTCGTTCGGTTACCCACAGATCCTGTGTCCCTCCTGAGTTGGGAGCTAAAACCATATCAAAAATAGGTCTTGAAATGTTAGGGCCTAAACTCGCGCTACATGTACCATTACAACTACTTAAGGTTACTTTATAGAACTGATTACTATTAGCAATAGCAATCCATGCAGTTCCAGATGAATCAATTACCATTCTGCCTAAAACAGATGATGGAACGCCTGTTAGTGTATATTCAGTGATTGCTCCACTACTTGCATCAATTATTCCTATTTTATTCGTAGTTGTTTCCGTAAACCAAGCAAAGCTGCTATTAGGTATCCCAACAATATCGCCTATTGAAAAAGAAGTTGGATAGAACTGATTAATGCCAGTACTCGATTTGGCTACGGTAATACCGCGAGGAGATTGACTAGCCATCCAAACATAATTATTTGTAACGCTACTTAATTTTGAGCCAGCAGTACTGATAGGGTAGGTTAAAGGCAGTACAGATATAGTGCAAGAAAAATTTGAGTATGAGCAAGTTGCGGGATTAAAGTAAATCAGATTACTTGCTGAGGGGACTATTCCTAAAGTCCAAAGATTCGTGCCATCATAACTGAAGTTATATAGTAAGCCGTCAGCAACGGCAGATAAATTGATACTCAACCCAATTAGTAAACAACAAACACCTATTATTTTTTTACTGAGATATTTTTTCATTTTAATATTTTCCTTTTTTATATTTATTAACATATTTAATGTCAGTATGCTGCGTGTGCTGCACACAATAACATTATACATAATAATCATTGATAAATCTTTATGATAATAATTAAAATAAACTAAAGCCCTGGATTTATATCTTTGCCACCATGAATAAGCGTCGAAAAGGTAGTAATACTTTACCATTTTGTTGCAAGGAATATTTTTGAGTAATCGCAGCAACATACGCTTGTTCAAATTCAGCCTGTTCCGTTTTTTCCAATTTTGCAAGGATAGGGCGCAGCCCAGTGCCTTTTACCCAATTAAAAATATCTTGATGATTGTTCATCACTTGAATATATTCGGTTTCCCACAATTGAAGTTCTGCGACTTTAGCTTCTGTAAAAATATTATAATAATCTGCCACATGATAAAACGGAGCCTGCAGATGACCATAACGTAAAACTTTTAATAAATATTGCCACTTAGGATTATTTTCTAATAACTGAATAGTTACTTGATGCGAAGGAAAATGAAAATTATTGGGCATTTGAATCGCCAAAAATCCACCTGGCTTTAAAAAACGTAATAATCGTGGGATTAACATTGCATGGTTATCTAACCACTGCAATGAAGCATTGGCGAAAATACAATCAAGCTGTTCATTGGGATGAAATATTGCCAAATCATCTGCTACAAATTCTAATGCTGGATAAGTAGTTTTTGCTTCACGCAACATATCTTCAGAATTATCTAAGCCAATAACTTGTGCATCAGACCAACGTTGTTTTAATAAAATCGTGCTATTGCCAGGCCCACAACCCAAATCGTAAACTCGCTGCGGGATAAAAGAATCGGGAATTGCAGCCAATAAATCTTTCGCGGGTTTAGTGCGCATATCTAAAAATTGACTGTAAGTATCAGCATGCCATATGTCAATCATGGGTTACCTTATCACCTTAGGTTTATGCATTTTAATTTAGTATGATAAATTTTCAAATGAAAGTCAAGCTCAGGAGTTTGCGCATATAAATTCTAATAGGATGGTGTTATAATGACCCAAACGCGGTTGATTTTTGACAAAGGAAAAAAACAAATGCAATTAACATTAAGAAATTTTATATTAATATTTTTGAGCTTGTTTTTATCTGGAAGTGTGAATGCACAATCAAATTGGCATTTTCTTCCTAGCGATGTGAGTGCGTTACACAGTAAACCTGCGGATTATCGCATATTTTATGGCAAAGACCCGCTTCAATTTGGTGATTTACGTTTGCCAAGTGGACCCGGCCCTTATCCGGTCGCAATTATTATTCATGGTGGTTGTTGGGTATCAAGTTTTGCCAATATCCAGTATACCTCTGCTTTAGCAGATGCTCTCAGAGACAATGGTATAGCCACATGGAATATTGAATACCGACGCGAAGATAATCAAGGCGGTGGGTGGCCCGGTACATTTGAAGATGTAGCAAATGCTGCAGATTTTTTGCGTAACATCGCGAATAAATATTCGCTTGATTTAAATGATGCAATCGTAGTAGGCCATTCTGCAGGAGGGCATTTGGCGCTTTGGCTAGCGGCACGGCATCAATTGCCATTGAATAGTCAATTATACACATCAAACCCATTAAGCCTACGGGGAGTCGTTGTTCTGGGCGGTGTCCCTAATTTACAAGCTTTCCGCCAACAGGGTGAATTCACTTGTGGATCAGATGTTGTTGGTAAACTGTTGGGTAATTTACCAGTATTAACTGAGCGTTATAAACAAGCTTCTCCCAGTGAATTACTTCCGCTTGGAGTGCCTCAGATTCTAATTTATGGTGCAGAAGATCAATCTGTTCCTGTAAAATTTGGCCGTGCTTATATGCAAGAGGCATTAAAAAAAGGTGATTCAGTAAAGTTAGCTGTGGTAGAAGGTGCTGCACACCATGAATATTGTGTTCCTAATGCAATAACTTGGCCTGTCGTTAAATCTGCTGTGATATCATTATTAAAATGTAATTCCGTAATTCAAAAAAATGGTATTTTCCAATGCGCAGCCAAAAATAAATAATCGTTTAGGCTCTAATCATGCGATTGCCTAATTTAAGTTAATAGATTTTATCCTATTCTCTTAACAATGTGTCTACTTCTATATGTATGAACCTTGTAAAGGTATTTATTTAGTATTAATGTACAATATAAAATCCAATCAAAAATTTGTGGTTGCCAATATTGCGAGTCATATTTTAGCAGCTCTAAATAATTCAGCATTAGTTGTTAAGAATATTAATAAATACCAACATAGTAATTTATTGCCAATGTATTGCAAAAGTTTAGTTGATTCGTGCACTTATTCTTTTACATAGCTAATTTATTCAAAGGTGGCTCTAAGCTTAGCTTACATAATGAAATGTGTGATCGGCTAGCTGAGACAACCGTTTTAATAGCTGCGATGACATAATCTGGTTGATCAATTTGTATGTAATGTCCAGTATCAGGGACAATGATGAACTTACCACAAGCTACCTCTTCCGCAAATTGTTGAATACTCGCATGCCATAAAGCATAAGATGTATCGGTACTTGAGCCTTCACTTAAGGCAATTAATGGTACTTGTGGCATAGCGGGTGATGCTTCAATTTGTCTGGCGCTTTCCGGTTTATCGATAACTTCAAGATTGTGCTCTATTAACAGGTAGTCAGCGGCGGTTAAGTTCTTTTTGTTTTTTAACGCATTGACTTGTTGTACTAATAATTTTTGCCGTTCATCTTCCTCTTGATTAAAAGCTTTTACATTTTTTGCAGCATCTGTAGGTAAACCTTTAATATCTAATTTATTCCAAAATACTTGCGTGACGGTATTGCCATCTACCGTCACAATTCCTGCCACTTGTTCCGGATAATTTCTGGCAAAGTAAGAAATATAAAGTCCGGCAATAGAATGCCCAACGAATACATAAGGCGGTGAAATATTAAGGGCTTTTAAGACCGTTTCTATTTGCTTAGCTACAGCTTTTGCTGTCCTTGGAAAGGTAATATCTTTTATGGGTGGGCTGTTGCCAAGCCCTGGCCTGTCATATCCAATAACAGTGGTAAAGCGACTGAGGGCAGGGATAATAGTGTTCCATTCCTGAATGCTGTCTCCTGCCCCGTTAATAAGTATTACCGCTGGCGTGCCTTTGCCATATTTTTCTATCCACAGTTTTGTACCGGATGCTTCGATATAATGCCCTTGTATAAGATAGTTAGCTTTGGTATAAGTTTTTGCATTGGAAGTAAAGGGTGAAACAACACTAAGCAAGAGCAACGCGCTCATTATAATAAATTTCATATTAAAGCTCCTAGGTTAGTTTATGCATTTTAAGGTATTATAATAAATTTTTTTTCACGTTATCAGCTATCACTTCAGCTGGGTCAACGCCATCCACAAATATTGCCCGCATCGCAATGGTGTTGTGGGTTTGGCCTGACAAAATAATTTTTTTTACATTAACGTCGTTAGCTTTTAATTTTTCATAATATGCTTCGGAGTCACTGCGCATACCATCATATTCACCAGAAATAATAATAGTTTCAGGTAGCTTGGCAATATTTTTAGCAAAATAGGGTGAATAAAGTGGCTCCGCTAATTGCTGTGTATCTAGGCCATAAAATTGGATTTGGAAAGCTAAGAGTTCTGGGGTTAAACTTTTATCTTCTTGTTCAAATGTTTTAAAGGCAGTTAAAGAACGCGTTAAATCATACATGCCATTAAGTAAGATTTGTTTACGGATTTTTAACGTAGAATCAGTTTGTGCCAACGTGCTGATAGTCGCTGCGCAATGTGCACCTGAACTTAAACCACATAGTATTAAATTTTGTGGTTCAATACCAAATTTCTGCGGATGGTTATAAATGTATTGAGTTGCATCATACGCATCATAGATAGCTGTCGCTAATGGATATTCTGGGGCTAAACGATGATTGATGACAATTAATTTACTATTTGCCAGTTTAGCAATGCGGGAAGCAATAATACAATTCCATTCAAACAACGGGTAAATATAACCACAACCTGGATAAAATACGATGAAAGGGCCATGGTTTAAATGGGAATTATAAATTCGGATGGGAGCTTGATAACCATCACGTACGGTAATATGGCTATCTTGTTTAGGTAATTCGACTTCTGTACCAGCATAAACAGAATTAGTTTTAATTGCAGCACGAAGCTCGTTCAAAGAAATTTCTGATAAGGGCTTGCTAGTTTGTTTTGCAGCTTCAGCAAAAAATTTAGCTTCTGAAGGGTTAACCGGCATAGTTTAGTTTCCACTTAAATTATTAATATAATAATATAAAATATGCAATTTGTAAATAAATAAGGCTGTATTGATAAAATAAGTTATTTTTTAATAGTAATGGAAGTAGATGTCAACCACTTAAATTACAATCATTATTAGGGTTAATAACCATTGGCCCACGTACATCCTAGAATTTTAAACCTTTTATTGCAACTCCGGTTTTCCCTTAGCATTTTTCACCCATGCTTTTCCTGTTGGAGCAGCAAATTTAGGTTCATTTTTTCCATTACTCTCATTTAATTCACACCACTCAAAACGATAATTAGTGTCATCAGTCATAAAAGGGCGGGCGGTAGCTTGACTAAAGGTTTTTTTATTACCTTGATGTTGTAGCCATTCATTTTTTGCAGGTTGACTATATTTAGGATGTCCCGCTTTGCCGGTATTCCAATATTCTGCGACAGAAACAATATGTCCCATTTGTATAGCAGCTTTTGTAGGTTTTCTGGGATCTTTAGTGGTTAAATTAATCCATTGTTTAACAGCGCCTAGCGTTTTTTCAACTTTTACCTCCCAGTTAGCAAGATCTTTATATTTCTGCTCGCCCGTTAACGTTCCATTATATTTGGCTAATCCTGTTGTCTCCGAGCTTTTTAATACGGCTCTTCCCGTTCCTGTGTTTAAGGTAGGAGTATTACCAAATAAATATTTTCGTTTATCACCTTCTTCTGTTTGTGATAATTCGGCAACCAGGGTAGAAAACTCATCAAAGATTTCATCGTCCTGCATATTGTCGTATGGTATAGTGCTGACATTCAGGCACCCCGTGATACACGCAGCGATAAGATTGTTGCCATAATTTAAATAGCGAAGATTAGCGAGAGATAAGCCTGTTCTTTCCCCTAAAAATAAAGTTTGATTGGTGGTTTTTAAATGGATACCTAATAATTGGCCTTTAGCATCAATATAAGGCGCGCCGGAAAAACCTTCATCAGTATGAAATTGAGGTAAATCAAGCGTGATGGAAGAACCTAAAGAGAAAGTATTATAAATTGACATCGTTACACAAAGCCCACCATTTGTTTGGCTAGCAAGGATACCCATGCAGAGTATATGGCTACCATTTGCAGGCAGATCTGTACTTATACGTAAGTTCGTCATGATAGATGTTTGAGGGGCAGTTATGACACGAAAAATAATATAATCTTCATCAAATAGTGAACCATCTTCTAACAGCTTTAATCGATAATAAGTGTTTTTATAAAAGAAACTTAATTGTCCTAAGGCATATTCATTAACAGAATGGCGGGCACAAATAATCGTATTTTTTGCCAGAATAGTTGCTGTGGCAATTCTGTAAGCTGCGCCATTAATCACTTCACATAACATACCCACAGAATTAGAGTATTTCGCGATAATATCTTTAGGATGGATATCAAATGAATCATGAGCAGAGAGCGGTTGAAAAATTGGATTGTTTTTATTAATTTTTAATAAATCATTAACAGAATAGCAACCTTTAATAGTATGACTAAAATTATATATAGCCCATCCACTAAAAGAGGTAGCTGGGCTTGCTGCTGCCCACGGTGTGGGGGGTGGAGTCGTAACAGCAAAGGAGGGCGGAGGTGGTAAAGGTAATCCATAAGGATTTTGTTGGGGTAGTGATTGAGAATAAGGATTAGAGATATAGGGGCTTGCGAATACTCCGCCAATTGAACCAATTCTATTACTGGACTGAGAATCAGTATAAGCCGTTTCATGTGGAGTACGATACTGTCCATACATTATCAAATCCTTTATTTAAAAATGTGGTTTCAGTATAGACAACAAAAATAATAATACAAAAATTAATGATTGTGCAAATCTCTACTAATGATTATTTTTGTTTCACGGATGCTTAAAACAACGAGAATACGGTAGTTCTGATACAGTAACCGGATCGCGAAATTCGCCGTGCTGGGGGCAAAAGTATTCGCTGCATTGTGTGCAAACTAAGCGTTCGACGGTTGGGTTTTTACAATAGCGACAAGCGATAGATGGCGTACCTTGAATGCCGCGTTGCCGTAATAAATCATAATTGGGTTTATTTAAACCACGTGTGCCAGCAATATTCATCCCTGCCACATCTAAGGGTAAAGGCACGCCACGCACCCATTGCAAAGTCCAGTTGGGTAAACGGGGTGAGTTGCCCACTAGTGTATTGGGACCAACGATACGCCAGTAACACACTCGCCCTTGGTAATCACCTGTTACCACATCGCTGCCCTGCCAAGCAACGGCTGTTAAGGAGGGTAATAAATGCCGTCGCTCCAACAAGCGCCCCTCATTGTGCCATAAGATAACTTCGCCATCCTGACTCCAGGACAAAAGATAAGCGGCATTCGCTAGCCAGTGCAACCGCACAACGCTTCCCTTGCTTCCCTTATGACCGATAAAACATTGTAACATCGCACCTGATGACGTGTCCCAAAGCCGTATTGTCTTATCTCGACTCCCGGAGGCAAGGCGTTTGCTATCGGGATGCCAAGCGAGGCACCTGACACTGTCTATATGCCCCTGCAATTCCCTCAACAAACTGCCGCTCACCGTGTCCCAAAGCCGTATCGTATTATCCCAACTCCCAGAGGCAAGGTGCTCTCCTTGCCACGCCAAACAGCTGATCACCTTCTTATGCCCGGGTAATTCCTGCGGCAGGCCGCCGCCCGTTGTATCCCATACCCGTATCGTACCATCCATACTTCCGGAAGCGAGGCGCTTGCCATCAGGATGCCAGGTGAGGCAGGTGACCTCACGTGTATGCCCCTGCCACTCTCGCAGCAGGGCGCTGCTCGTCGTGTCCCACAGCCGTATCATCTTATCCCAACTCCCAGAGACAAGGCGTTCTCCTTGCCACGCCAAACAGTTGATTACATCCCTATGCCCAGCTAATTCTTGCGGCAAGCCGCCGTTGCCCACGGTGCTCCACAGCCGTATCGTATTATCATAATTCCCGGAAGCAAAGCGCTCTCCCTGCCACGCAAGACACATGACCCAAGCCGTATGCCTTTGCCACTTCCGCTTCCGCCGCGCGCCGCGCGTCGTGTCCCACAGTCGTATCGTATTATCCTTACTCCCGGAAGCGAGGCATTCTTCCTGCCAGGCCAGGCACGTCACACTCTCTTCATGCCCCTGCCATTCCTGCAGTAAGCTCCCGCTCACCGTGTCCCATAGCCGTATATTCTGATCATCACCTCCAGAGACCAGAAATTCTCCCTGCCACGCCAGACACGTGATATTACCTTCATGCCCCTGCCATTCTTGCAGCAGGTCGCTGCCCGTGGTATCCCACAACCGTATCGCACCATACCCATCTCCAGAGACGAGACGCTTGCCATCAGGATGCCACGCCAGACACGTGACGCTACCTTTATGCTCCCGCCACTCTCGCAGCAGAGTGCCACTCGTCGTGTTCCACAGCCGTATCGTATTATCATCACTCCCGGAAGCGAGGCGCTCTCCCTGCCACACCAGACACCTGACCTTATTTGTATGCCCTCGCAACGCTCGGTACATGACAAAGCTCGCTATGGACCAGAGCCGTATCGTATTATCCTCCCCTCCGGAGGCTAGAACTTCTCTCTGCCAGGCCAGACACATGACACTACCTATATGCGCCTGCCTCTTCCGCAGCTTGTCACCACTCACTGTCTCCCATAGTCGTATATTCTGATCACCACCTCCAGAGACCAGGAATGTTCCTTGCCACGCTAAACACGTAAGCTTATCTTTATGCCCCTTTAACACTTTGATCGGTCGTCCATCGGGCCAGCTGTATAAGACAATCGTACCATCTTCCAATCCTACAGCGAGCAATTGCCCATCTGGACTAAAAGCCATACAGAGAGGCGTGGAATTTAACTCCCAATAGGCTCGTTCACCAAAATTAATGTCGTGTACCTTAGCGTCACGCGTATTGGCATCCCGTAAAAAACTTTGTTGCAGTGGCATCCGTTTTATATTGCTATCACTTAAATTTACACCCTGCGCAATAAGATGACTACCATCCGCACCGGGCATACGAACACCTTGTAAATTTGATAAATCAATATCTTGATTACCAGAGTGCAAAATACTACCTTGTGAAAACGATACTCCCGCCCAATTTAAAATCGTGAAGGCATTCGCGGCGGCGGTTTTGATTTTGTTTTGGGTGATTTTGTCATTGACTAAATGCAGAGGTTTACTTTCTTCCTTGCGTGAGTATTGCACCAATCGAAACCATTTTGCTTGATCGGCTGGATTATTGCGGGCTTTATTGGCTAAAAACCGCATAATCGCAGCGCCAGATTCATTCACATTCCATAATAAAGTTTGTGGGGTAGATTGTGTCAAAGGATTTACTTGGCTCATGGCTTGTAGAGCAGCCGCTTCTTCGCCTAAATAAGTACGCACGATGGCCCGCGCGACTAAAAACTCATAAAACGATTGATGTTTAAATTGATACTCCTGATTATTCATGGACCATAATGGTAGTGCCATAAAAAACGCAGTTAATTTTAGTTCAGGCCCTAGGGGTTGTAAATACTGCTGTAAGTGTGCTGGCATCTGTGCCACGGGTAAATGGCCGCGCCGGTCTTGTAAACAACTGTCTACTGCTAAGGCTTCTGCAATCGTCATAAATTGATTTAAAAATTCGATTAACTGCGTTTGCAAAGGTGGGCGGGTATTAACAAAATCGGGGCTGTTAATAAACCGACGGCGTTCAGCGTTTAAAAATTGGCTAAAGAATTGTTCATAAAAATCATACGCTGAGCGAATGGGCGCACTCGGTGCTTGCAAGGCCACCATGGCCATGTTGAGCCCTAAGGGTGTGTTTAATAAACCCTCCAGTTGGTAACTGGGATCGAGCAAGTATTGTTGAATCCTCTCAACAGTATCAGCGTGTTTTGCGCGACGCTTAATGAGATAGGGTTGAATTTGTTCAGGCCCAAATAAAGACAGATTCACTTCTATTACTGATTGAGTCGCTAACCATTGAAACTGGTCATGTAGCCAGCGCTCGCCTTGTTGTTGCCGCAGCTCTTCGCGACAACTTATTACCACAACTGCCGCATAATCTAATAAAGGTTTTAATTGATTCATGAGGCGAGGTTCATGCCCAAAGGTGGCGTATTCATCAAAAGCATCTAACAACACAATAAAACGATAACCTTGATTGGCTAAGCTTGGCAACAAATTTACCCAAGATGTGACGTAATTTTGCCAGGTTTGGGTGTTTAATTCATTCAAGCGAATTAAAATGGGGAAAATATCGGTTTGAGTTCGGCTTTGAAATAACTGATAAGCAAAGGTATGCAAGAGCATGGATTTGCCTGAACCGGCTCTTCCGAAACACAAATACAAGGGCGGTGAAGGCAATACCTCTTGTTGACAATGCGCTTGTAAGCGTGTGACAAATTGAGCGACGGTGAAGGCTTGCTTTTGCACCTCGAATTTTGGCTCTACATAATAGTGTTGATAAAACGCCGCTAAATTATCTAAGGGTTCGCCTAAATAAGTCATGTGACAAAACACTTTAAATGAATCCAGCATCTTCTGCTGATAGCTATCATACGTTTTTTTTAATCCCGGATTCACCTGCCAACACAACTGTTGCCAAGCTTGTTGTATAGCCTCTGGCGTTGGGGACCACGAAGGCGGCGACGGTGTCAAACGCATGGAAGAGGCAATGATTGCAATCAGCTGAGGTTCGGCGGTGAGTAATTTTTCTTTTAAGGTGAGTGCGGAAGCTTTCACAGCCTGGCTGACTTTATCATCAGAAGCTTCAATGAGTAGGCCAAGCTGTTTAATACTGCTGGCTTTATCTTTCTCATCCAGCTTGGGCCACACGATCTCAAGGCGGGTAAGTAAGGCTAGCTTTTGTGGATCGGTTGTGATTGGTTTTAAACTGCTTTGAATGCGGTCAGGTAAACCAAGAGAAAAACAGGAGGCATATTTTTCTAAGGCATCAGAAAATTTAGTTTGCCAGTATTTAGTAAAGTAAGCTTCTTCTATCGCATTAAATTTTTCTCGGGCTTGGGTTCTGAGTAAATCAAGCGTGCTTTCACCACCCAGCTGGTATAACTGCGTTAAAATTTTTTTACGTTGTGAAGCCGTGGCTTTTTTAAGTGCTCCATCAAAGATGGCGAGGCTCTCTTTGATGCTTGCTTCATCGGGTAAATTGGCTTTGTTTAAGTACCGTGCCCACGCAGCGGTAAACGGGATTAGCTCAGAAAACCGTTTGATGGCTTGAGTAAATAAGACAAGCAAAGCTTTGTGTTCATCGAGGCTGACGATAGCGATGGTTTGTTGCGTCGTTAACAAACTTCTTTCTTCAATGGCGCTAATAATTTCTATCAATTGCCGAATGGCATAATATTCATTTACATTTTGAGGTTGAAAATTGATTAAGGCCGCGATTTTTTCCTTGAGCGATTTACGCAGGGGCTTAATTTTAGCCACCGTTCCTAGTGCTGCAAACCCTACGATCAAGCCTGCCGCCCAGGCAGGCAATGCAGTTCCCAAGCCGACAATGCCGACCAAGGGTAAGATTTTGGTGAGGTTTGTCAGGGTGTCCGATACGATCCCACTCACATTTCCTGTCATGCTAAAACTAAATTGTAACTGTAAAGCCGCCCAGCGGGTATTTTGTTCTTTGCCTTGCAAGGCACCTAAAGCTAAATACGTAAAGCGACTTAACAAACCAACTTCATCGTCTTTATGGATGAACAACTTCTGCAAACGTGCGGCTAATGTATCGGCGGCTTTCGAGAGTTTTACAGCTGTGAGATTGACATCAATGAGGGCATTAAATAACACCAGCAACGCTGTTAAACTTTGTTTCAGGGTGTCTGTCTCCAAACTCTCTAATACTTGTTGTTGATTGATAAGCTCAATAATCGCACTGATATTGTCAGCCGTTAATAAATCTTTGGTGGCAAATTTTGTAAATGGCAGGCGTCGTAAAGCCGCAGCTAAAGTAAGTAAGGCGGCTCTTTTATCTAAGTGACTTTCTTGTAAAATTTTTAATAAAATGGATAGCAGTGATATACAAATTTCTCTCTCTTCACAAGCCGCTAAGGGCGTGATAGCAAATAGCATGGCCAATGAGGGCGCGGGGGTATTACCAAGTATATTTATAATGCTTTGTGCCTGGCGGCAATAAGGTTCTCGTTGATCGATAGGCGCCGCATTAAATGTTGCCACAAAACTTTCGCTATCTCGCCATTCTGGTAAGAGGCTGCGAAATTCAGCGACGAGAGGAGGCGATGAAACAGGTGCGAGAAACGGGCTATGCATAATCCTTTATAAAAATACCACTGTTATGACAAGTTCATATATTAATAGTTTTTTAGGAAAAATGTAATGAGCGGATTGACATTTTTGGGGAGGAAAATCTGATAGTTACCAATTTTAATATTTCACTTTCTTCTGTAAAACAAAAACATTTTGTGATATGGTATACTTTTATTAACTAAGTGTAGATATCCACGCGTAATTAAAGACTAGGAGGTTTTTATGAAACGTTTTTTACTTTTTTTTTAGCAACAGCATTGCTGTTTTTAAATCCCCTTGCTACTGCACAACCCCCCACGTCAGAAAAAACACTCTCTGGCTTACACAACGCCCGCTATTGTGAAGTTATTGTAATTAAGAAACAGGGTTACAAAGTACATGCAGCAGTTTATAACACAATAAACCTAGATACGTGTCCTGTCGACTTATGGAGTAAACTAGATAAGAGCGCTATCAAAAAACAATTTGATGCATCGCTTATCAAATTAAATGGCCCGCGTTATTTTGTCATGGATAGTTTGATCGCCAGTAATAATACGATAGGTACCCCCATCACCGTTATTGGCGGAATTCGCTTCCAAAAACGCGCGGATTTAAACACCACCATTTTGCATGGCAGTGTCGGCGATAAACTATATGTTCCTAATGAAGTGCAGCGTTATACCGTATGGATTTATAATCCTGGCACAACAATTTATGAATTAATTTCTCCCCAACATGAAACCTATGTCATGCAGTCTTATTCTCAATTGGTCGATGCTAATTTGCAGTTAAAAGATTTGCCTTTATTAGGCCAACGTCTTAAATTACCCGCGGGCTGGAAATTTCAAAGTCGTACCTTAGAAAAACCGCTCCAACTAAAAGCCAATGGCATTGCTTATGTGCTGAATGATGATTTATATAACTCTTATCAAAAAGAATAAAGCTTATAATTTAGTACCAACTTTGTACACTGAAACAGTCACTGTATCAGTAGAGCTAATATTAGCATTACAAACGTAGTCTATGCTTTCAGGATTAATGCTAATAGTAACGTCACCGTTAGGAATATCTACGGCATATGGTTTGTTGTTTGGGTCATTCATTGCTGCTGTAAGTACTGCATCCACCGTAACAGCACATACATCACCCATGCTAAACGAGCCAACATAAATGCCAAGTCCACCATTTATATTTTTGTAAGGCAAAACTGGTCCACTACGATTTGCACTAAAAATAACCGAACTGGAAGTTTGTTGATAAGAAATATCGCTAAATGGAAGAGCATTAATAATTTCACCCTCAGGGACGATACCCAAATTATTTTTTACTATAAAAGTTACATCCGCTAATGCATTTCCTGCGCAGACCAAAATGATAAGCGCGCTTGCTGAAATGGCCAATTTGTTTACTAGATTTTTAATCATATTTTTCTCCTAATAACAATGTTTAAAGTTTATTTTAATAGAAATAACGTCATTAGACCTCTTTCCTAACTAAAATGCGAAACTTATTGTACATTAAAAGTACATAACTTGTCAAACCAGGATTGGATAGGTGTTCCATAGAAAAAGTCTTTTACTTTTATCGTAACGGCTCAATGGCTCTTTCAGTCTGATTTAGGAGATTTATATATACAAGATTTATCGAAACAGAGCATAGCATTTCATTTGATTTTGGTATTGACAATAAAATTTTAATTTTGAACCTAACACCAGGCAGTGATTATTATATGTTGCAAGTCAAGGTTATAAATGGTACCGAGAGTCGGAATCGAACCGACACGGTGTCGCCACCACCGGATTTTGAGTCCCTGCTAAGGGATATATCGAAATTTACCGACAATTAATAAGGCCATATAAATCAAGTAATTACTGAAACCCGAATTTTTCTTGATAAATTTAGTTTATCATGTATAATTTATATACATGATAAACTAAATTTATAAACCATGAGTACAAAGCAATTTTTCAAAGCCCACACCGTCTTTCGTTATGAAGCCTTTAAAACTTTCATGCAACAGCAGGGTATTAATAATGAAAACTCAATACGCCAAGCCCTAAAGTACTATCATCAAACAGGAGCTATTACTCACATCCGGCGTTTATTGTACGCTATTGCAAATGAAGGTTGGATTGATCCTTACTTAGTTGCGGTATGCGCTACTCAGCGAGCCGTATTAGGTTATCACACCGCTTTGGAGTTTCATGGTTTAGCGTATACCACGTTTAATGAATTGATTTATTTAACTGAAACTCCAGGCCATGGTTTTACATTTAAGCATCAAATCTTTCGTCCTATTTGCCATCCTAAAACATTGCTTGAACAAAATAAGGCATTCGTGGGTGTTGACAGCGTTAAGCGCGATAAAGCAACGATTCGTGTCACATCCGTTGAACGTACGATTGTCGATGTGTTAGATCGTCCTGATCTTGCAGGTGGATGGGAAGAAGTCATACGCTCTCTGGATTATGTTGTTCGCTTTGATGCTCAGAAAATAATTGATTACGTTTTACTATTAAATAAAGCGAGTACAGTTGCCAAAGTTGGCTATTTTCTTGAACAGCGTCCACAGTATTTAGCGGTAGATGAAAAATATTTAGTACAATTATTACCGCATATCCCGAAACAACCTTACCATATGGATCCAAAACAAAAAGGGCGGGGTAAATTAATTTCTAAATGGGGTTTGATTGTGCCAGACTCCATTAGCCAGCGAACCTGGGAGGAACCCTATAATGATGCTATCTAATGACACATTAAAAAATGAAGCGGATACTCATGGTTATCGTCCAGAAATTTTGGAGAAAGTGTATCGTTTGTTAGATCTTGTTGAGGTTTTTATGGCTTCATCTTATTTAAAAGACCGTTTAGTGTTGAAAGGTGGTACAGCTATTAATTTATTTTGCTCAAAAACTTTACCACGTTATTAGGCCGTGATGCCAGCCGCGATCTATTTGACAGTCATCAATTACTGACACAATGGCCATTAAATAATGAACAATTGCGATTAGCTTTTACAGTTTATGCGGGCATGGAACGAGACAATTGGCAACGGATCAGTTTAGATAATATTAAAGTAGATGTAGAAGACATGCGCAATAAACTATTTCCAGTTTTGCAGTTCGATCAGATACCTAAGGAAACAAATTATAAAGGTATTGAAGCATGGGTCAATGGGTTAGCAACTGAAACTAAAAATGCCTTGAGTAAAGTGCTCCCATTTAATAAAACTGTTATATTGAATAACTCTCCGGCAAGTACTAATTTTTAGCCATTACAGGAGGTTTTTTCAATATTTCATATTAAAGTTCTATAAAACCCGATTACCATTTGAAACAAACTGCGTAGGTTGCAACAAAACAGTTCCCTCTGTTTCCGACACACACGCCAGCACCAACACTTCTGATAAAACCCCCGCCACTTTCTTAGGTGGAAAATTCATCACTGCCACAATTTGCGATCCAATTAATTGCTCGGGTTGATAGTGCTCTGTGATTTGTGCAGAGCTGGTTTTGATGCCTGCATCACCAAAATCAATTTTTAAAATGTAAGCTGGCTTTTTAGCTTTTTGATTTAGTGTCGTTTCAAGAATTGTTCCAACGCGAATATCAACTTTTAAAAAATCGTCAAATTGAATGGTTTCAGATTGTGTTAGGTGCATTGTTATCTCCTTAAAATTGACTGGAATATATCAAGGGAGACATGAAAAAATTTGGTACCGAGAGTCGGAATCGAACCGACACGGTGTCGCCACCACCGGATTTTGAGTCCGGCGCGTCTACCAGTTCCGCCATCCCGGCACAGGGAAAACAGGGGGAGGGCATTATACCAAAATCATTGAAAAAAGCGAAGGGTATAAATTTCGCAGCAAATTTATACAACTTCTGGTAAACTTGCAGGTCTTTTTAATCCGTATGGAGCAGTAAATAATGAATAAAGCAAGAATAATTGGCGGCACGTTATTAGTAACGGGTGTGGCTATTGGTGCAGGTATGCTAGCCTTACCCGCTGTAACGGGGATTTTAGGTTTTTGGCCTACGATGGGAATCTTTATTTTAGGGTTTTTATTTACGCTTTATTCAGGGCTTATCTTACTTGAAGCAAATTTGAGTATGCCAGCTGGCAGTAATATTATTTCCATGGCTAATCGTTATTTAGGCACGTGGGGTAAAGTTGTTGCTTGGTTAATGTACTTATTATTCTTGTATGCGATTGTGGCAGCTTACACCACGGGCGGTGGTGGTATTTTGGCTGAAGTCTTAAAAGAGGTAAATATTACTTTACCTGAACCTCTCGTTATGTTGATCTTTTTAGTGGTTTTTGGTGCTTTTGTCTATTTTGGTACGCGTTCAGTAGATTATATTAATCAAATTCTTATGTTAGGTTTAGGGGTGTCATTTATTGCTTTATTAGTGTTTGTAACTCCACACGTTAAAACCGCTTTATTAATTGGCCAAACGGGTACGGATATTCGTTACATCTGGTATGCGATTCCTATTGTGGTACTCGCATTTAGCGCGCAGCTGGTGATTCCTACTATTCGTAGCTATCATAATAATAACACCAAAGAAATTATTATCGTGTTATTAGGGGGCACCTTATTACCCTTAATTTTTTATGTCATGTGGGAACTTACAGTATTAGGTATTGTGCCGATCCCTGGTTTAACAGCGATGAACCATAGTGCTAATGCTGTGACTTCATTAATTGATGCGCTAACTTTGCAAACCGGTGCTTATGCTTTAGGCAATATTACTGCTGCGTTTTCTTTCTTTGCTTTAGTCACATCATTTTTAGGTTCAGCTTTAAGCTTAACGCACTTTTTAAAAGACGGACTTAATTTATCCAATAAAAAAAGTAGTCATTGGTTTAATATTGTGTTAACTTTTTTACCGGGTTATTTATTTGCGGTATTTTATCCGCAAGGGTTTGTGATGGCCTTAGCCTATGCCGGGGTATTTATTTTAGTGTTGTTTGGGGTGTTGCCTGCGATGATGGTATGGAAGTTGCGTTATATCGATAAACAAACCACAAGTTTCCGTGTCCATGGTGGTAAAGCGATGCTGATTTTGGTGGGTTTAGGATCAGTATTATTAATTGTGGCGCAATTACTTGCGACCTTTGGGGTATTACCGAAGCCTTAGGCTTTCGTCTTTCCCGCGTAGGCGGGAATCCAGAGCATTTAAAAGCTGGGTCCCCGCATTCGCGAGGACGACGGTGTGGATGAAATTATGAACTCAAAAAAATATAACATTGCAGTTTTAGGTGCCACCGGCGCAGTAGGCGAAACAGTTCTTAAATTATTATTAGAACGAAATTTTCCTATCAAGCAATTATATTTATTAGCCAGCCAACAATCAGTTGGTAATATTATAGTATTTGGCGATCAAAAAATTGCTGTGCAAGCAGCAGATGAATTTGATTTCACCCAAGCCGATTTTTGTTTTTCTGCGGTTGAAGCCAATGTGATTGCAAAACTTGCACCCAAAATTACTGCAGCCAATTGTTGGCTCATTGATAAATCTTCTCAGTTTCGTCGCGATCCAAATGTGCCGTTAATTGTACCTGAAGTAAATGCCGAAGTATTACGTACAACACACAGTAAGATTATTTCTGTACCTAATTGTTCAACCATTCCAATTGTGGTGGCATTAAAACCCATTTATGATGCGGTTGGCCTTACGCGTATGAATGTCGCAACTTACCAATCGGTATCAGGTGCGGGTAAGCCTGGTATTCAAGCCTTAGAGCAGCAAGAATTAGGCTGTTTCTCTAAACCCATTGCTTTTAATGTGATTCCACATATTGATGATTTTTGTGATAACGGTTACACCAAGGAAGAAATGAAAGTGGTGTGGGAAACGCAAAAGATTTTGCAAGATGAAACTATTCAAATAAATGTTACTGCTGTGCGAGTGCCAGTTTTTTATGGTCATTCGGCTGCTGTGCATATTGAAACACGTGAGAAAATCACCAAAGCCGAGGCGCTAAAATTATTTGCCGAAAATCCTGCGATTAAATTAAGTGTTGAGAATGATTATCCTACTGCTGTGACTCATGCAGCGGGTACGGATCCTATTTATGTGGGAAGAGTGCGGGAAGATATTTCGCATCCAAGGGGTTTAGATTTTTGGGTAGTAGCGGATAATATTCGCAAAGGCGCCGCCCTTAACGCAATCCAAATTGCTGAGTGGTTAATTCGACAATAAAGCTGGGTCCCCGCATTCGCGAGGACGACGTACTTCGTCGTTCCCGCGCAGGCGGGAATCCAGGCCGTTTAAAAGCTGGGTCCCCGCATTCGCGAGGACGACGTGCTTCGTCGTTCCCGCGCAGGCGGGAATCCAGGCCGTTTAAAAGCTGGGTCCCCGCATTCGCGAGGACGACGTACTTCGTCTTTCCCGCGCAGGCGGGAATCCAGATTTCAAATAACCTGCTTCATTAAAACAACTTCCCTGGGTTCAAAATCCCATTCGGATCAAATTGCTGTTTAATTTGCTGCATTAATTTCAATGCCACTGGTTTAATCTCACGGCTCACATAAGCTTGCTTCGCGATGCCAATGCCATGTTCACCCGATAAAGTGCCATCTAGTTTTAACACCACATCAAATACATCGCTTAAACAACGCGGCGCATTTTCTGCTTGTAAAGCATTAGCTGGGTCAAATAATAAATTCACATGAATATTGCCATTGCCAGCGTGACCAAAATTAACAATGGGTATGTTATATTGTTTCGATAATTGTTCTAGGCTAGCAATTAATTCGGGAATACGTGATACAGGCACGACTACATCTTCATTAATTTTTTGTGGGGCTAAATTACGCAAAGCGGGTGAAAGTGCTTTACGCACGGCCCATAAAGCTTGCGCATGATCTTTATCGCGGGCTTTGGTGATGCTTATGACACCTGCAACATTTGCAGCGCTTATAATAGCGTCGGTCATTTCTGTCAATGATGTCGCAGTGCCATCTACATCTATCAATAACATGGCGCCAGCATTGCTAGGCAATTCAATTGATGCAACAGGGCGCACTAAATTAATAGCTTGTTGATCAATAAATTCTAAGGCACAGGGTGTAATAGGTTGTGCCATAATGTTGGCAACAGCGCGCGCAGCGGCTTCAATGGAAACATAAATGGCTTGTAAAGTCGTTTTGCTTTGTGCCAGTGGGGTGAGCTTTAAAGTCGCTTCAGTAATAATTGCCAGAGTACCTTCTGAGCCAATAATTAAACGGGTTAAATCATAACCAACTACACCTTTGGTGGTATAAACGCCG
>Ga0207024_10095_pt1 | contig 25999 bp, 26 predicted proteins | sample Alteio_BWMinCont_44_FD_153470 | JGI IMG/M metagenome (GOLD analysis project Ga0207024, IMG submission 153470) | Enriched cells from forest soil in Barre Woods Harvard Forest LTER site, Petersham, Massachusetts, United States -... | ecosystem: Environmental > Terrestrial > Soil > Temperate forest >...
CGGAAGCTCGTAGAGCTGATCGTAGGAACCCGGCTTGTCGATGTCGTGCCACATCTTGACCTTAACCGACGCTGTTGTATCGCTAGACGCGGTCGCGCCCTCAATCGAAAACATGAAGACGTAATACTTCTCGGCGTGGTTGACGGCGAAGTCCCACTGCTTCCTGATCTCGTCTGGGGAGGCCTTCTTCATCATGGAGAGCTTTGTCAGCGTATCCACATCATGATCCCGGAGTGCAACCATAAAACGAGTTCCTGCCGCAGCGGGAGACTCTCGGCTAAAGAACAAAAGGCCAGCAATAACAATTACACAGACGGCACTTGCGAGGGCTAACAGGCTAACTCGGCCAGACTCCTTCATCGATCTCATATTTAACCTCAATGCACTGGGACAATGTAGGGCGGCAGATCATCCCAGAAGATTGTTGCGGTCTTATTAGCGTCAACAAGCCACGATTTCCCCCTTCTCTCTACAACCCAAACTGTGGTCCAAATCGTGCCATTTGGAAAGGAAAAAATTACTGTGGCTCTGGCCTCGTTGCCCGACTGCTTGACATATCCGACCTGCGCCTCTACTCCGTGCCTCTGCCAGTTGACCAGTCGGACGAGCATCAGTTTCTGTGGATCTCCACTAATCGGGTCGGTTATCACTTCGCCCTGAATCGAGTGCGGGTCTCGCAGTGCGTTCATGAACGTTCGGATTGCGCTTTCGGGTCCAAAATCTTGAAGCTCGAAGAAGACGCGAATCGTCAGACTCGCCAGCAATCCAGCAGCGATATACGACCCCCAGCGCTGTCTTGAGTCATTCACCGGGCGAAGATTACCTATCGATGAACTTACGAGAGCCAGAATCGTCATCTCACTTAGCAGCCCACGGAATCTCGCTAGGCAAAATCCGTCCAAAGGGCGGATACTAGAAGGACCCAAAATGAGCGATTTGCTGAGTCGAAGAGACGTGATGAAGAGCGGCGGGATGATCGCCGTCGGCCTTGTGGCTCCAAGATGGCTGTCGTCGATCGCCAAAGCCGATGTTCTCCGCCAGGCGAGCGGTGGCAAAGCCACCGGAGACACAGTTTTGGTCGTCTGCCAGTGGTCCGGCGGAAACGATGGCCTGAATACAGTTGTGCCCTACGCAAGCCATGCTTACTACAAGCTCCGGCCGATGATCGGCATTCCCGAAGACAAGGTTCTGAAGATCTCCAATGACGTGGGGTTTAACCCGGGCCTTACCGGCCTGGCGGATCTGTACCATCAAGGCAAAGTCGCGATCATTCAAAATGTCGGATACCCCGAGCCGAATCGGTCTCATTTCAAGAGCATGGAGATCTGGCAGTCGGCGAGTCCGGAGAGCAGGCTGCGATATGGCTGGATCGGCCGTCACTTCGATGAGCAGCTTAGCCATCACCCGCTCAACCCAGTCGTTGCTCTTGGTCTCTCGACCGAGCAGCCACTTGCGCTTGCCGGCGAAACCTCAAGCATCCCCTGCTTCGCCAGCCTCGCCGACCTCCGGAATATGATCGGCGACACCGACTCTGAGCGGATGCTGCGTGAGATTCAGGGCGCCGACGCAACCGCAGGCTCGACTACCCGAGCCGTTCAGAATGCCAGCAAGTCGGCACTGGATGCGGTAAGCGTCCTCCAGAAACAGCTTGCCGGCTACAAATCCCAATCGACCTATGCGAACGATGCGTTTGGCAACGGCTTCAAGCAAATCGCGCAGTTGATCGCGACGTCGCCGGCGACCCGTGTCGTCTACTTCCAAGCCGGCGGCTTCGACACCCATGCTCGCCAAGTCGAGACGCACCAGCGACTGTTGCAGCAGTTCGGCAATGCAGTCAACGTCTTCCAAAAGGAAATGGAGGCTATCGGTAAGGCGGACAAAGTCGTCACCCTCGTTTTCTCAGAATTCGGCCGTCGTGCCCAAGAGAATGCCAGTCTAGGTACCGACCACGGCGCCGCCGCCCCGATGTTCCTTATCGGTAGTTCCGTTAAAGGCGGCCTCCACGGCCCGATTCCCGATCTGGATAATCTGAAAGAAGGCGATGTCGCCCACACCCAGGACTTCCGAGAAGTCTATGCCGCAACCCTGGACAAATGGATGGGTGGCGATCCACAGACAGTCCTCGGCGGAAGCTTCACGCCTGTCGACGTCTTCAAAGCTTAGCTGCTCGCCGGCGCCTTCGAGTAGGAGCGACCTTATCGACCACGGTAACTTCGGTGGTCAACACCCTGCCATAGGCGTACGCCTTAACTGTCGTCTTGCCAAGCTCAAGAGGATGAATACTCCCACCTTGATCGATCCAAGCCGAGCCCTGGGCGGCCCAGATAATGTCCGCATTCGATACAGGCAGTCCGTTTAGCGTCATCTGCGCTGTTGTCGGCTTTGCAAGAGGGATTTTTGCAGGGATGACAAACTTCGGGTCCCCGGCATAGTTCGACATTCTCGGACCGAAGATGAGGATTCCGTTCGACACCGGTCTTTCCGTGCCGTCGCTTGGCCGGTTGACGGTAATGCCAAGAAGGTGAAGGCATGTTGAGCCGCCCCCGTCGAGGTTGACGGCGTCCACACATCCTAAGCGGAGCATGACCTTCGCCGTCTCGTCGAGGGTCGATCCGGCGCTGATTTCTTGGCGGCCATCGATGGCAACCAACCAAACATCCCCGGCGGCGGTCTTACCCACCGCGGTTCTCGGGTGCCTTTTGGCGTAGAACGATGCCGGGAATCCCTCTTCTTCGGCATCGACGGAAACCTTGCCGTCCCTCAGCAACACCGGTCCGCCGCCGATGACGTTTTCGATCTTCTCCCAGTCAAATCCTAGCGTCTGGATATGAATGCTGATGTGTTGCCCGGGGTGAAGTGATGAGAGGAGGGTCATCTTATCGCCGGTCGCCATCAGAAGAGCTTTGCCGTCCGGCACTTTCGTCTCTGTCGCATCGGGAAGGATGCTGTCTAACGTGCCCTCAACCACCGTGCTCGGCGCCCAGGTCGCCCCAGCGACATTCACAAGCGCTGAAATGTGGGCTCCGGTAATCGAAGCCTTTCCCTCCGCCGGCGTGTAGATCGCCAGTTGGTTTTGACCACACGGTTGGTTGAGTTCGTCAACAGGGGTCAGATTGCCCCCTTCCGGCGTGAAGCTCACCGAGGTCGTGCAAAGGCCAATTGCCGAGTTCTGGGGGCCCCACCCGAATGTCGCCCGTGACCTCAAGGGAGTCGTAATCAATTCGCCCTCGCGAACCATGAGACCGATCGGCGCGCCCTGAGTGAACGAAAAGAAATCTCCGTTGATTGCCGCAACCGCTGAGGCCTGGATCGCCATTTGAGCGGGAGTGAGCCTGCCCTTCACTGTTCCATCCTCGTTGATCGTATGGCCGGCAAGCTCTGGAATCGCCCTCAAACCCGGGGTTTTGAGACTGAATCGAAGGCCGTGGACGATGAGCGGCGTGCTGGTGTCGACCTCCATACGGTAGGTGAGACCAGGCGCAATCGGCTTCTCCCACGCCTGAAGTTTCGGCGCCTGCCCAAGGGCCCCATATGCGGCAGCAAGCAGGAGCAAGCTGGAACCTAGGCGCACAACGGCTCCAGGTACGTAATAACGCCGCTGTCCGCGTCCAGGCGCGCCTGTAGTCCAAGGGGAAGGGTTAGCATGTTCTTCGCATGACCGATCGGCAGATCTATGATAAGCGGCTTTCCAAGCGGACCCAACCGGTCGCGAACAATTTCGCGCCATGGCTTTGCGCCGATCGCCTCGTCGGCCCGCTCGTCGGTGCGCGTCATCTCTCCGATTACGAATCCGGCCGCCTTTTCGGCAAGACCGCTGTTAACCAAATGACTGAACATCGCGTCGATTCGGTGCGGATTCTCGTCGACGTCCTCGATCACCAGCAGCTTCCCTTCCGTTTCAAGAGCCCAGGGCGTGCCGATGGAGTCGGTCAGCAGACAAAGGCATCCTCCAACCGTCTCACCCTCGGCAACTCCGCCAACAAGTGTCGTCGGCTTAGGCGCCTCATTAGGAAACGTCAGATCGCCATTCAATGCTCTCAGAAACGAATCGTAGACCCAAGGTTCGCGAGGATAGTGGAGTGTCAGCGCCATCGGCCCATGGACTGTCGGGGTCCCCAGACGATTCAGCGCTAAGTGAAGCATCGTGATATCACTGAATCCGATGAGCATCTTCCCGGAATTGGAGATCCGCTCGAAATCGAGGAACGGCATGATTCGCGAACATCCATAGCCACCGCGGGTACACATAACCGCGGATGTTTCCGGGTCGTCAAACGCGGCTTGGAAGTCGGTCGCGCGATCCAGATCGGAACCGGCGAGATAGCCGTCGGCATCCAGCGCGTGCTTCGCAACTTTCGTCTTGTATCCCGCCGCCTCAAGCAGGCGAGTCATAAACTCAAGCTTGTCGGCGGATAAAGGAGACGCAGGCGTCACGAACTGAATCGTGTCGCCTGGTCGTAAAGATCTCGGCTTCATTGACCCGAGTAAGGTTAGTCTGCGGGAGCGATGACGACTCTGCGGTTAGGCTCTTCACCTTCACTGTAAGTGGAGATCCCCTCATAGCCGGAAAGCGCCTTGTGAACGATCCTTCGCTCGAAAGCCGGCAGCGCATCCAGAACCGCTTCCTCGCCGCGTTGCTTGACCTGATCCGCGATTTTGGTGGCCAATTGAGTGAGGGCATCTTCGCGGCGGCGACGGTAGTCGTTTCCGTCCAGGGTCGCACGCACGCCATTATCAAACCTACGGCCGGCGATGATGTTCACCAGGTACTGCATGGCGTTGAGAACTTCGCCGTGCTTCCCGACGAGGAATGCTGCGTCCTTGCCGTCTAGGTGGATGTTTACGTACCTTCCCGCGATCTCGCCAGTCTTGGCATTGACTTGGAGGCTGGCAGCGGCCAATAGCTCCTTAACCAGAGCCGTAAGCTGCTCGCCGTCGGCGGCGGTTGCCATGACCTCAAGGTCTTTCTCTGGGGCCGTCGGCTCCTCGGCGGCCTCAGGTGTTTCCTCTACGACTGGCTCGGCCTTTGCCTTGCCTCTGCCTCCCTTCTTTGCGGGCTCCTTCGGGGCCGGCTCAGCGGCAACAACGACGGGTTCCGGCTCGGGAGCCGGCTCTTGAACCTTTGACGCCTTGCCACCCTTCTTGCCCGCCTTAGCTGGTGGGGGAGTTACCGGTTCGACAGGTGCTGGTGCGGCCTCTTCTACTTCCGCACGAACGCGCACGCTGCTCTTACCGAACAACCCCTTTGATTCTTCTAGAACCGTAACCTTTAAGGCGTCGATAGATACGCCCAACTTCTCCGCGGCGGCCTTTGTGGCCTCTTGAACCGATTTAGCCGTGATTTCGACAGTCTGCATTAATTCTTGCACTTTACTTCATTCGCCCTATGGAAAACGTGGCGGCTACTTTCGCTTCTTCGGTTTGTGCTTTGCCGGCGTGCCTGTCTTGCCACTATCCGGCGTAATGACCGCGGTCGGTCTTGCACTTCCGTTTCGGCTCGTGATGTCGTCCGACTTGCCGTCGGGCTTCCCATTACCATTCTTTTCAGCCTGTCTCTTCTGTTCTTCCACCATCTTGTCCATCATCTGCTGCCACTTGGTCGTCGGCTTTGGTAGAACGCCACCCCCCTGTGCATTGACCTTCACCAATGGCGGTAAAGGCATTCGGTAGGCGCGCAGCGATTGGGCCGTCGCGAGAATATTAGTGAACGTCCAGTAGAGTACAAATCCAGAGACCACCGGAAAAGCTCCCGTGAACATGAAGAAGGTAAAGATGAGGCTGACGCCAACACCCATGTATCGCTGTTGCTTCGCCTGCGATGGATCGCTGACCGGCGTAAGCAGCGTGGCAATCACCATCGTGATGCCATAAACGAAAATCAAGATGTAGTCTTGCTGCCCCAAGTTTGGCCCGATGAAGCCGTTAGTCGCCTTGCTCGTGGTCGGGTTGATCCAGAGGAACGTACCGTTCGTGAAGGCGAACTGATACTTGAGCATGCACTGGTAAACCGTAAGGAACAGCGGCATCTGGATGAACATCGGGAAACAACCTGCAAGCGGGTTGATCCCATATTCCTTATACAGACCCATCACTTCTGCTTGCTGTTTCGTTGGATCGTTCTTGTATTTCGCCTTGATCTCGGTCGTCAACGGAACAAGCTGCGACATTTGTCGCGAGAACATGAGCTGCTTCTGCGAAAGAGGAAACACGCAAGCCCTAACGATAAAGGCCAACAGGAAAGCGGCGAATGCATAGCTGAACCCAGGCACAGCGCCCGTCATATGCACTAATCCATCCATCAATCCGAATCCGGGGATGATGCCGTACACGTACTCCGTACGGTTCCTGGCGCTGAGCGTATTGACGATCTGCTGGAAGAGCTCTTGCCCGCTCCACGAATTCCAGGAATATTTAAAAACGCTGCCTGAAACTGGAATATTGTCCTGTATAGCCGGTCCTGTCACAAGCGCCTTCGGGATCGTGTACGGCTTATTCCACTCGGGTTTGTCCAGGAGCTTCTTCTGGAACGGGAGTAGGACTTGATATGCGTTTCGGATCTTGCCGGTGTCGTCTCGGTAAAGCCCATCCTTTAGTTGGGTATCTGCCACGAGAATGGCGGCCTCAATCTTATCTTGATCTGCGCTGGATTTCGAAATTAGCTTCTTTGAGACCAACTCGTCGAGTCTGTTAGAGTAGTCCGACGATGTTTTAACGATTGTCTGATCCATTAACTTTTGGTTGTCAACAACCAATTGCTGGTGGAGTTGGTCGATCGTCCGCGTGTCTTTCGGTTCGTTTCGCGAGCCGAGGAACAGGTTGATCCCCATAAAGATGGTGATCATCAACAACGCGTTCTGGATAAAGTTTGGCTTTTGAGTAGGTTTGCTCATTCGAGGTCGTTCAAGGCAGCGTCTGCAGGTCCAAGGCGGTGGTTCCTATGGAACCGGGTCGTGGCCTCCTGGGCGGAACGGATGACATCGTCCAATTCGCTTCAGTCCCAACCAACTACCCTTGATCAATCCGTACCGTTGCACTGCCTCCAGGGTGTATTGGCTGCAGCTTGGCGTGTAGCGGCATGTTGGGGGCATCCATGCAAAACCCCTTTGGTAGCAGCGGATCAAGAAGACTCCAATTCGGCGGCCCATCGTTGGTTGACTCCGGCAAAAACCGCTTTAACCTCCGCATCGATCTTCTCAAAACTTGCTTCGGCGGCTTCTGCATTCACTACTACGACGTAGTCGAGCCGCAGATCCAAGAATTCGGAATTTGAATCGATCGCGGCTCGGTACCTTCTTTTCAGTCGATTTCGGTTAGGCTTGGATCCAATCTTCTTCGAGATCGCGATACCAACGAGCCCCGACCCTGGATAGGCAATGATTCTTGCCAAATCGCCCTTCAGCCTCTTTCCAAGGCTGAAAATCGTTTCAAAGCGCTTTTTGTTGGGTCCTCTGGTGTGGATGTTATGCAGAAATCTTGGCTCGTCCTCGGTTGCGTCGTCGCTTCAAGACGTTCTGCCCGTCGGTTGTGCGCATGCGAACGCGAAATCCATGCGTTTTGCTGCGTTTTCGATTGTTTGGTTGAAATGTGCGCTTCATAGCTGGTCCTTTTTCTGAAAAGTTTGAACACCAAAGTGTACCCGGCGCGCTGATCGACCCCGGAGGGGTCACATAAAATAGCCAGGGCGTCGTCTCCGGACGACCCCTGGATGGCGCCCATCTTTAGGTCAAGACACCCCTACTCCAAATACGCCGGATTGAATATAATCCCAGCCTCATCAAGCAACGCCTTCAATTCGTCCAACGACGACGTCCTCCGATGATGCTCTTCCTGCTTGGCGATGTAATTCACGATCGTATTCTTCCGATCCGAGCTCACGGAAAACCCTGCGTAACCTTCTTGCCAAGTGAATGGCTTCAACCGGACAGTGTCTTCAACCCAGGCATGCGAAGCCTTCTTGATCTCCCGAATCAAATCGCCGAGCGCGTGGTTTCCGCGCAATCCGATTAGGATGTGCACATGGTCTTCGACGCCACCGATGGCGATTGGGACCGCCCCCAGGCCGCGAATTGTGCCTCCGATGTATCCGTGTAAATCGGGCCGCCAAAGTTCGTCGATCCATGGTTGGCGGTGTTTAGTTGAGAACACGACATGGCAGGTTAAGTCGAGGTAGGTGGAAGGCATGGCCAATTTTAACGCAATTAGGTGGTGTTAGCCTGGTTCCTAAGGAGGAGAATTCGTCCATCGTTGGGATATGCGATCCCTCCGGGATCGGGCGCTTTACGCGCCTGGTCCAGGGGTCGTCCGGAGACGACACCCTGGCTATTTTCTCGGGACCCCTCCGGGGTCAATGTTTTGCCGGATATTGAACTTTTATCTGCGCCTGCACCACCGCGATCATTGTTTGAACTTGCTTCTCCATCGATTCGACGGCGGTCGTATCCAAGCCGGTCAGGGAATGCAACACGTTCGGATCAAGCAAAGCCATCAAATCGAGGCTCTTTCTCACCCGCCAGAGCTCAAGCGCGATGTTCTTCTTTTGCTCAAGGTCCATCGCGGCAACTTTGTCGTGGACAGTCTTCGACAGATCGGCGACCTCTTTCTTCACGGCCTGAAACCGTTTCGGCCATTGGCGGACGAACTGTTCGGCGGCAGGACGGCCCTTCTTTTGAACCATTTTCCAGGCATCGTGAACCCAACCCATGAACCCGTTGTCTTGCGGTGTCGGCTTTTGAGCGAACCCAATTGCCAAGCAACACAAAGCCAGCAGCACAGCAACCAGCTTCCTCATTGCAAATACTCGCGCGGATCCGCGAACTTGCCGCTGATGGCGGTTGCCGCTGCCGTCAGCGGAGAAACTAGGTGCGTGCGCGATCCCGGGCCTTGCCTGCCTTCATACGGTCGGTTCGAAGTCGAAGCGCTTCGCTCCATCGGGCGGAGAATATCGCCATTCATACCCAGGCACATCGAACAGCCGGCTCGGTGCCACTCGAACCCGGCATCTTCGAAAACCTGCTTGAGACCCTCTTGCTCGGCGCGGCGCTTGACTTCATCGCTTCCCGGTACGACCATGGCGCGGACACCCGTAGCCACATGCCGGCCCTTTACCAACCGGGCTGCGTCGCGAAGATCCTCAATCCGGGAATTTGTACAGGAGCCGATGAACACCGTGTTAACCGGTAGATCGCGCATCGACACCCCAGGCTTGAGACCCATATAGGAAAGTGCGCGCTTCTCACTCGCATCTTTTGGTTCTGGTACCGGCTGGTCAATATCGATGGTCATTGCAGGCGTCGTGCCCCAAGTCACCTGTGGCTTCAAAGAATGTACGTCCAGGGTCTCAAATCGGTTGAACGCCTTCACGTCATCTGTTTTCAAAGACGCGCTGTGCTTGATGAACTGCTCGCGAGCCTCGCCTTTTGGCGCATATGGCCGGTCCTCGCCGAAAATGTACTCTAGGGTGATCTCGTCTGGCGCGATCATGCCGGCACGAGCGCCCATCTCGATCGACATATTGCAGATTGTCAGCCTGCCGCTCATCCCCAGTCGCGAGATCGCCGAGCCAAAGTATTCGGCCACGTGCCCAACCCCGCCGCCTGCGCCAAGCTTTCGAATAATCGCAAGGATAATGTCTTTTGAAGTTATCCCCTCCCCGATCTCGCCTTCAATCTGAATCCCAAGAGACTTCGGCTTGCTGCTTGTCCTCAAGGTTTGAGTTGCGAGAACATGCTCGACCTCCGAGGTTCCGATTCCAAAAGCCAGCGCACCGAAGGCACCATGCGTCGATGTATGGCTATCGCCGCAAACGACAGTTAGCCCAGGCAAAGTTATCCCAAGTTGAGGTCCGATGACGTGAACAATCCCTTGTTTCTCAGCGCCGTACGGGAAAATGGGAACACCGAACTCCGCACAGTTTCGGTCAAGTGCCGAAAGCTGTTTGCCGCTTAGCGACGACTCGTCGATTGGCCGGCCGTCTGTCGGTACATTGTGGTCTGCCGTTGCAAATGTGAGATCGGGCCGCCGCACTTTTCGACCTGCCTCACGAAGCCCATCGAACGCCTGGGGCGACGTAACTTCGTGCACCAAGTGCCTATCGATGTAAAGCAGAGCTCCGCCGCCCGGCAGCTCCGCAACCACATGCTCATCCCAAACCTTGTCAAATAGGGTCGACGCCATTTCTTCTCTATTCTACGTTCCTACCAGACCCGAAAGGAAAAAGCAGGAATATCAATGTTCTTGGGCGAAAACTAACCGCCATGCAGGACGACGCGGGTGTCGATAAGCGGCTGACCACCGAAGAAGCGGAACAGCTTATGCACAGGGTGATGTGGCGGCAGGCTCATTTGAGCCTTAGAATTGCCGCAGTTTTTATCGTAATTCTCATTGCGATCCCGTTGGTGAACCTATTTGCACCGACCATCGCCGGTAAGTCGGTCTTGGGATTTACGCTGAGTTGGCTAGTTCTCGGCGTCCTCTTCTATCCGGTGACTTGGGCGCTATCTGCATACTTTGTCAAGCGAAGTAACGCGCTTGAAGCGGAAATCTCAAAGGAGCCGCTCAAATGACCTTCATTCCATTTGCCCTTGTCGTTCTAATCATCATCGCAACCGTTGCGCTGGGCATCTATGGCACCCGAAAAGCCAAGACGGCATCCGACTTCTTTGTCGCCGGACGAAGCGTCGGCGTCCTCATGAATGCGTCAGCTATCTCCGGCGAGTATCTTTCAGCAGCTTCGTTCATGGGAATCGCCGGTCTGGTTATGAAGAACGGTTACGACGCTCTTTGGTATCCGGTTGGATACGCGGCCGGCTATCTCTTTTTGCTCCTGTTTATAGCCGGGCCACTCCGAAGGTTTGGCGCATACACCATTCCCGACTTCGCCCAGGGGCGTTTCGACAGCCCCTTGTTTCGAAAGATCGCCGTCATTTTCGTCCTATGCATCGGCTTCTTCTATACGATGCCCCAGATGAAGGCAGCGGGCTTGACGATGGGCACGATTCTGGGATGGCCTTATTGGGCCGGCATCGCGGTCGTTGGCTCGGTTATTACTTTCAATGTCGCGATCGGGGGAATGAAGGGAATCACGATCGTCCAAGCCTTTCAATATTGGGCCAAAGTCTTTGCAATCTCACTGCCGGTGTTCATCTTAATGTCCGTCTTCGGCGGATATAGCCAGCACATGGGAACCGCGTTTGAATACCAAAAGGCGGTTCCGCGCCTCGATGGCGGCGAGGTGATTACCGTAAACGGCGCTGAGAAGGCGCCGCTAAACGCGATCTCACTTTCCGCTGCCGAGCCCACGGTGCTACATTTCGATAAGGATCACACTTATCGAATTGCCAAGATCACGCCTGCACGGAAGCCTGAACCTGGCGAGGACAAAATCACGCCGGAATCCTTCGCCCGTACCACCAAAGCCAACGATTCGCTGAACAGCGACATCGCGTCCGGAAAGGCTTTCGATATCCCCAGCGGAGCAACTATTAGAATAAGCCCCGTTGTCGTCACGAAAGATCACGTTGCCGTCGTCAAGGATGGCAAAATCGTAACGACCGGGGCCAAGATCGAATTTGAAAAGGGCGGCCCGGTGACGTTCATGAGAGCCGGCGCCCGACTCAGGCTGCCCGCCGCCGAAGGAACCGCAAAATCGGGTCCGATAGTGCCGAACGCACCCGCAAACGGCAAGTGGCTCAATCCGTTCGGCCCGCTTGCCGGCAAGTGGGGTTTCCCCCTCCTGTACACCTACTCGCTTATCATCGCCCTCGTATGTGGCACGGCGGGATTGCCGCATATCCTTGTCAGGTTTTATACCAACCCCGATGGTCGCGCAGCCAAGCGCACAACTCTTTGGGTCATGGTCATGCTCGGCGGTTTCTATCTATTCACACCAATGTGGGGCGTCCTCGGGAGGGCTCTGATGCCCCAACTGTACGTGACGGGCGCTTTCGACAGCGCCGTCATCAAGCTCCCGACGCTCCTTGAAAACCAAACTTTAGGTCAGATCCTGAGCGGTGTAACCAGCGCTGGCGCATTTGCCGCATTCATGTCCACATTCTCGGGTCTGCTCGTTTCGATGTCTGGCGCGTTTGCCCACGACATCTACGGCAAGATCCTCAAGCCGAACGCATCTCCCGAGTCTCGTCTGGTGGCGTTTAAAATCGCCGCTGTGTGCGTCGGTGCGGTTTCCATGCTTCTCGGCTTGATGGTCGAGACATTCGACATCGCTACGATGGTCGGCTGGGCCTTCGCTATCGGCGCCGCTTCCTACTTCCCGCTCTTGCTTCTCGGATCCTGGTGGCGCGGCCTCACCAAATATGGCGCCGCCGTCGGAATGCTCATCGGCGGATTCCTCTCGTTAGGCACGATCGTCTGCAGCATGTTACTCGATAAGAAAGTCCTGACCTGGGAGTTACCAAACCTCGTTCGAGCCCTTATGGAGCAACCCGCGATCTGGGCCGTTCCCCTCTCGATCCTCCTCATGGTAGTCGTCTCCAAGATGACCGCCAAATCCATTCCCCCCGACGTAACCATGAAAATGATTCGGCTGCACGCCCCCGAGGAGATGGGTATCTCAGAGAATTACATCGAGGCCTAGTTCCCGGGATAGATGTCTTTGCGACAAGAGAACATCGGGCGGCGGAGTTGGCCGTAGACGAGGCGTTTGGCGTGGCCGTCTACCCACACGGTATTGGTGCCGTTGGTGTGGAGGAAGTTGAAGTGGTTGATCAGCACGTCTACGTTAGGCGGGTTATTCAGCCAGTCGTAGGGCATGATAAAATTGCAGATCGGAGCGAAGGACATGTGCTCCCAGGCGAGGATCGTGTAGGACGACTCGTCGATCTGTGATTCGTTCGCGCCCGTGTTGTCCACAACGCCGTTCACAGTAGTAAACGTTGCCATCGCAGGACCAAACTCGTTGCCATTGGCAGCGGGATTGGTCTGGTAGTAAGCCGACCCCTGGGCAGGATTGAAGCCGTTGATGGCGATTGCAAGCTGCCACTGGTTCGGTTGATTGGGGCACCGCTTGACGGCGTCGTTTTTGAGATACGGGTCGATTAGCCCGGGACGAATTGGGTTTACCGCCGGCGAAATCGGCGATCCAAGATACCCGCCGTTATTCGGTCCGTTGTTGTTGTCGAAACCGATCCAAACCTGCTGCGGGGCGAAGCCATTCATCGGCGAATACTTTTCGGCTGGATACCATGTGTCTTCGTTGTCGCCGACATAGAGCATCGACGCCATGCCGATCTGACGCATGTTGCTAATGCACGCCGCCCCTCGCGCCGCGTTTTTGGCCTGCGCGAACACTGGAAATAGAATCGCCGCCAGAATCGCGATGATCGCTATTACAACCAGCAATTCGATGAGCGTAAAGGCAGCGCGCGGTACTCGCATGTACACGATCATAACACCGCTCTCCTGAATTACCTAGAACGTACGATGCATTCTGCGGTTCGAAATGACAGCGCCATGATCGTCAGGACCGGGTTGAATCCACCGTTTGTCACGTGCACCGAGGCATCGGCCAAAAACAGGTTGTCGTGGCCATGCACCCGACAATTTGAATCGACCACTGACGACTTGGAATCGGAACCCATGCGACAGGTTCCCGCCTGGTGCTGACCGGCGCTGAGCCACAATCCCGGGGTACCGGCATTGATTGACTCCGCGCCGGACGCAGCCAGCCACTCCTTTGCCCGCTCGATCATGAACTTGGTAGTTCGAACCGTTTCCGGGTGGGTCGTTCCGGAAAGACTGGCGACGGGAACGCCCCACTTGTCTCGAACAGACCGAGAGACCGCGACTCGGCAATCCCAACTCGGGATCTCGTGAACGGGTCCGCCAACCTGAGCGAATCTCGGGTAGGACTTCATCCAGTCTTTATGCGCCTGCCCCCATGCCGGCACGCCGGACGGGCGAAAATTCTTTGCAAGCATGATTGGCATCATGATGAAGTCGTCTGCCATCATCGCCCCGCCGATAACGCCCTCATTTCCATGGTTGAATTGAAGCGTTGAAATCGAGACGCCGGGTCCGACCCCGTCCCACACCGGCTCTGGCCAATAGCCGGAAGCAATGGCGTAATAGTGCCCCTGAAGGTTGTGCCCCACAGCGGGTCCACCGATGCCGGAATTGAGCAGAAGTCGTGCCGATTCGATTGCGCCACAAGCGACGACCACTATTTCCGCCTCTACCTTGTGGAGTTGCCTATCTGAATCGAAGTAGGACACACCGGCAACTCGGCCGCCACGAGTCTTGAGCAGTCGCGAAACGAATACCTGCGTTTCCAAGGTGCACTTGCCCGTCGCGAGCGCTCTAGGAATGACCGTATTCTGCGTCCCATTCTTCGCATTCGAAGGACAGGCAAATCCGACGCAATGCTGACACTGAACGCAAGCTCCTCGTCCGCCACGTGGCACCGAGTTGATCAGCATCGGCGTTGTTTGTGTCGACCAACCGAGCTTGCTACAGCCTTCGATGAGCCGCTTTGCTTTGGTCGTATGGGGAACGCCGGGCATTGGGTAATCCCGTCTCTTAGGCATTTGGGAAGCTGGAGGGCCGCCGGATACTCCGATCTCCCACTCCGCCCGCTCATAGTAGGGGTCCAATTCCTCGTAAGTAACCGGCCAATCCTCGAGCGAACTTCCGGCCGGTTTGCCATAGGTAGTGGCCATCTTGAAATCGAGGGGGTGAAAGCGCCATGCCTGCATCCCGTAAACCATAGTTCCGCCCCCAACGCAACTGGCGTTATTGTTGTATCCGCCTTGGTGCGGCTTGACCCGCTTGCCATTGATAAGCCTGGGATTCCCCTCCACCTCAGGACCGGTTCCATGGCCGTACTGAGACAACCGATGGTTTCGCAAATGATCGCGAGGGACATCTTCGTAACTAAGGGAGCGCCCCCTCTCCAGTATTAAAACCTTGAATCCTGCCTCAGACAATACACACGCAGCGATACCTCCGCCGGCGCCGGCGCCGATTACGATCGCGTCGTATTTCAAACCGTCACCTTGAAGCCGACCATTTCCCAAGCGATACCGCCTTTATTCCCACCATTGCCAGGATCGGCATAGTAGCCTTCTATCGTTTGCCGAGCCAGCAAGTCCATGAAGGCGCGTGGTGAGACCTTCCAGCCTTGCGAACGCTTGGTTTGGTGGCACTTTGCCAGAATCTCATCCTGTCGATCGATCTTGCTTTCAGCGAAAGACGCACCAAACTTGAGGGCTTCGAGCTCAAGCCCGTCGAGACCCGTCCGATACGTCTCAACCAGGGATTCGAGTTCGATCAGATGGACCAGGAATTCATCGCAGCCGCTTTGCGAAGCGCTCGGGTAGTCGTCTGCCGGCACAATTCGATCGATGGCGGCGACTAGGGTCCGCAATTGAAGTTCTGATAGGGAGGGCATACAGGAGCAGAGTTTAGGCGGAATCTGCTCCGAATGCTATACGCTGGTAGGCCCGGCGGGACTCGAACCCGCGACAAACGGCTTAAAAGGCCGCTGCTCTACCGACTGAGCTACAGGCCCACGAGCGACGAGAGATTGTACCCCTGCCGCTATTCTTTTCTCCGGTCGGGGTATGGTGAAATCTCAGCGGCGCGGAGTGCCTCGACTCCATTTACCGGCCTGAGGCAGATCGCGATTCGGTTATCCTTACCATCGTAGTTCAACCAAGATTCCGGCAAGTAGTACTCCCGCTGGGGGCCTTGCTGCCAAAAACGTCCGAGTTGGCGCCCGTTGAGGTAAATGAATCCGCTCCCGGTGGCATCGACTAACAACCGCCTGGTCGGCTCATTCGCCGACTTGGTAGGAAGCAGCAATTCCATGGAGTACCAGGTTGCTAGATGCTTCGCCGTGTCCCCGTCTTTCGGAGCATCGCCGGCTGATACCTTCCGCTGGATCGTCTCCGCGCCGTCCAGAGTAACGCTTTGCCAAACTTCACCTGCAGGTGCGTGATCGAACCAGCGCTCCTCTTCACCTTGAAGCTCGGCCATCGACATCTTGAGTTGCCTACCGCTGGGGATCATTGTTCCCGGCTGAAGCTTTCCGATCAATGGAACCAGCAAAACGTTTTCGAGGCCACGAGGGGCGTCCATCGGGCCGCCATTTGCAAATCCAGGGTTCTCCAATAGGATCTCCAGTCGGTTTCCCTTGGGCTTAATTCCCGTCGCCGGATAGAAGTATTTGGCACTGTCACCGGCCGCCGGGGGCAGTATCGTTCCGTTGAGGCGCACGAGCAACGGCTGATTTTCAAACGACTTGATCCAAAGGGCTCCGCCCTCATCGGCGGTGGCGTTGAAGGTGTCCGTATACGTTAGGTACTGGGAGTTCCAAATGCCCTGGGCCGCAACCGGCACACCCAATTGCGCGTCCCTGCCGTGTGTTCCACCATCGTCATAACGTCTCATCGCCGAGGTGACTCGAACTGTCGGCGCTGTTGGTGGCTCCGGCAATTCAGCCACTGGCTTGGGCAGCCAAGTCCCCTTATCGGCGTCGGTCATATCTTTGGGCACGTAGAGGATTTTCGAGCCAAACGGCGGAAGGTCATAGTGAAACGACATTCCGGGGATGGTTGCCTCACCTGCCTGAGCGGTTGTGCGCGAGGTATTCCGGATGAAGAAAATTCGTGCTCCCGTGGTATCGAACCGCAAGGCCACCTTGACGCTGGGGTCGTTGGTGGTCGCATTGATCTCTACCGGCGTCGACCGGGCCAATCTCGGGCCGTATTCCTTTAGCATCGCGCCGATCGCGGAGACCGCTCTATATTTCTCTCCCAAGCCGCCATCCTCGCGGATCGGAGCGAAGTAGTCGTAGCTCGTCGTTATATTCGGCGGCGTCCTGTCGCCGAAGTTCGTCCCGCCGAAAAGCATGTAATAGTTCAGCGCCGTGACGCCGTTCTGAATACAAAAGAGTGTCAGGTTGTTGATCTGTGCAGCGGTGATGCCGGCCTGATCCTCAGCGAGTTTTCCTCCATTCTCAGAGAACCAGCCGCCTTGCAATTCCATAACCATTTCCGGTGCATTCGGCTGTTGCGTCTTGAGCTTGGTCAGAGATCTTGCCGTGCCATCTACATCCCAGCGCGGGTAAAAGTTGCACGAGTCCATGACCATGCTCAAGAGCGAATCGGTGCTTCCCCGGATCTGCTTCGTCCAACAGGTGACGAACGGAACTTCGATCCCGCCATCCCAGGCCTGCTGCATCAAAGCTTTGAGTTGTCCGATGTGAGTCTCGTCCGATCCACCCTCGTAGTCGTACTCATTCTCCAACTGGAACATGATGACTCCAGGCTTTCCTGCCGGACGACGTGTGATTTGGAATCGCTCCAGCGCGCGCGAGACGGCCCGATACCAGTGGCGAGACCAAGCCAGGTAAGTGGGGTCGTCTGACCTAAGCCAGTTCCCCTTAAATCCAGCCGGCTTATACTTCATCAGCCACTGCGGGTATCCACCGCTGTCCCACTCGGAGCAAATATAGGGTCCGGGCCGGACGATGACATTCAGGCCAAATCTATCGATCGCCATCTGGATCCACTCTTGGCACTCTCTGAGCTTGACCTGCGAGTAGTCATCGACGTTCGCAGGTTCCGTCTGTTCATGGTAGTTCCACGGAATGTAAGTTTCTACCGTGTTAAAACCCGCAGCTTTAATCTTCGCAAACCGGTCGGCCCAAAGCGGCTGCGGGCACCTGAAATAGTGGAATGCACCACTATAGATGAAAGTATCTTTGTCTTTCACGACGAAGCACTGTCCGTCGTAACGAATTCGTTTGGCGTCAATGAATTTCTGTTGGGCCGGGGCTGTGGAGAGGCATGAAAAGGCGATCGCCGCAGCCAAAAGGTGCTTGTGCATAGTGTCTCAAGGATTCAAGACGTCTCCGTCCTTAAAAAGACGCCTTCGAAGCACGGGCAGGTTATCGGAATCGCCAAACTATATTCGAACTGCCGTCCTGAATCTGCTTGACGCTGTAGTCCTTCGCGTGCCCATCCGCGAAAACCACTGGAGTGAACCCATCGTCTTGACCTGTACTCATGTACCTGCAATAGATCGGCTTCAATGCATCGGGTCCAAGGGTTGACAGTTCTTTAACCAGATCGCGGTCGCTGACCAGAGGCGGACTCAACTTCGGATGCTCGCTGTTTGGGGCGCCATTATACGGGCTGAATTCGTACCCGCGGTAGTTGTTGGCGGTTGGTCCATTCGGCGTCACCGCGAATAAGCCGACGGCTGAGGGGTTTTCTTCTTTCGAGAATTCGGCCACAGTCTTAAACGCGATACAGTTGTTGGAGTCCTCTTGATCCTCGGAGCATCCCTGCTGCTTATCGATCGCGGTTGCGCTGTTATATCCGATTGACATCTGCCCACGATCGGTCCACTTGTCGGCAAATTCGCCGTCGCTACCGGGCGCAACAAAGATCTTGTGTTCTTTCGCAATGGCTAGCAGGTCGTTTTGCCACATCTTTTGAGGAGCCGTATCTGGAAGCCCGTAGTTCGTCGAAGGAAGATACTTGCCATCGTTGTCGTTGACGTACATCGTCAGCGCCGTTCCTAATTGCTTCGACTGGCCCAAGGCGGTTGTACGCAGCGCAGCCTCTTTTGCACGAGCAAAAACTGGAAACAGGATGCCGGCCAGCACCGCGATGATGGCGATCACCACCAAAAGCTCCACCAATGTAAAGCCACGCATTTTGTCTAATCTCAATCTCATTTGTTCAGCCTTAGTTTTCGGTCGCCAAGTTCTCTGTTTCTTGTGCAGATCGTTTCATGTCGCCGATAACGCCACGCATTTCACTCGGAACCTTTCCGTCATCAGGTTTTTCGCCTGGCTTCAGACCCATCTGCATAAACTTCGAAAGGGAGCTTCCCGTCTTGCGACGCTTTAAATAGATCGCTTCCGTTTTATCCATAGCGATGACGTTGTCGTTTCCCGACCACGCCAAATTCATATTTATGACGCTCTTAATGTCTTCCGATGTATCTCCCGTAGTTCGAAGGTCCTTTAACGCAATCAATGTGCCTTCAACTTCATATTTGCCCGACGCGCTCGTTTGCGACTGTGGATGCATCAAGTCGAAGCTCACACTTCCCTTGGGCGTGAACTTAAAACTGCCTTTTTCGACGTTATCTCGTGCCACCATTCCCTGCTGCTTGTTAATGGCGATCGTCTTCACGACCTCCCACTCACCAACAAGACTATGATGCCGCCCTTTGCCGAACAAGGCACGAACAAGCTCCCAGTCGTCCTTCCACGGTTGATACCTTAAAGAGCCGAATGCCACAAGTCCAATAAAAATGAAGAGCAGGAAACCGCGAGAAGATCCGGGCTCGACATACCGGTGCTTCTTCTTTTTCTTCTTTTGTCCAGGTTTGAGTCCGGCTCCTATTGGGACGAACTTACAATTCGGGCAGAATTCACCGCCCATCCACTTCGAACCGCACCTAGGACAACGTTCTAGGTCCATAGGCCTATTATAATAGGCTCTTTTCCCAGAGTTGGCAACAATTCCTCCACCGATATCGCCTAAGCGTAGGCCTTATTTCCCACCAGTTGTAGAGATTCCTTGGATAAAGGTCTTTTGTGCAAAAAAGAACAAAACGATAATCGGGAGGGTAAATATCGTGGCGGCAGCCATAAGTTGGGCGAAGAACCCACCATAGTGGGACACGAATTGCTGAAGCCCGTAGGCGAGCGTGTATTTGGCGGGATCATTGATATAAAGCAAAGGACCTAGGAAATCATTCCAAGCTCCGATGAATTGGAATAGTGCGCAAGTCGCCAGCGCCGGCTTTGAAAGTGGGAGGATTAGACGGCTGAAGATCGTCCACTCGTTTGCGCCATCCACCTTCGCCGCCTCCGACATCTCGGTTGGGACCGTCCTGAAGAACTGCGTCAGCAAAAACACGTAATAGGCGGATGCCGCAAATGACGGCACGATTAGCGGAAGATAGGTGTCATACCAACCGAGCGATCGGAACAGGTTGAAGACGGGAATCATCGTGACCTGGCCCGGCAGCGCCATGGTGGCGATCATCACACCGAACATAGCGCCCCTGCCAGGAAAATTGAGCTTGGCAAAACCATAGGCGACGACCGCGCTGCTCGCTACCGAACCGATCACCGTGGTCACACATAACAGCAATGTATTGCGTAGGTAGAGCAGAAACGGCATGTTCTGGAGCGCATCGGGATAGTTCTTTACATTGATCGGCATCGGGATGAGCGAGCTCAGCGTCAACTCGCCTTTTCCAAAGATTTGGGCGTTCGTCTTCAGCGACGTAGAAACCATCCACAGCATCGGAAGCAACGCCGGAATCGACAGCACGATCAGCGCCGCGTAAACGGCGACCTTGTTTGCCGTACTCAGTCTTGGGCCGCCGCTATTCGTCATAGCCAAGGGCCCTCCGCTTGTCGCGTTCTTTGACAAACTTTTGCTCGAGCTCTTTTAGCGCCTGTTTCGGCGACTTCGAGCCTTGTTCGGCCTCATCCTCGGCTTGAGCGATCAAGTCGTTCAAGAACGCCAGGTTGGCGATGGGCGGCGGCGCCTTGCAGTTCGGGCTCGCAAGAATTTCGAGAAAGGCCCCAAACTGCTTGTCGTTCTTCAGCCACCGCTGGAATGTCGCCGAGTTTGCCACCGAAGGCGAATAGGGTAACCAGCCTCCCACGTTGTAGCAAGTGGCTGCCCGGTCGGGATTATCCAGCCCGCTCCAGAACTTGAGAAATTCCCATGCCCCTTCCTTATGCCGCGCTGAAATCGGCACGACCATGTAATTGCCGCCAACCAGTCCTCCAAGCGGCACGCCGCCATCCTTGGGAGGAGGGACCGGATAGACACGATAATCTAGGTCCGGCTTGAACTTACGCAACTCCTCAACGCGCCACTGACCGTCATAGGTAATGCTGAGGTCGCCGTGCATAAACGCCCAGGATGCGGCGCCTTCGATGTCGTTCAGGCCTGCTTGAAATCGGATGACGTTGTCCAGCCCGATGCGCTTTCGATAGTCGACGATCGACTCGAGCGCCCGAACGTTCTCGGGTGTGTTCAGCTTGAGCGAGCCATCCTCGTTTACGTAAAATCCGCCGCCGAAGAGGTGGGAAACGAAACCGATATCGCTTAACAGGAACCCGAGGCGAGTGAGGTTTCCCTTCGAATCGCGTTGATTGAGCTTCATCCCCATCTCTTCGACCTCCTCTAAGGTCTTGGGGAAATGGTCGGGATCATAGCCCGCGTCCCGTAGCTGCTGCGCGTTCACGTACAGCGCCATCATGTCGGCGCCGATCGTCATCCCGTAGACTTTGCCGCGAAACATTCCGATGTCTCGAATGGCTGGGTAGCTATGGTTGAAGAATTGGTCCTTCTCCGGCGGCGTCATCATTGCACCAAGGTCGGAAAGAAAACCGTTTGCAGCCAGGTTGGGAACACTTCCACTTCCCATCGACATGAGATCGGGCGGATCGCCGCCGGTGACACCCAAGATGAACTTCGCATCCGAGCCTTCGCCGGGAAGACTGACAGGCACAACCTCGAACCGGTCTTGGCTCCGGTTGTACATATCGACAATCTTCTTGACCTGCTTTTCCCAGTCGCCCTGCCACCGGTGCCAGAAGCGGACCGGTATTCGCTTCGGATACTCACGCGGCGTTGCGCGCCCGAAGACGATCACAAAAAGCGTGAATGCGATGGCTACTGCTGTTCCCAGCCAAAGCCTGATCGGTTTAGCCGCCATAGTGCACCCACTTCCGTTGTGTGCGGAATACCAACGCCGTGGTGATCACGATCACAAGAAATAGCATCCAGGCCATCGCGCTGGCGTAGCCCATATCCACGTACTTCCATGCGCGGTTGTACAGGTAAAGGCTATAGAAATAGGTTGACTGCTCTGGCCCACCGTTCGGCGTCATGACGTATGCCTGCGTGAAGTATTGGAATGCGCCGATGATGCCCATGATGAGGTTGAAGAAGATCACCGGCGTCATCATTGGAAGTGTGATGTGCCGTAACTTGCGGAGGGCGTTGGCGCCGTCGATAGTGGCCGCCTCATAAAGGTACTGCGGAATGTCCTTGAGACCGGCCAAGTAGATGACCATACTTCCGCCAACGCCCCACAAGGCCATCAGCACTAGGCTATGGGCCGCCCAGGGCGCCGTCTTCAGCCAGGCCGGCCCCTTTACCCCGATGAGTTCCAGCATCCGGTTGACGAGGCCGATGTTCGGGTTGAGAATCCAGATAAAGAGAACGGATGTTGCGACGGTAGGAACGATAGACGGCAGGTAAAAGATTGTCCGAAATATGGCCATCCCTTTGACCTCGACGTTCAGCAGGAGCGCCAACCCGACCCCGATAACGATCCCCAGCGGGACAAAAACAAGCGCGAAGCGGATCGTGACCCAGGCCGAATGCCAGAAAAGTGGATCCTCAGTCAACAGCATCCTATAGTTCGCCCCTCCGACCCATTTCGCCGGCGAAACGATGTTGTACCGGGTGAACGAGAGGTAGATGCTCTGTAAAAACGGCCACAGCGTAAACGCCAAAAACCCAATGAGCCACGGGCTGACAAACAGGTACCCGACCAGATACTCCCGCGCCCGATGGTTCCGAGTTCTCGCCATGTTGTGAGCTATCTTAGCAGGGCTTGCCAGACCACTTTGATCGAATTCTGCCCAAATTAAGCCCCGGTTTAGAGCAAGTCGTCAAACACAATCCCTGTTCCCAAAAGTGGTGTATACTCATACACATGACAAAGCGCTTACAAATCTTGTTGAGCGAGGCTGAGTTCGAACAGCTACGAGTGACGGCGCGAACGAACGACGTCTCGGTCGGCGAATGGGTACGGCAGGCCATTCGCCGAAGCTTCGGGGAACCTCTCATTCGACCAAAGCAGGCAAAGCTTGTTGCGGTCCGCGAGGCTCTGGCACACTATGCTCCAACTGCCGACATCGATCAGATGAATGCAGAAATCGAGGAGGGCTATCTATCTGGTCTTCCTTGACGCAAACATTCCGATGTATTTGATCGGCGGCGATCATCCAAACAAAATTGCCGCCGGTCGGATGGTCAATCAATTCATCGACGAGGGAGAGCGCCTCGTCACTGACGCCGAAGTATTCCAGGAAATCCTCCACCGATACACAGCAATCCACCGCAAAGAATTCATCGAGCCCGCATTTGCCATCCTGCGGAAAATCATCGACGAGGTATTTCCCGTCGACTTGACCACTGTAGAGTTAGCTCGTTCGATCTTGGGGAAAACCACCGGAGTTTCTGCACGAGACGCAATTCACGTCGCTTCAATGGAAGTACACAAGGTCAGCAGAATCGCCAGCTTCGACTCCGGTTTCGATCGAATCCCCCGCATTGAGCGAATTTTTAACTAGCCATCGGACCCCGGACATCGGACTCTCCAAGCTACCACCCAAAGAACCGATACGGGTCATCTTCCAAAACTGGCTTATCAAGATAGAACCCATCCAACCACCGTCGTTCGCCGGCCTTGACCGGGGAACTGAATCGAGCCAAAAGGGGTGTGCGGGCGTGTACTCCCAGATTCCCGAGGAGGCGTGACAGCACGAAACAGGTGCGCCGAAACACCCGTTTGGTGTTCATTACGCTGGGGTCGAAAGTCCAGGGCGCTAATTGGAACATTACGACGCGGCCGTTCTTAGCCACACCAAGTGCGCTACCGGTTTTATCGATGATCGGAATTGACCTCGGGTCCCGATTGAATACGTCCGCTGCCCCAATGCCAGTAAGTTCAGTATTCGGTCCGGCCGGTGTGAACGTTGAATTGATGTACTCCTTACGCGTCAGCGTCGATTGAAGGCCGGTTGAACTAGCCAACTCTTCCTGATCGAGTCCGACGGCCAGGATACTGACCTTCGACTGAGGTGAACTCATCCATTCTCGACTCTGCTTTTCAACACCAAGATCAGCATGAGGGCCGACTACCAGTACCTGGTTCCCCATGACGCGACTTTGAAACTCAGTCAGATTGAATCCCGCACTTTCTAGGTGCTGCCTTCCCGCCGGGTCGCCGGCGTACATCAACTCTTTTATCGGCGCCGGCTTCCACGTGGCTGCATACCGGATCATGTTCTCCACAAGCAATGCCGCTGCCGGTTCTGTTTCGGTCCGTCCACTAACGTCCATCTGGCAGAACATAACCATGCCCTTGCCCTCGCGATACTCCATCAGGGAGCTGTACTGCAGGCCGTAACCACCATCCAATATTGGTGTGAAATCGCCCACTGCCGGCTTCTCGATCAGGACGCTGGCGACACTTCCGCGGTTGCCGCAACGCCAAACCCTCGGCTGCAGAATCCCGGTTCGGACGACCGACGGCGCGCCGTTAAACTGCTGGGCCTTGATAAAAGTCCCTCGCGAGGGATAAAGCGTTGAAGCGCCACGCCAGTTTTGAAGAAATAGAGCATCGATTCCGTTGAGGATCGGGTGTCCCTGAACGCGCTCGAACACCTTTCGAAGACCGTATTCCTCGACTCGAAATCCAAACCGCTTTTCAAGAACATCCGCTGTTTGTTCGAATAAAAGGACCTTGAGGCCGTTCCGAACAGTTGTCAAGTCCAAGCCAGGACTGTCGAGCGTCAGCGCCTCTTTACCGATAACCAAAGTGCTAATCCCGTTTAGATCCCGGCTCGAATTGACGGCCTTACTGTGAACACCCAAGGATGCTAAAATCTTCGATGTCTCACCCTTCGGATCGTAAATCCCAATGCCGGTGGTCGGTACAAATTTGGTTATTGAAGGGGCAACGCGTAGGTAGAACTGATCTTCCTGAACTTGGCCGCTCGAAAACTTAACTCCTGCCGAAATCCTCCACTGAGACCAACCTTCAGCCGGAATGGTGAATTCCATCGGCACCGTTCGAATCTCACCTGTAGGAAGGTCGAACTTTGTCTCACCCTTTGAACTGGTCCTAGTGTGGACTGAACTAGCGAATCGACTTAAATGCCAGGAGCAATCGCAGCTAACTGTTTTTCGGCTGTTATTAATCACGATTAGCTGCTTTTGAATCACTTCTCCTGGCAGGACGATGTGCGTCTTATCGGTAAATGCGCCCGGCTTTCCACCAATGTAGGCCAAAAGTGGCCTGTTTGCGGGGATCAGGCCCGCTCCACCGATAGTGGGAGCCCAATCGGAATCCTCGTAAGACGTATCCCGCTGCTCATATCGGCCATCCACGTAGTCAGGGCTGTACCCTGGCCGTTGAAGATGATCCCAATCGGTCTTAAGATCGACACGACCTCGTTTGACTCCTTCCCTCAATCGCCAAAACAGCCCCCGAGTTTCCCAGGGGCTGATTCCGGATACACCCCACGTTCGAAATGCTCGCCAATTTTCTTCGGTGTATAAACCCAAGACCATTTGCTGTAGGTCGAAGTCGGGTGGATTGGAGCCCATCGGCAATGGGTAGTCCCAACGAAACCACCCCTTGCTCGCCTTGAATTTCTGAGCTTCCCACCGGATGTTTCGCTTTTCTCCTTCGCTGATGCTGTATGCCTCATCGCCAAAGAACTGGGCATTCCACTCGGCCATGGTAAATTCCCAGGGAACCTGAGCGCTTCCAAAACTGCGCTGCCCCTGATACCAACCGCGATACATCGACCAGTCCCACGAGAACGGCACTCCGTACTCCACCATGAACGCCGGCTTCACTCCGGTCGTCGCCCAATGCTCATACCAGTCATCCATCTCCTGGCTCGGCACGAAGTTCAGATAGAAGTTCATCGTGTGCATCGTGCCAAGGTTGCCGGACGAGTGGTGGTACACGATTCGGCCCGGATCGAGCTTCTCGATGATCGCCTGAGCCCGCAGCGCCTTCGACATGTTGCTCTGCGCCCAACCGTCCCGGTCGGCATGGATTCCGTCGATTTCATCCGGATCGGTATCTTCGTTGTAGCCGGTAGCGTTGTGGCTGGTCGAATACGCCACGACCGAAGGATGGTTACCCGCAACCTTGGCGAAGAACTCGGCATGCCTGGCGTATCCATTGT
>Ga0207024_10096_pt1 | contig 25940 bp, 21 predicted proteins | sample Alteio_BWMinCont_44_FD_153470 | JGI IMG/M metagenome (GOLD analysis project Ga0207024, IMG submission 153470) | Enriched cells from forest soil in Barre Woods Harvard Forest LTER site, Petersham, Massachusetts, United States -... | ecosystem: Environmental > Terrestrial > Soil > Temperate forest >...
GGTTTCGATTACGACAAGACGTTCCAAACATCCAGTCGCGAGGCGTACGAAACGCTGCTTCAAGAAGTCATCGCTGGCGACACCACTCTCTTTATGCGAGACGACCAGGAACGCGTGGCATGGAAAATCGTCGAACCCTTGCTGAACGCATGGCAGTCACGTCCGTCGAACACATTCCCGAACTATTCAGCCGGGACCTGGGGACCCGAGGCGGCAGACATGCTATTGGCGCGGGACGGTCGGTCCTGGGCAAATCCGATGCAGATTCCGCATGGCTAGTCACATTCTTCAATTCGAAACCCTCGAGAGATTGAGCGAAGTTGCCGCAAGCGAGTTCGTCAAACTCTGCGCTGAGTCGATCGCCGCTCGCGGGCGATTCAATGTCGCATTGAGTGGTGGAAGCACCCCCAAGGCGATGTACCAACTCTTGGCTTCCTCGCCATGCCGCGATTCCGTCGATTGGACGCGAGTCCACGCCTTTTGGAGCGATGAGCGGTATATAGAGCCATCTGACGAACAGAGTAACGAGCACATGGCAAGGACTGCCCTTCTCGACCACGTTCCGATTCCACCTGGAAACGTGCGCGGAATGTACATACCCGGGGGAGTAGAAAAGGCAGCCGCCGCGTATGAAGCGTTAGTGAGATCCGAACTAGGCGAACATCTGGCAATGGACTTGACGCTTCTCGGAATTGGACCCGACGGCCACACCGCCTCGCTATTCCCAGGAGAACCTGCCGTTCATGAGACGGAGCGTCTGGTTATCGCCGGAATCGGCCATGCCGGTGTATCCGAACGGATCACGATGACTCCGCCCCTTCTCAATAAGTCTCGGCGCGTTGTGTTCCTAGTAGCCGGCGCCGACAAAGCTGAGCCGATGCGGCGGGTACTCAACGGCCCGGAGAATTGGGATCAGACGCCGTCGCAAGCGGTTGCCAGGCACGCGCCGGCGGTTTTGTGGCTTCTAGACAAGCCTGCGACCGCACTCCTGACATAGGCCACATCGTCTACCTTGGCACACATGATCGAATCCGAGGTCGAACCAGAGCACGACCTTTCGGAACAGCTTGAGCTGTTTCGGGAGGGCCATCCGGTTCACCAGGTTACGTCGTCCGGGATGGAGTGGGATTTTCTAGTCGGGGGTTCCGGCGACCAGACGGTCCTCCTGATGCCCGGCCTCGGCGGCAAGGCCGAGGATTTGTTCACCTTGATGGCGGCATTGGAGGACGAGTTCCGTGTGGTCTCGGTGGGGCTGCCTGACGATTTCTCTCACGTCCCCGACCTCAATCATGCGCTCGCTTTGATCTTGGATGACCAAAGAATTCGGGAAGTGTGCCTCCTTGGCCATTCGTTGGGAGGCATGTTCGCCGAGTGCTTTATGCTTCAATTTCCTGAGCGAGTGGACGGAATGATCCTCGCCAACATGGCCCATCCCGGCACCTTTCGAGAGATCGTTCTGCGAGCCGTTTTGGGTATCGCTCCGTTCTTACCCAGAGATTGGATCAACAAACAGTTGGCTTACGGCTTTCGCCGATTGCTGCTAGGCTCGCCCGACGAGGAGTTCTGGGCGCCGTTCTTGGCGGACGGGCCATTGTTGTTGAACAAAGCCGCATTCGACAGCCGAATCGACAGCATCTTGGATGTGCTTCCCCGCTACCCCACCAAGCTCCTCGACATAGACGCCTGGCGCCGTCGTGTTCTCATCCTAGAGTCCGATAACGATATCGCGTTCACGCCCGTTGAGCGAAATGCATTGAGGGAGTTGTATCCCCAAGCGGTCAGTCACGTCTTCCTTGAAGCAGGCCACCTCAGCCCCTACACTCAACCCGATGAGTTTGCTGCGGTCGTTCGCTCATTTCTGGGCCAATACTAATCCAATTCGTATGATCTTGAAAAAGGAACACATTCTGAGATCGTGGGGTCATTTGAATTGAGATGAACACACATTCCACGCGGCACTCGCTTGATCGATTCGGAGTCCAACGACACCAATCGTTGCTAAGGAAGCATCACATTTGGGCGATTGAGCGGATTTGCGCCATCGGCGCAATGTCTTGGTTTGCCGGAATCCTGTTTCTAGCCGGCTGGATGTGGTCAACCGTAGGATTCGTTAAATACACCGATTGCATAATCGCCGGCCTGTTGTTTATCGTGCCCGCGATCGCTGTAACAGCCGTTCTCAAAAAGGCGAAAATCCACCCGCTCCACATGCCCGTCGAAGTAGGATTTGCCCTGGCCTTCATCCTCATCGAAGCCTCCTACTTCTTAGGCATGATGTCCGGCGAAATCTGGAACGCCATCGGCGGCACCCACCCGTTCTGAACTAGAATCGGATTCATCGACGGGTGCCACTGGAAAGAGGATGTTTCGTGCCTCGCATCCAGTGGCCTGCGATCGAAAACAGATCGCTTGGCAAACAGGCACAAACATCCTGTTTGACCAGTGGCACCCGGCGGTATTGTAATCAAACGAGGGTGCCACCGGATAGGAGATGTCTGGTGCTCCGCATCCAGTGCCCCCGTTGGGCAGGCATTGCTCAACTCGTTGAGAGATAATAGTCCGAGTCGAACCGTGGAACACATTTCGGCTGTCAAGGTCTGTCCTAGTTGGCTGCTAGTCTCTTCCCCAACTACAGACATCGACCGGAATCAGGGTGGATACGAGTTCCTCCAGGTAGGCACTTGCGCTCGAATAGGGCCATTCGGTCGGCAGCGCGCACAGGCCGTGCTTAACCGGATTCATGTGGTTGTATCGGATTTCAGCCCAAGCTACCTTGGAGGTGAATACATTGTGATCGTAGCCGCCGCCAGGTTGCCAAAATCGGAACTCGTCTTTGCGTCCCTTAACAACCACCCTGCACTTGTCTCGAAGGAAGGGATGCAAAGCAAAGATCTCCTTCGACGCGGGAGACTTGATCGCCTTGAGAATGTCCGGCATCGAGTAGATCTCCCCTCGCGGACGGATCACCAGATGAACGTGCTCCGGCATTACCACATATGACCAAACATCAAAGTTGAATTCCTTGCGAGCAACATCGAGGTTGGCCAAGAAGATTTCCGGCACCTGAGGCAGCAAGAGGATCTGTTGCCTATGAAAGGTCGAAAACGTTAAAGCATGAGCGTGGTAGGGCGTATTCCACGCCTCCCGAAGCTTACGATGTTCCGCCATCGGACGATTCTAATCCGCAAGAAACCCAGATTCCAAGTCCCAACAGCCACTAAAAGAAGGAAGTAACCGGTGTGCCACTGGAAAGAGGATGTTTCGTGCCTCGCATCCAGTGGCCTGCGATGGCCCTAGCAAGCTCACTGGGCAAATTGGCACGGGCATCCAATTTGACCAGTGGCACCCAATTTCTTGGACCCCTCCCAATAAAACGAAAGCACCTCGGACCTTTATCGACACTGTAGAGTGAGACAGCTCTTGAGAGCGAACGATGATGGAACTGGACGAGATTATCGACCGGACTCACGAGGGGGACGTGCAGGCGTTTTGCGAACTGGTTCGCCGGTATCGCGACATGGCATTCGGCTATGCGCTGACGCTCGTCGATCGTGAGCAAACGGCCGAAGATGTCGTCCAGGAGGCGATGGTTCTGGCGTACGCGAACTATCGCAGCCTTCGAGACCCCCGCGCCTTTGGCGCTTGGCTTCGAGGCATCGTCCGTCATCGATGCTATCGCGCCCTCCGGACCGAGCCGGCAACAGTTCCGTGGGACGCGATGGACGAATGTGAAAAAGACCGTACTGCCTACCTAAACCCGATTTGGGATCAGGTGCATGACGCGGTCGAATCGCTGGCGCCCGAACAGCGCCAACTCGTCCAAATGCACTACGAGCAAGGGCTGTCTCAATCCGAGATCGCGACTACCCTCGGCCTATCGGCGGGAACGGTTAACATGCGTCTGCATGCGGCACGATCTCGACTCAAACGGAGACTAAACCTCATGAACAAAGAAATCACTGCCGGAGGCATACCCGGCCGAATCCACGAAGTAAACGACCGGCTGATAACCGTCCAATTCCCGCCGAATACTCCCCCGCCAATTCAGACCCGATTGACCGGCCTGAGCCAAGACTCACTCTGCGTCGTTCAGAATCTTGGATCGGGCCAAATCCTCGCCATCAGTTCGCGTCCCGGTTCTATTTGGACTCCCGGCCAGGAAGTTAAATCCTGCCCAAGACCCTACACCGAACCCCTCGACGACGCTGCCATTGCCCAACTCATTGCATCTCTTGGGGCCGGCAAATCTAGCCATCCTTTGGAATCCGGTATCAAAACGATCGACGTATTTGGCCCTATGACGCAGTCGGGCATAACCGGCATCTTCACCGAATGGGGGCTGGGCGCTCTCGTCCTTCTTCCCGAGATCCTCAGAAATATCGATAAGGAAAACAATCGGCAGACCATCGTTGTGTTCCTGCCTCCAATGAAAACCGAACAGCACTGGCGGGAGATGGACGCCGAAGTCACTCTCGGATCCCGAAGCGTCTCGGTTATCTATGTGCCGGTGGCCGACTCGATGCGACAGGATTTCATCGACGCCGTTAGCGGCTTGAACACCAAGCTGGTGCTTTCGAGGCGATTATCCGAGCAATCGATCTGGCCCTGCATCGACCCTCTCGCCTGCTGGTCGGCACGCTTGGATTCTGGCGATCTCGCTAGCCGCGTCATAGATCTGCTGACAACCTACTATCGGTTGCAATTCTCGATGGTGCCAACCGACCGGCACGCTCTTACTGACGAAGAGACCCTACTCATCCAACGCGCCAGAAAAGCCCTGCGGTACTTATCTCAGCCCTTCTTCGTCGCCGAACCCTACACAAAGCGCCCCGGCGCCTTCGTTACCGCCGAAGAAGCTCGAAAGGGCTTCGAAGGCATCCTCTCCGGCCAGTTCGACGACGTCCAAAAAGACGCCTTCTACATGACCGGAGCAAGCCCCAAGGCGACACTTTAAGAACCTAACCAAGGCCGAATTCGCGCTTTTGACCCCGAAGAGGGTCCGCCTTGTCCGCCTTGTCCGCCTTGTCCGCCTTGTCCGCCTTGTCCGCCTTGTCCGCCTTGTCCGCCTTGTCCGCCTTGTCCGCCTTGTCCACCTTGTTCGCCTTGTTCGCCTTGTCCGCCTTGTCCGCCTAAGACCTGTTCAAATACATGATCGAGTGCTTGATCCCAAAGTCGTGCATAAAGCTCAGGTCGTCGAAATCACCCATCGGCTCCGGCTCGATGCCGGAGCCTCGATAAGCGACCTGAAGCTGATTGTCCGAATCCCCTCGGCCGCCGTCTACCCAGCGGTAGGAATAGATGATGTCGCCGCCAAAGAAAGCAGCCGCCGGCGCCGACCTCGATTGAGTCCACTCGTCGTAGAACCGCTTGGTTCGCCAACCCCCACGAACGGTCTTGTCGCCGATCTGCTCGGATACATAGCAGCAAGACCATGGGTTCTCAGTTCCGTGATCTCCCAGTGTGAAGTAGTAAATCTTGCCGTTCGGTCCGTTGCTCTTGTCGGGATCGAACAGAACCACCGGCCGTGACTTCCCATGAGTGCCGCCCTTCGGCCCCTCAATCCACTCCATGCTCGCATCGACGAACTTACCCGCCTTAAGCTCAAACCTGCGGATCTGCCAGTGAGCCTTGTGCGCATCGTCTTCATCCTGGGCCATGCCGAGGATCAGTTGCCGCTTGATCGTGTCCACAGTCGGACCGACTGGGCTTACGCTCTTATCGGCCAATGTCTGCGGCTCGCTCGCCCCTCCGCGCAAGATCTGATAAGTGGTCGTCTGCGTCTTAGTATCCCAAAGGAACAGCCACAGCTTTCCGCCAAAAACGCAGACGGATGGAACCAACGTGCCGTCCGTGTTGATTACCTCGGGCGTCCTCGCATCGATGCTCTGCCCGGAATCTTCCACATCCTGAGCCAAGATGCCTGCCGTCGTCGGATACACAACCACGATTTTTCCGCCGAAACTAGCCGCCGTCGGATCACCGGTTACGACCCCGATGTTGACCGTCTGGGTGGGCTCCCACTCGTATGGCTTCTTTAACCGCTTCAAGTAAAGCGTCCCTGGTCGATCCGGCCCGATCGATGGCGCAACCTTGGGGTCGATCGGTTTGTCGCTCTTTGCGAATAGAACGTATGCCTTCCCGTTGTGAACGACCAGCCATGGCGCGCATTGCGTTTTGTCGATAATGTCTCGCCTCCCGCCCGTGGTCGAATAGGCGTAGTTGATATCGGCCTTGACGTGGTGTTCTCCGAACACCCCGTTCCAGTTCCAGTCGATCAGCGTCGTCGCTCCATTTGGCTTGAGCCGGTAGTGGTAGGGGGCATTCTCAAGGAACTTCACTTTCTCGTACGGTAGCGGCAGAACCTCGTCCAGGTCAGTCTCTTTCACGACCATTTTTGAAAGCCGGCCGTCGCTATAACCGATGTTGTTGATGCTCCCGTTGAGAGTGTAACTGTACGGATAGTTCATCAGGCTCGGGTAAACCGGACAGCCGTCGGGGCCATAAAACCCGCTGTGGGGAAGTCCCAACTGGTGTCCAAATTCGTGAATGAAGGTCGCATAAAGCGCCATTCCTCCCCCGCCGCATCCGCCCCCGTCGCCAAGTTCGTCGGCCTGCCCTCCACCGCCGCGGCCAATCTGCATCCAGTGCACAATCCCTTTCCACTTCGAAGGAATGAATTTGTCACGGTTTGCCCACCAAGAGTTCTTCATATCGTCGCCAGTGACCGGAGCGAGGAAGATCGGGTGAAGGTTCCAGCCGGTCGTGCCATCTGGATTTTTTACCGGCAGCGACTTGTAGTAAGCCACGACTTTTTTGAACGTATCTTGGACGAATTTCTCTTCCACGTCACTGAAGCGTGAGATAAGGCAGATGATGTCCACCTGGCGCGGATTGCAGCCCAAGGCCTTCATATCCAGCCCCCGATAGCCGTTAACTTTCCAGCCGTCGAGGATTCCATCTCCGGCAGTATCCGGCTTGTACGGGTCGCTGCCAAGTTTCGCCTCTTCATCGTTAGAGAGTCCGTCGTGGTCAGAGTCGACCTCACCCGGCGAAATCGTGCGGTACATCAGGACGTCGCTATCGGTATGAGCTTCCTTGCCGAATCGAAATTGAAACAGGTCCGCGTCTCCGTCCTTATCGACGTCGCCTGACGCCCATATGCACGGCGAATCAGGCAAGTATGAAGGGGGAAACTTTCTCACATCCGCCTTAGATCCTTTTAGTGGAGCATCGAGGTAAACCGCCGCATCGGCAACCACCGGGTTGTGCCCCTTAACCACAGTTCCAAGGGTCTCCCCAGTGGCTCCTCCGGCGGAAGCGACTTTAACGGATCCGTTTTTGAATTGGCACACAAGCTCGGCACTGCCGCTCGGCGACTTAGATAAGGACTGTATCGAAACAACCCCCGGAGGAAGCCGAATCGGCGCGGCAGCCTTCTTGGCATCCAGCCGGAATCCCTTACCGGAACTTTCCTCCCACGCGATCAAATCCGCCCCAGAAAACCCCAAATGGCCGTGGGAAAACTTCAAAGGGAGTTTCGTCCATTCGGGTACATCCTCAAACTTCCCTGCCGAATCGCAATGCGCAATTCGAAGAGAATCGCCATCAAACAGCCCGACCACACTCGCCCGCTTGCTGTCCTCAAGATAACCAACCGCCGCCGACTGGCAATCCTTCCCCCAGTTCGAAAGGGCGCGAGTGGGACGCCCAGCCTTGAACCCCTCAACGTTAAACGACACGTCGATGAAGCTATCGCCTTGCGGTACGACCCGAATCAGATCGGCGTAACCGTCGCCGTCCATATCCGCAACAAACGCGAGCGATCCCGCTGGAGCAAAACCGGATGCCCAAGGAATTGGTGGGGCAATAGTCGGTGCGGCGAAAATCGCCATAACTGCGACGCCAATCATTTTGTTAATCTATCATTAACAGCGCGCCGATAGCGCGGATAGGTCCAGACAATGCCGTCAAGCCAATTGAAGATAGAACCAGGTAGCAAACTCCTCTTCGTCGGGGACTCGATCACAGATGCAGGCCGCGCCCGCCCAGTCGGGGAGGGCTTATTTGGCGCCCATGGAACCGGATACGTGAATATCGTCTCCGGGTTGCTGGGCACCATCTATGCCGGTCACAAGATCCGGGTAGTTAATCAGGGTCAGAGCGGCGACACCGCCGTAAACCTTAAGGAACGGTGGCAAACCGACGTCCTCGACCAAAAGCCCGATTGGCTATGCATCATGATTGGCATAAACGACGTGTGGCGCCAGTTCGACCTGCCACTGATGCCTGAAACGCATGTGGATTTGCTCCAATACGAAAAGCTGCTTTCCGATCTCGTTCGAATGTCCAAGACAAGCCTGAAGGGACTGGTCTTGATGACTCCGTTCTACATCGAGCCCCAGCAAAGCGACAAAATGCGCGCCCGAATGGACGAATACGGTCAAGCCGTGAAGCGAGTCGCCGCCCGCCAAAGCGCGATGTGTGTCGACGTCCAAGCCGCATTCGACGAGGTGCTCAACCACTGGTACCCCGCCGCCCTCGCATGGGACCGTGTTCACCCCAACCAAGTCGGCAACACCGTCATCGCCAAGGCTTTCCTAGATGCCGTCGGCTTTTCCTGGACCGGCAGTTAGGCGCCACCGTTGTGCGAAATCTTTTCGTAGTATCCCCTTGTATTATACGAAATTATTCGTATAATACGGCTAGATGGAAGCAAAGCCGACAAACAGCGAATTGGAGATTCTCAGCGTCCTTTGGCGGATCGGACCCTGCTCGGTGCGCGACGTTCATGACGAACTGAACCGAAAACGGCAGGCGGGATACACCACCGTTCTCAAGCTGATGCAGATCATGGTCGAGAAAGGACTCGTGGTCCGAAATGAGAAAAACCGCGCGCATATCTACGCGGCCAGGCAGGGTGAGACCGAGACGCAACGGGGCTTACTTGAAGACCTCGCCGAGCGGGCATTCGGCGGATCGGCGCATAAACTCGCCTTGCACGCCATCGGCTCGAAAAGAACCACGCCGGCAGAACTCGCCGAGATCAGGTCCTTGCTGGACAAGATGGAGGGGAAACAGTGAACACCGCCCATCAACTAGGCTGGACGCTCATACACTCCATTTGGGAGATCGGAATCATAACCGTCCTATTCGCCTTTGCTAGCTTGATCTTGCGACGAGCGGATTCAAGGGTTCGCTACTGCCTCGCCGTAGCCGCCCTCACTTCGTGCGTGTTGCTTCCAGTGGGAACTTATTTCTCGCTCACGCCTCCAAGGGCAGCAAGCACTCCGCCCTCGCCTAACTATGTGACGCCTCGGACCCCGGCGCTCACTTCGCCGATTGTCGTAAGCGCCATAAGCAATGACCCGTCGATTCCGGACCTGACTCAAAGAGTCGAGCCGATACTCTATCCAATCGTACTAATGTGGCTTGTTGGACTGGGAATGATGCTCCTCAGACTTCTGGGTGGGTTGGTTCTCATTGAACGCGCAAAACGAAAGTGTATGGGGTTTATAAATCCCAACTGGCAGGAGTCTGTGGACAGCCTCCGCCAGAGAATGGCAGTCAAGCGTGAAGTCGTACTCAGGATCTCGGAACGGCTGGAGACACCTGTCGTCGTGGGAGTCTTCAAGTCGGTCATTTTATTCCCAGCATCCGTAATCACCAAGCTGAGCGCTTCCGATGTCGAAGCGCTGTTAGCTCACGAACTGGCCCACGTTCGAAGGTTCGACTACCTGGTCAACCTCATCCAGACGGTTGTGGAGACGGTCCTGTTCTTCCACCCGGGAGTCTGGTGGATCTCAAATGTCGTACGTGCCGAGCGCGAGCATTGCTGCGACGACCTAGCTGTCTCCGTCCTCGGCGATCGGCAGAAGTATGCCGGTGCATTGATGGGCTTAGAGCAGCTACGCCAACCCGCTCCCGCCCTTGCGATGGCAGCCGGCCGAGGAAATCTGATGTGGAGAATTCGACGCGTCCTGTTGCTGCCAGATCGGCCGCCAATTCCCGCAATGGTTCTGGTCGGAGTCTTCGTGGTTCTTTCCGCATCCGCGGTACTTGCCCAGACACTAAACAGCCCTTCGGCCGTCACTCAAGGGCCGCCCGCAATCTTGGCACTAGCGGTGAGCCCCACCTCCGTTGTGGCTATAGGCAAGGCAATTCCGAACATTTCGGGCCACGTGATTGACGCAAATGGGCGCCGAGTTGCAAATGCGGTGGTCTTCTGGCAATACAACATACCGGCGAGAAGAAACGGTCCGGCGTTCATATTGCAAACCAGCATGGAACCAAAAATGAGCTTCCCCGTGCTCAAAACGGTAACGGACGCGAGCGGTACATTTCGATTCGAGCACCTTCCCGACCAACCGTACAGCCTGTATGCCTACCGGGCGGACGCAGGATTTGGCGCTCTGAGCAGCAATGCGGCAATCAAGAATGACATCCATCTTCATCATTCCTGGCCGGTTCGGCTGCGAGTAACTGACGACTCGGGCAAACCGATCGCGGGGATTCCAATCGCTCCTCAGGTCATCGGCTGTGATAGCAATATTTGGCGACTATCTGCGGACGTTATCGCCGAGATCGGTTCGACCACTGACGCACAGGGACGTGTAACGATCGAAGGCTTGCCGGTGGGAGCAGGCTTTAGCTTTACAACGCTTGACGACAGGTACGTGCCTGATGCTCCTGGGGTAGGCGCGCCTGTTACGCTGAGTTCCGAGAACCACATCGTATTGCACGCCGGCTACGTCGTTTCCGGAAACGTAACTATCGATGGAAGGCCATTGGCTGGCGTTGGAGTTGATAGCTCCTTCGGCGATGGAGCGTCCCGGATTACGGTAACTGGCGCCGACGGCCGATTCGAGGTCAAGAAGCAGCCGAAGGGAAGGGTCTTCCTCCACGTGTTTCCCCCACCCTCCGTTTCCAAGTCTAAGGTTGGCCAAACCGTCCAAGTCGATGTTGGGCCAAGCATGCTCAATCCAGTTCACATTGCTTTGGAGCACGCCCAGCGACTCACTGGCCACGTTGTGGGCATGCCCGGTATATCTCCCGGCATTTCGCACCTTACGATACATTCTGCTATCGACTCAGGCTTCGTTGAAGCAAACGTCGTAACTGCTCCGGATGGTTCATTCAAATGCTGGTTACCAACTGGTCCGCACTGGATAAATACAGTTGGCCCTGGGCCAACGTATGCGTACACGCAATTGACCGTAGAAGCTCATCCAAAAGACATAACAATTCACCTGCCTGCGCCTTTTGACCGCTCAAAAGAGAATCGCATTTCACTCCTTGTCCTCGATGCCGACGGAAACCCTGCAAGGGGCGTGACAGTCGAATGCAGGACTGAGGACGGCGAGGCCGTCGCGGCCACTGTGCCATCAGCTACCGATGCAACCGGCCGAACTTCCGTAACCGTTCTCGGAGTCGAGACGAGGCCGGTTGTATTCCGCGCCCAATTTCAAGATCAATTTAGTGATCCCGCCATAAAGCCAATCGGTGGGAAAGCAACGATCAAATTGCATAGAGTCGCACTTGGATCAATCTCAGGGAAGGTTGTCGACTCAGCGGGCAAGGCAATTGGAGGAGCTTCAATCTTCATCAGCTTCATGGCTAATAACAAATTCGTGTTTGTTGGGGATACCGCTTCCGAGCAATCAGGTTCGCGCAGAACTGCGCCGGATGGCTCTTTTCACTTCCACGGCCTCTACCCAGGAACACCTATCATCGTGATCGCAAGGACGCCCGGATTCCTTCAGGGACAGTCCAGCGTTCATAAAGTTGTCGGAGGTAAGGATTTCGCGCTTCCTGCGATCACGATGCACCCCAAATCCCACAATCTAAATCACGCGAACTAGCGAGCAGCCGAAATACTTGCCGCCACTGGTAGCGCGGACTTCCAGTCCGCATCCCGTTCCGCGGGTTTCAACCCGCAACCCCGCCCTACAATCAAACACAACTCTCGGAAAGAAAAGCCTTCGAGTCTATAATCCGAGCTTTTTTTGACGCTCATCGATTAGGAAATCAAGTCTTGTCCGAGCGTCAGGGCAGGCCGAACTCCAAGACCAAAGGGCAGGATCGGTACAAAGTTTGGCCTTGACTGGATTCCACTCGATGTATTTGTGGACGTTGTACATGTGATCCGAGTCGCGGATAAACCGGTCATAGAACCCCGGTTGCCAAAGCCTGCCTTTTCGTCCCAGCAATTGATTTATGGAATGTGCAGATGCGCCCTTGATATTCTTGACAACAGTATCAAGACTCGTGTTTAAAGGAGACAGAAGAACGTGAACATGGTTCGGCATAACTGACCAGGCATGAAGCTCATAAAGTATCCCGTGCTTGTCAAATAGAGTTTCCTGCATGGCTCTAGCAGCCCTGGGATCGGAAAGGAGGCATTCCCCACTGCCTTTGTCGCAATAGACTTCGATGCGCCGAGCTAGCTCTCTCTTTCTTTTGGCGTCCTCTTCTACTGCGAGTTCATCCTCCCAAGATTCGAGAACGGCTGCTGGAAGAGCGTCCGCGAGGCGCCAAGTGAGGAATTCCGGGACGTCCCCTGCATCGATATGAGGGTTGTAGCCTCTGGAGTACCAGCCTCTTCCCTCTCGCATTTGACGATGATACGACAAGCTTATTGTATTGGGCAAGAGTAGGCCATAAGCTTACACCACCTTTCCGGGTTGATGGTCATTAACTATTTAAGTTGACAATAACTGATTTTGAGCCTAGACTGGTTCTATGCCGAAGGTTTGGGAGTTCACGAAAGACCAGGTAAAGGAATTAGAGAGTCTGTCTCGGACTCATCCTAAAGCTCACGTTCGCATGAAGGCTCTGGCCCTTTGTCATCTGGCCGATGGCAAGAGGGCGGCACAAGCAGCCGAGGCGGTACGTGTCCACCGAGTTAGTGTTGGGACTTGGGCAGATCGTTATCTGGCTGACGGCGTTGACGGCTTAGAGGTGGCTGAAGGTCGCGGTCGTCCTTCAACGGTTAGCGCCGAAGAATTGGGATCGTATTTGCACCAATCTCCGAGAGCCTTTGGTATCGATCTGACCCGTTGGAGCCTAAGTGCTCTGGCTGAGGTCGTTCCATGTTTAAAAGGAATGAGCCCGGCGGGGGTGAAGAAAGCATTGGAGCGTTGTAACTTTGCCTACAAGCGAGGCCAACCACACCTTCACAGCCCCGATCCCGAGTACGAGGCAAAAAAGGGGCAGTGGATAAAGCTCTAAAAGCGGCTAGGGCCAATCCAGAGCGAATCGTCTTGCTCTTCGAAGATGAGGCAAGTCTCTACCGTCAACCGAGCCAAGCCTCGCTGTTTTGTCAGCGGGGCAGACTCCAGCCCCGGATGACTTGTGCTTGCTCTGCCAACACCGTTATGAGAGTCGCCGGCTTCCTTAATGCGTGCTCAGGCGCCGTGCATTTCTGGGACGGCTCCAAAATTACCGCCGCCAAAATCGCCAAGTGTCTCAGGGAGATCGCGGCCCTCTACCCTGCGTTCGAAAAGATCTACATCGTCATGGACAATTGGCCAGTCCACTTTCATCCAAAGGTCATGAAGGTCCTGGCAGAAGAACCCAGATTAGAGATTCTAAGGCTCCCAACGTATGCCCCCTGGCTCAACCCCATCGAAAAACTATGGAGGCTGACCAAGCAGAACGTCGTTCACGCTCACGAAATGAGTAATGACTTCAACCGATTCAAATGGATCGTAAGAGCGTTCCTCACACAACCGACTAGCAATCCAATTGCATTACTTCGTTATGTCGGACTATTTAGTTGAAGACCATAAACCCGGGGAACGGGATGCGGACTGAAAGTCCGCGCTACCAGTAGTTGCCGGCTAATTCGCACAATTGAGTGACCTCATTGCGCACCTACTCAGGCGTATACTTCGTCCAAGTTTAAGGTTCTGTAAATGATCGAAAATCCGGTCCTGACCTCCCTGCTCGAAAAGCCAGCTCATCTGATCGGATCGATCAACGATTACTCAATTCCCGACATCGAATGGATTGCCAGCCAATTCGAAGTCTCCGGACCGATTTCGGTCGCCGCATTCCCCGGCCGAGGCAACATCAACCTCCACACCTACGAAGTCAGGGCGGGCGAGTGCGATTTTCTCCTTCAGAAGGTTAATTCCGATGTTTTCACAATGCCGTATCGAGTAATGAAATCGATGACGGCATCGATCCGAGCCCAGAGCGATGCTCTTGCCGCCGGAAAAGGCGATCCCACATGGGTCCCGATCGAGTTGGTTCCGACCCGTAAAGGAAAAGAATACTTGGACCTGACCGACGAGCACGGCTGGTCGGTGTGGCGAATGATGATTCGAATCGCGACATCGTCCTGCTACAAGAGCCTCAGCGAAGTAGACGACAGGGCGACGCAGCTTAAGCTTGCCGAAGAGGTTGGACGGGGCTTGGCGATTTATTCAGATCTGACGTCGGCGATCGACCCCAAAACCATCGAAGGCTCTCTGCCCGGCTACAGAGACACCCCGCTGTACTACTCTCAGTTCCACTCGGTGATGGCATGCAACCGGACCCTGGCTTGTGCCGAAGAGTTCATGGCCGGCGACCCGATCGTGAGGCAAAGCACTCAGCAGCACTTCCTGGTCGATCTCTCAGACGCCGATTACGCCGAGCGAAAGGCGGATCCGGAGTTAAAGCCATTTATCGAACTTGTAGAGGAGCGCGAGCCGTTTGCGATGGGACTCTGGGCAGCGATAGAGGATGGTCGAATCCGCCACACGCTCATCCACGGCGACACTAAACTCGAGAATTTCCTCTTCTGCGCCCATACCGGCAATGTCAAATCCTTGGTAGACCTGGACACGATCATGCCGTTCACCTGGCTGGCGGATTGGGGCGATCTCCAGCGATCGATGGTCAACGTCGCCGGCGAAAAAGAACGTGACTTCACGAAGGTCAAAGTCGATCGTGAGGTTTACGAATCGGTTGCCAAAGGATTCCTGACCGCCGCCCAGGAGGTTACCGATCACGAGGTCTCGATGATGGTATTCGCCGTCCAAGCCATCACGCTCGAACTCGGCCTCCGATTCCTAACCGATTACCTCCGTGGCGACACCTACTTCCGGTTAAGCGACCACGATCCCGCCGACCTCAATAAAGTCCGCGCCATTGTCCAACTCACCCTCTACCGCCGCCTAGTAGAATTCGGCCCCGAAGCCGAGCAAAGAATCAAGTCTTTCAGAAAATAAACAAAGGGTACACACTGGTAGCGCGGACTTCAGTCCGCAACCCGTTCCAAGGCCTTCAGGCCGTCCGGCGGCATAGGTGTCACGGTCTAAAGACCGTGACACCTATGCGGACTGAAGTCCACCCGCCCGGTGCGCTCCCAGTGGTGTATGCTCGCTGCCATGATTTTGCTCGGCGCTGTCGCCGTACTTGCTATTCAATCGACGGGAATTGTGAATGCTGATTTCTCCCAAGGCATGGCCGGATGGCCAAAGGCGACGTACGGAGCCGAACCAAGCGTACGAGTCGATAGAAGCACCCCCCATGGCCCTGCGTTGTTCGTCTCGGCAAGCACACCCACCGATTCCGCCTTCGGCCAAGATATCCGTGTCACCCCCGGCGTTCTATACAAGCTAACCGGCTGGGTCAAGACCCAAGGCGTCAAGCCTGGCAACGCCCAAGTATTCGGCACAATCCAAGCCCAACTCCCCGGCGGCGCAAGCGTGTTGGCGACCGGTCACAACCACGCCGGCGACACCGATTGGACGAAGGAATCCGTCTACTTCACCGGCCCCGGCGATGGCCGCGCCCGAGTCGCCCTATTCCTGTTCGGCTGGGGCAAGGGAACCGGCGCTGCCTGGTTCGCGGACCTGAAGTTGGAAACGATTAAACCTGAGGAGACTCCCATGCGCATCACCCAAGAGCCGCTGTGCCCGGGCCGCATCAACCGGATGCAATACGGCCAGTTCATCGAATACCTATGCGACCTCGTGCCAAGCATGTGGGCCGAGAAACTGTACGACGGTAGCTTTGCCGGTTTGAACCCATACAAGTTTAGGTTCACATCCGAGACCGACTTCAAAGAGAAGCCCTGGTACCCATTCGGCCAAGCGAATCGGCTCAAGGTCGAGCAGGAGCCATTTGAAATCGCAGAAGGCACTTTCACCAAGCACATCTCGCTATCCGAAGGCTTGCCCTGCACCGGTGGAATAGCCCAAGACGGAATCTCGCTTAACAAAGCCAAGGCCTGCAAGTTTTCTGTGTCTGTCATGGGGCACGTCAGTGAAATGCATGTCCGCCTGTTCCGAGGCACAACCGAATTCGCATCCGCAACTCTTCCCGTCATGAACGATTGGAGGAGGGTGTCCACGGTTCTTATCCCTTCAGCAACGACAGACGAGGCTTCGATCTCGATCACATTCAAGGGCCCGGGCAACGTCTGGCTTGCAAACGCCTCGCTTATGCCAGTCGACACCGTTGGCGGTTGGCGAAAGGACGTTGTCAAAGTCCTCACGGAGCTCAAGCCGGCTGTCATACGCGTCGGCGGAAGTGTCCTGGATGACCCCAACCTCGGCACGTTTGAATGGACCGACACCATCGGCAATCCCGATAAACGAAAGCCGTTCCACGCATGGGGCGGCCTCCAACCCACTGGCGCCGGCCTTGAAGAAGTCGTCCAACTGATCCAGACAGTCAAAGCCGAGCCCCTTATCTGCGTACGCTACGAGAAGAAAACTCCCAAAGACGCCGCCAACGAAGTTGAGTACTTCAACGGCTCCATCGACACTCCGATGGGAGCGCTTAGAGCCAAAAACGGCCACCCCAAGCCATACGGGATCAAGTATTGGCAAGTCGGAAACGAGCGTGGGGGCGAAGCGTATTGGAAGGCCGTCCCCGAGTTCTGCAAGGCAATGCTCGCCGTCGACCCGTCGCTTCAACTTCTCACGAGTTTCCCAAGTGACGAACTAATCAAGGGTTCTGCCCCCTATGTCGCCTACACCAGCCCCCACCAATACGATGTGGAGGACCTATCCGGCTCCCAAGAGGAACTTGACAGCACACGAGCGATCATCGAGCGAAGCGGAGGAGGAAAGAACATCAAGGTAGCCGTGACCGAGTGGAACACCACCGCCGGAGACGTCGGCCTACCCCGCGCCAAGCTGTGGACACTGAAAAACGCCCTCGACTGCTCGCGCTACCAGAACCTGCTGCACCGAGTCGCCGACCTCGTGGACATCGCCAACCGCTCGAACCTGACAAACAGCTTCTGCTCCGGCATCATCCAAACAAACCGAGCCGGGCTCTTCCTGGCTCCAACCTATTACGCGCAATATCTCTACGCCAACTTCGGCGGTACCAGACCTCTCAAGATCGAGTCTGACCTCCCTGTAAACCTCTCACCCGACGTCAGCGCCACCCTCTCCGAAGACGGCAAATGGCTGACTGTGTTCGCCATCAATGAATCGTCCTCCCCAGTGAAACGCGATATGGACCTATCCGCCTTTGGAGACGGCGCCAAAGAAGCCGAAGTCTGGACCCTCGGCGACACCAAACACGCCGGCGAACCCGACGCCTTCAATTCCTTCACCGAACCCGACAGGATCTCCCCCACAAAAAGCAAATTCAAGCCCCATGGCCCGAAATTCACCTACGAATTCCCGCCACTGTCCTTGACCGTTCTCCGCTGGAGAGTCAAGTAGGGCGGGTGCCACTGGAAAAGGGGATGTCCGTGCCCCTGCATCCAGTGACCTTCGATGGAAGTCAGTCCACTGGGCAGTGAGGCACAAACATCCTCACAGACCAGTGGCACCCAGCAAGGATGTTGGACCTAAAACCTAACCCCATACTGCAAGAACCCGTAAAGCAATCGGCTCGTTCCAACCCCAGCTACCGCTTGCTGGAAACCGGCTGGATCGAACATCGCGATTCCGGCCATGAGGGTCCCGCATGACTTCATGTTGTAAGAAGCCAACAGGTCGTACTCGCTCCCAAGGTTCCTTCCGCTTGCCCCGGTCGCGTCCTTAAACGGGCCGCCAGGGCCGGCATTGACCGTGCCGACCGCGTTGTACCATCCGTCGGAAGCGTCCCGCAGTGAAAACGCATGCGCTTCCGCCGACAAAGTCAGCGACTTGAACGAATGGTTTTCAAGCTTGATTGCAAAGTCGTTCATATTCTTCCAGCCCACTAGGTCAGACAGACCATACAAGTCGTGATTGGATGGGTAAAGGTTATCGAATGTGCGCGTGGTAGTGGCATTTCCCCCACCGCTTGCCGCGTTCGCTTCAAGGCGTAATGTGGTCTTAGGCAAGATCGACTGGCTCGCACGAAGGTGCCAAGCCCAAGCTCTCAGATCCTTCCCATTGCTGCTGCCGTGTTCGACGACTCCCTCGGCATCGACGGTCGTCTTTCCAAACTTATGAACGGCGAGGTGATCAAGCGCCTGAATGTCGATCCCGGAAACCGTCCCAAGGTCATGTTTTTCGATGAAGGTGGTCGTGCCCCATTCCTTGTCGGTGTGGCTGAGCGCCTCGATACGGGCGGTCTCTGGCTTGTTATTGGCGACGCCAAGCCTTCCCGCCCATGCGTCCCACTGACCGGACTCAACTCTTCCCGCATCGAATGAGCGGGAGAGGTTCAGCCACTCCGTCGATCCGATCAGCCGCTGCTGACCGAGTTCGATCTTCTGTCGTCCGCCAATTCCAGTAACGCCGCCAGTTGAGTAATCGATGTAACCTAGCAACAGGTCGCTACTCTCAGTGGTCGAGTTGGCTGCCTGAGCCCAGGTCTGACTGCCTGCGTACTGATATTCGAGTCTGGCCTTTATCTTGGCGGCAGAATCGTAATTTAAACCGACGCGAAGCCGTGAAAAGAGGTTCTCGAAGTTCTTGCCGGAATCGCCATAGAATGTAGGGTTCTGATGATCCTGATACTGCTCGCGCAGTTCGGCGTAAATGCCAAGGGTCGGAGTGTTGTCGATGAAAGCAGGGAGGAATAGGAATGCAAGCATAGTTATATCTGTGTGGATTGATCGTAATAGCGATTGCTAGAAGCGGTACAAATCTAAGGTTTGAGCTACAGTCGGCACAAGGGGTTATCCACGATGTGCGACATGTTCGGCATTTTCTGCAGCATCTCAGGCAGTCTCACAACCTCGCCTATGACAATGACTGCCGGTGAAGTCAGGCCCTGAGATAGCTCCAGGATCGTTTCAAGGGTGCCGATTACGACCCGCTCGGTTGGTAACGTGCCGTCGGCAATGACGGCAATTGGGCAATCGGCCGCCCTGCCGTACTGTGTTAAATTCGCAACAATCGCGGGCAGTCGGTCCAACCCCATTAAGAAAACCGCTGTCGGAATCTTCGCCGCGAACGGCCACGACACACTGCCTTCCTCGCTGCCGTCCTCTGTCTGACCAGTGAAGACGGCGAACGCGTCCGATATGCCGCGGTGCGTGATCGGAATGTGCACCGATGCCGGCACTGAGATCGCAGAAGAGATACCAGGCACAACCTCGAACGCAACACAAGCCGCCGCAAGTGCTAGCATCTCCTCGCCGCCTCTTCCAAAAACAAAGGGATCTCCTCCTTTAAGCCGGACAACCTGCTTTCCTGCCCGAGCGTGCTCAATCATGAATGCGTTGATCGCATCCTGCCTGGTCTTCCCAGGCGTCCCGAGGCTCTTGCCTACGTAGAGGCATTCGGATTTGGCCGAGCATAGGGCAAGGATTTCGGGGTTAACCAACCGATCGTAAAGCACAATGTCTGCAATCTGAAGCAATTCTAAGGCACGAACTGTCAAGAGCTTCGGATCTCCAGGTCCGGCGCCTACTAAAAACACCTTGCCGGTCTTCGCCGATTCAGTTCCTTCCGACGATGACAAAAGCGTCCTGCGCATCTCCTTGTCGGCAGATTCCCGCCCGTCGTGGGCAAGTATCGCCGGGATATCAGAGTCGAGAATGAACTCCCAAAAGGCCTTTCTTGCTTGATAAGTGGGCAACGATCTCCCGACTTCCGGCCGCCACGTGCCTAAGAAATCGGCTAGGCCACCAATATCCTCAGTCAAGATCTCCTTCTGGATGCGATCCCGGACCCGCTGGGCGAGAGCAGGACTGTTCCCCGATGACGAAATCGCAACCTGCATCGAGGCCTGGCGTGCGATTGCGGCCATGATGAAGTTGCAGTGCTTCGGATCGTCGACCGAATTACCCAAACTGTTCTGGGCTTCGGCAAGATCGGCGACCGTCCGATTGACCGCTATATCGTCGGTAGCACCGATCGACATAAAGGCCGAATCGACATCTTCGGCAAGGAACTCCCGTTCGACCCACGTGAGCACGCCCTCGTGGCTCCATAAACGAATGGGCTCGATCACAGAAGGAGCGACGAGTGTAATGTCCGCGCCCGAATGAAGCAGCGATCGTACTTTCTCAGCGGCAATTTCACCGCCTCCAACGATCAGAACTTTCCTGCCGCGCAGGTTTAAAAAGACAGGATGATAAAGATCTCCAAGCATATGTCGCCTCAATGGGAGGCGACTTTGCTTCCAGTAAAACCTAGTCTAAAGGTCATATGTTTCCAAACTGTTTCACTGCGGATCGCTCAACCCATATCCCATCCCTCGGCGTGTTTCCAAAAAATCTGCCGCGCGGGTGGGGAGTTTGGCTCGGAGGCGGCGGATGTGGATGTCGACTGTCCGCTCGTTGCCTTCGAACTGCACGCCCCAAACGAGGTTCAACAGGTTCTCTCGCGAGAAGAACTTCCCCCGATGGCTGCACAAAAAGGCAAGCAAATTGAACTCACGAGGCGTGAGGGGAAGCTTCCGGTCATGGCAATCGAGGGCTACGCCTTTGTCGAGGTCGAGGGTGACATCCGCCCATCGTAACGTGTTACTGCCTCGAATGTGTCGGAACCGGAACAACAAAAAAGTGAGCCGGGCAACTGCCTCGCAGTATTCGTAAGGCGGAAGCAAAATATCGTCCACAACCGTCGGCAAATCTGGGGAAGAAAGATGGTGCCGCGTCACCAGTGCCAAACAAGGCGGCATTGGAATTCGCTCGCCCCAGATCTCGCGGATCAACGACCGCAGGTGCCGAATCGGAAGGTTATCCGGCGACCGGACCAGGTCGACCAACAAGATATCGGGAGGCAAACCGGAAAAGGCATCGTATAAATCAATCGAAACTTCGACCGACCTCGCGCACAAATCGATAGACGCAACCGAATGACCGGCGCCCCTGAGGGAGTTGCCGATTGCCGCTGTTTCTTGCCCCCAGGCCAGAATCCTCTGCATTTTTTCGCGTCGTTTGAAGCTATCGAAATGCCGCAACGACGCGGACCTGTCTACGTCCCATCGTCGGGAATGCAGACAATTGGCTCCGGCCTTCGAATGGTGTTTAAGCCAGAGTTAAGATGACGTTCCCATTATCGTCCAACTCCACCGGAAACGTCTTAATATCGCAGTCGCCCTGTATCGCTTGTCCCGTTTTTAGCTCAAAGCGCCATGCATGAAAGGGGCATACCAAAGTCGAGCCGCCCAAGAGTCCGTCCGCAAGAGAGCCTTCTTTATGGGGACAAAGCGCCTGAGTCGCGTAGATCGATCCGTTCCGGGATCGAAACACCGCGATTCTGATTCCTTCGACATCGAACTCCCTCCCTTCCCCGATCGGAATTCCAAATGCCGAGCCCAAGTTATGCCGAACGATCATCTCAAGGCTCACGCAGTCATCCCCAACAGGACTCCCGCGAACTGATTGGTCGTATGGGGTCGATCCGCCTCCAACCAGGGATCCACGTAAGCGTCGACTGACGCTTGGATCTCTGCATCCAGGCGTGCAGCGATCCCCTCGCTGTCCTCGACCACCACATCTCGGATCTTCTCGATACCGACCCGCTCCACGAAGCCATAGGTTCGCTCCAGGTATTTGGCATTCTCTCGATAGTATTGGAGGAACCTTCCTGTATACAGGAGCACGTCATCGTGAGTATCGACGACGCATAGGAGATCGCCCTTTCGGACGTGTGAGCCGGCAGCGCCGCCGACGTAGATCTCCCAGCGTCCTCCTTCGACGGCAACAGCGCCGACGTCTTTGACCAGGGCCTCCGAGCAGTTTCTCGGACATCCGGCCGTGGCAAGCTTGAGTTTTCCCGGGCTCTCAAGGCCCTGGAATCGCCGCTCGATCTGGGTACCCAGCAGGGTGCTGTCTCCGAGGCCATAGCGGCAGAAATCGGTTCCCACGCAGGTTTTGCAAGTTCGAAACGCCTTGGCGTAGGCATGGCCCGACGGCATGTCAAGATCGCGCCAAACGTTTGGAAGATCGTCTTTCTTGATACCGAGAAGATCGATCCGCTGCCCGCCCGTGATCTTCACCATCGGCACGTCGTACTTGTCCGCCACATCGGCGATCCGGCGCAACTGGTCGGCAGAGGTAACGCCTCCATAAATTCTCGGAATCACCGAGAACGTGCGGTCCTTTTGGATGTTCGCATGAACTCGATCGTTGATAAACCGCGCATCCCGCTCATCGACGTATTCGCTTCCCCAAATAGTCTTTAGCAGTGAGGCCAATCCCATCTTGCTTCCGGGGTCTTCGATACCTCCCGCAAGGCACTCGAAAACCGACGAAACCGATCTCAATTGTTGATCCTGAATGGCGCAAATGAGGTCCGGCTTGTTAAGGGGTATTCCTGGAACGTAGTAGTGAATGGAAGGGTCGTCTTCAAGTTGGCCGTCGCAGGCCCACTCCACCAGTTCCTGAACCTGCTTCTTGCATGAACCGCAACCAGTTCCCGCCCGGGTCTTGTCCATTACCATCTTGAGCGTCTTGCGCCCACTCTTCACGCAATCCACGATCGCGCTCTTACAGACCCCGTTGCAATTGCACACTTGGGTTTCGTCGGGCGCCTCAACAATCGAACCCTGACGTGTGGCGGGTCCGATGTCAAATAGCAGCGATGCCCGATCTTCCGGCAGCACCGTTCCCCGGTCAAAAGCTTGAATGAGTGAAGCCGCCTTGTCGGTATCCCCCAGCAGAATCCCGCCGATCAACCGGCCGTCTCGAATAATTAGCTTCTTGTATCGGCCGTTTCGATGCTCAACAAATTGAACGACCTCGTCCCCTTCCTCTTGCGGTTCGGTAACGCCCATAGTCGCCAGATCGACACCAATAATCTTGAGCTTGGTCGCCAGCTTCGAACCCGGGTAGACCGCGTTCTGATTTCGCCCCGTGATATGGTCGGCCAAAACCTGCCCTTGGTGCCAAAGCGGCGCCACCAAACCGTAAACCTTGCCGCGGTGCTGTGCGCATTCGCCGACGACATAGATGTTCGGGTCGTCGATGGACCGCATCTGGTCATCGGTCACGATCGCTCGCTCCACGGTCAAACCGCATCCTCTCGCAATCTCCACGTTCGGCGAAATTCCGCAAGAGATGACGACCATGCAGCAATCGAGGACTTCTCCATCGGCAAACGCCAGTCCTTTAACCCGATCCTCGCCCATGACGCACCTCGTCGACTTATTGAGATGGACGTTCAACTCCATCTTCTCCATCGACTTCCGGAGCATTGCCCCCGATGTCTCGTCGAGCTGATTCTCCATTAGCCAGGGCATCAGGTGAATGAGGTGCACCTCAGGACCATGGCTTAGCAGCCCTTTCGCCGCCTCTAGCCCAAGTAGCCCGCCGCCGATTACGGCAGCTCGCTTACATCCCTGAGCGTAATCCGCGATCCGCTCGCAATCCTCGATTGTCCGGAAAAGAAACACACCCGGTTTGTCGGAGCCGTCCGGCAGCTTCAGTCCATCCATCCTGGGCACGAACGGCCTGCTGCCGGTTGCGATGATCAGCTTGTCATATACAATTTGCTCGCCATCGGAGGTGGTCACGATGCGCAGTTCGCGGTCGATCGCATCGGCCGTAACGCCCGCCTTCAGCCGTATATCGTTTTCGTCGTACCAACCAAGCGGGTTCAAGAAGATCTCGCTTGCCCTCTGACTGCCATTCAGCACATTCGAGAGCAGGATGCGATTGTAGTTACCGTGCGGCTCGGCGCCGATAACGGTGATATCGAACATCTCGGCGCCGCCGCGCGAGAGGATCTCCTCAATGGTTCGCGCACCGGCCATGCCGTTGCCGATCAAAACCAGTTTCTGTTTAGGGCTCATTTCCTTCCTATGGCGATTCAACGGACTCAAAACGGGATGAGAATCCCTCCCAACCGAAAGTTGACGATTCTCGATGTCGTTATCGAGGTTGAGGCCGCTTTGCCAAGGATTGCGCCCTTGAGAAGGGATCAATGAACGTACTGTGGCCGCAGTTTGTTTCAGCCATGTTTCCAACGGAGATTTATCTCTCGTAATCTCCAACGGCCCCCGTAGCCGTCGTCTCCGTGGCGACGCAACCGACATTGGCCGCTTTGGCCCTGCTGGGTTAACGCGGACCTAAACGGCATTCCGGACGGCGCCACGGAGACCCCGGCTACGGGGGTGGTTGGAATTTAACTGGACTCTGATGGCTGCAACATCGGCAACCCATCGACATGGATTTCCCGCTCGTGGGTAAGGCCGATAGAACGCGCCTGCCCACCGACTCCGAGCCACGAACCGACCCATTGGGGCGCAAGCACCCTCAGCGCGACCAGCGCACAAACCGCAATCGCCCCCAGCGTCCAGAACCCGGACGCATAACTGCCGGTGACGTCGTGAAGGTGCCCCAACGCGAAATTCAGGTAGTAACCCCCGATCCCACCGGCCGCGCCGACCAAGCCGGTGACGATCCCAATCTCATTCTTGAACCGTTGGGGAACAAGCTGGAACACGCACCCGTTACCCATGCCGAGCGCCCCCATCAGGAAAAACAACGCGATCACAGCCGGCAAGTAGCTGTTCATCGACAGCCCAACAACGACCGTGCACAAGGCAGCCGTGCCGTACAAAACCGACAGCATGCGAATCCCGCCAAGCTTGTCCGCCAACATCCCCCCAAAGGGTCGCAAGAGCGAGCCGGCAACGATAAACGGCCAAGTCCACAGTCCTACCGCCGCTTTCGGTGCATCGAATTGATCGACAAAGAACGTATTGAGGAAGCTCGACAACCCCACGAATCCGCCGAATGTGACGAAGTATAGGAAGCAGAACGCCCACAAATCCCTCGACCCTAGAACCGCGAAGAAGTCCTTCGCCTCCGCCGGTCGAGACTTGGCCGGAGGCTCCTTCGCAAAGAAAGCAAAAGTCACAAGCGTCAGCGCAACCGGCAGCATCAGCAGACCAAAGACGACGTGCCAACCGTAAGCCTTCGCCAACATCGGCGCAAACAGCGTCGCCATTACCGTCCCCGAGTTACCGGCTCCGGCGATCCCCATCGCAACCCCCTGCATCTCGGGCGGGTACCACCGAGAGGCAATCGGCAAGGCAACCGCGAACGATGCCCCTGCAACACCAAGGAAGAACCCAACCAAAAGCAGCGCGTTATACGAGCCGCCAAACTGCCACCCAAGCGCCAAGGGAAGCATCGTTACGAAAAGAGAAGCAACCCCCACCCGCTTCGCCCCAAACCGGTCGGCGAGGAGCCCTAGCAAGATCCTCCAAAAAGCAGCGGCAAGCAGCGGAATTCCAATGAGCGTCAATTTCACCGACGCCGGATAGCCATTTGCCACCGGCTGAGACAGCTTTCCGCTTACCTCGCGCGGCGCCGAGCAGCAGAGTAAAGGAGTTGAGAACGTACTTGCGCCATGTGCTCCCGTCGCAACCGCAACCCGGATGAATCTGGATGTCGCATTGAGTTTGGCAATTGAAGCAGGGTCGGCATTGTTGAGCACGAACGCTTCAACCGGCTTAACGCTCGCCCTCGTCGCCGTTGCTGGATCACCCGGCTTGACAAGCAGGTTGTACACCGATGCGCTTTGTCCCTTCGCCGCATCGGGACCTTTCACAACGAGCGTGTACTGGCCGACTCGCTGGATAGCGACCAACGG
>Ga0207024_10097_pt1 | contig 25918 bp, 21 predicted proteins | sample Alteio_BWMinCont_44_FD_153470 | JGI IMG/M metagenome (GOLD analysis project Ga0207024, IMG submission 153470) | Enriched cells from forest soil in Barre Woods Harvard Forest LTER site, Petersham, Massachusetts, United States -... | ecosystem: Environmental > Terrestrial > Soil > Temperate forest >...
GAATGGATGCGAAGTGACGCTCAGCTAATCGAAATCCCTCATCCATGTCCACATCGCCGAGAATCAGCAAAACGGCATTGGACGGGGCATAGTAGGTCTTAAAAAAATTCTGCACATCGTCCAGAGTAGCCGCGTCGAGATCCTCGAAGGCTCCGTAAAAATTGTGCGCGTTGGCCCAATTGCGATAGGCAATCGGCGGAAGATCGAGCCAGGGAAATCCGCCATAGGGCTGGTTGAGGACGTTGACGCGAACTTCTTCCTTCACGACGTCGCGCTGGTTGCGCAGATTCTCGTCGTCCACTTTGAGCGCGCGCATGCGGTCGGCTTCCAGCCACAGCACGCGATCCAGCGCGTTGGACGGCACCGATTCATAATAATTCGTGACGTCATAATGCGTGGAACCGTTCAGCACACCGCCCGAGGAATTAATGAGCTTGATGTGCACCATTTTCCCGGCGTTGGCCGAGCCTTGAAACATCATGTGCTCAAATAAATGCGCGAAGCCGCTGCGGCCACGCGGTTCAATCCGAAATCCGATGTTGTAGTAGACCCCCACGGTAGCGACGGGCGCCGCGCGGTCCGGAGAAACAATTACGCGCAAGCCATTCGGCAGCGTTTGGCTTTCAATTGGAATGTTCAGTTGTGTCAAGTCGTCTCCCCCACTTCAAGTTCACCATCTCCGGAATCCGGATTTCGGAAAAATCGGGCGGTTCATCAGCCCGCCGAAGAATTCGATCTTGGTCGTCATTCCGAGTCCCGGTAGGAACCGGGATAAACTCCGCGAGGAATCTGTCTTCGATTAAAGCCCAGGAAAAGAGGGATTCCTCGGCAAAAAACGTGCCTTGGAATGACGGCATTTTCAGTTTTTCCACAGCCTGTCATGCCGACTTCTTTGTTCTCTCCGTCCCGATGCCAAATAGGTTATCGAGTTGGCGTTTGGTGGCATCCGGTTCCGCGGAAACCACCACGGCGGCCAGTCGTGCCAATGCCCTGTATGCGTCGAGATACTCCGGCGGAAAATCCTCCAGAGCCTTTACGTGCCGCTGCATGGTCGCATAATCGCCGCGGGCAATAGGCCCGGTCCAGGCTGCACGGGCGCCCAGGCTCTCGAAATTATCCAGCGTCTGCCGCGTCATCGGGACCAGTGCACGGACCGCTTGGCGTCGCGTGAACCCCTGCGCCATCAGCAGGCGGATGGCTGTTTCCATCAATGATAGAACGTGCCCGCAAGCAAACACCGCTGAAGAATGATACGCCGCTTTGTTCGTTCCCGACAAGCGAACCGCCACGCCACCCATTTGCCGGACCATTTTCCGCGAGACTTTCAATGCCGCAGGACTGCCCTCTATGCCGAACATGCGTCCCGCAAGTTCGGGGGGACGTTGCTCACCGAACGTCTGCATAGGGTGCACGGATCCGGTCGCCGCTCCGAGATCGGCAAGGGGCTTGAGTACCGAAGAATCGAGTCCGCCGCTGGTATGGAGAACAATTTTCCCGTGCCACTCCTGGCCACCGATTTCTGCAAGCTCCTTTGCGACATTCTCGATGCGTCCATCCTGTGTGGTAATCAACACAACGGCGGATTCCAGCATCTGGCGATTCAGTTCGTCTGCCGGCATCCCCGCGCCGATGGCACGCACGGCGGCACGTGCCTTGGTCAGATTTCTGTCCGCTACAACCTGTATCTTCCAGCCGAGATCGTGCAACACACGGCCTAACCCGCGGCCCGCGCGCCCCGCCCCGACGATGGACAACGTGTCCTTCATTCGCTGTGCTAGCATAACTTGTTCGGTGAATTCTTGGTTACGGACAACTCTATCTTGCACAATCTTTGGGTTACTTTATTCGGCCTGATCGCTTCCCTATGGGTAGTCCAGGGCATACGGGCCGGCATCGGGATGTCCCGCCTCCCCTGGCTTTCCGATGCTAATCCGATTTCGCCCGACGACACGCCTTTCGTATCGATTATCTTCGCTGCCAGGGATGAAGCGGAAAAACTCCCTGCAGCCTTGGCAACACTTCTCACGCAGGACTATCCGCGCTTTGAAGTCATTGCGGTCAATGACCGTTCGCAAGATTTAACTTCTTCCATATTGCACCAATTCGAACGCACATGCCAGAATTTGAAAGTCACCGATCTTCACAATTTTCCCCAGTTTCATGTCTTCGATCACGTCCATGCGCAGGCGGCGATGCCCGCCGCATTGTTCGTAGGCCGCGCGCCGCACCAGCTGGACGTGATCGAAGACATGAAACTGGGGAAAATTGTGAAGATGGCGGGATTCCGGTCCGGCGTGGCCGTGGCACAAGATTCCGTGAAAGTACGGTGGCACAGCGGCGTGCACAATGTGGTTCGCGGGGTCACGAAAAACTTCTTTGCCGCCTGTCACTACAATATTTTCATTGCTTTGGCCGCCATGATGTTGCCCTTGCTCATGAGCGTGTTGCCTTTTTTTGGATTGGCTTTCGCATCGGGTTGGGCGCGCGTGTTTGCCGGGATTGCCGTGGGCTCCGCCATCCTGATCCATACCGGCATGATCTGGTCCACGGACGCCTCCCCGCTCTACGGGTTTACACATCCGCTGGGTGCGCTCCTGTTTAGCTGGATGCTGGCGCGCTCCGCTATTGCCACCCTTTGGCGCGGCGGAGTGGTTTGGCGCGACACCTTCTATCCGATTGAGGATTTGCGGAAAGGGCTGGTCTGAGGGAGCCATCCAGGGGACGCGGCCCGGGGGTACGATCTGAGGGTGCGTTCATGTAAATTTCAGGTATGCTTGCTAAATTGTTTCGACCAAGGCCATATCTCCATGCATCTGAAATGATTAGAAAGGAAATCCAATGACAACTTCCGCTCCCTCAAAGAAACGCATCTGGCTGGCTCTCGTTGTGTTGGTCGTAGTCGCCGGGAGCCTGGGCATCCCGGCGATAAGAAACATTGCGCTGAAGTCTCTGGGATCCCTGCGCATGCAAAAAGTTCAGGCCGTGAATGCGAATTTTTCGCCCTTCGTGGATGCCAACGCGAATCCCTCACTCCACCAGATGGTCACGCAAATGATCTCGGACAAAGTGCAGGTCGAGGTGAACGAAGAGGACAGCCCGGTTACCAATGTTGCGAGTGCCAGCCAAATGGCGGGATTTGCCGCGCGGTTGCTCAGCTCGCGAAAAGACGCGCCGACCATCGTGGTCGGCGGGGCGCACAAAATTGACGTGCTCGTGGATCGCTCGCGCCTGCAGGCCATTGCCACCGAGGCGGGCCATCCCGAGCTGGTGTTACCGCAGTCCCTGGACGGCGCGACCGTCAGCGTACAAGTTCCGAAATCGGTACAGATGCAGTACGGAACCTGCCCCGGTCCAGCCGATGCCAGCCAGGTGATCGCGGACAACATCACCGGACCTTCTCCGACCACGACGCAGTACAGTGATTGCGTCCGTCTGCGCGAAGGGCCGAGTCCGGTTGTCAATGTGCCTGCCGGGCTGGACCTTGCGGGTCTGGCGCAAATTGGACTGGAAACGGCGGGAATGACCCCGACCCAAGCCAGCGATTTATTGCACACCATTGATTGGAAGGCTACGCTGACGCTTTCGGTTCCACGCTCCTTACGTGCCTATCAAGTGGTGAAAGTGAATGGAACGAACGGCACGCTGCTCAGCATGGCCGGGCGGCGCGGGCCGGGGTATGCCCTGATCTGGACAAAAAATGAAATCGCTTATTCGCTTACCGGATTCGGAGATGCCAGCCAGGCCGTTGAATTGGCCAATTCGCTGAACTGAACAGGAGTTGACTCTGTCCCTTCCTGATAATTTTGCAGTCCAGACACAGCATTTGCGTAAGGAGTTCAGCGGCAAGGTTGCGGTTCGCGACTTGACGCTGACCGTCCGCCAGGGCGAAATATTCGGCTTCCTCGGACCGAACGGCGCGGGCAAAAGCACTTCCATCAAAATGCTCCTGGGTCTCGCCAAGCCTACCAGCGGCGAGTCGTGGGTGCTGGGCGTGCCTTCCGGCGACGTCGCCATCCGCCGCAGAATCGGATTCCTGCCGGAAAATTTCCGCTTTTACGAATGGCTGACGCCCGCCGAACTTCTGCACTTGCACGGGCGTCTGTGCGGCGTGGACTCCGGCAAACTGACGCAGCGCGTTCCGGCGCTCATTGATTTGGTCGGACTCACCCCGCACATTCATAAGCGCCTGCAGAATTTCTCGAAAGGCATGCTGCAACGCGTGGGTCTGGCACAAGCGCTGATTCACGAACCCGATGTGATTTTTCTCGACGAACCGACTTCGGGACTCGATCCGCTCGGACGACGCATGGTGCGGGATATCATTCGCGCCCAGCGCGATCGCGGCGCCACGGTATTTTTGAATTCTCATATTCTCAGCGAGATCGAAATTACCTGCGACCAGGTGGTGTTCATCCGCGAAGGGGAAGTGGTCACCAGCCGGGACATGCGCACGCAACAGGAAGAGGCCGTGCGCGTCGAAGCGCGCGCGCGAAAATTGTCCCCGGAATGTGTTGCGGGTCTTTCCCGGTGGAGCGCGTCCGCGCAGGTGGACGAGGAGCGGCTGACTTTTACTACGCCATCCCGGGATTCGCTTCCGGAAATCATGCGTTACCTCGTCGCCGCCGGCGCCGACGTCTACCAGTTCACGCCGCAGCGCATGACGCTTGAGGAATTGTTCATCAACGTCATGGGCGAGGATCGAGGATTTTAATGGGCGTTTGGATCATGGCGGGCATCACGTTTCGCGAGGCGGCGCGCAAGAAAATTCTGTGGACCGCGCTGCTGGCCGGCGGCGGGTTCCTTCTGGTGTTTGGTCTGGGATTACATTTTCAGGCCGGGGATTTTCGCAATTCCGCCGTGCCGCAGTTCTTGCGCTACCAGGTTATCAGCGCCATGCTGATGATCGGCCTATATACCGTGGATCTTCTCGCCGTGGTCATGACCACGCTGACATCCGTGGATACCATTGCCGGCGAAATCACATCGGGAACGATTCACGCGATCGCCACCAAACCTCTTGCCCGCTGGCAAATATTGGTCGGGAAATGGCTGGGCTTTGTGGCTATGTCTGGCGTGTACGTGGCCATCATGTTCGGGGGCACGATTGCCGAAGGCTACTGGATCGGAGGAGTGCTGGCGCAGCATCCGGTGCAGGGCGCGCTGCTCGTATTTTTGGAATGCGTTGTCGCTTTGTCTGTCACATTTATGTTCGGCACCTGGTTCTCGACGCTTTCGAGCGGCGTCATTGTTCTGGGCCTGCTAGGAGTCGCATTCCTTGGCGGATGGCTCGAGCAAATGAGCGGATTTACGGAAGGATCGCGGCTGGCGATGGTTGGCATCGTGTCGAGCCTCATTATGCCGAGTGAGGCAGTGTGGCGCCGCGCCGCATTTGAAATGGAGTCGCCACTTTCGGGCTCTCTGCAATTCTCTCCGTTCGCGGATGTTTCTATTCCCAGCATAGCGATGGTCGGCTACGCCTGCGTCTATCTGCTGATTGCCCTGGGCATCGCCGTTTACCATTTTGGCGAGCGCGATCTGTGATTACTTCCGCCTAGCGCTCCCGGAAAATTCTTCGCGCGAATTACGCGATTTGGTGAGGCGAATTTCACAGGATGCGGAAAAAATTTAGTAGCACAGGCACTCTTGCCTGTGCGATTTTGTAGGCCGCACGGATGCTATTGGCTTAACCACAATGGCAAAACCCGCACAGGCAAGAGTGCCTGTGCTACTAAAACCAGCCAAGTTCGCGCCACTGCCGTGAAGACTGCATCCTAGCTTGCTTCGCTAGGCGCCGATTCCGCCGCGGCGGAAAAGAAACCTGAAAGATCGCGCAACTTGAGCGTGCGGATGCGGTCGCGCAAAGAGGCCGCGCGCTCGAACTCGAATTTCTTGGCGGCCTCGCGCATTTGCACTTCGAGTTGCGTCAAAACTTCTCCCAGCTTTTCCTCGCTGGTGATTTCGGCATCGTCAAAATCATCGGCGGGCACGGTGACGTAATCGGCTTCCACGATCGCGGCCAACTTCATGTCCACCGACTTGGTAATGGAGGTCGGCGTAATGCCATTCGCGTCGTTGTAGGCGACCTGCTTGGCGCGGCGGCGGCTGGTTTCTTCCATGGCCTGGGCCATCGAGCCGGTAATGCGATCGGCGTAGAGAATCGCGCGGCCTTCGACGTGTCGCGCGCAGCGGCCAATGGTTTGAATCAGCGCCGTGGCGCTGCGCAAGTAACCTTCCTTGTCCGCGTCAAGAATCGCTACGAGCGAAACCTCCGGCAGATCAAGCCCTTCGCGCAGCAGGTTGATGCCGATCAGAACGTCAAATTCTCCGCGGCGCAAATCGCGCAGGATGCGCACGCGCTCAAGGGTATCAATTTCCGAATGCATGTAGCGGCAGCGCACGCCGGTTTCCGTGAAATACTCGGCCAGGTCCTCGGACATGCGCTTGGTCAGCGTAGTGACCAGCACGCGCTCATTGCGTTCGGCGCGCACGCGGATTTCTTCCAGCAGATCGTCCACCTGGCCCTTCACGGGGCGCACTTCGATTTGCGGATCCACCAGACCCGTCGGGCGAATTACTTGCTCGACCACCACTCCCGCCGATTTGGTCAGCTCGTACGGCCCTGGCGTCGCCGAGACATAAACAATCTGTCCGGTGCGATGTTCAAACTCCTCGAAATTCAGCGGGCGATTATCGAGGGCCGAGGGCATGCGGAAACCGTAGTTCACCAAAGTCTGCTTGCGCGAGCGGTCGCCGTGATACATGGCATGCAGCTGCGGCACAGTCTGGTGCGATTCGTCAATGAACAGCAAATAATCTTCGGGGAAATAATCCAGCAGCGTGGGCGGCGCTTCACCGGGCAGGCGGCCGGACATATGCCGCGAATAATTTTCGATGCCGTGGCAATAGCCGATGGTGCGCATCATTTCGATATCAAACATCGTGCGCTGCCAAACGCGTTGCGCTTCCGCGTATTTTCCCTGTTTTTCCAATTCCGGCTTCCACCAGTCGAGTTCCTCGAGAATCGTGTGAATGGCGCGCTCGCGCTGCGCCGGAGGCATCACGTAGTGGGATTTCGGATAAATCGTCAATTTCGACAAATCGCTTTGGCCGGAACGCACCGCGCCCGTCAGCGGGTCAAACTGACGGATGGAGTCCACCTGCGCTCCCCAGAGTTCAATAGCGTAGGCATGATCTTCGTACGGCGGATAAATCTCCAGCCGGTCGCCACGCACGCGGAATGTTCCACGGCGCAAATCTTCGGTCCGCTCGTATTGAATGTCAACCAGCTTGCGCAGCAGGGCTTCGCGCGCCGTGCTTTGCCCCTTCTCGATTTGCACGCGCATGCCGAAGTAGGAATCCGGCGAGCCAATGCCGTAAATGCAGGAGACCGAAGCGACAATGATGACATCGCGCCGCTCAAACAGCGACCGCGTGGCGCTCATGCGCAGTTTGTCGAGTTCCTCGTTGATCGTGGATTCTTTTTCGATGAATGTATCGGAGGCGGGAATGTAAGCTTCGGGCTGGTAGTAATCGTAATAGCTCACAAAATATTCGACGGCGTTTTGCGGGAAGAAACTTTTGAATTCGCTGTACAGTTGCGCGGCAAGTGTTTTGTTGTGCGCAAGCACCAGCGACGGACGATTGGCGCGCTCTATCATCTTGGCCACGGTGAACGTTTTGCCCGAGCCTGTTACGCCCAGCAGCACTTGATGCTTTTCGCCGGCCTCCAGGCCGTGCGAAAGCTGCCGTATGGCCTCCGGTTGGTCGCCGCGAGGTTCGTACTCGCTCATGAGTTTGAAGTTCATCGTTACAGTGCCAAACAGCGCTTCGGCCCATCAGCGCTGAACCATATATTATAGCGCAACAGGGCATGATCCGTTTCCCATGCCAAAGCGCCGGGGGATTATCCTAGAGTACCGAATAGCGGAGGATGCTGGTGCGACAAACCGGAGAGTCTTACAAGCAACATCCCCTTAAAGGGCCGTTTGACGCCATCGTCATCGGCTCCGGCATTGGCGGACTAACGGCCGCTGCTCTGCTGGCCAAGCACGCCGGAAAAAAAGTTCTGGTGCTGGAGCGGCATTACGCGGCCGGAGGCTTTACGCACGTGTTTCATCGCCGCAATTACGAATGGGATGTGGGAGTCCATTACGTCGGCCAGGTCAACAGTCCGAAAGCCACCGCCCGCGTAGCTTTCGATCACTTGACGGAGGGCCGCCTACAATGGAACCCGATGCCCGACGTTTACGACCGGATTGTGATTGCCAATCGTAAGTACGATTTTCCATCCGGCATGGAACGCTTTCGCGAACGCATGAAGCAATATTTCCCCGATGAGATCGCGGCCATTGATGGTTACATTGCTTCGGTGTGCGCCGCCGTCGCGGCCAGTGGCATGTTTTTTGCATCGAAGGCCATTCCGGCTGCGATTGGCCGGCTGATTGGCCCGTGGATGAGCAGAAAATTTCTGCGTTATTCCGATCAGACAACCGCGCAAGTACTGAACGGGTTGACCCGCAACACGGAATTGATCGCCGTGCTTGCCGGGCAGTGGGGCGACTACGGTCTTCCTCCCGCGCAAAGTAGTTTCGCGATCCACGCCATCATCGCGCACCATTATTTTGAAGGCGCGGGGTATCCGATTGGCGGAGCATCTGAAATCGCGGCGGGAATCGCCCCTCTCATCGAGCGCGCCGGGGGCCAGATTATGGTCAGCGCGGAAGTTTCAGAAATAATTCTGGATAGGGGACGCAAAGCGGTTGGCGTGCGAATGGCCGACGGCGTTGAAATTCGCGCGGACACCGTGATTAGCGATGGCGGAGCCTACAATACGTTCGCTCGCCTGCTGCCCGCCGATTTGTCGGCTAGCCGCGGAGCCCTCGCGGAATTAAAAAATATTCCGCCGTCCATGAGCCATCTCTGTTTGTACGCCGGGCTAAAACGGGAAGCCGGCGAACCGGAATTCGGCGCGACCAATCTGTGGATTTATGGCGAAGCGGACCATGATGCAAGTCTTGCGCGCTTTGAAAAAGATCCCGACGGACCTTTTCCGGTGCAGTTTGTTTCCTTTCCTTCGGCCAAAGACCCCACCTTTGCGGAGCGCTTTCCGGGCCGCTCGACCATCGAGGTGGTAACGCTGGCGCCCTATCGCATGTTCGACAAATGGGCCGATACCATGTGGAAGCGGCGCGGGGCAGAATACAACGAGCTCAAGCAGAAATTGACGGCGCGCCTGCAGGAAGAATTGGAGCGACACCTGCCGGCTGCGCGCGGGAAAATTGAAACCGCCGAACTCTCGACGCCGCTTTCCACGCGCCATTTCGTTAATTATCAAAGCGGTGAAATTTACGGCGCCAGTTGTGTTCCGGCGCGATTCCGAGCCCGCGTGTTCGGCGCGCACACGCCCATCCGGAATTTGTATCTGACCGGGCAGGACGTCAGCACGTTAGGCGTGACTGGGGCGCTGTTTGGCGGCGTCATCGCGGCGTCGGCAATTCTCAGGCGCAATTTGATGAGCGTTATTTCGCGGCCCAGCGCTTGAAATGAGTCAATATCTTACGGCCCGGCTCCAGGCTGGTATTGAACAGTATTAATCAGCAATAGTTACCCTGTCGCACTGTAGGTTGGAGAAGAGGGGCTCTTAGTTAGTTTTCCTGCAACCAGCGCGAATAGTCCGAGCACCACGCCGGAAACCAGTCCGACTCCCGGCCCAGTAAGCGCCATCATCAGTCTAGGGGAAGCCGGCAAGGGCATGGACTGCATCATCGCCGCCTCTTGCGCGTGACGCGCAATATAACTGTCAAACAGCAACACGTGGGCGGCAGTGATCCAAACGGAATTGACCAGTCCCAGGAGCAAGCCGTGAAGGAAACGCTTGCCCGGGCAATTCCTGGCGATCAGATACGCGCAGGTCAGGAATATGACCAGCCAGAATGCGGGTTCAATTTTTGAAGGGACGATGAAAACCGTGGCGACGCCCATCGCCAACCCAAACATCGAAAGCTGAAAGATCAGTTTCCAGTTCATTGAGGTAGCCTCCCACGTCAGATTTGAGCGTGAGTCTATCGCAAGGTGTTCACCATGTCATCCCGATCCCTTGAGCGTCACCGAATCCAACTCCTTCGGGGGTAATTACTTCGCAACTCCCCCGCTGGCCGCCGGAAATGCGCCCCTGACCTTTGATAACCTAGTAATAATAAGACTGAGGATCGTAAATTAGGAGGAGTCCATGCCGTCAACGCGCGTCCACCCGTATATTTATGTCAAGTTGCGGGGCCTTGGCAGGCCCACTTTGCTTTCGATTGTGCTACTCGGGGCGCTGGGTTTCAGCTCGGCAAACGCAGGCGGCCAAACGTCCCCGACATCCACTCCGTCCACGACGGCTCCGGCAACTCCAAACAACACGAACAGCAGTTCAGGAGTCTCCCGCACGGCCAAGGCGATCACCTACAAACGAGGTGGCACAGCAAAGGTTGCGTTCCGCGGCACGGACTTAATGTCCCGGGGGGGCGGGGAAGCTAAAGTCGAGAACAAAGGGAATCGCGTGGAAATCGACGCCAATTTCCAGGCCTTGGACGAGGCCACAAAATTCGGCTTCGAATATCTGACGTATGTGCTGTGGGCCGTCTCCCCGGAAGGCCGCGCGGTGAACCTGGGCGAATTGCAGATCAAGAACGGCAGCGCCGAGGTCAAGGCCATTACGGACATGCAAACCTTCGGCATGGTGGTGACCGCCGAACCGTATTTCGCAGTTTCCCAGCCGGGAGATGAAGTGGTGCTGGAAAACGCAGGCGGCGCGGGCGGCGAAACGATTGGAGCCACGTACCAGTTGCTCGGGCGCGGCGCTTATTCCTCCCCGAACACCCGGATCGAGAATGCGATTTTCGGGATAGACCACAAAACACCGGTGGAATTGTTCGAGGCGCGCAACGCCAACCGCATCGCGAAGAATGCGAATGCCGCGAAATACGCAGCCTCCACAATCGCCAAAGCCGATCTGCAGTTGCGATCAGCGGAAGAGGCCTATGGCCGCAAAAACGACAAAAAAATTGTGATCTCGATGGCGCGCGACGCGGTGCAGACCGCGGAAGAAGCTCGCGTCATGTCCGTGAAATTGAAAGCTGAAGATGATGCCCGGGCGCAGGCCGATGCGGACAGGCGTGCCGCCGAGGAACGCACGGCAAAAGCGCGCGCTGATGCCGATGAACAGTTGCGGCGCCGTCAAGAAGCCGAGCAGGCCCGTGTGCAGGCTGAAACCGCCAAAGCCGATGCGGAACGCGCCAAGGCGGAAGCCATGATCGCGGCGGCGGATGCGGCGAAAGCCAGGTTGGAAGCGGATCAAGCGCGGCAAGCAGCGGTAGCCGAACAACAGGCGGCGATGGCCCAGAAGCAGGCCGCACTAGAACAGATGCAGGCAGCCCAAGCCGAAGCGGACAAAGCGCGGCAAGCCGCTGCGAGAGCGGAATCGGACAAAGCCGAAATGCGCGCGCAGCTGCTGTCGCAGCTGAACTCCATATTGCAAACAAACGATTCCGCGCGCGGCCTAATCGTCAACATGTCCGACGTGCTGTTTGATACTGGCAGCTTCACCTTGAAGCCCGGCGCGCGGGAAAAACTGGCGAAGGTTTCAGGAATTTTGCTGGCGCATCCCGGACTTACCATGCAGATCGAAGGGCACACCGACAGCGTGGGCAGCGACGAACTCAATCAAAAGCTTTCCGAACAGCGCGCCAGCTCGGTCCGCGATTTTCTCGGGCAGCAGGGCGTGGCGCTGTCCGCAATCAGCGCGGCAGGATTCGGCAAGACCGAGCCGGTGGCCACGAACGACACTGCGGAAGGCAGGCAACGCAATCGCCGTGTGGAAATTGTGGTGAATGGCGATGCGATTGGGACTTCCACGACCGCTACGGCACGGCCATGAAACTGGAGTTGCTCAATTGAATCACCGGCGGCTACCCAAGCTCCGGAAAAACTCAAAAAATCGTCATTCCGAGGCATGGTTCTCGCCGGGGGATCCCTCTTTTCCTGGGTTTAAATCGAAGAGGGATTCCTCGCTTCGCTCGGAATGACGGCGAAAAAGACTTTTTCCGCAGCCTGTGCCGTCGGCTAGTTGACCGGATGCGCTTTGAAACCTTGCAAAATTAAGCTCTCCCGCGCTGCCGCACTGTCTTTGGGGTTGGTGTAGGGACCAACTTCCACATGGTAAGACTGCAGCCACAAGAGATTCTTACGAACCAAAACCGCGTGATAACCGAGTTGCGATAATTTTTCTACCGCGCTATTCGCCCAGCTCTCCTCTTTGAATGTTCCCACCTCGAAAAACAATTTTGACGTTTTCATGCCTTCCGCCGGCGTGTTTACAGGGCTCGTCGCATCGGGTTGCTCGATGGCCGGTGCGGACCCCCCCCCTGGTTGCGATGAATTTGTCTCCGGCTCATGAGCCGTACTGTACCCAGCGTCCTGCGTAGTCATGATCTCGGATTGCACAGGATTGGCGAGCGCTTGCAATTGGGCTGAGCCCGGTGCGGCCTGACGAGTTTTTCGCGCCTCGCTGCGAACTGACGATTTTGCGCGGTTTGCGCTGGGTATCGGCTTTCGTGAAGCTGCCGGAGCCACCGGCTCAAGCTGAACATTGTCATTCAGCGAACTGGGATCGGAAGCCAGCGCTATCCGGTTGCCCGTCTGTGAATCTCTGTACAGGTCCACCTCGTGCGACACGATGGGAGTGAGGTTAATCGGGGCTGAATAATTTGCGGGCTCAGCATAGGGAGCATCCATGTGCGCCGCAGAGTTCTGACTTCCGGAAGGGATCGGCTGCGCTTGGATCGTTCGGGACTTCCAGCCTCCGAGCAACGCCATGACCGCCAGCGCCGCCACCAGGCCCGTTGCTCCAAGCCTCGCTTTGGGTTCCTCCAGAACGCTGCGCAGAACGCGCCAATTTTCCAGGTTCCAGAAATCTTGCAGCGTGGCCGCGGCATCCCGGGAATGTTTGCGAAGCTCAATTTCCGCGCGCACCAGAAAGCGGTTCATTGCCGCTTCCCAGGGACTCACGCGCCGGGCTTTCACAGATTTCCAAAGGGCGGACTCCACGTGGCCTACAGACTGAAAACGTTTCGCGGGATCCTTTTGCAGGCACTTCATAATCACCGCTTCGAGGGCCTCCGAAATCCGCGGCGCAATTTCGCGCGGCCGTTTCGGATATTCTCGAATCTGCTTCACGGCGACGGCGATCGGAGAGTCCCCATCGAATGCGGGAATTCCCGTGACCATTTCATAGAGCAGCAGTCCTAATGCGTAGATGTCGGTGCACGAACTCAGTGGTTTGAGTTCCGCCTGCTCGGGCGCCATGTAGGCCGGGGTGCCCACGATCGAGCCCGTCATTGGACTCTTGTGCTGAACCATCTGCGCGATGCCAAAGTCCATGATTTTCACGGCGCCGTTCCGGTCGAGCATAATATTTGCCGGTTTCAGATCCCGGTGCACAATTCCCTGTGCATGCGCCTCTCGGAGTCCGGCGCAAATTTGCCGCGTTATCTCCAGCGCCTCGCTCAATGGCAGCCAACCAATACGGTTTATCCGCGCAGCCAAGCTCTCGCCTTCTACAAATTCCATGGAAGTGTAGGCCGTCCCGTGCGAGCGGTTGAATTCATGGATTCGGCAAACATTTTTATGGGTGATCTTGCGGGCCAGACACATCTCTCTTTTTAACGCTTCCTGCAGCTTGGGATCGGAAGCAATATGAGGCTTGAGAATCTTGAGGGCTACGATTTCGCCCGTTTCCAGGTCGCGAACTTTATATACGATCCCCGTCCCGCCGGTTCCAATCTGAGATAGGACTTTGTATCTTGGCGGGAATTGGGAGGAGCTTGACAACCGGTCCTGCACATCTCGATAGGCCGCGACGTCGGTCCAAATGACTTCGTAGAGTTCTTCCTTTTCCGCGCGCTCGTCCACCGTGGCGTTCTTGTCGTTGCCTAGCAGACGGCAATTGAAATCATACCCAATCCGCGTGGCATCATACACGGCGCGAGAAATGAGAATTTGCGCAGCCGCCGAGCGCTTGGTCATGCGCGCCGCGACGTTCACTACGTCTCCGAATAAATCATTCCCTTTGCGAAAGCCAATGCCTGTATGAACGCCAATGCGAACCTCGACTTGCTGATCCTCCGGCAAGGTCAAATTCATCTTTAAAAATTGGCGCTCGATTTCCACGGCTGCGCTCACGGCGTCCCCTGGTTCAGAAAACTCCGCCATGGCCGAGTCGCCAATGGTTTTAAGCACTTTGCCGTGATGTTGTTCGATGGCGCGCGCGGTCACTTCGTCGTGGCGATGGATCATCACCAGCCCGGCGGTATCGCCGTTATGTTCAAAAAAGCGAGTCGAGCCGACCACGTCGGTAAACAGCACCGTTATGGCGTTCTTTTGTTGGCGGAGTTGCTCATCGATTTCAGCTCTGGCCTTCAATAGGGAGTCAACGTTGTCTTTGGTATCCATAGTTTTCCGACTCCGTGATTGTGGAAGAGGGGGGAGGGAAGGCCAATGGCCCCGAGGTAACATAGCGGTAGTACGCCTGTACCTGGGGGGGAATAGGCCTATCGGATTCGCCTAAGTGGCTTAATAACAAGGAGTTGCTTGGCGGGTCGAGCAACAAGGGCTCGACGCCAACGGCCCAGGCCACGGTCGTTGGCACCTGCAAATCGCGCGGGATGATTAAGATGCTTGGTGGGCACTCTTAGCCAACAATTGGCGGGAATCTGGATTGTTCACGCGGCTGCCGTCCCCCAAGTATCTATTTGTTTGGCCCCCCATCACGAATCAACTCCACCTGCGAGCGCGAAAGAATCGTCCCCGAATATCGCATGGAAGTATTCTGGTTTGTTGTTAGAGTCACATCCATATCTTCCGAACCGGATTGCGAAACGCTGACGACGGCTCGGGTGCGCAGCGAGACGTACACCAGATTTTGCGCCGAGCCGCTCCAGGTTCCTGCGGTTTGCACCCCGTTTTTGCGGTACTCCTCGGGAGTCTGGTTGCGTACGGACTTCGGGCGGATCAGGTTCAGGTGGGTGAGAATTACAGCGCAGGTTTCACTGGCATCGGAAGGTGCTGGGGAGTCTGCGGTAGCAGCGGACGACGGGACATCGGGATTTGCCGGGTGGCATGGCTCGTTGCGCAAATATTGAGAATCGGTGCGCCAGGCCATGCCCGCTATGGGCAGCGAATCCGCCGATTGTTCGGAGGTCCACGTCTCCCCCACCACGACGCCTCCGGGCGGCGCTCCTGAGCCTGCGTCGAGGTGGCTGATCCAATCGCGCGCGCCTTGCGCGGCTTTTTCTCCCGCAACGACTCCTTCCAGGCCCGAAACAGATGTCACCTTGCCGGAAGCATCGAGCGTGAATTCGACGACTTTTCCCGCGAGTTTTTTGTATTGCTCTTCGGTTTCCGCGGCGGTGGGATCGAACGTTTCGCTGCGGACGTTGGCGGTGGATTTTTCGTAAGTGGTCCGCAGGCGAAAGCCTCCCGGCGTTTTGCCGGAAGTTGGGCCGGAAGTTGCGCCAAGCGTCGCTGGATCCGGCGGCAGGACTTCCAGACGAATAGTGGCGTCCCAAATGACCTCCAGGCTGGATGGCCCCTGCGGGTCAGCCGCGAGGCCCGACCGCCTTGTAGCCGTGGTCGTTTCAAATTCCATCGCATAGCGGAATACCTGTCCGGGAGAAAATTTGGGAGAAAGGGAAATGCGCGGCGAGTCACTGGCGCCCTTTGGAACGTGCGAGGAGGGCAGTTTCTTGGGAGGCACGTCATTTTGCGCGCGAACCTGGTGCGCGATTGCCGGCAAGGCCATCGAAATAAAAATGACGGCGCAAAGCAATTGCCTGCGGTCGCCTGGAAACGCGCGGTAAACGGGCATGGATTGATACTAAGCCGCGGGAACGCAGGTTGCAACGAGGCGACGGTAGCGCGGGCTTTTTGCCCTGAGTGATGAGATGGGCAGACTGTCCCGTTTAGATTTCGCGGATGCACAATCCAAACCGCAAAGGCTTAATACGTCCGCCCGCCTTCATTTCAAAAGTTGCCCTGTCCCTGAGTGTACGGGTTTTTCAAGTACGTCACGGATTGCGCTTCGCTCTTTAAGGGAACCACTTTGTCCGGGTCTATCCGCACCATCACGTAGGTGATGTGATCGTCTATTTTCGTGAACCAGTGCCCGGTGCCGGCGGGAATGATAATCATGTCGCCGGCTTTCAATTCGTGGGTTTCCGGATTCTTGATAGAAGCGGCGCCGAAGCCGGGACCATTTTGTTCGCGCACGGTTTTCAGCGTGCTCGGGCGCCGCTTGGCATCCACCAGGTCCGGGCCAGTCAGCAGCGTCGCGGAACCCTCAATGATGTAATAGACCTCGCTGATTTGATCGTGCTCGGCGACGGCCTCCGTCTCGCTGGTGTCCGTCCCCAGCTTTCCGCGCCTGACCATGCCGATACCGACTTGTGCCTTCCCGATGTCCACGGAGCGAACTTGCTGATCAACAAGCTTATTCTCGTTCGCGCGTTTGGTGTAGGCATCCAGTTCGCTTTTGGGGATATACGTGGCCGGGCAGTGATTGCACGTGGGCTTCGGTTCCTGCGCGTGCAGTGGAAATACTGCGGCCGTGAATACGCTGAGAACGATTGCCACTAAAGTGATCCTTGGCTTGGGCATTTCGGTTTCCTCCCTCGAAAGCCGTCATTCAGATAAATCCGCCCTTGAACCATAAAACTAAAATCAAGGTAATTGGGACCGGAGAGAAGGAGTTGGTTCGCCATTCCAATTATTTGCGCAGGGCTGGATTTACATAGCCGTGCTGTAAAACTTTTTTCAGATCCGGCCGTATGCTCAAATACGTGACTTGATCGGGGATGGCCGAAAATCCATGCGGCACGCCCTCCGGAATAATGATCACGTCACCGGGTTTTATCTCACGACTGGTATAGCCCACCATGGTGCCGCTGCACGACGGGCCGTTCAGGGTTGTGGTCACATCGTTGTCCGGCGCGGAACGTTTTCCATTCACAATGGAACCCCCGGTAATCAGCGTCGCGCTACCCGAAATAACGACGTAACTCTCGGCCGTAAAGTCATGGAGAATTCCGTTGGGGCCCGTGGCATCGGGACGCTGGTCTCCGCACGCGGTGGAGGGATTCCCCGGCGGTGCGGGTTGCGCTGTATTTCCATTTCCACCGCCGCCCGCGTTCGGGGCGCTGTTTACTCCCAATGCTCCGCGGTGGATGACTGCCACACCTAGCTGGTACACCCCCATATCAATCACCCGAATGGCATTATCCGGACTCACGCGTTTGGTCTCGATCGCGCGTTGCAACACGGCTTTGATATCCTCGTTGCTGATGTACACGCCATCATTCGGCGCCTGGGCAAACCCGGTCACACAACACGACGCCAACAGAAACGCAATGGCAGGCAGCGAGAAAAGGGATCCGCGCATTCCAGTTCTCCTTGATCTGAAAATGAGTGCTCAGGTGAAAATCTGGCGCGGATCATATCCTTACCTCGCTGGATCGCACAACCTCATTATTTCCGGATTGCGAAGAAATCGTCGGGTTCCGAGATGCGCCATTGTAGGGAGTGCATTGCGGCGCTTGCTTCCCACGAGCGAGGCGATGCGTAGCTTGACTAAGCGGCGCTGGATTTCTCACTTTTCGTTGCGGATTTGTACTACCAGAAGTCTGGAGCAGGCGGCACGAATTCGACGGCTACCTGAGCTAACCCTCCACTCGTCGGGTCGGAACGGGTGACTCGTCCTTCAATTTCATTCTGATTTCGCAAATTTTTTAGGACCAGCGTTTCTCCTATCGCCACTGGCGTGCGCATCACCACCAGCGCACCAAACGCACTAACCGAAAAGGTGAACGTCTCTTCCTGGAATGCTTCCTTTTCGATGGATTTTCCGTGAACGAGAATTCCTACTTTCACGGCACGACGCTGATTGCGCCGGCGTTCCTTTCCTTTCCTCTTTCTGGCAGCGTCCGGCACGGTCATTTCGTCTGCCGGTGCCATGCCATCCAACCGAAATAGCGGGTGAGGAGAGAATGACTCGGGAGGCTCTTGTTCGTATTTCATCACATCGGAAGGTTTATACACATATTCCTGATGGCAGGTGTCGCACCGGACCTTGAATTTCCCCTTGATGTCCGGCGAATGCGAGTAAACATCAGCCTCGCCAAGCAGGATCCTGTGCCGGAAAAAAATGTTCTGGCGAAGATGAAACCAATGATTCTTGCACCGTACCACCCAGCAGTAATGATAATCCTCCCACATCCTGGTCTCCCGTTGGACCTCACAATAGGCGGGCTGGGCGGCCAACTATGTGATGGTCATTCAGATTATGAATTCTAGTTTGCCAATCAGGTCCGACTGTCATCCTCCATCCGATTACTCAATATGGAAGGGGATGTGTAACAGCGAGTATACAATATGGGGGCACTCAAATTCCGTGCGTTTTCTTAAGCAATAATGAGTCAGGCGAAAGGAAGGCGCCACTCGTCGTCTCTAATTTCCGAAAACGTTTTTGCGACCCGGCCTAAAATCCTTCTTCCATCAGGCGAGTCACGGTGAGGTGCGTCACTGTAATATTTTGCCGCGCCTCGGCCATGCGCTCGACGTATTTCGCCAGAATGTCGCATTCGATGTTCACGGTATCGCCAATTTTTAGCGAAGTAAGATTGGTGTGTTCATACGTAAACGGAATGATGGCGGTCTCGACGATGCCGTCGCGCCATCCTGCAACCGTGAGGCTGATGCCGTCCAGCGCGATTGAACCTTTCATCGCGACGTAGCGTGCGAGCTCGTCGGGGACTCGCACGCCAAACCACCAGTTCGCGCCTTCGGAATCCAGTCGCGCCACGCGGCCTACGCCGTCCACGTGTCCTTGCACGAAGTGGCCGCCCAGTTCCTTCATCGCTGTGAGCGGGCGCTCCAGATTGACGCGCGCCCCAGGTTTTAATTCACCGAGGCTGGTGCGGCGCAAGGTTTCTCCGGAAAGGTCGGCGGCAAACGTTTTTTTGGAGATATCAACGGCCGTCAGGCAGCAGCCATTGACGGCGATGCTTCCGGATTTGGCAAGGCCGCTGGCGAGCGGCCCTGCGTTTACGCGGATGCGCGCGCCGCCGCTGGTGTGCTCCAGCGTTGCAATCGTGCCAACGTGTTCAACGAGTCCTGTAAACATCGTGAAGATATCCTTCGATGGCGAAGTCCGGGCCAAACCGCTCCATGGTTACGTTGCTTAAGTCTTGCGCCGCATGAAAACTTTTTGCTGCCGGGGGCCCGCCGGCTCGCGCAAAATCATGGTTCTTAAATCCGGCGATCTTGGGCGCGAAGAACATACGGATCTTATCCACAATTCCGGCGGAAAGGGCGGAGGAATTGAGCGTCGCTCCTGATTCGAGCAAAATGCTGGTGATTTCGCGGCGGCCAAGTTCCTCGATCACCCAATCCAGGCCGGGCTGCGCGCCGCGTCCGGGCACGCGCACGACTTCGATGCCCGTGCGGCGCAACGCGCGCGCTTTCGGGGAGTCAACCTTCTCGCGAGTAAAAACGACTACATCGCCATCCGCCGAGCGCGTAAGTTTCGAGCGCAGTGGCAGGCGCAAGCGCGAGTCCATCACCACGCGCAGCAGCTTGCGGCGGCGCGGAAATCCCGTGCGGTCGGTGAGCAGCGGATCGTCAGCGAGTACCGTGCCGATGCCGGTGATCAGCGCGTCGGAGGCGTGCCGCATCCTCTGCACTTCAGCGCGCGACTCGGGCGACGAGATCCAGCGGTTTTTCTTGCTAGACTTGCGGGTGCGGTGATTGGAGCCGGGCAGGACCATCTGGCCATCCAGCGTGAGCGCGGATTTCAATGTGACCAGTGGTTTCCCGGAAACGATCCACCGCGCGAAGGCTTCATTGAGTCGGCGCGCTTGGTTTTCCCGTACGCCTGTAAGCACCTCAATGCCTGCCGCGTGCAATGCCCTGAAGCCGCGGCCAGCCACAGCCGGATTCGGATCCGCCATGGACGCAACCACGCGCGCAACCCCTGCGGCGATCAAGGCGTTCGAGCAGGGTCCCGTGCGTCCCGTATGGCAACAAGGTTCCAACGTAACGAAGATTGTCGCGCCGCGCGCTGCTTCGCCCGCCGCTTCCAGCGCGACGATTTCGGCGTGGCGAATTCCATCATAGGTATGAAAGCCTTCGCTGATAATTTTTTCGCCGCGCACCAGCACCGCTCCGACCATCGGATTCGGGCTGGCCAGCGCGACGCCTTGTGCGGCAAGTTTCAGAGCGCGATCCATGAAAGCGGCGTGCGTCGCGGCGATCTCCGGAGATGCTTGGGTATTCATTCGATTCGTGAGTAGTCCATTAATCGAACAGGGAAGAAACAAAAATTTCCGGATCAAAGGGAACCAGGTCTTCGATCGCTTCGCCCGTGCCCACGTAAAGCACTGGCAGGCCCAGTTCGCGCGTAATGGCGACGACGATGCCGCCCTTGGCCGTGCCATCCAGTTTCGTGAGCACGATTCCGGTCACGCCCGCCGTGGCCGTAAATTCGCGCGCCTGCGCCAGGCCATTTTGTCCGGTGGTTGCGTCCATCACCAGCAATACTTCATGCGGCGCGTTTGGAATTACTTTTGCCGCGGTGCGTTTCATCTTATCGAGTTCGGCCATCAAATTGGATTTGGTGTGCAGGCGTCCCGCGGTATCCACGATCACCACGTCGGCATTACGCGCGCGCGCCGAAGAAAGCGCGTCAAAAACAACCGCCGCCGGGTCGCCGCCTGATTTCGTCTTGACGATTTCGGAGCCGGTGCGCGCCGACCATACGCCAAGTTGTTCGATGGCTGCGGCACGAAACGTATCGCCCGCCGCGAGCACCACGCTTTTACCGCTCTGCCGCAGACGATGAGCAAGCTTGCCAATGGTCGTGGTCTTGCCCGTGCCATTCACGCCAACGACAAATATTACGTGCGGGCGCGTTTCCTGTGCAGGTGCTGCGGAGCCATGCGCCGGCGGCAGCGGACGCAGGACGTACAGAAGCTGATTTTTCAGCTCTGTTTTTAAATCCGACGCGCTGTTCAGCGCGTGGCGTTCCAGTTTCTGCCGCACCGCTTCCAGGATTTGATGCGTGGTTCGCGGGCCGATGTCCGCGGACAGCAGGGCGTTCTCAAGTTTCGTCAGCAGCTCGGGATCTATTTTCTTTTCACCCGAGATCAGGTCTTCGACTTTGGCGGCAATCTGCGAGCGTGTTTTCGAGACGGATTGCTTCAGGCGGTCGAGCAGCGACCCGCCCTCTTTGCGCTCCTTGCTTTTGTCATCCTTGCCGAAGATGGAAAACATAGATGGTTCGCGGCCCAGCGCGGCGAATCTTTTATTCTAGCAGAAGAAAACTAGAGTTACGCGGTGGTAAGACCTGTCCGGGCTGCAAGCGCGGCCGGCCGCATTTTTTGCGGGGCTAACCGCAACTGGTTTGTTGTATGATCCCGCCAACTACGCCACCGACAGAGTTACACAGGCTTGGGATCAAAGCCCTATCTCAGCCCCGGTTGCTACGCTTCCATATGCAAGGGAGGAAACGATGCTCTTAAATCGCGCAAAGTTAGTGTTTGCTGTATTTCTGCTCCTTTCGTTCATACCCGCCAATTCCCGGGCGCAAAAGCAGCCCAGTCCGGATCAGGATTCCGCAGCCATCAAGCAATCCGTGGCCGCCTGGGAAGATGCCTGGAATCGCCATGACGCCCACGCCACGGCCTTGCGTTACGTCGAGGACGGCGATTTTTCAAGCACCACGGGGGTGGAGAGCCATGGCTGGAAGGAGTTGGAAGAACACTACAATTCCATCTTCACCACGTTTCTGAAAAACGCGCAGCGAAAAGACACGGTGAGAACCATCCGCTTTCTGACTCCCGATATCGCTTCGGTGGATATTGATTGGCAAATGACGGGCGCGAAAACGCGCGACGGCCAGGACGTCCCGTTCCGCAAAGGACTGCTCACGTGGATTGTGACCCGGCACGGCGCCGATTGGCTGATTACCATCTACCACGAGTCCGCATTTTGATTTTGGCGTAGCTGCGGATCTCTGCTTCTAGCAATAGCTGACCTGGAAATGTGGGTGGGGGAGAACGCAAACGCGCGTTAGGCTTCCACTTCGATGAGGGTTTGGCTGAGGCGGATTTTGCCGGCCTTTACGGCGCGATCCAGCGCGTCCACCACGGCCGCATCGAACTTGGTTCCAGCCAGGCTGCGGATGCGGTTCATGGCGAATTCCAGGTCCATTCCCGATTGATACGGCCGGTTCGTGGTCATGGCGTCGAGCGTATCGGCGGCGGCGATGATGCGCGCCATCAAGGGAATTTCGTCCCCTTGCAGTCCGTGAGGATATCCTTTGCCGTCCACATGCTCGTGGTGCAGCTCGATGCCCGGCAGCATTTCCTTCAATTGCCCGACCGGGCGCATGATGTTCGCGCCCTTCAGCGGATGCTGCTTCATCAAGTCGAATTCTTCCGGTGTGAGCGCGCCGGGCTTCTTCAAGACGCGGTCGTCCACGCCAATTTTTCCGACGTCGTGCAGCAGCGCGGAGATGCGAATTTTGTCCAGTTCCTCGGCTTGCAGTCCAAGCTGTTTGCCAACGATGACCGAATATTTTGCCACGCGATCGGAATGGCCGCGTGTGTAGGGATCTTTTTCGTCAATGGCCGCGGCGAGCATGCGGATGGAACCCAGGAAAAGTTCGCGGTTCTCATTCGCCGCCTGCTTCAACTGCTCAACGAATTCCTCGATGTCGCCGGCCATGCTGTTGAAGGTTTCGGCAAGTTCGCTGATTTCGGCGGCGCCCTTCACCGGCGTGCGCTGGTGAAATTCTCCACGGCTGATGGCGAGCGTCGAAGCGGCCAGGGCGCGAATCGGAGTGCTGATGCCCACCGCAAAGAAATATCCCAGGACCAGCGCCGCGAAGGTAACCACAATCACGAATTTGAGCGCCTGCCCGTTCAGTTCGGTGACGCCCGCATCTTCACGCGCTTTATCCAGCCCGCGCTGCGCTACCACAGCCCAGTTCAGATCCGGAATCGTGCTATACGTCCCGACCATTTCCGCCTTTTGACCATTTTCCTGCGTCTGGAAGCGCCGCAAGGTTTGCGTGGTGCGGAGTTGCTTGGGCAAGGAAGCGACTTGATCCACCACCGGGGAACTTGGCCGGGCATCCGCGCCGGGAACAAACTGGCGCGTGTCGGGATGCGCCACGATGAGGCCGGCGTGGTCCACCACAAACACCACCCGTCCGCGGACGCTGGTTTCCTGCAATCGTTTGAGAATCCCGTCCAGCGATACCACCGCCGCCAGCATTCCGGAAAAATGATCATTCATTTCCAGCGGCACAGCCATCACGAATGCCGGCCGGTTTTCAGAACCAATTGCCAGCGGATCACTACGGAATACCAGCGATTGCAGTGAGGTCGTGAACGCCCTTTGCAGGGCCTTGCTCACAAAGGGATCCTGGTTCGCCTGGAAATTGCCCGCGCCCGTGCCTTTGCCGTCCTTGCTCACGGCGGTTAAGTAGAGGACGTTCGGGTTGCTGGCCACAAAATTTTCGAGCACGCGGGTTACCTGCGGCGCGCGCGCTGAGTCGTCCACCTTATCGGTCAGCCCGGTAAGCGCCAGAATCTGACGTTCGCTGATCAGTTGCTGGTAGAGGTTGGAATCGAATTGCTGCAGTTCTTCCGCCAGCGACCGGGTCACTTCCGTCTGCTGGATGCTCTCCGTGTCGGTCAACTTCTCCTGGCTAAGTTGCAGAACCTGCCGGTGATACAGCGCCAGCGGCAGTACGCTGACTGCCAGCATGGCCCCCAGCACCAGCCAGAGAATTCTGGGCCGTCGGAAGATCTTGGAAGTGAGGTGCTCCAGGTTCAAGGTTGGGTTAATCCTATGGGTCCATCTGAATTTGATGAACCTCCCCATTTTACTATTCAGCTAGTCCGGACAGAAGGAGGGAATCCCAAAATGGTGCGGATTTGCTACGGGCCATATTGGAAACTTATTCCTGCTTGAGGCGGCGTTCCATCAGCTCGCGGATGCCATCTTTTGAGGCGCGCCCGGCAGTCAAAACGGCATGGACCTGTTCCGCAATCGGCATTTCCACGCCCACGCGCCGCGCCAATTCGAGGGTTGCAGCCGTGCTTCCAACGCCCTCGGCAACCATGCGTGTTGCGCCCAGTATTTCTTGCAGTTCGCGCCCCTTGCCCAACTCAATGCCCACGGAGCGATTTCGACTGAGGGTGCCGGTAGCCGTAAGGATGAGGTCGCCCACGCCAGCCAAACCGGCAAGCGTCTCGCGGCGGCCGCCCAGGGCGACGGCCAGGCGCGTCATTTCCGCCAGCCCGCGCGTTACCAGCGCCGCCATCGTATTCGCGCCAAAGCCCAGCCCCGTACAGATTCCGGCGGCGATGGCGATCACGTTTTTCACCGCGCCGGCAATCTCTGTGCCGATCACGTCGTCATTGGTGTACAGGCGGAACCTCGGTCCTGAAAATTCCTCCTGAATTTCAATCGCTAGCGTCGGATCCACTGACGCGAGAACCACCACCGTAGGATCTCCCGCGGCGACTTCGGCGGCAAAGCTGGGGCCGGAAAGAACGGCGATATGCGGCGCCGTGGAGGTGCCAATTTTGAGCCCGGCTTCTTCCGCGATGATGTCGCTGACGCGGGCATGAGTCGCGGGTTCCAGTCCCTTGGTGGCGCTTACGAAAACGGAATGGGGAGCGATGTGCGGGCGCATCGCGCGATACATGTCGCGCGCGTGAGCGGAAGGCATTACGCCAAGGACAATGTCCGCCCTGGCGAGGGCGTTTTCCAGCGCTCCAGTGACTTCCACTTGCGCGGGTACTTCCACTCCCGGGAGATAGATCTTGTTGACCCGCCGCGTGCTCAACATTTCCACGACATCCGCGCTGTGCGCCCAGAGCGCAATGCGGTGAGGCCGCGTGGAGCGCGTCAGCGCAACGGCCAGCGCCGTGCCCCAGCTTCCTCCTCCAATGACGGCAATTTTTTTCACGATTTTTTCCGGCCCATTTCAAAGCGCGGTTCCGTTCCGGCCAGCAGCCGCTCAATATTGTCGCGATGCTTTATGATGACGATCGCCACAGCAAGTAGCGTGCATGCCGAAACCGCTGTCGGAGGCGCGTGCCCCGGCGCATATAGCAAATAAAGCAGCACGGGCAGCGCGGCAGCCGCGGAAACCGACCCCAGCGAAACATATCTCCAGAAAATAGTCACGAGCAGGAAGAGCGCGACCGCCGCAAGCGCAGCCGGCCAACAAACCGCCATGAAAGCTCCCAGAGCCGGGGCGACTCCCTTGCCACCTACAAATCCGAGCCACACGGAAAACACGTGCCCGAAGATGGCGGCGAGTCCCGCATACATCATGAACCGCACGTTGCCGCCGGAAAAATGTCCCGTAAGCCAGACGGCCAGGTACCCCTTGGCAGTGTCCAAAATTAATGTACCTATGCCAACGGACCAGCCCGCCGTCCGCGCAACATTGGTGGCGCCAATATTTCCGCTCCCCAATTTGCGAATGTCGCCGCCGCTTCGCAGGCGCACCAGCACATACCCGAATGGAATGGAGCCCAGCAGATATCCAGTCAGGACCAATCCCCACAAAATTGGGGCGTCAGTTGTCGTTTCCAGATTCAACGCCGTTCGTTCCCCTTAATTCAAGTTTCTCACAAAATTCCCCGAGCACATTGAAGAGAGCGCGGAGCGGTTTTCAGTGGCGCAGGCTTCAGCCTGTGGGTTTTGCGCCGCCTCAGACAAAAATCCGCAGGCTGAAGCCTGCGCCACTAAAAACTGGCCAAGCGAGTATATTCCGCTCCGCCGGGTTTCAAAATGCTTTGAT
>Ga0207024_10098_pt1 | contig 25835 bp, 26 predicted proteins | sample Alteio_BWMinCont_44_FD_153470 | JGI IMG/M metagenome (GOLD analysis project Ga0207024, IMG submission 153470) | Enriched cells from forest soil in Barre Woods Harvard Forest LTER site, Petersham, Massachusetts, United States -... | ecosystem: Environmental > Terrestrial > Soil > Temperate forest >...
TTGGTGAGCAAATCACCGAAGCCGATTGGCGCTTATTTACTACCTTGATACGCTTTGACGCCGTTTATTACGTTCATTTCAAATGTAACTGGCGGCGCATCATTGATTATCCTCATTTACAAAATTACTTACGTGAGCTTTATCAATATCCAGGTATTGCTGAAACAGTAAATTTTGCGCAAATCAAAGAGCATTATTATGTCAGCCACAAACATATTAATCCTGCTGGTATTATTCCAAAAGGACCCGAATTGAAACTGGATGCGCCACATCTAAACAATTAGGAGAGACTGACATTCGGTTTTATGAAAGGAGTGCCAATCTGTTTGCTGACAGGCTGCATTGCAGTAAGTTGCGATATTGCAAGCATCGCATCGGAGCAGGGCGCTTCTCATTGTAAAGCAAGACCAACAAAAATCATTATTTTCAAAATTTAATTCTTGCACAGTAGGTAAAGCTAAATAATCCATTAGCTCTCGATCAGTAAAATTAGCGGTTCTTATTTCTTGAATAAATTCAGTTAAAGTCATGGTAGATAATTTTTTTACCCACCTATGTTCTGGATTAGGCTTAAATGCCGTAATAACTATGTTACTATATTCGACAGAACGTGGACGATATGGTTGAATCTGATCCCGATATCTTTCAAAAACCTTATGTTTTTTAGTATAAAAATTAGTGCAAATTGACATATTACTTACCTGGGGAATGTCAAGGCCTGGTGGAAAAAAATTTTTGTTAAAGCAAACTTTATTGACTGTATCTAGCATATTAAATTGACTCGGCTGAGTTGGATTAGGAAAATGAAAATAACCTCGGCTAGGAATACAAAGTTCGGGAACTTCATTAAAAGTTGACTCAGTAAAAGTTGGCTCAATTTTGGGCTGTTTAAATACTTCTACTAAAAAGAAATCTCGATCAGCAAGCGGAATACTATTAAGGTCAGCACTAAGCCAAAAATTAATAAATTTTTCAACCTGCATTAAAATCAAAAGATTTACATCTTGATTAATCATTGCTGCTGTAGAATATACCATTTGAATAAATTCAATATAACATAATTCAAGTGGGCCATTAGATTTGTTTTTTATAAAGTAGATGACTGCAAATAATTTTTTTTTAGGTATAATTAAAGTTCCACAGCTTAAAGTAGAATTAGTGGGTTTAATAACAACTTTCTCATCAGGAAAACTGTTTATAAAATCATTCATCTTAATTATTTGGTAAGCATCAAAAGTGGAAAATCGAAATAATGCTTTTGGAATGAGGAGCTTTGAGCTTACCGATTTCAATAATTGCCAAAATAGCACTTTGTTTTGCTCGCAGGCTACGCCCAAAGGGTAAGCGTCAACAACTTCAATAGTTTTTTTTAGTCGCTTAAATAACCGTTTTAATAGAATTCTGAATTCTTCCGCTAAATAATCAAGAAGGATAGAGTGGGGTCCAACTTGGGACCGTGCTTGGAAATAAGGAATAAATAATGCTGCCTGTGTGTTAGGATCACCTAAAATAATTTTATTTAAATAGCCTCTTACTTCATGTTTAGAAATGTTTCCGCTACTACAACACTTAAACCATGGTTTATTTGCATCTCTTTCAAATTGATAGCAATTCACATTATCTCCCTGCATCATGTCAGGTGATTGTGGCGCTTGTAAAAATTTAAATTTTTGAGGCGATAAATCTTTTAATATTTTTGCAAAAGCTTCTTCTTCTGCAAATGTTCTGCTACAGGATAATGCTGGGCATAATTCAATAATATATACAGAGTTGTCTGTAGCTACTACTAAATCACAGGCGATAAATTTGGCAGGCATTTTTTGTCTCGGGTACAGCAGTTTTTATTAAAATAGTAGGATAATGATATATGAGCTTTTATTAATAAGCTATATTTTTTTGAGAAATTTTCAATATGCTGTTATTTTCTGATTTAGCTTTAAGGGTACGATGCCATACAGTGGCAAGCGCCGATCCTACCGGATTTATAGTGCGTAAGTGCGCCTAATGCTCCGCCGGAAAATCGTAACATGAATTAGACTATGGCTATTTTCTATAAATTTGCTACACTATATATACAGTGGCTTAATTTTTTAATTATTAAGCATGCAGTTTAGGGATAAATTGAGTCACTGATTTAATTTTCAGGCTGTTAATCATGGACCATAACTTAACACATCCCTTTAGCGAGGGCGACATTGTTAAACATCCTGTTTATAAGATCGGCCGCATTATCAAAATAGAAGACGAAATGTGTAAAGTTAAATTTCCCGATATTAAAGGAGGAAATTTAAAGTTTAAGACAGTTAGTATACCTCTTAGTACTTTAACTTCTTTGGATGAGGAAAGAGAGGGGGTAACAAAAGCAAGAATACCCGTTGAAACTCCAGAAACCGCCTTCGATGACTTACCTTTTTATGAAGTGAAAAAATTATATGTTGCCAAGCTCACTGCTGATAAAAATAAAGATACACGACAACTAACACAGTTGTTGAACGACTACCCAGCCTTGTTTGATAAAACCACCTTTAATTTTCTAGAAAAAACTTTTAATCTTGAAGTCTCTAAAGCCAAAAGTATATTATCAGAAAATAAAATAATTAACCTCGATGAGTTCAGAGAAAAATAGTCAATATTATCAGCGAATAATTAAGATTTACTAAAAATAGTAGCGAGTATTGTCACTATTAATCCAAACAGGATTATTGCCAGGAAGAGAGCGGGAATAAGCCAAAGCGGAGCAAAAACCCACCACCAAGACCAAGTAATAATTTTACATAATTTTAAAGTCAGAAAAATGAGGAACAGGCCGCTTAAAAAGCCAATTCCGCCATTAGATGAACCTCTATGAAAAGTGATTGCTAGTTTCATCATGTTTTCCCTATTGTACCAAATACAAACGGCATACCCCTTATCGAAATATGCCGTTCATTTATTATTTTTGTTGCTAGGAATTATACTAGGCTAATATTAAGTAAATATTAACGACTCTAGTTAATTTGCTTTATTTTGACTTTATCTCTCTTAGGAGGTGAAGTCGAAAATTTCGACTTCACCTCTTCCCACTCATTTTTGCTTAATTCAATAATGTAATTCATTGGAAATTTATATTGTAAATTTCGCAGGGAAAAACCCTTCATTTTTAATTATTAACATTTTTTCCTTTTGTTTTTTTCTTAATTGAGTATTTAAACTTTACTACAGCTAAATTAAATTCAACGCTTGCCATTTCTTCATTGACTTCAGCATAGTCAGGAATAACCAGATCTGACAGCATTTCTCCCGTTTTGTGTACCATGGTTTGATATTCAGGTGAGTTTTCTTTTACATGAGGTAATTGACTCATAATTTGCTTCATTTCACGGACTTTGGCGAAGGTGTCGATGATAGCCAAAGTTGTTTGAGTAGCTATTGGGCTTTTTAAAATGGTGGCTAGCATGTATAAGCCTTTTTCAGTAAAGGCTTTAGGTAAATTCGGAGAAAATTTCAATTTTTGGAGGTGGACTAAATTTTTGACCACCTCCCATTTTTCAATTTCAGTTAATTCAATAAGGTAACCAGCAGGGAACTTATCAGGATTGTTTTTAACTGCTTGATTAATCTGTTTGGTTTCCACTTCATATAATAAAGCAACATCGCTATCAAGAATCACTTTATAGCCACGTATATCAATAATTCTATACGGATAACTCACACCTAAGCGTAGAACGCCAGGTACAAAAAAATCCGCTGAAACTGTCGGTGCGGATCTTCCCGCTTTGTATAGTGTTTTGAGCACGTAATAGCATCATAATCGTTAATGATGCGGTTTGTCAAATGTTATTGATGGGCTGATTGGCATTTGCTATATAGGATGTTTTGCCATACACTTTTAAGAATAGGTTAAATAGTATATTGGGAGAGGGAAATTGGTTTGGTCTGAACTAGTCACTTTATATGGTGAGCATTGTACTTTAAAGCCATTAACACATGATTATCATGATGCTCTTGTCGAGGCTGTCAAGGATGGTGAAATATGGAAGCTTCATTATGCATTGGTTCCTCATCCAGATGACATGAAAAAAGAAATCACACGTAGATTAGATCTGCAAGAACAAGGCTTGATGTTTCCTTTTGTCGTGATTCATAATAAAACTCAAAAAGCAGTTGGAATGACTGCATATTGTCATATTGATGCGACAAATAAACGGCTTGATATTGGGTTTACTTGGTATGCTAAAAGTTATCAAAGAACAGCGCTTAATACTGAGTGTAAATTAGCTTTACTCACCCATGCATTCGAGCAATTAAATTGTATTGCAGTTGGATTTCGTGCTGATTATTTAAATAAAGCTAGCCAACAAGCAATAGAAAGATTAGGGGCTAAATATGAAGGCATGATGCGGAACTATGCCATCATGTCTAATGGTGATATCAGAGATATGTGTCTTTACAGCATATTGCCACATGAATGGCTGCGCATCAAGAATCATTTAAAAGCATTATTAACAAGGTATCATAATCAGGAATCATAATTAATGAAAGTTTGTATAGCACAAACAAAATCTAAAAAGGGTGATATTCAGTATAATATTGTAAATCACAAAAAGCTGATACAGCTTGCTACTTCTTATAACGCAGACATCATTATTTTTCCTGAGCTTTCATTAACAGCTTATGAACCAACATTAGCAAAAGCATTAGCCATCAATATCAATGATAATAGATTGGATGATTTTCAAGTAATTTCTAATAAAAAACAAATTGTGATTGGTTTAGGTGCACCGACCAAAATAGGATCTCATGTCGCTATTAGTATGATTATTTTTCAGCCACAAAAACCTAGACAAACGTATTCAAAAAAATACTTGCATAGAGACGAAGAGGCATTTTTTGTCAGTGGCAATAGTGCTATAAGATCCTTGGGATTAAGGCAAAATATAGCACTGGCTATTTGTTATGAACTGTCAGTTCCTGAGCATGCGGAGGAAGCTTACAAACAGGGAGCCGAAATTTATTTAGTTAGTGCGGCAAAAACGGTTAAAGGTGTTGAACAAGCCATTCCAAGACTATCAGAGATAGCCAGCAAATATTCAATAATGGCATTTATGTCAAATTGTGTTGGAGAATTTGATGGTTGTGAATCTGGCGGGAAGTCATCGATATGGAATAATCAAGGAATGCTGGTGGGACAATTAGATCATGAAAATGAAGGATTACTAATTTTTGATACAGAGTCTCATAAACTTATAACAAAAATATTTAAATGAGGAATCAAATCTATGGGTATTTCGATTGCATTAGTAGGAGATTACAATAAAGCAGTTATTGCACATAGTGCTATACCTTTAGCTCTTAAATTAGCAAGCGCTGCTGTTGAAGTTGATGTTAACTGGTCATGGATAGAAACAAACACAATCTGTAATAGTGATAATCTTGCTGAGTTTACAGCAATTTGGGTGGTACCCGGTAGCCCTTATACTAATATGGACGGCGCATTGACAGCTATTCGTTTTGCGCGTGAAACACGACGGCCTTTCTTGGGTACGTGTGGCGGCTTTCAGCATGCGTTAATTGAGTGTGCTCGTAACCTTTGCGGAGTAGATGATGCTACTCACGCTGAGACTGATCCTCATGGTAATTCACTTGTTGTTACACCACTTTCGTGCTCACTTGTCGAAAAAGATGGTGATATTTCTTTTACACCTGATAGTCAGTTATATAATATTTTTAAAGGTCAGGAAACAAATGAGAAGTACCATTGCAACTATGGTTTAAATCCTGAATGGAAAACTCGCCTTGAAAAAAAAGGCATAAATTTTACTGGTTTTGATACTGAAGGCGAAGTACGTGCATTTGAGCTAGATGAACATCCATTTTTTATCGGGACACTTTTTCAGCCGGAGCGCTCAGCTTTGCGTGGTCGTCTGCATCCCTTAATCAAAGCATTTATTGAGGCAGCTTCAAAATCGTTTAATACTATCTTAAGCTTCACCCCCTATAATGGCATCCGTTTTTGAAACAAATAAATTAAGAAAATTAAAAATCTGAGATACTTCCATGAGTTTCTTTTTCAAAATAGCTACTAGTTTTGAACAGCAAGGCCAGTTTGTACTGGCAGCTCAATATTATTTTATGGCGACAACCCATCCGGGTGAACCTAACCAAGAAGCCAAAGAAAGAGTTATTTGCTTATTTAATAACCCCAAAATTACAGCAGCTCATTGCTATGAAATTGGTAACTTGATGCGCCAAGCACGCGCTCTGAGTGCAGCGAGTACGTGGTATCAAAAGAGTTGGCAACTGAAAAACGCTCAACCGGCAGGCGTTCCAGGAAATCCACAGGATATCCAGTTGCGTGCTAATCTACGGCGGGCATTGAAAGCGGTAGAAGCAGAAAGGATTGTTGAGCGGGCAGATAAAGGTGCTAATTACCTGGATGAAGCCGATGAAATAGGCAATACTTCTCTGCACCGAGCGGCAAAGTATGCGCACTTAAAAGATTATGCCAGGCTTTCTTTTTTAGGGGCGCAACGGGACATTAAAAACCAAGAAGGTAAAGTTCCTGCTGCCTATTTATCTGTGGATCAACAAAGCAAAATCAATACGCTGCAAACGCAGCTTAACCGCTTAGTCAATCAGCTCCACACAACAATACCTAAGGCTTTACTTCGCAGCATACATATGCACAATGGCACGCTTGATCACACGAAAACAGAGCAAGGGTTGACAGAGTTATATCAAATGCCGAGTATGCAACCGATTATGTATTTAGCGAAGCTCGCAACATTTGGGCTACATGATTTATCAAAGCGCAGTAAATTTGGTCAAGCTGATTATGATAGCGATGATGATGAACAGGAAACAATTAATATTGATACACAACAGTTAAGTATACAAGTTGACGCCAAAAATAAAACTGTAGAAGGGATGGCCCATTATGGCGTTCATGGACTAGATGGGAAACAAGCCTTGGGAGTGTATACTTTTAGTAATACGATTTATCTTGGAAAAGATGCCACTGCCAATACCTACAAGCCAGATTGGCAAGTTATTTTACTGCATGAATTGACTCATTTTATTGCCGCTGAGGTTTTTAAAAATGAAGCTAAGCCTTATCAAAAAAATAGCGAGCAAGAAAAAGTATTTACGGCATTAGGGGATGAATTATACCTTCGGCAATGGCAACTGGATGCAATTTTACGAAGCGCTTTTACATATCCAAAAGAGCAGATTCATGCTGAGTTAATAGCGCGCGTGCCACAAATAATACTTAGTTATGTTGATGGCATGAATCGCCTGGAAACGCAAGCACCGCGATTGCTACGCTATTATTTGGATGTATTTTTACCTACGGTAGAAGCGCACAGTAAAATTCTTGAAAAACGCACTGTAGGCAATTGGCCCATTGAATTGTTTATAAGTAATAGAGCAGCAGTCCCAGCTCCAGTCCCGGCTCCAGTCCCGGCTCCTGTAGTGCCGATACCCATAATCAATAATGCTTCCGTCCTGTTAAACTCTAGTTATGAAAATACCAGCATTATGACAACTGCTAAAGGTGAGTTAGTCATCGCTAGTGCGCGCGATAACTATCGCCATGTTGCTATTTGGCGATATACCGGTCATACGCATCGCAATGCGCAATGGAACGAAGTCGAATTTGTTAAATCTTACCAGCTACACTCATATCACATTCCTTATGGGGCACCAAACATTCTGACGGAAATTCTGACCGAATTACCGGATGGTTCGATTGCCAGTGCAGAAAATTCTTACTCACACTCTTATGTTATCAACAGCAGCGACCACTTTTGGAGCAGTCATCTATTTGGGAAAAATGTCTCTGGTTTGATCAACGCGATGGTAACCTTGCCGACTCAAAATGATGTTAGTCGTTTAGCCATTGCTAGAGGTAAAAAAATTGAAATTTGGCAGGGAGGATCAAGCTGGGATTTAATGGCAACGCTCAGTGAGCATACAGATAATGTGACAGCATTAGCACTTATTTCAGGTGCGCGATTAGTCAGTGCAAGCAAAGATGGCACTATGAGAGTTTGGCATCCTTGGTCACAAGCACCAGCGTATGCTTGTTTAGCGTGGTCTACTAATACAGTGGCCAAAGTAGCCTTGGGCGTCATAGCTGAGTACAATCGCAAAACGGGTGGAATGTTTGCAGGAACCGAGCGCATTATTAGCAGTGAAAACACCACTTTGCAAGAGAGCACATTGAAAGTCTGGCGAGAAAATTCAACCAATAATTTCGTAGCGGACGATTTTTCTGCTGGAGAGGGCGGATGTGTTACAACACTATTGGGTTTATCGGATAAATGTTTCGCCAGCGGACATACTTCTGGTATTGTTAAAGTTTGGCATGAGGTAAGCCCGACAAAATGGCAGTGCAAATATATTCTGCAACGCAGCCCCCCTGTTACGCAAGCCATTACTCGCTTAACAACTCTTCGAGTTAATGTCTCATTTTTACCTGCCGGTGAAGCGATGCTCTTGGTTGCTCAACAAGGTCATGATATTATAGTCTGGGATTTCCCTTACGATTTGAATGCAAAATTAAAATGAGTTAGATAGAAGCAGAATATTATTTCGCAAAAGTGGCGCCCCGTGCAGGAATCACATCGGAAAGCTATTAGTTTGATAATAAAATATTTTTTATTTTGCTTTGATGGAGTTACCCCCAAACTTGCTCCCACATATTATTGCCTTACACTGTTAAGAAATTTTCAGGTTAAAGTTGTAATGCTTTTTTAAGTAATTCAATTTGTTGCTCGTGTCTAGCTTTATCTATTTTTTTAATATTTAAGAGTTTCCATTTTAAGCCAGGTAATTCGCTTAAATGCGTAAGGGGCATGAGTGACCAGTTTGGCTCTCCTCGTTTTAAAGATAATAGAAATTGTCGCTCACCATCCGTGAGCTCGGCATGTAATTTATTCAGCAATAGTTGATAAGTTGATTCAAGTTCTTGGCAAGTGACAGGAACATGTGCCATGCCTGCAAACTCACGATCGAATAAATCTTTGATATCAAGTGTACGATAATTGAGTAGCTCATGCATGGGCCTATCGGTGCTCGCCAGATACACCACAAAAGCTTGCCGAATTTCATCCGTTAATCCTTCATTTTCAAATAACAGTTTCACATCAAATAGATCGCGCGGATGGCGTCTGTCGAGGGCCGCGCATAATTTACCAGCATATACATCGCCCATGGAAGCAAGTAGGCAGTTCATATCCATAAAAAATTTATTTTTTGCGGTAAGACTTAAGGGTTTTACAGCGGGTTCAAAGACATAACCACGCCATATAATATTGGGTTCAATTTTAATTTCAATATGTTTATTTTTGATAACAATGAGTTTGACTAATTGATGTTCTTGGTGAGTATATTGACGCTTTACTTTATATCCAGTACCTTTAGCTTCAATGCGATCTGCTAAATTTTCTAATGCAGTTGTCAGATTAGCCAGAAAAATATCACGGGGTTCAACGAAAATATAGGTCAAATCAATGTCAATGGATAAACGTGAAAAATCCCGAAAGAATAAATTAATGGCGGTCCCTCCTTTTAAAGCAAAACAATTAATATGCTGCAGTTCTGGCAATACTTCTAATAATAGAGTCACTTGCTCAACATAGCGAGCGCTTTGCGGAATAAATGGGGTTTTATACGGTGGGTAGCTGCTCATCGTTTTCATCACCTGTTAATTTAGGAACGGATAATTTATAGTGTGCATCATATTGTCCCCCTTTACCAATAACACGTTTCCCTTTCCCTAAATTGATTTTCTCAAATTGCAATTTTTTTAGCCACTCATGCTGACAACGTTCAGCTAAATGTAAAAATAAACGTTTAACTTTCACTGAATGACATTTTTCTAATAACGTTTGTATGATTTCATAGCGCGATTGACTTAGGTTTTCCATCAAATAATAAGCATGCTCGTAACTTTCTTGCTGTGGAACTCCCGCTAACATTTCCATAACGGCTCGCTCTGGGCAAGACAGTAATAAAATAAACCCATCTATATTGTGGGATATGAGAGTACTTTCATCAACCCGTTTATTAAAGAGCGTTATTTTATGCACACGAAAAAAAGCAGGTGAGGGCGATGCGGTGCTTAACCAGCTTGGTAAACGCTTGTTTATATCCATATAAAGATTTACCACCGCCATTTCTTTTACTAAAAAATGAGCCTTACCTAACAATTGCATTGCGGTGAGCCCACCTACATGCGGCCGCAGATTTTTATTTTGCTGAAGAGTATACAAAACACCTGCCCATGTTAAAGAATCGCCTACTTTCAAATAGGCTCCAGCCCCTATTTTTTTAAGCCACCCAGAGGAAGTGTAACGATAGATCAATTGGTTTGAAAAACCATGTTCATGCAGCCAGGCCGTTGTTAACAACATTCCTGGTTGGCTTTGTTCAAATAAATAGTTTAATTTTAAATTTTTTTGTATACTCATAGTTTATATTATAGCATAATAATAAACCTTTTGAAGATTATAGTTTGTTTTTATTATAAATAATATACCTATAGATTACTATTTTAAATAAATATAAACACAATATTTATTTTGACATAGTCAGGAATAACTAGATCTGACAGCATTTCTCTTGTTTATGTACCATGATTAGTATTGGTGAAGACTTTGGGGATTTTAACTTTACCGCCGCCAAGAGGTGAAGTCGAAAATTTCGACTTCAATCCTTCCCACTCATTTTTGCTCAATTCTATAATGTAATCATCAGGAAACTTATCGGGGTTATTTTTAACTGCTTCGTTGATTCTTTTAGTTTCGACTTCATACAATATAGCCACATCGCTATCAAGAATCACTTTATAGTCACGTATATCAATAATTTTATTGGCTACCATTAAATCAATTGATTGCTGATTAACAGAGTTAAAAGTCGTCATAGTCTTTCCTTTATCAAATAATTTACAAAGAATAGCATTAATTTATTATAATTTCAAATTTGCATTTTTATTTAAAGGTTTTTTATTTGTTTTTACGTTGGCCAAGCTCAAAGCGAATTGATAATTCAAGCTCAGTATTGGCTTCTAACAAATTAATATTTAAACTCATCAAGTTGACAAAGCCCATTAACTGATCGTTTGAAACGCTAAATTCTTTACTAGATGTCACATTGCTTAGCATGAGATTCAATTTAACTTAAATGGGTTAAAGTCTACATTATTTATTCTTAAAAGTTCATGAGGTTCGGCTTTTTTTAATAAGATAACAATGATGGTGCATGGTGTAGCAAGAATAATTACACCAATTAGTTTGATTGTATACGCTGCTAAAATAAATTTTAAAGCTTCTTCAAATGGCAATGAATATAATCTATTAGTATATCCAATAAAAGTTGTTACAAGTGCCCCTATAAAAGTAGAGCCAAGACAGCGTAACCAGAAATATCGGCCTTTTACAAGTATTTTCCATTTTGTTAAAAAATAGGTATCTATAAATTGACCAATAGTTATACCTGTAACGCCTAAGAAAGTAATAAACATAATAGGGGGAATTACAACATTATAAGATTGATCAAATAGATAATTTGGTTCAGCAGGCATTAAATTAACTAACTCCAGATAAACAGCAAAAAGAATCGCACATAGGAAAGCAACCCATGTAATTTTTCTCATTTCATTATAGCCATACACTTCAGCAATAATATCTCCAATTAAAAAACAAATAGGATAAAATATTGAGCTTCCAACTATGTGAATTCCAAATAATATTGTTACTCTATTACAGAGCGTAAGACTTGCTAACATTGTTGCCAGATAGATACCAAACAGCAATGACAAATATTTAAATTTTAAAATGTTCATGGTTTTTAATTACTCTCTTTTTCTTTAATCCGATTCCAAAAAAGCTCACGATAAATAGGAACATCTATTCCAATCTTTTTCAGAGATAGCGAACTTTTGTTAATGAATTCTACTTTTCTTTTCTTCTAAAATAGCTATATTAGTGATTTGGCTGCCAGATTTTCTATTTAATATGAACAAAGTTTGCTTTTGCATTTTTTCCGCACATATCTTTTCCGTCGCTACGATATACTCTATCAATTTTTTGGCGCCCCGTGCTGGAGTTGAACCAGCGACCTTCAGCTTAGGAGGCTTTGACAAAGCCATATATCGACATATACAGAGATATACAAATCTTTCAAATTCAACAAGTTGTAAAAAACTATTTGTTGTGGTTTATAGTTAAGATTAATGCTTTTTTATTCATCAGTGTCCCACCAGTGTCCCAGGAATAGTGTTTACTATTCTTTAATGACATGTAGTTACATGCCATAATATTATACATAATAATCATCGATAAATCTTTATGAAGTCTTGTCCAATGCAAGATGAGCCTGAAAAGTGCGTTTTAGAGGTAAGTTTTTCATGTTAAGGGGATGAACACTTACATGAATGTTTGATCTTGCAATAGTTTAGTGGACGTGCTCATATGACATTATTGAGTTGAGTCTCAAACACCTGAGGCGAAAGAGAGCCAATGATAGAATGACGTCGAATCATAAAAGATTTCCATCAGTTAACCGCCATGTAGGCGGCTTAAAAAAGCACCAAGTCGGCGCTAAGTGTTAATCGCCATGTAGGCGGCGTCACTAGCATTAGAGACATAACATTTTGATAGTATTGGATTTATATTTTATAGTTGCCCCATTTGATGATTGTAGTAAATAAAGTTAGATAGAAGCAATTCTTATATATTTTTTAACATTAGAGAGATGATGCCATGCTGCCTTTAATCCTGGTCTATATTGTCCTTTAATAGAAAACATTATGCAAATACTGAAGTTACAAATTTAGTAGTACAAAATTGCGAATACTGTTGCGCCAGTGTATAAATTTTTATCAGTGGTTACAACGATATATTTAAACTATAGTATTTTATATGAAAAAAAGTTCTTCATTAAACATTCCTCGTTCAATTGTGCATATTAATTCACCTATTGCTGCGGGTATGACTAAAATCTGCGGTGAAAAAGTTGAAATAGTATTTTGGGAGCCTCCAAATGTCCCACCTAAATCAAGTACTTTTTCACCAGCTCATTTCAAATGTGTCTGTGACATGAGAACTACTTATAAAGTTACAATCAAATTAATCAAAGCTTGTATTGAAAGAGATGATAATAATAATATTATTATTTATTCGGAAAAAGCTATAAAGCTTTTATTGAACTCAGTTGATTTTGATTTAAAACCTAAAATACGAAACAAAGATATTTCAAATTTATATTTTTTATTAGGTCAAGCCCATTACTTTTTAAAAAATGTAGAGAAGGCTATTTATAACTACAATATGGGTGCTATATATAATCCAGAAAATTATAAAAACTTTGAAAATTTAGGTGCAATTTACCAATCTTCATTAAAAAATGATTTAATAGCTGCTGAAAGATGCTTTAAACAAGCTATTACAGCTAGTCGTGGATCAAGTTACAATGCTTATTATAATTTAGGTGTAGTAACTCTTAGATTCTCTGAGTATTGGCAGGTTACCTATAATATTACTAAAATATATGAAGCTATCCAAATGCTTGATAAAGCAATAGCTATTGATCCCAAAAAAAGTATGGCTTATTCAACGCGGAGCATAGCAAGAAAAATCTTAGGCCAACTAAAAGAAGCGGAATCTGATGCTTTAATTGCTATAAAATTAAGCGATCAACCTTTTAAATATAGTTATCTTCTCGGCACAATATATCTTGATAAAGGCGAATCTTTGCTTGCTAAAAAACAATTTGAAGATGCTTTGCAAACATCAAGCGAGCATCCTATATTATGCTATTTAGCCTTAGGCCGTATCGAATTGGATAATAATAATTTGGAGTTTGCTGAACAATATATGATGAAAGTTTTAGAAATAAATCCAGATGAAGTGCCTGCCTTGTTAAATATGATTACGCTCAAAGCCCGTATGGGTGAATTTCCTAAAGCATTGGATTATATTGATAAAGCACTTAGTAGCACAGTATCAGAATGGCAGTCAATTATTTTTCATGTTTATATTAAATTAGCCCAAATTATGGCAAATTATGAATATTATCCTGAAGCTGCTCTTGCCTGTGAAAAAGTGATTGCTTTTTTCCCCATAACTCAACCAAGTTGGAAAACAAATGCCTATATATTTTTAGGGCATATTCGTTGTGATCAAGGGCAGTATACAGAGGCTATTATTGCCTATCAAAAGGCCACGCAATGGGATATTCATTATAGAAGAGATGAGGTTGAAAAATTTATTGATGAAATTAGGGGTTTGAAAAATACCCAAGATGAAATAATTTTGCCTAAGCGTTCATTACTTACTGTCGACAATAGTTTGGTTATAGATTTGAAACGAGTTTTGCCAGTTTCAGATCAAAGCAATTTATCTGTAAAAAATAAAAAACCTATATTAACAACGTTGATTGGTGAAGAAATACGAAGTTCGATTCGAACTTTTGAATTAAAAAAACAGGAGGATGGGCTTTGGTATTTAAAAAATCAACAATATAGCCAATTATCTGACTGGAAACTAGCTGATAGCCACAAACTCTATAATTTTGTAATTATTTTAGCAGAAGATAATAGAGAAAAAATTATTTGTGGGAAGATAGGCCATTATTATTTAGGAAAATCAAAAAAAGTTCAATTTGCAGGTAGTATCTTTTTTAGGAAAGGAAAAATAATTCATTGGAATAATCGTTCTGGACATTATAAACCTATTCGCGGTTTAGCAAACGAAGCTGCTCAAATAGTAGGGTTACCAATTGATAAGTTTTTTCCAGAAGATTTATTAAAACAACGGCTGCAAAAAATAATGAAAGAGTTAAAAGTGAAAGAAAATTATTCATCGATTGCTAGTCAAGCTCCTAGCTTAACTGCTGAAGACAAAAAACTTGCTCAATCATTAGCTCATGAATTTAAACATTGAATGAAGTTTTACGAACAAAAAAGTAATGGCTTTAGGTGGAACGCTACCAGCCATTAACAAATTATTTGCGATTTTCCCTCATTATGGTCGCTATCCCTTTAAAACGAGTGTCTCCTTCTATGAGTTTTATCTAAAGGTTCAATTAAAATTCCTCTGCTGTGCGGACAAGATAAAACATCTCTATTTGCTAGATTCATTGAATTAATAAAAGCCTGTCTTGCTTCTTCAATAGGAATTGAATAGGGAGCAATGTTATATTGCTTATAAGAATATAAAGATATTAAAGTAGCAAAGTTTAAATTGTTAGATGCTTCCATTTTGTCAGGAATAAGTTTTTCAGCTAATTGCATTCCTCCTAAACATTGTCGCATGAATAAATAATTTTTAAGACATCTGGTGTTTGGATGAGTTAACCAAAGAATATAAGCATTTAGCACTCCTGGCTCCCCGCATAAACTGTACTCACCAGATAAACATGAATTTCTATCCATTAAAATATCCCATAATAATAATTCACCAGCTTGATCTTTGTTTTCAATCAATATTTGAACAAATTGTCTAATTTCTTGATTGGAAAAATTTAACTTTTTCATAATGGAAATAAAAGCTATCCAAGCTATCAGGTGGGGATAAAAGCCATGAAAAAAAGTCACTGGTTGATGGACGGCAGGTAAGGTAGGGAGCGTAGCTTCGCAATAGAGATTTCCTTTACGCATGTAAGAATACGTTTCGCTTTCTGTCAAAATACTAATAAAATGTGCTATACCCTCTTTGTTTAAGCCCACCTCAATTAAGAAGCTATGTAAAACCTCTAGTAAGTAGTCTGGTTTTCTTGAAATATTTGCACTATCATATGGATTCATTGCTTTCAATTTTGGGAAAGGTACACCAAAACAATCAATAAATTCTGTAGGGAAATAATTTTCCGACATCCATACCGCATTATTAAATTGTAAAATTTTTCGTAATCTTTCATTAATGTCAGTTAAAACAGGTAACCAATTTTCAGCTCTATCTAAGTGCAACTTTAATATTTTTGCTAAATTAATAAAGGGTTGAATTTGTGAACTTCCATACTTTTCATACAATGTTTTAAAAGCGTTATTAAATTCTCCTTTAACTACATCAGAAGTTAGATATGTTTGGTTATATTGGTTTGCGGTTGGAAAACTATCAGTAGGGTTCCAAACAAAGAGTTCTGTAAATAATTGACTTAATCTAGGAAAAACTTTCCATGCATTTGTTTTAATGCTGTCTTCTATGTGCGAAAAAAACCAATCCATTAGCTCTTGGGTAATGTGGATGCTAATGGCGGGATTTAAATTCTTACGAGTTTCAGCTAGTCTGATTTGCCGAATATTCTCAACAATTTTACGTTGCTCATGCACACGTAATAATGAATGAAAAGTTAGGCTATTATCCAGTAATAAAAGTAAATCTCCTAATGTTTTGGGCTTTGATGAATGCATAATTATGGTTACCCTATTTTCAATAAAACCATGCGTGTTGAGAGTCGTTTTTGTGAATCAACTATCGCTAATACTATGCTACACGGTTCATTAATTTCTAAACTATCGGCTGCCTTCAGCCATTCTTGTAACAAGATTAAATGAGCTTCCATTAAGGTGGAATTACCTGTCCGAGTTTTTATCATCGCATTCTCTAAAAATTGATTCTATTTCGAAATCATCCCAATTGTCTTTAACCAAGTTTCGACTAATTGCAGATACGCCGTTATGGGAAATTTCGTTTGTCTTAGACCAAAGGCATACCCACCTTCTGCGTACAAATGCATCTCGACAGGAACACCCGTATTCTTTAAAGCAATGTAATAATCCAGCGAGTTATTGATATTATCCACGGGATCATTTTCGGCTTGCAAGAGGCCTATTCAACAATGAAGTGCAACACGTTGTTTAAAGAGAGTATTAGCGAAGAAGACCTCACAAGGCGTTCGATATTGTAATACTTTTCTGTGGCGATGATTCAATTTGTTTTCTATGATTTGGATATATTTATTGGTAATCTCAGTCAAGTCAGTTGATTTTGGAATATATTGTTGTACTAATCTATTGATATGGTCATTCAACCCCCGCTCCCAAGAGTAATGGGATTTAGCAAAAGCGTAAATGCTTAAATAATTCCCCACCATGGTGTTTAGTCGTGCAGGTTGTTAATTTATGCAGTTCAATTTTTTATTCCATTTGTGTTTAATTTCTTAACAGGGTACAATTATGAACACTTTATCAAGGAGACTCTCACATGGATAATAGTTCAACGAATTGCCGCTTCAAAGTGGGCGATATTGTAGGCCACCCGCATTACAACATGTGCATTATTTTACAAAATGCCGACTCACTCTGTACCATTAAATATGCTTTGGAAAAACAAGGCAAACTCTTTTTTAAAGTAGCGGAGGTAGATGCCAATCACTTACTTTATTGGGAAGAAGAGGGGAATCTAGATTATCCTTCTGCATTAGCGAAGATTACTGCTAATGAATCATTAACCGAATTTGATGGGCTAACTTTTCCTGAAATAAAGCAACTATATATTTTGAAGTTAAAAGCTGAGCAAGCGAAAGATAGTAATAAGCTCATCGAGTTATCAACTGTTTATCCCGCGTTATTTGATAAACAGACCTTTTTATTAATCGAAAAAGCGTATTCTGCAGAACAGCAAGTTCATGATTATTTGAAGACCAAGACATAATAGTTTAAGCACCTTTAGCTACATAGAGTTATAAAGCTTTTATGAAAAAAATAACGAAGCCTGAACAACTGCCATCCTGGTTTGATATAAATAACTATAAGCCTAGTCAAAACTTTAATTTGACAGACTGGTATATTAATATCTTTGCGCGTAATCATGCCTACGCAAAAAGCTTACCTTCCAATAATTTAACCAGCCTTGAAGCAATTTGGCAAAATCCTATATTTAGTGCTACTCCAGATCTATTAGTGGATGCGCTGCCTGCTATTTCAGAATTATTGCCTGCCAAACTATTAGAGCTTTCAAATGAAGAATTAAGGCATCACATAGAGTTACTTGCTAATCAACAAAAAGAAACTATTAAGTTGTATCTTAAAATTGACTTGTCTGCTCCAGATGAAATCATTATCAATGAACTGCAAAAATTGCTTATTAATGCCCGAAAATCTGAAAATTTAAATACTATAAAAGCAAAAGTAGCTTTTAATCATTCTGATTTAAGAAAATGGAATGAATACAATTTACTACCATGTATTGATTTGATCTTATATGAAATGGTAACCGAAACCCGTATTACCGATAATTTAATTTCAGAGGTAGTTTTTCCTCACAATCCAGATAAAAACCCTGAATGCATTAGAAAAACTGTCCGGCCTATGGTTGAGAATACGTTATTCAAGAATATTCTATTCTTGCAGGCGCAGGTTAGTTCTGAATTGGCTAACGCTAAATTACGGCAAGTATCGGTAAAAAATAAAAATAAATAATAATTCAAAATTTCGGAAGATATTTTTTATTTTGATTCCCTTTTTTTAATTCGTATTAAATTCTATAGTTTTACGTACCTACTAACAAATAGGAGTACGAAATGAGTCCTAATAATTTCTTAAATTCTAATCAAGCAGCCGAATTACTTGGCATTAAACCTGAAACCCTGGCAATATGGCGCTATAATAAACGTTATGCATTAACTTATATAAAAATAGGCAGCAAAGTTTTTTACCGTCGTGAAGATATTGAAAGCTTTATCATTGAGAATACTATTACATTTCATGCTAATAAAGTAGTAAGTTAGCAGGTGATTTATTATGATTAAAGTGGTTTTAGCGAAGCTTCATGCAAATTTATAAAGTTATTCACAAATTGTGTGGATAAGTCTATGTATAAGTCAGGGATAAAGCTAATTTATGACGATATCTAGAAGTATTTTTGGATTGTGTAAAATTTAACTTTACCACGTAAAAAGATATCGTATTTGCCTATAAACTTATTTTGCCAGAGGTTTAAAGTATGTCTAATTTATCAGCAGAATTAATTAGTAAAAGCTCAAGAGCAATAATATTAAATTTTTCTACTAGCAATATAGAAAAGATAGTAGAGATTTTTCAAAATGCTTTGGGATTTAAAATTATACCGCATCAATCAACAGGTGAGCGCGAAGTTGTTCTTTATAATCGCGAATTGAGCCAACATTTATTTATTTGTTTTAGAGAAAATAGTAGTTCTCAAGAACCTCTTTCTGAAGAACACCTGCTTATATTCTATTTAAATAGCATTGACAGATTTAATTTTTTATCTTCAACCTTGCTTAGTCATGGAATAAAAAAAGTAACGGCGTTTAATCCTTATTGGGATCAGTGTGGTACAACTTTTTTATTGCCTGATAATTTTAGGTTAATATTGTGTCCAGGTACTTATAGCTCTGATAATAACTATCGCGCCAGAATAGCTATGCCAGCTAATAATCTAGAATCAGTCTATCACTACTTTTCAAGCAAGTTAGGATTTAAAAAGATTGATGAATTTCATGATCATGAAGACTTTGATGGTTTAATGTTAGCAGTAGGAACAGCAGAAACATTAGATTGTCATTTTGAATTTACGCATTATAAGGGTGACACTCATTTAGCTATACCTCTGGTAACACCTTCAGCGCAACGCTTTAGTTCTTCTATCATCATAGATGATAAAGCACTTACAGAAAATAAAACTTATCATGATGATCAAGGGCATTACGTAACTGTATTACATCCCAATCATTCAACCGATCAATCGCTTCTGCTAAAGTATGTTTCTTAGCTTCAACGGTTTTAAAAAAGCGTCCATCACGCAGTGCTGTTTCAGTTTGTTGTGCCCACCGTTTTGCATCTGTTAAACGTTTAAATGTAGCAAATTGTGTAGGTAAACCTTTTAAACGTACTTTAACACGATAAGATATTTCTTCTTTACCATGTTGTCTTTTCTCAATAGTAGCCATGGAAATTCTCTCATTACTGTCTTTTATTATTGATTACAGTATAAAAAAGTGTTCACAAGACTTCGAGGATAAAAAAAATTAAAAAATTTTCCAAAAAGCCAGGATGTTCTTCTATTTATCAACAATAAAAAATTCGCTTATTAAGCGAGGTTAATTTCACTGAGAGGGGGTACTTTTGAATAAAGCAATTAATATCGTTCTAGAGGGATTTTTTTGTCAGTGTCCCGCCAGTGTCCCACAGCAGGTTGAAAATGAAAGGCAAATTCTGTAAATCCTTGATTTATATGGCGCCCCGTGCTGGAGTTGAACCAGCGACCTTCAGCTTAGGAGGCCGACGCTCTATCCACTGAGCTAACGGGGCAAAAGAGTATTATAACTTATTTAGGCATTATTGAATAAATACCTTCTATCTGATTTCCCCCTTTGAAAAAGGGGGATTAAGGGGGATTTTTTCTGTTAAGGCACGTTCCTTCAAATAAAAGCACCTGTGCTATCGGCTAATAAATCCCCCCTGCCCCCCTTTTTCAAAGGGGGGATTGCTTTGGTAATAAGAAAAAATTCATCACTTAAACGGTGTAAATAACGTATTGGTTTATTTGTTTGTGCAATGGTTTCAGTGACAACAAGAGAATTTTTGAATTCAGTTTGACAATGCGGCCACAATTTTCCTAACCAGGTATTTTTATTAGGCGCTTTTATATCACCATTTTCATTCACATTAAGCGCTGCGAGTAAATATAAGCGTTGTTTTGCTCGAGTTACAGCCACATACAATAAGCGTGAGTTTTCATAATCTAACATTTTGGTTTGTTGCATTCTTAAATAATCATAAATCAAATCTTGTTTAGCAAATTTTTCTTTAATAGGCGCAAATAATAAATCAGCGCCACCTTGTTCTTGCGGTTGTTCAAACCATAATAACAATTGCTGTGAATCTCGGCCAATGTCTTTATCTAAATCGGGCATAATGACTGTATCAAACTCTAGCCCTTTAGCTTTATGAATAGTCATAAGTTGTATGGTGGTTGAGTTGGCAACCGCTGGACGAGCAAATAATTGCGCTAAACGTTCAAGTAGAATATGACGATTAGGTAAACTGCCAGCTTGTTCTAATTGGCTGAGTAAATCAAAAAATGTGGTGGCATTGTTAATATCGTATTCTGATTTGACAGTTGCCGGGCCATGCAAAGCTTGCCAAGTGGATTCGACCCATTCACGCAGAGTGGTACGTTGCCGCTGTGCTAAACTGGTTTGTAATATTTTGCGCACAAATTTAATTCTAAGTTGGCCATTTGTTGATAAAGTACTAACGATATTATCATCTTGCAGATTTTGCCAAATTGTGCGAGTTTTTCCGGTTTGAGCAATAATATATAAATCAGCTAATAACAAGCCGCACCAGGGCGCGCGTAAAATGCTTAACCAGGCTAATTTATCTGCTAAATAAAGCAGTGCATAGGTTAAAGCAGTTAAATCTTGAATAATTTGTAATTGTGCTAGGCGTTCAATTTCCACCGCTTGATAAGCCATATTTTCTGCTTGTAATAAGGGAATAATAGTTTGCAAATGACTTTTGGCACGAACTAAAATCGCGATACTGCCAGTAGGGTTTTCCGCTTGAGTTTTTTTAATTAATTCCACTACGGTTTTACCTGTTTGCTCTGGTAAGTGACCGAGTAATTGCACCTCATATTTTTCTGCCATCTGAATGGCTTCAGATGGCATAAATTTCACTCTACCACTAGCAATGTCTTCTTGTAACGGAAAGATATGGGAAAAAGTTTGATTAATCCAATGAATAATATTGGCTTGCGAACGAAAATTAGCTTGCAAATATAAAGGCGTTAACGGCACATCGCCAATACCATAACGTTGCGCGCGCAAGAACAATCCAACTTCTGCACCGCGAAAGCGATAAATTGATTGCATGGGGTCACCCACTAAAAATAAAGTGCGACCATCATGCTCTTGCCAGCCCGCTGTGAGTAATTCTAATAAACGAAATTGTGTGACAGAAGTATCTTGAAATTCATCAACTAAAATATGGTTAATTTGATAATCTAAACGTAAAGCTAATTCGGTGGGAGTGCCTTCTTCTTCTAGCGCTTGTAAAGCCGCTTGCGTGACGGCAATAAAATCCATTTGCCCTTGTTCACGAAAAATAGTATTAAGTTGCGCTGCGGCCATCGGCAGTAATTCTAATAATACCGATAACACACGCCATTGTGCCTCGGAATAATAGGGGCTAGGTAATTGATCTAAACTGGCTAAACTATCGCATAAATCTTGCTGAGTACTGAGCTCACCTAATAAAGCTTTGAAACGATTTTTTTCTGCGACATATTCACTGGGAAAGCCAATGGCTTTCGTCACCCCTTTTTCCTTGCGCCATTCGCCTTCTTTAGTTAACAATAATTCGGCTAAGCCGAGCCAAATAGCCAAGTGCTCTGCATCTGGTTTAGGAAAATGGCTGACCTGTTGGCAAGCTAAAAGTGCTGAATGAAAAGAAATATTATTGGCAGCAAAGTTTGCTAAAGTTATTATTTCACTATGTAAATGAGTGGGGAAATTATTATATAATTCCTGTAAATTATTAGTAATTAATCGTTGTAAATTATCTTCAAGTTGACTGCGTAAATCTTGTTGCGAACGCGCGTGTTGAATGATGGGTAACCATTGGTCACGTTTTTTTAGCATGTCAATTAATAAATCTCGCACTTGTTCAACGTTATTATCAAGATGTAATAATAAATCCCGCAAAATAGGCGTGGCACTTGGATGCAATAATAATGTTTCAGCTGCCATGCGATAAAGTAGGTCTGGATTTTCACTGGGTTCCAAGGCGGCGCCTAAGCGCGATAATAAAGGCATTTGCTGAGTTAAATAACGACAAAAAACTATCAATGGTTTGCACGCGTAAGCGCTGAGGATTATTGAGCAAATCCCAGCCTTTTTGTTTAGAGTGTAATAAAGCTTGTCGAGCTAATTGCCAAGTTAATAATTTATGCGGGCTCGTCGGTTCAGGTTGTTGTGCTAACACCAAAGCTTGATAAAGTCGTTGTTGCATTTCGTGCGCGGCTTTACGCGTAAAGGTAATGGCGACAATTTCTTCTGGGGCTTTATTAAGGTTGCCGAGCAAACTTAAATAACGTTGAATTAATAATTCAGTTTTACCAGAACCTGCTGGTGCTTGCACAATAAAAGATTGTGTAGGATTAATTGCTTGTTGGCGTGCATCTTGATCATTGCTCATATTGGATAATTATATACGTTTTTTCGCTAGGTTTTATAGTTTAAAATAGTGTATAATAGGCAAATTTTGCACAGGCCATTAAGGCTGGGAGTATAACTTGAACGATATGTTTAAAAATGTCTTTATTTGGATCGCCATTGCTATTGTATTAGTGATGGTATTTAGTAATTTTGAATTAGGTGGCGGCAATCGCCCACAAGAATTGTCTTATACGCAATTTTTGACACAAGTGAATCAAGGTAAAATCCGTGAAGTAACTTTTACTAATGAAAATATTAGTGGTGCGTTAGATAACGGCCAACAATTTGCTACCTACATGCCGATCCCAGATCCCTATTTATTGTCTGATTTATTAAAACAAAATGTCAATGTGATTGGTAAACCACCTGAGCAACAAAGTTTGTGGATGCGCATATTAATTAGTTGGGTACCTTTTATTATTTTAATTGGGGTATGGATTTTCTTTATGCGTGGTATGGGCGCAGGTGGCGGCCGTGGCGTCATGAGCTTTGGACGTAGCCGCGCTAAATTATTAAGTGAAAACGAAGTGAAAATTACTTTTAAAGATGTCGCTGGTTGTGAGGAAGCAAAAGAAGAAGTGACTGAAGTGGTCGACTTTTTAAAAGAGCCAGCGAAATTTCAAAAATTGGGTGGCACCATTCCACGTGGCGTATTATTAGTTGGTCCGCCTGGTACTGGTAAAACCTTGCTAGCAAAAGCCGTGGCAGGTGAAGCGAAAGTGCCATTCTTTAGTATTTCAGGTTCTGATTTTGTGGAAATGTTTGTGGGCGTGGGTGCGTCACGAGTGCGTGATATGTTTGCACAAGCGAAAAAAAGTGCGCCTTGTATTATTTTTATCGATGAAATTGATGCAGTGGGTCGTCATCGTGGCGCGGGTTTAGGTGGTGGTCATGATGAACGCGAACAAACTTTAAACCAAATGTTAGTGGAAATGGATGGCTTTGCCGGCAATGAAGGCGTGATTGTTTTTGCCGCGACTAACCGTCCGGATGTATTAGACCCAGCGTTATTGCGCCCCGGTCGTTTTGATCGCCAAGTGGTAGTAGGCTTGCCAGACATTCAAGGTCGCGAACAAATTCTCCAAGTGCATATGAAAAAAGTGCCCTTGGCTGATGATGTGAAAGCCGTGGTGATTGCGCGTGGTACCCCCGGTTTTTCGGGTGCTGATTTAGCCAACTTGGTTAATGAAGCGGCGTTATTTGCTGCACGTTTAAATAAACGTGTGGTTGATATGTTGGATTTTGAAAAAGCCAAAGATAAAATTATGATGGGCGCAGAGCGTAAATCCATGGTGATGGATGAAAAAGAAAAACGTTTAACTGCTTATCATGAAGCGGGACATGCTATTGTGGGTTATTCTTCGCCAGATCATGATCCAGTGCATAAAATTACTATTATTCCACGCGGTCGTGCTTTAGGTGTGACGATGTTCTTGCCTGAACAAGATCGTTACAGTTACACAAAATTACGTTTAGAAAGCCAATTGTGTTCACTTTATGGTGGACGGGTGGCAGAAGAACTGATTTTCGGTGAAGAGATGGTCACCACCGGTGCGTCTAACGATATTGAACGCGCTACGGAAATTGCCCGTAATATGGTCACCAAATGGGGCTTGTCAAAACGCATGGGGCCTATGACCTATGGTGAAAATCAAGATGAATTATTTTTAGGTCGCTCGATGGCGTCTAAACAACGCGAAATGTCGGATGATACTATCCATGCCATCGATCAAGAAATTCGTGAATTGATTGAAACTAATTATGGTAAAGCTAAAAAAATTCTACAAGAAAAAACCATTATTTTGCATGCCATGGCTGAAGCTTTAATAAAATATGAAACCATTGACAAAGAACAAATCGAAGATTTAATGCAGGGTCGTCCGGTACGTGACCCCGCAGGTTGGAATGATAAACCGGCTGCGCCGTCAGCAAGTGGTCCTTCCGATGCTGAGCCTGCAACACCTTCTTCAGTGGGTACCCCAGCGAGTCAAACTTAAATAAAAATATGGAAGCTATAGAATTATTAAATCTTATTTCTCGCGGTGAAAGCAGCACCGTTCAATTTAAAGAACGGATTTTAGATGCGCATTCAATTAGCCAGGAAATAACCGCCTTTTCAAATACAGCAGGTGGCATCATTATCATTGGAGTCAATGATAAAACCGGTGATATCAAAGGGTTATCGTTTAGAGAAATTCAGGAAACCAATCAGCTTTTAGTGAATGCTGCTTCTAATAATGTTAATCCCTCTGTTACATTGCTTACTGAGACTGTGTCTATTAATCAGCAAAATTTAATTGTTATTAAAATTGCAGAAGGAGAGAGCAAACCCTATAAAGATAAAAATAGCGTGATATGGCTTAAAAATGGTGCTGATAAACGTCGCGCAAGTAGTAATGAAGAGATTGCCCGTTTATTGCAAGAAAGTAAATATATTTATGCTGATGAAATGCCAGTTAAAAGAAGTGCCGTAGCTGATCTGGATATGCCGGCTTTTTATTATTTTATTGAAAAGAAGTTTCGTAAGTCGTTTGCTGAACTGAAGTTGGACTTAACCCAAGTATTAAGCAATTTAGAATTGTTTAGCGATGACTGTTTAACTGTGGCGGGCTTGTTACTTTTCGCAAAAAATCCCCAAAAATTTCGGCCGCTTTATTCCGTAC
>Ga0207024_10099_pt1 | contig 25763 bp, 21 predicted proteins | sample Alteio_BWMinCont_44_FD_153470 | JGI IMG/M metagenome (GOLD analysis project Ga0207024, IMG submission 153470) | Enriched cells from forest soil in Barre Woods Harvard Forest LTER site, Petersham, Massachusetts, United States -... | ecosystem: Environmental > Terrestrial > Soil > Temperate forest >...
CATTGTTCATCATCGGGTTGAGGAACATCCCGAAGGGAACAGCGGAGGAAGCATTTCTAAAGACGAAGCAAAACGGTGTTTTCTTCAGGGCAGTGCTTGCATCCCTATGGGGGATTTTCCGCGTGCGATTGAACTTCTCACTCGAGCAATCAATGCGAATTTTAATACCGCGTGTGCGTTGATGAATCGAGGGATTGCGCATACCGCCGCCGGCGATCCGGCAGCGGCTCTCCGCGATTTTGACGATGCTCTTGCGCTTGGATATCCCAACCCGGAACTGTTGTGTGGCAATCGCGCAAATGCTCATAGGGACTTGGGTCATTACCAAGAAGCGATTGACGATTATACAAGAGCCATCAAAGGAATTTCCGATTCCCGCGTCATTGGAAGGCTTCTTCTTAAACGGGCTGAGGTTTACGATCGCGTGGGAGCCCGCGACAAAGCCAAAGCCGACCGGAAAAAGGCCTCCGGTCTGGGATTCAGCGGGCCCTAAAAGTAAGCCCCGAAACAAGGTTTCGACAGATTGAAGCAAGAAACGATCGATATGAAACAGGAAGCCCCTTCCTACGAAGAGTCCTTAAAGAGACTTGAAGAATTGGTCGGCCAACTTGAAACAGGAAAACTCTCTCTAGAGCAATCGATTGCCGCCTACGAAGAAGGGAAAAAACTCTCTAAATTCTGTCTTGACCGCCTGAAAGACGCACAGAATAAAATCCAGTTGCTCCTTGAAAAAGATGGAAAGCTGGAAACCAGTCCACTCACCCTTGAAAAATGAAAGAAGAGAAAAAACGACTTGACCAGCTTCTTGTTGAAAAAGGCTTAACCCCAACGCGAAGCCAAGCGCTTGCTCTCGTCCTCTCCGGGAAAGTACTCGCTGACGGCATCATTCAAACCAAACCTGGAACTTCACTTCCCATTCACGCCTCACTTGAATTGATTGCGCCTCCGCGATACGTGGGACGCGGCGGTTTAAAGCTTGAAAAAGCGCTGGCTGCATTTAACGTCAATCCTCAAAATAAAATTTGCCTGGATGTCGGCGCGTCGACCGGCGGCTTCACCGACTGCTTGCTGCAACATGGCGCGCAAAAAGTATACGCGGTCGATGTTGGAAAAGGCCAAATCGCTTGGAAACTGCGGCAAAATCCAAAAGTGACTCTCCTTGAAAAAGTGAATGCGCGAAATCTCTCCACGGAAGAAATTCCGGAATCGATTGATCTTTGCGTCATGGACGTCAGTTTCATTTCGATCAAAAAAATTCTCCCCGCCGTTAAATTGCTCCTAAAACCCGAGGGACAAATCATCCCCTTGATTAAACCGCAGTTCGAAGCAGGCCGAAAGCAAGTGAAAAAGGGAATTGTTTCCGATCCAGCCGTTCACGAAGAAGTGTTGACCGATTTGCTGAATTGGTTTAGCGCCAACGGTTTCAAACCAGAAAAACTTACCCATTCCCCGATCACGGGAGGCGACGGCAACATCGAATTTCTCGTTCTTCTGGGAGATGCCTATGCAGAGGACCTCTCCGCCACTCTTGTCGTGGCCGAAGCGCATCGGGAGTTTCATCGATGATTAAACGAGTTCTTCTCTACGCCGACGGCCGTAAAACGAAAGCGAAAGAGACTGCGCTTTCCCTGAAAACTTGGCTTGAGAATCAAGGCCTTAAAGCCGTCATCGAAAACACCGGAAAAGAACTTGGAAAAGAAGTAAACCATTTTGATTTAGTCGTTAGCCTCGGAGGTGATGGAACTATTCTCCGATTGGCTCATGTTACGGCGCCGCTTGGCATTCCCATTCTTGCAGTCGACCTCGGCGGACTTGGATTTTTAGCTACATTTCCACCCAGTTTAGCCAAAAAAGCGCTGACCAGTGTCATCAACGGAACCTATAAATTAGAAAAACGAATGATGATTTTGATTCAAATCGTTTCAAAAAACAAAATTATAAAAGCCTACCGGGCTTTGAATGAAGTGGTCCTTCACAATCAACGGCCGGAACAATTGATTCACTTAAAAATTGATGTGGCGCATGAAGAAGCAACCACCTATTCCGCAGACGGATTGATTGTCGCAACCCCTACCGGTTCTACCGCCTATTCTTTGTCGGCCGGGGGCCCAATCGTCAGCCCAAAACTCGATGCCTTTGTTGTCACTCCGATAGCGGCGCATTCTCTTTCTTCACGTCCGGTCGTGATTTCCGCGGAAGAAACACTTTCGATTACGTCGGTCACCGAGCGAAAAATGCTTGTCACCGTTGACGGCCGTCACAGCTTTGTCGTCTCCAACGAAAAAATTGAAATCCGGAAATCGGAAGAGACCTGCGATCTTATTTTGTTGGAAACCGACTTTTACACGAAACTGAAAACCAAACTCCAGTGGGCCGGCGAATACAAACGGCTCACGCTGCAGGCATGATAAAGCACCTTGAAATCAAAGACTTCGCGCTTCTTCATAACCTTGAAATCGATTTTACCGATGGATTAAACGTTTTCACAGGGGAAACCGGAAGCGGGAAAAGCCTTGTTTTCAGCGCTCTGAACTATGTTCTCGGCAGTGGAAATCAAACCGGCGATGTGGCTGCAGTTTTTTCGCCGGACGAAGAGTCGATCCGATTTTTGCAGCAGAATGAATTTGAAATTGAGGATGAGATCCTAATCAGCCGGAAAACAAAACCGGGGGGCGGCAATGTCTGCCGGGTCAACGGAACTCCGGTTCCTCTTTCCAAACTAAAAATGCTGGCTCCATTCCTCTTGGAAATTAACGGTCAACACAGTCACTATAGTTTGACACAATTCAAAACCGCGCTTCTCTTTCTTGATGCTTTCGGCAAGATTAACAGCAAAAAATTCGCTTCGCAATTTCTGGAATGGGAAAAATTGAAAAATGAAATACAGCAACTTGACGATCAGGCCCAAAACCGAGAACGCGAACTTGACCTCTGCCGGTATGAACTAAACGAAATTCAATCGGCGAAACTGGCGGAGGATGAAGAGGCCGCCCTCGAGCTTGAAAAAGAGAAGTTGAGCAAATTGCAAAAACTGGAGCAAACCCTTGAAGAGGCGATTACTACGTTCGAGCACACTCCGATTTCGAAACTTCGGACACAGTTGGAACTGTTGTCGCCGTTCGAAAAAGAATTGCAAGAATGGCTTCCTAAGTTTCAAGAAATTGAATATGACTGGCTTGAAATTGCGCGCACGCTAAAAGCTTCACGGGAAAATTTTTCCGCTGATCCGGGAAGACTGGACGAAGTCATCGAACGCTTGGATCGAATTGAACGTCTCAAAAAAAAATACGGCGTCTCAATTCCTGAAATTCTTGCTTATGCCAAAGAACGAAAAGCCAAACTCGATCGCGTGATGAACCTTGGAAATTCACTTTCAGACCTTCAGAAAAAACTTGCGGAAATTGAAACGGCGCTTAAAAAAGAATCCGAAATCCTTTCGTCTTGGCGAAGGAAAACGGCGGAACAACTTTCGTCTGAGATGGAAATTGAACTCAAACGGCTCGGAATTCCGCACGGAAAATTCCTGGTGTCCGTGGAAGATCTTGACCATTGGATTTCGTCGGGGCAAAACAAAGTTTCGTTTTTAGTCAGTTTTAATGCTGGCGAAAAACCAATGCCTCTTGCAAAGGTCGCTTCCGGAGGCGAATTGTCGAGGATCATGCTGTCCTTGCAAGGCCTCTTTACCGGAAGCTCAAATGCGGTAATTGCATTTGACGAAGTCGATGCCGGACTCGGCGGTGAAGTTGCCTTTCACGTGGCGGAGCGCCTTCAGCGTCTTGCCAAGAAGAAACAGGTTCTGTGTGTCACGCACCTTCATCAAGTCGCCTCCTTAGCCGATTCGCATTTTCAATTGAGTAAAAAAACGGTGGACGGACGAACTCTAATTGCCGTAAATTCTCTCAACCAGGAAGAACGAATTCTGGAATTAGCCCGCATGATGGCCGGCGCGCGTCAAAGCTCGACCGTCTTGAAGCATGCCGAAGAACTTCTCTCCCAATCCAAATCCAAAAAAACTTAAAAATAATTCATACGATTAAGGCAATTTCTTACCAATTTCATCTAATTTTCCCATGATGCGGTTCTCCAGATCTTCAGACTTCTCCACAATACGTTTCTCTAGAGCCTCAGATTTCTCCGCAATACGGTTCTCGAGGGCCTCAGACCTCTCCGCAATACGGTTCTCCAACCCTTGAATGTCTTGCTTTAAGTCTTCTTGACCTTTCTCCAGTCTCTTGAGCGCTACATTTGTGAAGACTTGTTCCTGCTTGATACCTTGGATGGCATTAACCGTCCAATCGGCATGCGTCATCATGAAGCCCTTAAATTCCATGAACTCCGTAATCAGCCAATCCAGTTTTTGATTGGTATCTTTTGCATTTAGAGCCAGTTTAATGATCTTGCCCTCCGTTTCATCTTTAAACGCTTCAAAGTCGCGACGATGCACAAATCGTCGAATCATTTTGCCCATCTCCTTTCTGCCCTTCGATCTAAATTATCCTTGTGGATAAGAGTATAACAAACGACCCGCAAAAAAATGTCAAAAAATTGATTTTTCGTGTTAACGGAATGTTAATTTTGAGGAGGAAATGATAGGCAGGGCTTGAAAAATAAAATTCATGAGATGGGGGATGAAAATTTTGATGTCGACGGCATTGCTGTCGGCATTTTTTGTTTCTTGTACGAAAAGTGCCTCTCTTGCTGGAGGATCGGCTCAGTCAGGAGCGTTTTCAAGCAGCATCACTGGTAGCGTGAATGGTGGATTGTCTCCCATAACAGGTGCTGTTGTTGGCTTGTTTATCACCGGCAATTCTACGCCGCTTGCCACGGCAACCACGAACTCTTCCGGAGCCTTTACGTTAAATTACACGAATCCCGGCGGAAACGGTTTGCTTTACATGATAGCCACCGGCGGAAGCGCCGGCAGCGGCGGAACCAACGCCAAAATCCAAATTGCAGCCATGCTTGGAATAGCTTCAAATGTGCCGACGTCAATCATTCTGAATGAAGCGACAACCGCCGCCTTTCTCAATGTAGCCTATAATTATGGCGGAGTGCAAGATGCCAATGGAACTGTGGCCTTCCCGGCGCTCAATTCAGGTGGAAACACAAACATGATTGCGCAATATAATAACTTGATTGCGAATGCAACCGTCAATACTTCCTTGAGCACATCCAACCAGAACCTGCTGGCTGCAATGGCTAACTCCATCGCGGCTTGCGTGGAAAATTCTTCCAATTGCAACACGCTCTTTAACAATGCCGTCAACGCTAGCCAATCGGCTGCCACCAGCATTCAAGACGCCCTTTACAACATGCTAAACAATACGGTGAACGTCACCAATCTGTATGCCTTGGCAAATACCTCATCATCAACAACCGGCTTTGCAATGCCGGGAACAAATGGCGCGAGTTTCAATATCCTGCCAATTGTAACAACCAAAACGTTTAGCTGCGGCGCTTCGCCGCTGGGAATAGCCATTGACGGATCCGGAAATGCATGGATTTCCAATAGCACCGGAGTGACGGAACTCAATTCCTCTGGAACCGCCCTGGGAACTTTTGCGATAGGTGCTCCTTTTGGCGTTTCAATCGATTCATCCGGTGATGTTTGGGCGGCGTCCGGCTCGACGGTCACCGAGCTTAATCCATCAGGAACGACTATCGGGACATTTTCGGTTGGGGGCACTGATACTTGGATTGCATTCGATACTTCCGGCAACGCATGGGTCACCAATACCGCCAGTAATACAGTCCAGGAACTCAATGCTTCGGGCGTCATTGTCGGAACTTTTTCGGTTGGAACTGGACCGAGAGGGATTGCCATTGATGCGTCCGGCAATGTTTGGGTCGCGCATCAAACCAGCGGTAATGTTTACAAACTCAGTTCAGCGGGAACTGTTTTGAGCATATCTACCGGTGAGACCGGGGCAAAGGGAATTGCCCTCGATCCATCCGGCAACGTTTGGGTGGCTAACGGAGGTTCGAATACGGTAACAAAATTAAATCCCGCCGGAATCACCTTAGGCACTTTTTCGGCAGGTAACAATCCTCAATTTCTCGCGATCGATCCAACGGGCAAAGTTTGGGTTCCCGCTGCCAGCAGCAACAAGGTGACGGTTCTCAATTCTTTGGGAGGAACAATAACGACCTATTCCGCTGGAACCTTGCCCTTTGTAATAGCCGTTGACGCCTCCGGCAATGTTTGGGCGACAAATGATAGTTCAGCGAACGTGACCCAAATTGTCGGTGTTACGCTTGGCCCGCAATTTTTCCCATACTCCGGCCCCATTTTCCCTTAGCTTTCGTATCGAAGAGAGAAAAGGGCGCCAGTCAGCATGAGAGTACAAAAGCCAAGTAAATAAACGATATTGGATAGTACCGAAAATTGATGGATGCCCAGCATCACGGTTCGAAGTAAATCGACGCCATACGTGAGCGGATTGATCATTGTCACAGTGTAAAGCCAGCCTGGAAGCCCTTTCAACGGATAGACCGCGCCACTTAAAAAATAAAGTGGCATAATAACAAAGTTCATGATCGCGCCGAACCCTTCGAAACTGCTCATCCGCGCCGCCAGAATAATGCCCAAACTCGTCAACGCCATGCTCATCAAAAACATCACGACGAGTGAAAGCAAAATTTGATCGACGGTAAAATGGACGTGAACGAACGGCGCGAAAATGAAAACAAGCGCCCCTTGAATCACCGCCAACGTACTGCCACTTAGCGCCTTCGCGATCACCACCCAGCTTCGATGGATGGGGGCCACCAAAATCTCTTTTAAAAATCCGAACTCCCGATCCCAAATGATTGAAATCGCAGAACCGATGGCGGTGAATATCAAGGTCATCGCGATGACTCCGGGAAAAATAAACTGTACGTAATTAAAGCCACCCATCCCCTGAAACGACGGACGCAATCCCATTCCGAACGCAAAAAGCCACAAGACAGGACGAAAGAGTGACGTGTAAATCTGGCTTTTCTCGCGGTAAAACCGCAAAATATCGCGATACCAAATAATATACACCGGCCGCAGGTTCATCGAACCTCCAAAAATGGGGACACACCACTAATATTTACAATTTGGAAACATAAATTGATACGATTTGTAAATATTAGTGGTGTGTCCCTAATTATCAACGGCGGCCTCCGTGGCGGTTTTTGCGCATCAGCGCACGGGCGCTGCTGAGCCACGTTCCCTCTTCGTCGCGGATTTCGCGGCCCGTCAAATGAATGAAAACATCTTCCAAGCTTGGACGTTGGAGGTTCAGCTTCACAACGGGAATCGGTGAATCTTTCAAAAAATTCGGGAGCCACTTTTCAGGGGCATTCACTTCAAAGACGATTCCGCCCTCGTCGTCCTCCGCGGTCAACTGGTATCGCTGCTTCAGAAATTCTTTTGTTTTCACATCATCTTCGGTTTTCAAGAAAATCAAGGTTCCTTGAAGCTGGGATTTTAAGCGTGATGGCGTGTCCATGGCCACAATTTTTCCGTGATCCATGATCGCGATTTTATCGCAGTTCTCGGCTTCCTCCATGTAATGAGTTGTCAGAAATAAGGTGATCTCACGCTCTTTTTTCAATCGTGCGAAGTAATCCCAAAGATGAACGCGCGTTTGCGGATCCAAGCCAATGGTCGGCTCATCCAAGAACAAAATTTTTGGGGTGTGGATTAAACCGCGCGCCAGCTCCAGCCGCCGCTTCATTCCTCCGGAAAAAGTCCGGACAAAATCGTCTTTTTTATCCGACAAACTAACCAATTCGAGCATCTCGCCGATTTGTTTTTCAAGGTTCGGCCCGTGCCAACCATAAAGAATTCCGTGAAATTTCAAGTTTTCATAGGCGGTCAAGCGATCGTCCAGCGTCGGATCTTGAAAAATGATACCGAGGGATTGACGAACTTTCATCGGATCGGTGAGAACGTTGTACCCCGCTACCGTTGCGCTTCCCGATGTCGGCCTAAGCAACGTGCAGAGCATTTTAATCGTGGTCGTTTTCCCCGCTCCGTTTGGGCCCAAAAAGCCAAACGTCGTCCCTGGGTTCACCGAGAAACTGATGTTGTCAACCGCACGAAAGGATTGATAGTCCCGAGTCAGGTTTTCAACCTGAATAATTGAATCCACGTCTCTCTATTCGTGATTGAGCCTTGCTTTCTTCTTCATGAAAATAAATTTACAAGATTATGAAGTAAAATTTACAAACTATACCGTTTTGGCAACAAATTTTTACTTAAATTATGATACAATTGAAGTTGTGTAAGGGAGGCTCTTGATGAAGCGATACAAGGTTCTAATCGGGTTACTCATTTTTTCAGCGCAATTGTTCTTTTTGGTTCCCCATATCCTTGGAGCGCCGGCGCCTATGCCTTCGCAGAGTCCGGCACCGACAGGCACCCAACCCTCACCGATTCCTAGCTCTAGCCCTTCCTCAAGTTCGTGTCCGGTGTTCCACCCGCAGACTGCGATGATTTCAATTCCGATCATTCCAATGTTAAGTGGATTGCCGGGATACAACCTTATGGTACAGTATGATGATATTGTTTCCGCACTTCTTCTGAGAATAGATAAACCGCTAGGGAGAGATATAACGGCCGAAGATATCTACGATGGTTGCCATGGGAACTGCATACAATTAAATTTTAGCATTGGAACAGACACAAGGTGCGTTGCCAACAATGGATCCTCGATCACCGAAACCACCGTTGTTCCTACGTATTTTTATGGTCCGAACAATATGCCATTCGTCTGCAATACGATAACGACCGTTGTATGGGCCTACAATCAAGAGACGAACGAGCTTTCAAGAAGTGAACAGGACTCTTGGAACGGCACTTGTTTCTCTCCGTTCCCTCCGACAGGGTCTAGCACAACCCTCGTGAACACGCTGACCGGCGAGATTATCGGAACTACGTCCAGTCCATAATTAAAGTTGAGGAAGGAAGGGTTCATAATGAAGCGATACAAGATTTTAATTGGGTTACTCGTTTGTTCAGTGCAACTGTTCTTTTTGGTCCCACATATCCTTGGAGCGCCGGCGCCCATGCCTTCCCCAAGTCCGGCACCGACAGGCGCCCAACCCTCGCCGAGTCCCAGCCCAAGCCCCTCCTCAAGTTCGTGTCCGGTGTTCCATCCACAGTCTACCATGATTTTAATTCCGGGCACTGCACGTTTAGTAAATACACCGGGATTCAATGAAATCATGGCCTATGATAATATCGTTGATATGCTTCAAGGTTACCTGGATGTAAAGCCGTCATCCACGATTGACGAAACCATCTCGGTTACAGGGCTCTATTCAAATTGCTATGGAAGTTGCTTGTTTTTTGAGCCGGATTATAGTTCCAATCCTCCTCCTCCGGGTGGTGTGACCCCTACAGACATGACCTTTTGCGTCAATTCCGATGGATCGATCACCAAAACAGAAATCACTCATACTACGTTTTTAGGGCCAAATCACACTACCTTTACCTGCAACGCCATCACGACCACTATCTGGGCCTATAATCAACAGACGAACGAATTGTCAGTGAGCAAACAGAGTTCTTGGTACGGCACTTGTTTTGCTCCAATCCCTCCGACAGGCTCTAGCTCGATCCTCGTGAACACAGTGACCGGCCAGATCCTCGGAACTACGTCGGGTCCATGAGGATAGAAAAGCGCCAAACTCTCCCTCCCCGTTAGAAATTCCAGCGCGATAAAACTTGGCCGCCAAAACCTTGCAAGTTGGACTGGGTCAACTCGAGGAAAACCCTTGGACTGAGATGATATTCCAGGCCCCAAATGGCACCGGAGGTCTGCTGACCTTGAATCTGTGTCCCGGTAATCGGTTCCGCGTAAGTGATTAAGAAATGAGGGCTGATCGCTTTTCCCACTTGAAGACCGACTTGTCCCGTCGGTAAAAATTGAAACGAAAACTCCTCCACACTAAACGCCGAAGTGAGCGTGTTCTCCAAAGGAAAGAAAACCTCGGATGGAAGCCCGGATCCAAGCCAATGCTGCGCTTCCTCCTGCGCAAACAGGCTGTTATTGCCTTGCGTGTAAGTGCTGGTCGGCTGCATCGACGCCAAGGTTCTCGAAAGAACGTCTTGAGAAAGCGGCGGATACGAATTAAGCGATAATTTCAGATCATTGGGATAGCCTTCCAGTTGAACAAAAATCTGAGATCCCTGAATTCGCCTGGCCGATGCGCCTACCAGCGTCAGATAAGGTTGTTCCTGATCGGGATCAAATTTAATATCCGCTTTTCGAACATCAAAGATGTAACCAAGGAATTCAAGCGTCCCCTTTTTTCCAATCAGTTCCCCGGAAATTTTGGGGTTCGCTCCGGTTCCTCCAAAATGCATTTTCCCACCGCCGGTGAGCTCTAAATGCGGATGATGAAGCTGGACGTTATCGCCGAAGGTCAAGTTATCGTCCAGATTCAGAGGGCCTAGTTTTTTCAAGAACTCTCGGATCATGCCGGGATTAAAGCCTTCCGCGTAAAGTGTCGCCGGGTTTATCGTCGTATCGCCGGCGGCCGTCCAATCTCCCATCGTTTCGGAAATGTCTAACGTTGAAGTGACATGCATGTCGAAAAGGCCCGGCGAGGTTAGATGCAGATTGTCTCCGGAAAATTTCAAATCACTTTTCTGGGTCGGATCCAGAACCAGATTCCCTTGAAGGGTAAACGGATTTCCAAGCATGCCCGTGATGCCCACCTGAGCCTGCTGATTGGCGAAACTGACCGAACCGTTGATTTCCTCAACGGCGCTTGACATCATCGGCAACAAAAGTTTGCCGTGGCTAACGGTTGCCGTTCCATCCACCGAAAGACCGCTACGCCGTTTAGAAAGCTGTAAATCAGCTTGCAGCAACCCTTTGGCTTTAAGGCTTGGAAAAAAATCGGAAAGAAGACTGAGGTCCTGATGATCCAGTTTTAGATGCAGTAAAAGCGGCGCCCGAAGAGTTTGCCCTCGCATAGAGAGTGGAATCAATCCGGATAAATTAAACGTGCCGTGGGGAAGATCGATTTTCCCGTCTTTGAGGATAAACGTTTTATTTTGATACTGCACTTGCCCTTTGATGTCGGTCGCGGTAAAGTTTTCAAAGGACGGATCGGCAATCGCGACATCAATGCTCATTTCAGGATTTTCTAAGGAGGCCCTAATTTCACCCGAGAGCGTTGCCTTTCCGCTAACCTGATGAGAAACATGAAGCAAGTTCGCCAACACATTTAAATCGAGGTTTTTCCCTTCCACGTGTAACGTGGATGCACGCCCCACCTTGAGACGGCCGGTTCCCTGAAGTTCTCCGTTTCCGACATTAAGCCTTAAGGTGGAAAAATCGACCACCGAATTTTGAACCGTTCCGGCCATCTCGCCCGACACCGGTCTTTCGTTAGAGAGCTTTAAATCGAAGTTTCCCTCTAAGCCAGAAATCGGGCCGTCCAGCGTGGCCGAACCATCGAGAAGACCCAAGACGCCGAGTGCATGCACTCGCGAGACCGTTTCGAGATCAATACCGGAAAAAACCAAATTGGTTCTTAAGAATACGGGAGAATCCAGCCCCACGCCGACATAGCCTAAGATCCGTCCGGATCCGCTGTTCACTTCCGCGTTTTGGATATCGACCCATCCTTTCCGGTAATCCAAGATCGCGTGGAGTCGGTTCAAAAAGAGATACTTCGCGCGCATCTCATCTACCGCCAAACTTCCGGCAATCGATGGGGCCGTGATTAAGCCTGACAGTTTGCCGTGAAGCTCCGCAGTCCCCTGGACGACACCGACGCTTCGGCGTAAAAACATCAAATCACTCAGCATAATCTTAGGAGCGTCAAAGGTCATCTCCGCCGGACCGTTTAAGCCGATGCTTCCTCTGGCGATAAAGTAATCGCCGTTGTTCCGGATAATAAATGGGTTTAAATAGAAAATTCCGTTTTTAACCCGGGCATCGGTGTAAGCCCGGGCAATCGGCTCGCCCCACAAAGAGCCTTCATGAAGATAAAAATGGAGGTGTCCTTCCGGTTTTTCCAAGGTGCCCGACCATTGAAATTTTCCGCTGATAAGCCCTTGCAGGCCATCCAGCCAATACGGGCTTTGCGGCGTCAAAGCAATCAAATCGGAGAGCTGCCCTTGTATCACGCCGCCTTGAATGTCCAGGGGATGGCCGTCGAGGAGCGAGACTTTTCCCCCCACGTCATAAGAGCTTTTCCCCCAAACCAAACTGGAATGTCTCGACGCGATCGTACGGAAATCGGTTTTGAGATCGCCCTGATAGTAAGCGGATTTATTCAAGCGGCTCCCCTCCGCTAAAATGTCCGTGGAAATCTCGGGATGCGTCAGGTTCCCTCGAGCGCTTCCCAAGGCTTTGACTTTAAAAGCAAACCCTTCACCCGACAGAAAAAAACTGAGTTGTTTTATTTTTTCTTGTTCGATTTCACCGAAGGAAACCAGCGCCGGGGAAGAGAGCGAAAAACTTTTTTTATTCCCCTGAAGCCCAACACTCCATAAAAGCGGCGAATCGGTGGGGCGAAACAGTGTCACGTTATGGCCGTGCAAACCATGATAGATGGCGCTCGCGTGGGCGATATGCCCTAAACCAAAGGCCCAGGGCGTTTCACTTTCTTTTTTTCCAAAATATAAGTCTCCCGAAAATTGACCTGCCAGAGAGGCGCCTCGGTTATGCAAATGAAAAGGGAGGTTCGCTCCGGAAAGTTTCCCCAAAAAGTGATGCGGAGAATTCCAATGCAAAAATCCAATTTTGTCGATTAAATACGCATCATCCATCGTTCCAAGGAGGGTCGTCGAGATGGGGATGGTTTGAAATGAGCCGTTGAGCTGCCCCACGATGTATGGATGATTATCCCCTTCCCAAGCCGCATTTCCGGCAAGGCTTTCCTTGCCTTGGCTCATCCCTGCGCTAATCCATCCAAGGTTCCTTGACCAACGAAGTTTCGCTGACGCTTGATTCACGTTAAATCCACGATACGACACCGTATTAAAAGTACTATCCGCCGTCAACATCGGAGCATGATTTTCATCAAAGACGAAAAATCCCGACAACGAACAAACGCCCCTCAATTTTCCCGGAATGGAAAACTTTAAAAACTTCTCCAAAGGCTCCAGGGAAGCTAAGTTGAACCGCTCCGCTTCGATCCAATATCCTTCTCCCCCCTCTATTAAAAGCGTCCCTTGCGATTGCTGGAGAAAAAGCTTATCGATAAAAACCGAACCGTTGGCCATCGAGACCCTGGCTTTCAAATGACCGAGCGGTTTATCCTCAATGGAGGGATCCGGGGTCTCAACATTCACCTCCAATAAATGGTTCGGCTCTTTGCCGGAAAGCGATACTGTCATGCTTCCATGGCCTTTCGGATGCAAGGAAGAAAGTCCCGGAAAAACCTTTGAAATCGATTCCAAATTGACCGGAATCTTATTGGATGAAAAGAAAAAATCGGGAGGACCTGACATGTGAATCAGACCCTCTCCGGAAAAAGGCATCCCAAGCGCTTTCCCGTGAATGTCGGAGAGACGAAAAATTCGTGTATCAATCGAGACGTTGCATTCCAATCCGGAGGCTTTTAATCGCGGATACGGTGCGTAGACGAGAATGCCGTCATGGACGTGAAACGAGCCCGACATTGACATCAATGTTCGGTTTGCAAAATACAAAGCACCCTGACCATCCACGGCGCCCTGGACCAAGTGAAACTGACCTCGGTGTATCCAGTAATCTCCAAGTCCGGCAAAAGGGGCATTCGCAACCTTAACTCCAAGAGTTCCGGCTAAGGATGGACGAAGCAACACTCCCTTCACCTGAATGGCGTCTGCCAGCGCATCGCTGGAATTCAAGAAAATTTTTGCGAACCTTTGATTCGATAGATCCAAAAAACCTTTGATGGGGCCGATGATGACCTCAGAGGGCCGTCCTTCAACCTTCCAAAGCTCGTCGGAAATTTCAAGGTGACCCTGCTCGATGCGAATATGGGTTTGAAGTGCCGGATCGATTTTTGGAAAATGGAAACTTATTTTCCAGTGTCCGGTTTCTGCGCGGTGAAGAATCAGCGTTGGTTGATGGGCATCAATATGCACAATCGAAGCTACCAATTTTCGCTTTAAAAAAAAGAGCCTCGGATCATAGGTGATTCGAACGTAAGGACTGGTCAGCAGAAGATCATGGCGGTTAGAGTAACACTTGAGATGAAACACATCGACATGATCCATTCCCACTTTGGAAAAAGGAGAGAACACCACCGGGAATCCACGGATCCACGTATAGGCCATCACCCCGAGACACAACGCAAAGCCCCTTAAAAAAAAGAGCGCAAATAAAGCGATCAAACTTCCGTAAATGAAACGCTTCACGATCCTTCGTCGGCCACCCTGACAACGTCCGCGCCTAACAGGCGCAACCGTTCCTCAGGTTTTTCATACCCACGATCAATGTATTTCACCCCGCCGATGACGGTTTCACCTTCAGCCCGCAGACCCGCCAAGAGAAGTGCCACACCGGCCCGAATATCGGGAGCTTCCACCGGTGCACCGGTAAGCTTAGAGACGCCTTTGATGACTGCTGTGCGATCGGTGACGGTGATGTTGGCCCCCATGCGAAGAAGTTCCGCAACGTACATGAACCGTCCATCGAAGATGGTTTCCGTAACGATGCTGGTTCCTTCAGCGACGGAAAGGTACGTGACGAATTGCGGCTGCATGTCGGTGGGAAACCCGGGAAAGGGGGCAGTTAGGATTTCGGTGGCTTGAATGGCGTTTGACCGTGAAACCGTAATGAAGTTTTTGCCGCGCTCTACTTCGGCGCCAGTCGTTTCTAGTTTATCAAGAAACGCGCCCAAATAGACCGGGAGAATGTCGGTTACGCTGACCTTTCCGCCGGTGATCGCCCCGGCGAGAAGCCAGGTTCCAGCCTCAAGTCTGTCGGAAACGATGCGATGCGTCGCGCCATGCAGTTTCGCGACACCTTCGATGGTCACTTCTGTCTTGCCGGCTCCGGTGATTTTAGCGCCGCAAGCGTTTAAAAAATCGGCTAAGTCAACGACTTCCGGTTCGCGAGCGGCGTTCTCAAGAACCGTGGTTCCCTTGGCCAAACAAGCCGCCATCATGATGTTTTTCGTCGCGCCGACACTGGATCGTCCAATCAAAATATGCGCGCCTTTAAGCTGGGACGCTTTTGCAATTAAATGGCCGTGTTCCAATTCCACTTGCGCACCAAGCGCGCGAAACCCATCAATATGAAAGGTGACGCCTCGGTAACCGAGGACGCATCCTCCGGGAAGCGGCACTTCGGCTTGACGAAAGCGGGCAAGAAGCGGACCGGTAATATCAAAAGAAGCGTGGATTTTTTTTACGAGCTCATAAGGCGCTCTGAATTTGTCGACCTTGGAACAGTCTATTTCCATCCGGCCATCGGAATGACTGACCACGTTGGCTCCCAGAAATTCCAAGAGGGAAACCATCACTTCAACGTCGACCAAACGAGGCACGCGCTCCAGAACGACCGGGCCCTCAACCAAGAGGCAGGCGGCCATAATAGGAAGCGCAGCGTTTTTTGCTCCCATCGAAGGAAGAGTGCCTTCTAGCTTTTTTCCGCCCCGAACCACCAAGCGTGACATCGTAAATTTTGATTCGACAGCAAAGTCAGGATTCTTTGTGATAATTAGGGACACACCACTAATATTTAGGCGTGTTGCTAATTTGACTTGGCTTCTTCAACGAGGACGATAACTTGATTATCTTTCACTTGAAGAAACCCGGAACCAATCATCATGCTGCTGTGTTTGCCGCTTTGCTCATCAATATGGAGCTCTCCGGGAAGCAACGTTGAAACAAGTGGCATATGGCCAGGAAGAATTCCAACGCGTCCAAGGGTTGCCGGCAATGAAACCAGCGCGACATTTTTATCGGAATAAACCAATTTTTCCGGTGTCACGATGTCAACACTTAACGCTTTGTCTGCCATTCTATCTCCTTGCTACAAGCCCAGGACACACATTAATTGATTCTCGTCAATGTTTATGCCCTATTGCTCGTGCCTTCAAAAATCGGCTATTGAAGCCATCAAAATCAATTAATGTGTGTCCTGATTGCTGGTTAAACTTTGGCTTCGAGTTTTTTGGCGTTTTCGATCGCTTCTTCGATCGGTCCGCACATGTAGAACGCCTGTTCCGGAAGATGGTCCAAGTTGCCTTTCACGATCTCCTTGAAGCCGCGAACGGTGTCTTTCAACGAAACGTACTTTCCTTTGGTTCCGGTGAACGCCTCGGCCACGTGAAACGGTTGGCTCAGGAACCGCTGGATGCGGCGCGCGCGACCCACGATGATCCGATCGTCTTCGGACAATTCCTCGACACCGAGAATCGCGATGATATCTTGGAGATCTTTGTATCGCTGAAGAATTTCTTGGATTTTTCGGGCAACGTCATAATGCTCGTCACCTAACGTTCGCGGTTCTAACAAACGACTCGTAGAAGCCAACGGATCGACCGCCGGGTAAATTCCCTGTTCCACAATTTGTCTCGAAAGAACCGTCGTCGCGTCAAGATGCGTAAACGTTGTGGCAACCGCCGGATCCGTGATGTCGTCGGCTGGGACGTAAATTGCTTGCACCGAGGTGACTGAGCCTTTTCGCGTCGATGTAATGCGCTCTTCCAAAAGACCGACTTCGGTGCTTAAGGTCGGCTGATATCCGACGGCGGACGGCATTCGTCCGAGAAGCGCGGAGACTTCGGAGCCGGCCAACACAAACCTAAAAATATTATCGATGAAGAGAAGGACGTCTTGCCCCTCTTGATCGCGGAAATATTCCGCCATCGTAATGCCGGTAAATCCTACACGGAATCGGACGCCGGGCGGTTCGTCCATCTGACCGAAGACCATCGTGGTGTTCTTCAGCACACCCGATTCTTGCATTTCAAGCCACAAATCGTTCCCTTCACGAGTTCGCTCACCAACACCGGAGAAGACGGAGAAACCGCCGTGCTTTGTGGCGACATTGTGAATCAATTCTTGAATCAACACGGTTTTACCGACGCCGGCGCCGCCGAATAATCCGGTTTTTCCGCCGCGGGCGTACGGGCAAATCAAATCAACGACTTTAATTCCGGTTTCAAAAATTTGCTTCGAAGGGTCTTGCTCTTCAAGGGTCGGCGCCGAACGATGAATCGGATAATGGTCTTTCGTGGTGACCGGACCCTTTTGATCGATCGGCTGGCCAAGCACATTGAAAACACGTCCGAGGGTTTCACGTCCAACGGGAACAGTAATGGGAGCCCCGGTATCAACCGCTTCGGTGCCGCGGGAGATGCCGTCGGTCACGCCAAGCGCCAAACAACGAACTTGGTTGTTTCCGAGCTCGGTTTGAACTTCAAGAACCAATTCATTCGTCAATTCAGCCTGGCTCGGGCGGATGCCAATTCCCGCGTCCTTTTTTTGGATCTTAATCGCATTATAAATCGAGGGAAGTTCCCCCGGTGGAAATTCTACGTCGACCACAGGGCCGATAATTTGCACAACATGTCCGGTGGACATTCTAGGTATCTCCTTTAGTTAAAAATAGCGCCTTCTCAGGCGCAAACGTTGTATTCTCATTAATCTTACGGATTCCTCTCGCCTAAGAGGATACTTGCCGGCGAAGGTTCCGGATACTTTATATTGTAATCGGTTATCATTCGAACTTTGATTTTGAATCATAATCGATTATAATACAAACAGGGTCATGCCGAAGCGGCAAGCTCACTCTCCTCGATTAGGCGCTGGCGCTTGATCAGTCCCCACACCCACGGTTAATGGCGCTCAATTAGCCGACAGCAACAACAATTTAAGCGCTGACGGCGATTTTGTTTTTGCCTTCTTTGCGCGCCTTCGCCAGCGCTTCTTCGGCGCTAAAAACCAATTCTTTCTTGGTGTCGACCCCGTCCGGAAACGCGGAGACACCGCCGGTAACTGTCACACGCACAATCTTCGAGCCGAGAACAAATTCATAATCGGCCACGGTTTGGCGGATGCGCTCGGCCACCAGTACGCCGCCGATGCGGTTGGTCTCCGGTAAGAGCACCAAAAATTCGTCGCCGCCGTAACGAAACGCCGAATCGGTGTTTCGTGTTACGGTTTTCAGAACGGCGCCGATTTGTTTAAAAAGCGCGTCACCGCTTTCATAACCGTAATTTTCATTAATGCTCTTAAAATCATCGAGGTCGAGAACAATTAATGAAATGGGAAGATTCCCTATTTTACAACGGTGAAATTCCTTTTCGAGCACTTCTTCAAGGTGATGATACGCAAACAATCCCGAGACCGGATCGGTCACCGCCATCGTCGAACTTTTTTCTTCCAGTTGGATGTTTCGCAATGAAACGGCGGTCTGGTTGGCCAACACGGTAAAAAGTTTGAGTGAATCCAAGTCATAGGCTTTTTCCGGCCCCGCGACAAAAAGAAGTCCCAGAATAGCTCCTTCAAAAATCACGGGAGCCGCCATCGCGCTGTGCGGAATATCGGGCTTCGGCAAAATCTCTTCCGGATCATTAAAAAGCGCTTTGGACAATAAAAAACTTCTCGGGGATTTTTCCTTGACCACTTGATTGAACAAAGTTTTGGCTACGGCCGGATCGTAATCCTTAAAGGTTCCGCAGGCTCCTTCGCAGGCGCGAGGTTTCATGATTCCGGAGGAATCTTTGATGTAAAGTACCACCGTGCTGGCTTGAAAAAAATTCCTCGCCATTTCCGCGGTGACCCTGAAAAGATCTTCATGGGTCAACATGGAGCCAAGCTCTTGTTCGGTTCCAATGAGGGTAACGAGATCATCCAACCGCTCTTTATCGCGCATCGATTGACGTCGAAACCGTAGGAAACCCACCGCGAAAACACCGGCGATTACAAGGAGAATTCCTTCGATAATCAGATGGATGTTCATGAGGGAGATTCTCCGCACTTCTTTTTCCAACGATCCAAGAGATTTAAGGCTTCGAGTCCGCTTAATTGATTAAGATCGACCGTTTTCAACTCTTCCAGAATAGGATTGGATACCGGCTGGAAGAATGAAAGTTGAGTGCCTTGTCGATTTTTTATTTTTTTACTGATGTCGCCTTCTTCCAGCTCTTTTAAAACTTGCCGTGCCCGGCTGACCACCGCTTCGGGAATGCCCGCCAACCCGGCGACCGCGATTCCATAACTTTTATCCGCGCCACCCGGAACAATTTTCCGGAGAAAATGAACCTGATCATTTTCTTCTTTTACCAAAACGGTGAAGTTTTTCACGCCTTGCAACCGCAAGGAAAGCGAGGTCATCTCATGATAATGCGTGGCGAACATGACTTTTGCTTTTCGATACAGCAGCTCTTCGGCGGTGGCCCATGCCAAACTTAAACCGTCAAAGGTGCTGGTGCCGCGGCCGATTTCATCCAATAACACTAAACTTCTGCGAGTCGCTTTCTTTAAAATCTCGGCGGTCTCTTTCATCTCGACAAAAAACGTCGATTGTCCGCGATGCAAATCATCCGAGGCGCCAATTCGGGTAAAAACCCGGTCCACGATTCCAATTTCCGCGCCTTCCGCCGGAACGAAACTGCCGATTTGCGCCAAAATCACAATAAGCGCCGCTTGCCTTAGGTACGTCGATTTGCCGGCCATGTTTGGCCCGGTTAAAATCATTAAACGGTGATCGGCAGAGTCAAGGAAAAGATCATTGGGAACAAATGCGCCGAGTCCCGCGGCTTCCACCACCGGATGACGGCCATTCCGAATGGCAATCGATTCGCCGTCGTTGACGTTGGGTCTTGAGAAATTGCAAATTTTGGCCGCTAATGCAAGGGAGGCCAACACGTCTACGGTGGCCAGAACTTGGGAGAGCTTGCGTAACCGTTCTTCATATTCCTTCACCTCATCGCGAATTCCGCAAAAAATTTCGTATTCAAGATTTTTTGCCCGCTCCTGTCCTCCAAAAATTTTTGATTCGTGCGATTTTAATTCTTCGATGATGTACCGTTCGCAATTGGACAAGGTTTGCTTGCGGATGTAATGTTGAGGAACAAGCGTCAAGTTCGATCGCGTCACTTCAAGGAAATATCCGAAAATTTGATTGAACCCGACTTTCAAAGATTTGATTCCGGTGGTTTTTCTCTCCCGTTCTTCCAATTCGGAGATCCAGTTTAACGCATCGGACAAACCCCGCTTAATCAAATCCAATTCTTCGTGATAGCCGGGCTTGATGAGTCCGCCTTCTTTTAATCCGAGCGGCGGCTCGGCAGCAAGAGCTCGACCGAGCAGATCGGTTAAAACGCTGAAATCGGGAAGATCATTCGAAAGCGATTTAAAAAACTCCGACTTCAAAGACGAAAGTTGGGAAGATAATTTGGGAACTGCTTCGAGAATAGTATGGATGGCTAAAAGATCACGCGCGTTGGCAGTGTTGTAAGCGATTCGCGCCGAGAGGCGCTCCAAGTCGCCTAACCCGGACAAAGAGCGTTGAATCTCGGACAACCCGGTAAACCGTATCAATTCATCCACTGCATCCTGACGCCGCTCAATCTCCTTGAGATTCAAAAGCGGGTGCAACAGCCACTGACGCAGATATCGCGAACCCATGGAGGTTTCGGTGTAATCCAATAAATGCTGGAGACTGCCTTGCCTCTCCCCAGTGGCTAAATTGTGAAAAAGCTCCAAATTCCGGACGGTCGGCGAATCCAAAACCAAATAATTCCGCGATTCATAGTGCTCCGGAGGATTTAACGTGGGAGGATGGCCACAATAAATTTTTTTCAGGTAACCGTAGAGAAGAGCGCAGGCTTCCAGAGCCTGGGCTGACCCCGTGATCGCCAGCGGTGGCTCACACCGGTTGCTGTCGCTGATTCGCGATAGTTTAATGCCGGGGAATGCGGAAAAGACTTCACCGGACTCTTGGGTTTCAAACATGACGATTTCTTTGGGAGCAAGCTTCGAGATTTCATAGTGAAGCGCCGAGATTTCCGCCGGGATTGAGCTAAATAGCCAGTGGCCTGTCGAAACATCACACCACGTCAACCCGTAATTTTCTTTTCCAAAAACCACAGCCAAAAGATAATTCGGTTCGGTTGCGGTCAAGAAATTTTCTTCAAAAACCGTTCCGGGAGTCAGGTAACGGACGATGTCCCTGCGGATCAATCCCTTTTTTTCTGAGGCCTCTTCCATTTGTTCGGAGATCGCCACGCGATGACCCGCGGAAAGCAACGTTTTGAGATGATTGTCAATCGAATGATGCGGTACACCGGCCATGGAAACACGGTTTCCCCGGACTTCGCGCGAGGTTAACACAATATCAAGCGCTTTGCTTAAAAGCACCGCGTCTTCGCCGTAGGCTTCATAAAAATCACCGACGCGAAAAAGCAACAGACCGTCTTGTACCTCTTTTTTTAATGCAAAATACTGGTCCAAGAGTGGGCTGAATGAAACCTGTTCTTCCACAACCGCAATGACTTTATTCATGGCCTCATCCGATTATTTTTTTGATTTTTTCCATTAATCCGATCGGATCAAACGGCTTGGTGACGTACTCCGTGGCGCCCATCTCCGCGCCTTTTGCAAGATCGGTTTTCTGGGTTCTAGCGGAAAGAATAATCACGGGGACCTTTCGTTTCATTTTGCGAATCGCTTCAAGAACTTCCCATCCGTCCTTTCCGGGGAGCATCAAATCCAACAGGACCAAATCGGCGGGATGATCGGAAAAAAGCTGGATTCCTTTTTCGCCTTCATCCGCGGTCATCGGCGTATACCCGGCCAAACTCAAATTAATTTTCAATAGATTTGAGATACTCGGATCATCTTCCACCACTAAAACCGTTTTTGCCATTACTCCATTCCCGCTGTCACTTTCATTTTCGGCAAGGTAAACGTAAACTTCGAGCCGCCGCCCAGCGCGCTTTCAACCCAAATCTTGCCGCCGTGCGCTTCAACGACCTTTCGGGCGATAAAAAGCCCAAGTCCCCAACCATACGCCCACCGCGTAGGCCGGTTGTCCACGCGATAAAACCGGTCAAAAATCTTATCTTGTTGATCAAACGGGATGCCGACCCCTTCATCTTTAACCGAGATTTCAATTTTATCGTCCGATTCCCGCAAGGCCACAGAAACCATTCCCCCCTTGGGCGAATATTTGACAGCGTTCCCCAGCAGATGCTGAAGCACATACTCAACCTGCGAGCGGTCGGCGTTAATTTCGAGAGATTCGGGAGCCTCCAGCAGAAAAGTATGTTTTGTTTCAGCCTGCCGTATTTTATCGACAAGTTCTCTCACTAAATGCGCCAAGTTCAAATGCCGCGGATGCATACGAAAACGTTCATTTTCGATTCTTGAGACTGCCAGCAAATCAGTAATCAAACTGCTTAAACGATCCGCCTCGCGGTTCATGATTTGAAGAAAATCTTTTTGGGTCGAGATATCAAATTTCGTGGAAGGGTGTAATAAGGTGGCGATATATCCCTTGATTGAGGTTAACGGTGTCCGCAGCTCGTGGCTGACGGTCGAAATAAAATTGCTCTTTAATTGATCCATCTCTTTCACTTTCGAAATGTCACGGAAAACACCGACGACACCGGCCAGATCACCCGCTTCGTCCTGAAGCGGAGAAAACGCAATCGAAAGGACCTTTTCGGATCCGTCGCGTCCGGCGACCGTGCATTCGTTGTACGCATAACCTTTGAGATCGTTTTTGAAGGCTTTCATCAGGAAGGCTTCTGAGAAAAGCTCCCGTCCATCCCCTTCGGCGCGGAAAACGACAGAAAGTGGCTTGTTATAAACCTCCGGCTCTTTCCATCCCATCAAGTTTTCTGCCGCGGGATTAAAGGAAAGAATTCGCAATTCCTTGTCCAGTGTAATGACGCCGTCACTCATACTGGCCACGATGGAATCGAGCTTTTTCTTTTCCTCCACCACTTTTTCATAAAGGCGCGCGTTTTTCAATGCAATGCCGACTTGGCTGGCCATATAAAACAGTAATCTTGATTCTTCATCGGTAAAAGCGTGCGCCTCATGAAAAAAAAGTCCGATGGAGCCGGCCAGCTTGTTGTCAATCAAGATCGGAATAATCGCCAGCGCCCTAACCGGATTTTCCAATCTTAAAAAACGCGAAAACTCCATGTCTTCGGTAACGTCCTTAACCAACAACGGAACGCCTCCTGAGAGAAGCGACGCGCTGCGAATACTATGAAGAATCGCCGTGCAAGAAATTTCGAGATCGGTTTCGAGGCCACGGTTGAGATACATCCGGTGCTTTCCACTTTCCACCAAGGTCACGTAAGCTTTGTCCGCTCTCAGCGTGCTGGCTGCCAAATCGACGACCCGGTTTAAAATAGTGGCTAGGTCAAGACTTGAGGACACGACCTGACTGACGTCATACAGCGTAAAAAGCTCGATCATCCGCTGTTCAAGGCTTTCACGAATTCCCCGATAAAGTTTCGCGTTATCTTCCACCATTTGAGCGAGATGGAGACGCGTGAGTTCAAAGGATTTTGCCAAATTTCCAATCTCATCGCCGGTGTCAAAATCATCAATCGCATCTTTTAAATTCCCGCTTCGAAAATCATCCACTTTTTCTTTCAGTCGAAGTAAGGGTTTGCTGATGCGATTGGATAATAGAAGGGACGCGGAAATTCCTACGAGCGCCGAGAGTGAAAACCACACCAGATATTTCTTTTTTCCGTTTTCAAGAAGAAGGTAATCGTTGATCACCAACGGCAAAAACGCAACCAGGAAAAACGCAACCAAAAGCTTCGTTCGTAGGCTTTGGCGCATCTACAATTCCTCTACGGTAATGTCCTCATTGGTGAAAATGCAGATTTCGGAGGCAATGCGAAGCGATTCTTCGACCATTTCCTTCGCATTTAGATTAGAATATTTGAGGAGCGCTCTAGCGGCCGCCAACGCGTAAGGGCCGCCCGAACCGATGGTGGCGATCGCATCATCGGGTTCCACAACATCGCCGTTTCCGGAAAGGACAAAGAGATGCTCGGTGTCGGCCACAATGAGGAGTGCTTCAAGACGCCGGAGAACCCGGTCGGTTCGCCATTCCTTGGCAAGTTCAACTGCGGCGCGGGGAAGATTGCCATGATACTCTTCTAACTTTTGCTCGAACTTTTCAAAGAGCGCCAAACCGTCCGCGGCGGAACCTGCAAACCCGGCCAGAACTTTCCCTTCGTACATCCGGCGCACTTTGCGCGCTTTATGCTTGATTACCGTTTGATTAACCGTGACCTGCCCGTCGCCACCCATAGCAACCTTGCCGTTTCGCCGGACCGCCACCACCGTGGTTGAACGAATCTGAAATTGTTGCCGATCAGTCATTAGTGTATTATTACTCGAATCTCGTAATTTTCCTGGAAAGTCCTTGATTGGAACACGGGGCGAAGATCACTTATTTTCGGCAGATTGAAGTAGGATTTCAACGTAAGCTAAAAAAGCTTTTACATCGCGTAAAACGTTTTTCCGACTAAAAGGTAAATCGGATACTTCAAAGGCTTCATAGCGAAATTGCACGGCAAAATCAGACAGATCCATTAACTTTCGAAATTCATCTGGAACATTTTGCCTTGCTTCTTTGAGCAGAGCAAATAATTTTTCTAAGTCATGAATTTTGGGATATTCAATGTCGACAAGATTCAGCCAAGATTTAACACCTTTTTCAACCGCTTGCTCCGCATGAAATCCAAAAATTTCTTGATCAAACAAATTTTCGTCGAGCATTGACTCGAGAGCTCTAGAATCCTTTCCAGCCATACGCAGCATCATGCGCGCATATTCAAGATCGGGCATACAACAATTTGCCTTCGCGCAACCCCCGACCTATGACGTGATTCAACGAGTTTTTCCACTTGAGTACTTCATCACGGCTGTATACGAGAATGTCCTTTGCCACATGAAAGTCGGACAGGGAACGCCGAATACGCGATAGTTCACCCCATCGGCTTCTACAAGGCCCAAACGGCTCTTGTTCAACGATTAACAAATCGATGTCGGAGTCCTGCCCTGCGTCTCCACGAGCTTGAGAGCCGAAGAGATAAATCTCTTCGGGAGAGATCTCTTTTACAATAGCCCGTACAATCTCAGGTAATAAAGCGCTGTTATCAGACTCATATTTCATAACAATTTCTTCGAGACGCCGCCATTCATGCCCTTTCTTAATAGACCTGCCAATGCGCATTATCCTGCCGGTCGTCCTTTGCGTATCTCGTCGGCAAGCCCCTGCCAATTATTTAGGTTTCCGATGTAAAAGCGTCCCTTCGTACACTGCAATGTTCGTCCTTGCATGGAAATAATATCTTGAGGTAAAATGACTTTTAGGCCGATCAGGCGTCGAATTTCAATTGAATGATCTTCCTTAATGGTCGCACGATAAGGCTGCGATAAATACTTGACATAGAGTAAAACCGCCATGGCGAAAATCAAAACATGTGGATTGCCGCTTTGCAACGCAAATAGAATGAGCGAAATCAGAGTCACTATTAAAAGACCTGCAATCACATAAAAACTTACAGCGGCTTTGTAGATTTTCAAGAAATCACTCCGGTTTGCTATTAAGCAGTTGCATTGGGAGCTGGAGTGGATTCGACGGTGGTGCCGCAGCCTTCTTTGGAACAAAGCAGAACCGGTGTTTCGCCTTTTTTCGGTTTGATGACCATCATGCTGCCGCAGGTTGGGCAGACCTCTTTGGTTGGCTTGTTCCAACTGCGGAATTCGCACGTTGGAAATTTCGAGCAGCCGAAAAACGGTTTGCCTTTTTTTGTTTTCAGTTGAACGACTTCGCCTTCGC
>Ga0207024_10101_pt1 | contig 25710 bp, 26 predicted proteins | sample Alteio_BWMinCont_44_FD_153470 | JGI IMG/M metagenome (GOLD analysis project Ga0207024, IMG submission 153470) | Enriched cells from forest soil in Barre Woods Harvard Forest LTER site, Petersham, Massachusetts, United States -... | ecosystem: Environmental > Terrestrial > Soil > Temperate forest >...
GAACATTTCTTGGAGACTTTAAAAAAATCATGAAATCGGAACAAGGCATTGCGTTGTTAGAAATTGGGACCGAAGAGCTTCCAGCCCGTTTCTTTTACGATGCCATCGCACAATTAAAACTGAACGCCGAAAAAAAATTGCAAGAAACTCGCCTGTCGGTCGGCACAATTGAAACCTTTGGAACGCCAAGGCGGTTAGTCCTTGAAATCTCGGGACTCCCTCCTCGACAATCGGACATGCAAAAAGAAGTGCGCGGACCGGCGAAAGCGTCAGCCTACGATTCGGCGGGAAACCCGACACAAGCGCTACTCGGCTTTTTGAAAGGGCAAAACGTCCCTCTGGAAAAAACAACGTTTAAAGAATTCTCCGGGAAACCGTACATTGTCGCGACGGTAGAAGAGATTGGAAAACCAACCGAAAAAATATTGGAAGTCATTTTTCCCGAACTTATCCGCTCACTTGGATTCCCAAAATCGATGCGGTGGGAAGGGCGATTCGCCTTTGGCCGTCCCATCCGGTGGCTGTTGGCGCTTTTTGATAAAACGCCGGTTCAATTTACCCTGGAACACCTGAAGAGCGCAGGCAAAACGTACGGACACCGTTTTCTTTCCTCGGGATCGATTGACGTAAAATCGCCCGGCGAGTATGTTGAAAAATTGGAAAAAGCCTTTGTCATGGCGGATGTTGAAGCGCGCAAAACCGCCATTCGCCAAAAGGCTGAAAAACTGGCGGAATCAAAAAATGGAACAGTTTACAACATCGAATCACTTCTGGACGAAGTGACGCTGTTGGTGGAATATCCCACGCCTTTTCTTGGAAATTTTGACAAACGTTTTCTTGCGCTTCCTCAAGATGTTTTGATTACCGTGATGCAGCACCATCAGCGCTATTTTCCGGTGGTCGACAAAAACGGAAAACTTCTTCCGCATTTCATCGCCGTTCGCAATGGAAACGACGACGGACTTGACGAGGTAAAACTGGGGAACGAACGTGTTATCGCTGCGCGTTTTAAAGACGCCGAGTACTTCCTCGAAGTCGATAAAAAGACGAAATTGCTTGATCGTCTTCCCGCGTTAAGTAAACTGGTTTTCCAAAAAAATCTTGGAACCATCGGACAAAAAGTGGAACGAATCAAAACGTTGGCAGCTTCGATTTCGCAATCCTTCAAGATGAACCCGGACGAATTGTCGCTAGCGATCTCGTTGTCAAAATGTGATTTGGCGACCCAAATGGTTTTCGAATTTCCCGAACTTCAAGGGGTTATGGGAACCGAATATGCTAACCGGGAAGGCTATCCCAAAGCCATTGCTGACTCGATTGCCGACCATTATTTGCCGCGCTTTCAAGGCGATAAGGTACCGCAAACCGATCTGGGAACCGTCATCGGTCTCGCGGATCGTATGGATACTTTAGTCGGCTGTTTTTCTTTGAAACTTAAACCAACCGGCTCGTCGGACCCGCTGGGATTGCGACGTCACGCCAATGCCGTGCTGCAAATCCTCATCGAGAAGAAGTTGTCGCTTAATTTAAAAAAATTAATGAGTGAAGCTTATCAAGGATTTCAAAAACAGTTCCCGGAATTGACTGAAAACCCATCAAACGAATTAGTATCTTTCATTTTGGAGCGAAATGAAACGATTTGGAAAGGGCTCGATATTCGTTATGATCTCATTCGAGTGCTCGAACCGATTGTTCTGGAAAATCCTTATGACGCCTTGCAGCGGGCACAATTTTTGCAAACCTTGCGGAATAAACAAAAAGAAAAATTCACCTCGTTTGTCACCGCATGGATTCGCGTCTTCAATATCTTGAAATCGAAAGAAGCCAAAGAATCCTTGAAGAATGTTGCACAAACCTCGATTGATCCGCAATCGTTCACGGATCCGGAAGAAAAGAAATTGGCCGATAAATTAGGGACACACCCCAATATTAACAATTTGGCAACAAATGAGGAACGTTGGAGCGTTCTTTCCAATTTCGAATCGCCAATCAATCAATTTTTCGAGAAAGTTTTAGTGATGGCGGAAGACCCCGAAATTCGCCGCAAACGGTTGGTGCTTTTAAATCAACTTCAAATGATGATGCTCTCGTCATTTGGTAACCTAACCCACCTCGTCCTTGATTAGAGTCCTAAAACCAAACGAAGTCCTATGCCGGCAAAGCGCCAACGCAATCCATAAGAAAAGTTTTATCGAGTGTGATTACCTGAGAAATATTGGCGACGGAATCCCTCGAGAGAGCAAAACATTTCCAGGCGCCCACCAAATTTCCTCTCGATGCATTTACCAACTCTCTTTACCAATGGAGCGGCTTTGCAATTTCGAAAGAACCGGATCCAGCTTGGAAGATTCTGCGGAATAGACTCGATTCAGAGCTTCAGTGACGTGATCTTCCAGCAAAAGATTGGAATACGACTCCACGGCGCACGTATAATATTCACTGCGGGAAAGGCCAAGCTTTTTGGCGGCTTTTTCCCCCTTTTGAAAAACCTTATCCGGAATAGAAATGGCAGTTTTCAGCTAGTTGCCCTGTCCGCCGCCGGGGAACATGGGCCCCGAATACGGGAAAAACTCCGGCCCTGTGGTAACACCAGTAAATTCAAGGGCACCATTGACGCTGGTTGTCCAAATATTTCCCAAAGAATCCACGGCCAAACCGACTAACGCAGTCCCGCGGTAACTGCCAAGGCTTATCCCCGCGGCATTAAATCCAGAAAGAGTCGCGCCACCGGCCGCCCAAATATTACCGGAACTGTCCGTGACAATGCCTCGAACGTTTCCACTTAAGGACAAAGTATTAAGCAAAATTCCGTTGGCGCTGTATTTTAGAATCGTATGTCCGGTAAATGTTGTCAGTAAAATGTTTCCGGAGCTGTCGATCGCGTCGGTAATAAGGGTTGTACTGGAGGTGTTAAAACTATTCATCAACGATCGATCCTGTCTAAATTCCCGGAGTGCGGTATCGCTGAAAGAAACTCCCCAAACATTTCCGGAAGCATCGATCTCAATAAAATTGGAAGGCGCCGTAGTATTTCCCAAAAGCGTACCGGCGGAATTGAGTTCAGCCACGGTGTTTCCTCCCACCCAAACGTTGCCTGATGCATCAATGGCCACCCCGATTGGACCGCTGTTGGTCCCCGTAGAAAAGGTTCCTAGCAAAGTTCCGGAAGCGTTAAGTTCGGTTACCTGCCCGGCCTGAGCGTCAGAGACCCACACGTTTCCAGCGGCGTCAATCGCAAGATTTCTGGCATTCGTTCCGGCGGGAAAAACTCCAATCAAAGCGCCGGTCGGACTGATTTTTGTGACCGTGCCGGCAGCGCTATTCATCGATCCGGCAATATAAAGATTTCCGGATGAATCGATCGCAATTCCCGAAACGATGGGAGAACCGCTGCTTATGGCCCCCGCCGTAGAGCTGATTGAATTGACCGCCAAGGGGTTATTAAAGGTGAAGCCGGACGGCGGCGAACTGGACGTCAAGGTAAAGCCGGTCGTTGAATTCAAGGGAAAAGCCAAGGTGTAAAGCGAGCTTGCGTCGTTCGAGCTGTTGTTTAAGGCATTAACGCCGGACTCTAGGACCGACAAAGCCGCGGCACTTGTCGACGAAAGCGACGTCGTAAACAAGGCGCTGCACTTCGTTGGGGATTCGATGCAGGAGGCAAATGCGTTTGCCAATACATTTAATCCATTTTGGGTTCCAGTCGTTAAATTAACGTTTCCGGTATTTAAGGTTCCATTCGCGACTAGATTTGTGTATTGTGCGGCCACATTGCTTGACGCTGCGGCATTGAGCGGAGCGCTTAGGCTTATCGCGCCGTTCGCATCGGTTAATATCTCGAAATTCAACGCGACTTGTTCCGTGACGGCTGTGGTCAGCTCGTTCACAGGGGTAACGGTCACGGGCGATGATGTTGTCCCGGCAATCGCGAGAAATTGCGCCTTTGAATTGCTACCGCCGCCGGCATTTCCTCCGGTGACGGTAAGATAAAGAAGACCATTGCCTCCGGGGTTACTGAATGTCAACGAATACGATCCGTCTGAAGCGCTGACGGCGCTGGCCAATGGACTCGGATTACCCGCTACCATCAAATTAATCGTGGCGCCGGTTACAGCCGATAAGCCACCGGTAATAGCGCCACGGACACTGCCACCAAAAGAGCCTCCAGAGGTGGCGGCCGTTCCTCCTAAGTTTCCGCTTTTTGTGCAAGACACTAAAAATAGAAACAAGCTCATGAAAAAGAATGTTTTGATTTGCCGATTTTTTGACATGGCTCTCTTTGGAAATTTAGTCCTTCTTTCAAAAATTCCTTTCAAAGACTTTCGCGACTGCCAGACATCGTCCTCAAGGAGCTATCGATAGACTTCACGGCGGTGACCAACATGAACGACCAAGACCAAAAGAACTTTATCCCGGATTTGATAAATAATCCGGTAATCTCTTACCCGGATTCTATACAAATTTTCTTCCCCAGAAAGTTTTTCAACGCCGTGAGGCCTAGGATTTTCTGCTAGCGCATTAATCTTTGGAGAAAGTCGTCTTTGAGTGTCTTTGGACAATCCACGAAGAGCGCGTGTTGCGCTTGGCTTGAATTCGATCCGATACGACATGACTTACAGGCCAAGCTCGGCCTTTAGCTTCTTCCAAGAAATGGAGCCTTTTTCTTTCAAAGCCTTGCGGGCGGCGGCTAAGTCAAAACGACTTTCAAGCTCTTGAAGAAACAAAAGTTCTTCAAACGGCACGATAGCGGCCAGCTTCTTGCCACTGCGTTCCAAAACAACTCGTTCATCGCCATAGGCAACGCTGTTGACGATTTCGGCGAAGTCTTGACGGGCTTCACTCACGGTAACATTCATCATCGCTTCAAGCCTCCAATATGTACATTTTGTACGTCCTGTATAATTATAACAAAAGCGGTATTTACTTGTCAAGCACTTTTGACAAATTATGCCGACGAACGCAAAATGGAAAGCCAGCTTTTCAGGCGGATAAGCAGCTTGGAGCCGAACAAGCCTTGGATTAAGCCGAGGGCGAGCTGTTTTTGACGATCGGTGCGCGGAAACCAAAACGGATCTTTCGACATCAAAAAGCGATTGCGGGAAACGTGACGGATTTTCACCATCGAATAAATGCCCCACTCCCCGCGCTCGGTTCCGATGCCGCTTTCTTTCATTCCGCCCCATGGCGCATGTGGGTTCACGGCCGGACTCAAGTGATCATTGATGAAAACGCTTCCCACGTCTAACTTGTTTGCAATACGTTTCGCGCGTTCCGGATCGCCGCTCCATACACTTGCCGTTAACCCGAACGGACTGTCATTTGCCAGACGAACGGCCTCCTCTTCAGTCTCAAACGTCATGATGGCCAAGACCGGTCCAAAGGTTTCTTCCTTAATGACAGGAGATTGCGACGACAAATTGGTAAGCACCGTCGGCTCGAAAAAATTGCTTCCCTCGCGGCGCTTTCCTCCGAGCAACAAGGTTGCTCCCAGCTTCACGGCGTCCGACACTTGCGCTTCAATTTTCTCCAATTGCGGTTTATTTTGAATTGGGCTGATCTCCGTTCCAAGCCGCAATTTCGAAACTTCGTTCACGACATTTTTGATGAAGGATTCCGCGATCGATTTCTGAACATAAATCCGCTCGACGCTCATGCACATCTGACCCGCGTGGCAAAGACCGGCGGCGATCGCGCCATAAACGGTTCGGGGCATCGGCGCGTCCTCCAAGATGATCATCGGATCTTTTCCGCCAAGCTCCAAGGAAACCGGAATCAGTTTTTCCGCGCAGGCCACCGCCACTTTTTTCCCGATGGCCGTGCTTCCTGTGAAAACAAAACGATCGACTCTACCGTCAATCAGCGCTTGCCCTGTGGCGACATTCCCGGGAACCACTTGAAAAACGTCCTCCGGGAAACCGGATTCATGAAACAATTTTTCGAGATACTCTACCGAAAGCGGCGTAAACTCCGAAGGTTTCGTGATGACCGTGTTCCCCGCCGCCAACGCGGCAATCGCGGAACACATCGTAATGTAAACGGGGAAATTCCAGGGCGACACGATTCCGACAACGCCGTAAGGCAAATATTGAACACGGCTTTCGGTGGTCAGCATAAATCCCGAACTTATTTTTCTCTCTTTTAAAAGTTTTGCAGCATTCTTGCAGACATAATCGACGTAAAGCAACGTGGGAAGAATCTCAGCGGATAAACTGTCGACCAAACATTTTCCGGTTTCATGGGTAATAAGATCGGCAAAGGACTCGGCACGTTCAGCCAACAACACCTGAAACCGGCGAATAAAACGAATTCGTTCTTTGATTGAAACGGCCGCCCACTGTTTTTGGGCATTGCGGGCTTTCTGGATTCTTTGGAAAACCTCGTCCGGAGGCGTGATGCGAACCGTGCCGAGCGTTTCTCCGGTACTTGGGTTAACGGAGTTCAGCATTAAAATTGAACGAAGGCGGTTCGCAGAAGACCGGATCGTATCCCCCACGACTCCCGGAAGCTTCGTAAACGATCGCGGGATTGTTCCACGAGACTTGTATCAACAAATGCTGGACAGTCATCTAAAGAGTCGGTTCGCAGACCGCTTCAAAAACCCGCCCGTTTTCACCTAAGTTGAGCTTTTGAAAATAGGCTTCCGCGTCTTCGCGTTTCTCAAAGATCTTGAGGGAAATCCAAGCCCCGGAGCCGCCGTCTATGCCGACGTGACGCTGAACCAAAAAACTGATTTTATGGTTGTCCATTATTTCTTGCAACAAGCACAAGCCGGGATTCGCTCTTCAAGCATTTGCATGAGCTCCTCGAACGGGTCGACCTGTTTCGGTTGTTCAATCATCAATGTTTCCATAGAGTTTAACCCAATTTCGGGCTGATTGCCTGCAAATCCTTCGTTTCAAGCTCCGTAGGAATCTCGACATTCCAAGATGGAAAACGCTCCACAATGTGTCCCTTCAAGGCTTCCCGCGACGTGTCTTCGCCGTGAACCAGAAAAATTTTGCCTGGTGCAGTTTGAAAGCCCTTAAGCCATCGGAGAATTTCGTTGTAATCCCCATGGGCGGAAAATGTGTCCGATTGCATGATTTTTGCGCGAACCGGGATCTGCTCATGGAAAATGTTGACGCTTTTCGCGCCGTCCAAAAGCTTGCGTCCGCGCGTCCCTTCGGCTTGATATCCGACAAACATCAATACGTTCGTCGAATTCGGAAGACGATGAATCAGGTGATGCATGATTCGTCCTCCGGTGGCCATCCCGTTAGCCGAAATGATAATCATCGGACCTTTTTCGTCGTTCAGCGCTTTTGATTCGGCCACGGTTCTCACGTATTTCAAACCTGGAAAATGAAAAGGCGATTTCCCATTTTTCTCCAGGGTTTGCAAATCCAAATCATGTTCGTCATGATAGGCTTCGTAAAGATGGGTAACATCAATCGCCATCGGGCTATCCACATAAACAGGAAGCCGCGGGATTTTCACTTGATCGAGGAGCTCTCGCAACGTATATAGGATTTCCTGGGTTCTTCCAACAGTAAACGCCGGAATCAAAAGACAGCCCTTTCGGCTTAACATTTCTTGGATCGCCGGAAGCAACGCATCCTCCCGCGAAAGCGTCCCATGGCTTCGATCGCCATACGTTGACTCAAGCAGTAGAACATCGGCGGACGCCACCGCCGTGGGATCATTTAAAATGGGTGAATCGTACCTGCCGATATCGCCGGAGAACAACAAAACAGTTTTGGTTCCATTTTCGTTAACTGTAGCCCGAATGAACGCGGAACCCAAGATATGGCCGGCCGGAATAAACTCGAGCGTGAGATCGCCAAGGGTAAATGGCGTTTGAAATTTTACCGGTTGAATCAGATGGAGTGCCTTTTCGGCGTCCTCTACGGTGTAAAGCGGATCTTTTCCCTGGCAACATTTTTTCGAGTGCCGGTGATACGCAACTTCTTCTTCTTGAAGATGGGCGGAGTCAAGAAGCAAAATCTTCAGCAAATCAGCGGTGGACGGTGTTGTGTAAATTTTTCCGCGATAGCCAAGGTTCGTCATTTTCGGAAGGTAACCGGAATGATCCAAGTGAGCATGCGTTACAAGAATCGCGCTTATTTTATCGATTGCAACAGGAAACGGACGTTCGTTGCGACAATCGGTAAATTCTTCTTCGCCTTGAAACAATCCGCAGTCGATTAAAATGTTTTGATTACCGACGGTTAACAAGTACTTCGAGCCGGTCACCGTTCCCGCCGCCCCTAAAAATTCTAATTTTGCCATTTTTACCCATTCTTCTTCCATCCTCTATTTACATTTTAGCGGTTCCATGCTATCCTATCTTTTGTTATGGCTTTTGAGATCGGGAAAACATCCGTCAAGCTTGACGTTTATTTGTTCGATCGGAAACCGCGAGTCAGTCTACCCAGCCTGGAATGGCCTTGTCCGGACATCCTGGATCTCTCTTCACGAGAAGAACCTCAAGCGTACAAACGATTAGCCGAATCCTTGGGCAACCTTTACGTCCAATGGAGGCAAGATCGCTCTGGCAAGGAACGGGCGTATCCAAAGTTCAGTTCAACCCTCATTCCCATTACTCAAAAGATTGGGATTATGGCCGCTCGCATGGGGTTGCCTGCAAGTCCGGTTGCTCCTCTTTTGTCTGGAGTATTCGAGGCGATGCTGGAAGAAAACCATGGAATCCGCGAAGGCTGGCAAGGAATTTTTTCTGAAGGAAATTTAGGCTCTCTTCCCTCGCTTACTCCGAAATTGCCGACTCTTTTCGCACATGACGATATCACGCAAGTGGTCCTAGCGGGGTTCACCAGTGGTTGGCGCATGCAGCATTACTTAAACTCAAAGAGTTCTCACGAATCCTCCTACCGCCGGGGAATGCGTTATAATGCCATAGGGATGTACGGCTGGGCGCTTCCAAATTTCACGATGGCGCTCAATGAATCTCCGAAAAATCTTGCGATTTATAAAGCCAAAGGGATTGCTCATTACATGATGGACCAAGGATCCGACGCATTTCGGGATCTCACCGAAGCGCTAAGGCATGCCCCCAAAGACCCCGAACTCTATCAATATCGCGGTAAAGTACTCTTGGGAGCCGGAAAATTTGATGAGGCAATTGAAGATTTCACAAAAGCGTGGTCCTTACATTCAAAGAACGCCGCTGTTTTTTTGCATCGGGCTGTTGCCTATTATCTTACCGAGCGGCTAACCCAAGCGGTCGACGATCTGACCTTAGCCTTGGAATACAATCCTCATGAAGCGTCGGCTTTCTTCATCCGAGCCAGCATTCACTATGAGTTGAATCAGTTTTCCGAGGCACTTCGAGATTGTTCCGAGGCTCTCGAATTAAACCCCTTAAGCGCCGAGACATTCAATCTTATGGGAAAGCTCTATTTCGAAGATAAAAAGCCCAAACGAGCCCTCAAGAATTTTTCACGCGCCATCCAATTGACGCCGGAATCAGCCAACTATTATCTTCTGAGAGGCCAAGCTTACAGTGCCCTGAGGAAGTATCCAAGAGCCCTCGCTGATTTCAACAACGCACTCGCTTTAGCTCCCAACAATTCGAACGCCCTTCTTCATCGAGGAACTCTGTTTCAAGAGCAAGATAAAAATTGGAGAGCACTCAAAGATTTTGAAAAAGCACTGTTGCTCGACCCAAAAAATCCGACAATTTTTCTGGCGATCGCGTTGTCTAGATACAATTTAGGTCACTTTTCCCAGGCCCTTGCCGCCGCGTATATGGCTGCTCAGATCGATCCAGACAACGCCAGAAAATACTTAGAAGCCATCGAAGTCTATCCTCAAGATTAAGAGTTCAGGACAGGCGTCAGGACACACATTAATTTAAACCAAGCAAGAGTTATGCGGTCTTTGTCAAAACATCCCCCATGCAATGGCTCTCCAAGTTAAACGATAAACTGACTAAAACGCGCGCGTTTCTGACGACGCCGGTGTCGGAATTGTTCCGGCGCGGCGATGTCACCGAAGAATTGTGGGAAGAGCTCGAAGAAATCTTGCTGGCCGCCGATGTCGGCGTGGGCGCCACCACGGAACTTCTTGATAAGTTGCGTGCTTATGCGAAAGAGAACCGGATCAAAGACTCTTCCGAACTCTTTGTTGCCTTCAAAGAACAAGTTTCAACGTTGCTTGGCCATCAATCGTCTCCCCTGCAATTCGCAACCGCAGGCCCGACGGTTGTCCTGATTGTCGGCGTGAACGGGGCAGGCAAAACAACAACGATCGGAAAACTTGCTTCTTCCTTCAAACAACAAGGGAAAAAAGTGATGATGGCGGCAGCCGACACCTTTCGAGCGGCCGCCATCGATCAACTTGAAATATGGGCGGAACGCGCCGGCGTTGAACTCATCAAACATAAAGAAGGGTCCGACCCTGCCGCGGTTGCGTACGACGCTGTGGCCGCCGGAAAAGCCCGAAACTTTGATCTCGTTTTGATCGACACCGCGGGACGCTTGCAAACCAAATCCAACTTGATGGAAGAATTGAAGAAAACGAAACGGGTCTTGCAGAAAGAAATTCCGCTCGCGCCGCACGAAACGCTGCTGGTTCTCGACGCGACCGCGGGACAAAACGCATTGAGCCAAGCAAAACTTTTTAAAGAAGCGGTCGAAATCACCGGCATCATCTTAACAAAATTGGACGGATCGGCCAAAGGCGGAATGCTCTTAGCCATTCGAAAAGAACTTGGGATTCCGGTCAAGTTCATCGGCGTCGGCGAAAAAGTGGAAGATTTACAAGTCTTTGAGCCTCGCGAATTTTCAGAAGCACTTTTGTCGCAATGATCGTTTTAGCGCTCGAAGTCGATCTCCATCTGACCAATCACGCACGATCGCTGAAGGAAAAACGAAGTGTCATTCGCTCTCTTAAACAGAAATTGCATGATAAATTCGGCGTGGCGGTTGCGGAAGTCAGTTCTCAAGATTTATGGCAGCGATGCGGTCTGGGCATTGCCTATGTCAGCGAAACCAAACGTCAAGCTCAGCAAGTCTTGGACAGCGCCCTTCATTTCATCGAAAATTTTCGCGATCTCGAAATCCTAAACTGCGACTGGCAAATCGTTTAGCGTAGGTTCTTGCGTTTACCACGCTTAACAGGACGCAAAGTGCTTTATACGGCCTGCGGCTGCATCGGCGCTGTCCTGTGGATTGTCCCTTCAGTTTTTCCCGCGTTTTAGGCATTAACTCACCGGTGGAAGATTGGTAAAAAAAACCGCTGGACTTAGGTGAAATTTTCCCGATAACTTTTCGATTTGGCGGACATTCAGCTTCCGTTTTCCATTAAGAACATTCGAGACGGCCGGCTGTCCACCAAGTTCTTTTTTTAAATCGGTTTGCGTCAGATGATGGCGCTGTATCAGAAACTTTAAAAGATCCGCTTGAGAAGCTTTCGGCAGTTTAAATTTGTTTTTTTCATAGTCTTCAAGGATGAGGCTCAGCACTTTGGCATAATCGCGTGCGGCACTCAATGTTTTTTCAGAGTACGAATCGTCTTCCGCCAGGATAAGACATTGTTTTAGAATTGACATATACTTGCGGTACGCCACGCGGCTTCGAATCGGCTGAAGCGGGGCGATATCCATCCAGCGTTTTAAGGCAGCTTCCATTGATAGACTCATTGATTACCTCCTTTTCTCGTTCCATCGATCGTATTGTTGATGGGTTAATATCCGATCCACGGCAACAATCCCTGTTGAGTATGAAACAACCGCAATTAAGCGGTATTTGTTACCGCTGATATTAAAAATCGTGAAGGGTTTAACAAAATAGGCAGCTCCAAAAATCGCTTTAAGTCCCGGGAAATGCTTCAAGTGGCTTCCCTGCATGATTTCGAGCCACAAGGCCAGCGAAGACTTGGAATCCGGATGCCGCCGAATGAAATCTTCCAGAATCTCCGCGGCATGGACCTTCACCATAACAATTATAACAAATTGTTATAATTTGTCAAGCCCTCGGGATTAAGGGAAAATAGGGCCGGCAACAAGATTGCTAGCGCTAAAAGTTTCAATCGCAAATTTTTTCTAATCAAAAAGATTGTTCTCAGTTTCATTCAAATCCCTTTCGGCAAGGGGTAAATCCGCCATTACCGAAATTCGTGGCATGAAACTTCTGTTGATTGACGGGCATTCGCTGGCGTACCGCGCGTTTTACGCGATGCCGCCGCTCACCAATTCCAAAGGGGAATCGACGCAAGCGGTCCTCGGGGTGGCCAACATGGTTTTCAAGATTCTGAAAGAAGAAAAGCCGACCCATCTTATTGTTTTTTTTGATCGCGGAATTCCGGCGTTTCGCCTGGATGCCTACAAGGATTACAAGGCCGGAAGACCGGAGACCCCCGAAGACTTCGAAAGTCAGATGCCGCAGATCAAAGAGTTTTTCAAATCGATGGGCATTCCGGTCGTCGAGGAAGAAGGGTTTGAAGCCGACGATTGGATTGCGACCACCGTGCATCAAGCCGAACCGATTGCAACGCAAATCCTGGTCTTGTCCGGCGATCTCGATTTACTGCAACTCGTCAGCGAAAAAACGTCGGTGCTGGTCAGCAAGAAAGGGATCAGCAATCTTACACGATACACGCCTGAAGAAGTCGACAAACGCTTTACCTTAAAACCGTCACAACTGATCGATTACAAAGCCCTGGTCGGCGATCAAAGTGACAACATCAAGGGTGTTTACGGCCTTGGCGAAAAGGGCGCCATCAAACTCTTAAACGAATTCGGCTCGGCAGACGCGATTCTCAAAAACGTACAAAATCTCACTCCGAAGCTTCAAACGATACTTGCGAACGCAAAGGATCAAGTTTTGCTGAATCAAGATTTGGTGACGCTTCGAAAAGAAGCCCCGTTTCAATTTGATCCGCAGCAAGCGCTGTTACCGGGGGAACCGAAAACGGAGCTGATACAATTTTTAGAAAAGATGGAGTTCAAGGGATTGCTGGCTCGCCTAGGCGTCGAGTCGGCAGCAAACTTTGAAATTCCACCTTACGAATTAGTGGACACCGAAAATAAAGTTCACGAAATGGTGGAAAAATTTCGTCAGTCAAAAGAAGCGGTACTCCTCATCAGCCCGCGCATTTCTCCATTTTGGTCTGAGCATCATGTAGCGGTTGAGGCTTCCGGCCGCTGGATTGTAACACCCGAATTTGCAAGGCAAGCGCTTCTTGAACTGCTGAACGATAAAACGGAAAAAGAAATTTTCACGTACGACTGGAAGTCGTTCGAGCTTTTTCTTATTGACGAGAAAATCGAGCCGCCGCGTTGGCAAGTTCACGACACGCTGATCTCCGGGTGGCTGGCCAACAGCTCCCGCACCGATCCGCAATTACCGGAATTAGTGAAAGCACAGCTCGATTTATCGGTTCCGGAAAAGCTTGAAACCATCGAACCGCTTTTGGCCTCCTGGGTTTCGACCCTTATTCCGTTGGGACGAAAATTGAAAATCGATCTCGAAGCGATGGGCCTTGAATCCATTTATAAAACGATGGAACGTCCGCTCATCACCGTTTTGGCGGAAATGGAATGCTGCGGCGTGGCGCTTGACCTGCCCTTTCTTCAAAAGCTCAACGAAGAACTTCGAACTGAATTGGAACGTTACGAAAAAGAGATCTATGAAATCGCCGGCATGACGTTCAACATCAATTCATCCCAGCAATTGGGCCAAGTGCTTTTTGAAAAACTCCAATTGCCTACCGGCAAAAAAACAAAAACCGGTTACTCCACGAATGTTGAAGAACTCGAGCGCTTGGCGGAACATTCGCCGCTTCCAAAACTTATCTTACAATATCGCGAGCTTGCTAAACTTCTTAATACCTATTTGGATGTTTTTCCGAAATTAATTTTGGATAGGACCGGGCGCATTCATACCACGTACATTCAAACCGGAACAGCAACAGGCCGGCTTTCCTCCAAAGATCCGAATCTGCAAAACATTCCGATTCGAAGCGATTACGGAAAGAAAATCCGCAAGGCATTTATCGCGCAAAAACCCAACTGGCTCATTTTGGCCGCCGATTATTCCCAAATTGAGCTACGGCTTCTCGCGCATTTCTCGAAAAATCCGGTTCTTATCGAATCCTTTAAGAATAATGAAGATATTCACACGCGAACCGCCTCCGAAATTTTTAAAATATCGCCGAATGATGTCACGTCCGAAATGCGGCGAATGGCCAAGGTGGTCAATTTCGGTCTACTCTATGGCATGACCGAACACGGTCTTTCGCAAGGTTTAAAAATTTCGAGAGAAGAAGCGCGGGAATACATTAAACGCTACTTTGAACGTTTTACCAATGTGGAATCTTACCTTAAGGCCTCTTTAGAAGAAGCGAAAGAATCGGGAAGCTCCAAAACCCTACTCGGCCGTCGAAGACCTATCCCGGAACTGCAAAGCAAAAACAGTTTCCTCCGTCAGCAGGCGGAACGCATCGCGGTGAACGCGCCTTTGCAAGGAACCGCGGCGGATCTGATTAAATTAGCGATGATCAACATTTCCGATAAACTAAAATCTGCAGATCTAAAAACGCTGATGGTGATGCAGGTTCACGACGAATTAATTTTCGAGCTTCCGGAAAGTGAACTTGAAAAGGTTGCTTTTTTAGTCAAAAATGAAATGGAAAATGTCGTACGTCTCGAAGTTCCCCTAACAGTGGATATCGTCGTCGGAAAAAATTGGGCCGATGCCAGCTCAATGCCGGCAATGCAGAGGTGAGGTCGATGAGTACAGAAGAAAAACAAGAAATGGAAGCGTCCTTTTACGATCAATCGTTTGTCACGTTGAAGCGTGGAGATGTGGTTAAAGGAAAAGTCGCGCAAATCGAATCCGATGGTGTCTTGGTAGACGTGGGTGGAAAAACCGAAGGCTTTATCCCCAAAGAAGAACTCAGCCATCGGCCGGTCACCGACATTAAAACACTGGTCACCCTTGGCGAAGAAATCGATGTCTTTGTTTTAAATGAAGATGACGAAGGCGTGCCGCGATTGTCCAAAAAACGGGCTGATCTTGAAAAAACATGGATTAAAATTAAAGAAGCGCATCAGCAAAACGTGAACGTCCAAGGAACTGTTGTGGAACAAGTGAAGGGCGGCCTTGTTGTTGATTTAGGCGTTCGGGGTTTCATCCCGGCAAGCCACATCGGGCGCCGCGGCGTAAAACTGGAAGATCTCATTGGAGAAATCCTGCCCTTGCGAATCCTTGAAATCGATTCGCACAAGGGACGCGTCGTTCTTTCGCATCGAATCGCCATTGAGGACGATACGAAAAAGAACAAGTCGGCGCTTTGGAATGACTTGTATGAGGGACAGCCGCGCAACGGAACGGTCATGCGCATCACTAATTTCGGCGTCTTTGTCGATTTAGGAGGCGTGGACGGCCTCATCCATCTTTCCGAATTATCCTGGAAAAAGATTAAACACCCCGGCGATGTTTTGAAGGTTGGAGATCAAGTGGATGTTGTGGTTCTTGGTTTTGACAAAGAGAAAGAGCGTGTCTCGCTTTCCTACCGCCGCGCGCAGCCGGATCCGTGGACGATGCTTCCTGAAAACTTCAAAGAGGGCGCGATTGTTTCAGGAACCGTATCGAAAATTGCAAAACGCTATGTCTTCGTCGAAGTGTTTCCAGGAATTGAAGGGTTGATTCCACTCTTTGAACTCAGCGAAAAAAGTGTAGCTGATCCTTCGAAAGTCGTTAATCTTGGCGATGTTGTGCAAGTTAAAATTCTCGAAATTAAACCGGATCTTCGACGGATGCTTCTTTCGATGAAACAAAGCGACGAAGCCTCTCAACAAGAAAATTACCGGGATTACATCAATTCACAAGAAGAAAAACCGATGACGATTAAGGATCTTCTCGGCAACAAGCTCGAACGTTGAAACGGCTAATCGGATTAACGGGGGGCGTGGCATCCGGCAAATCGGAGGCATCCAACATTCTCAAACGTCTTGGAGCCTCGATTGTCGATGCTGACCTTATTGCGCGGGAAGCGGTTTTAGATCCGGCAATCAAAGCCAAGCTTTTGGCCGCGTGGCCCGAAGTGTTTTCAAAGGGATCGTTGGATCGTAAACACTTAGGGCGTATCATTTTTGCCGATAAAAAAGAGCGTGAAAAGCTTAACCAGATTGTCCATCCGTGGATCTTGCTTCATTGCATGGACGAGGTGAAACGATGCACCACCGAAGTGTGTGTCCTGGTGGCCCCGCTCTTGGTTGAGAACGGATTGGATTCCATGGTCGACGAAGTTTGGGACATTGATGCGCCGGAACCTCTCCGGCTTCAGCGGCTCATGGAGCGCGAAAAAATTTCAAGGGACGAAGCGCTTCAGATGCTGCGAAGTCAGCTTACCTCTGAAGAAAAACGAAGTGCCGCCGATGTTGTCATCCAAAACAATGGCTCCCTTGAAAAATTTAAAAAGGCCTTGGAGCAACAGTGGGAAACTATCAAAGTCGAAAAATAAAACGGCGTCCCCGCAAATGGGTGCTGTTTGTCGCTGTGCTTTTTTTGCTGTTCGCTGCAAAGCGGCTCTTGCCTTGGCTCACGCGCGAATCCTATCCTCTGCCATATCGTGACCTCATCGTCGAAGCGGCGCATCGCCATCATAACGACCCGGCGCTGCTGGCTGCCATGATTAAAGTGGAAAGCAATTTCCGCCCGAACGCGGTCTCCGATGCCGGCGCAAAAGGCTTGATGCAACTGATGCCTGACACCGCGCGCTGGGCGGCGCAACAGACCAATCTCGCCAGTTTTTCCACCGATAAAATGATCGATCCTAAAACCAATATCGATCTTGGAAGCTGGTATTTGTGTTATCTCCTTGAAAACAATGATCGCGATGAATCCAAAGCGTTGGCCGCCTATAACGCCGGAGACGCCAGTGCAGGCTACCGGGAAACGCGATCCTACGTGAAGCACGTGCTGAAAGCGAAAGAAACTTACAAACAACTTTATCCGGATCTCCAATGAATGATGCGCTCGTCATTGACAAGCATTGTTTTATTTGCGGAAAAGAAAATCCGTTCGGGCTCAAATTGGACATTCAACGTTTGGAAAATCCAATCCGCTCCACCGCCTCGTTTACACTGGAGAAGCCGTATCAAGGATACGGCGGCGTCATTCACGGTGGAATTCTTGCTTCGATTCTGGATGAATTGATGATTTACGCTTTGTATTTTTGGGAGATTCCAACCGTCACCGCCAAAATGGAAGTAAAATTCAAGAAGAAAGTTTCGGTGGGCGAACCGTTAACCGGGTTTGCGTGGATGAAAAAAGATCGAGGTAAAATGATCGAGGCGGAAGCGGAGATTGTCAATTCAAACGGAGAACAGGTCAGTCTTGGCATCGGACTTTTCGTGAAAGTGGACGCCGTTACACGGTTATGACGCGAGACCATCGTATGGGCGAGCGAACAGAGGCTTATAAGCCGAAGGCGTTAAGCTGATGAAGAGAAAAGGCGGCGGCAACACCGTATCTTATAATCGAAAAGCCGGATTTGAATATTTTCTGGAAGAAAAATTTGAAGGCGGCTTGGCGCTTACCGGAGCTGAAGTTAAAAGTCTGCGGGCGGGAAACGTTTCGATCGCCGAAGCGTATGCGCGTGTCGAAGGCGGAGAAGTTTGGATTTTCGGAATGCACATCAACCCTTGGGACAGTGGTTCGGCCTTTAAAGCAGATCCGCTTCGCAAGCGGAAAGTCTTATTAAAATCGCACGAAATAGCGCGATTAGTCGGAAAAACATCTGAGAAAGGCTACTCGATTGTTCCGCTTCGCATTTACTTTAAAGGCCGTTGGGCAAAACTGGAACTCGCACTTGCCAAAGGCAAAAAGCTGTGGGACAAGCGCGCCTCAATCCGCGAAAAAGAAGCCCAGCGCGAAATCGACCGCGCCTTCCGCCAAAAAGATTAATTGACGCCAATACCGGTTTGCACCCAACGATGGCGATCGTATGACGGATCCATGATGCGCTCAATTTCGAGAGCCGTTTCCTCCAGTGCTTTGCGAACAAACGAGAGTTCGTCGAGGGGCAGCGGATCGGCCTGCAAACGTTTGTAGACTGAAGCTCTCGCGATTTTAGCCACCGTTTGATTGAATTCCATGTTGTCCGGAGAACTCCACTTCTTCTGAAATTCCCGAGGATCAAAGTAAGGATCGAGCAATTCCTTCGCTATTTCACGATGAACAGAATGACTGTCTTGAAGCATCCAATACAACTGATAAAAATGTCCAATGTCCTTTTTTGACGTGTTGATACCATGAATAAGAATATTACCGTTGATAAAAATTCCTCCCCATAAAGTGCCCGTTTGCCCGGAAAACTCCCAGAAATTAAGTTTCGATTCTTGCTTGATTTATTTTCACAATGGCTCGAATCAATCCTGCCCAAAAACGAAAAAACCTACTTGACAGGTCGTTCCAGATTGGGTATGATAATGTCATACAGCATTAAAAGGAGTATTTCCATGAAAAAACGTGTGCCGGTGACCATTTCTCTTCCGCCCGATATCGCCTTAGACTACAGCAGAATTGCTAAAAAAGAAGCTAAAAATAAAAGCGAGCTATTCCGCGAAATGTTTAAAGTCTACAAACGTGAAACATTAAAAGAAAAATTTTATGAACTTCAAGACTATGGCTCTAAACTGGCCGAAAAGCGCGGCATTTATAATGAAAAACAGGTTGAATCGATTGTTTTCCAAGGACGTCGAAAACAATCAAAGTAGTTTTTGACACCAACATTTATATCTCCGCCTTCGTTATTAAGGGAAGCCGGGCTGAACAAGCTTATCTGACAGCTGTCGCCGGATATTTCAAACTGTACACTTCCATCCCGATATTAACCGAAACCGCTCGAATTCTTCAATCCAAATTTCAATGGTCAAACAATAAAGTCACCGATGCGTTATTGCATATCTCTTCCGTTGCCACAATAAAAAAAACAAAAGCTAACATTCATGTCTTATCCGATATTCCGGATAATCGCATTCTGGAATGCGCCCTTGCCGGCGAGGCAGACTTTATTGTAACAGGTGACAAGCCGATGCTTGCGCTAAAGCGTTTCAATGCCACGCACATTATTTCATTGGCGAATTTTCTTTCCAAGTTTAAAAACGAATAAGGGTTCTTCTTTTCGAACTTCTAATTCATCTTGAGCGAGAGCGCCAGAAAGAGCCAGCCGGCTAAAAACAGAAGGCCGCCGCATGGCGTAATCATTCCGAGAATCTTGACGCCTGTCAGCGCCAGCGCATATAAACTGCCGGAAAACAACAGCGTTCCAAAAGCAAAACACATTCCCGAGATGACCAATTTTGATGACGGAATTTGCAGCAACAGTAGTCCCACGGCCAACAGTGCGAAGACGTGATACATTTGATAACGGACGCCGACTTCAAAAATTGAAAACATTTCTGCGGAAAGTTTCGTTTTCAACAGATGGCCGCCGAATGCGCCGGCGAGCACGCCAAGAAAGCCGGAAATGGCTCCAAGCAATAAAAAGAGTTTAGCTTGCGGCAAGAGTCGCCTTTTGGCGCATTAAGGAGCGCAATGTCTCCATATTCATCTGGTCCCAACTGCCGTCGTCGTTTTTCGGGGTTTCAAGGACCATCGGAATCTCCGCAAGGCGATCATCATTCAGCAAATACCTGAACGCTTCCAATCCGATTTCGCCCTTGCCGATGTGCTCATGCCGATCAACGCGCGAAGCCAAGCCTTTCTTCGAGTCGTTCAAGTGAAACGCTTTAATGCGCTCGATGCCAATCAGTTCGGCGAATCGATCCAAAATTTTAGCGAACGATTCGCCGGTGCGAATGTCATAACCGGCGGCGAACAAGTGGCACGTGTCGATGCAAATGCCGATTCTGTTTTGATCTTTTACTTTCTCCATAATTTGAAGCAATTCTTCAAACGTGCTCCCAATACAAGAACCTTGGCCGGCCATGCATTCCAGTAAAATCATCGGCTCTTTCGTCTGTTGAGCGTCATGTACGCGATTGATCGCGTCAGCAATTCTGGCAACCCCGGCTTCGACACCGCTTTCCGTATGTGAACCGGGATGCAAAATCACATAGGGAATATCCAGCTGAGCGGCGCGCTCCACTTCCATCTGCATCGACGCCAACGAACGGTGATAGTTGTCATTCTTGGGTGACGCCAGATTAATCAGATACGCACAATGCGACAACGGAACGGTCACCTGAGATTTTTGAACCGCCGATTTAAACTGCGTAATTTCCTCCGGCGTTAACGGTTTCGCGCTTAACTGATGATTGTTCTTCGAAAAAATCTGGATGGCGGTACAGCCAAAACGCACACCAGCCAAGGGGGCATTGTGCAATCCCCCGGAAGTCGACATGTGAGCGCCAATCCATCGCGTCATCGGCGCGTCGCCTTCGGCTTACGCGCCGATGTTCGCTCAGTCATACGATACTTTCGCGTCATTCTATCTTCCTCAATAAATCGGGGAGTTCGGCCAAATGCACGATGGTTCCCTCCGGCTGAAGAAGCGGATCGTTCACCAAATCGGGCGGAATAAACGTGTGTGCTTTATCGGTGGGCAGGTTAATCCAAATACCGGACATTCCGGCTTGATGGGCGCCAAAAACATCAAAATACAACTGATCGCCGACAACGGCAATTTCTTCGGGCTTCATTCCCCACATCTCTGCGACATGAAAAAAGATGTCGGGATGGGGCTTACGCACCGGAAAACCGGCGCTTGAAATGATGGGGTCAAGGTAGGGCGAAAATCCCATTTTCTCAACGCACTGCATCACAAAAGGATGATGAGACGCATTCGAAATTAAACCGACGCGATACCCTTCTTTCTTTAGCGTTTTCAAGAGGTCGAGGCTTCCCTCTTTCGCATGCCAACTCTCAACTTCCGGCAAGAAAAAAGCTTCCAACGCTTCTTGGAAAAAAGCCTCATCCGCGTGATTTAACGAGTGTTTTTTGAACGTCGATTGAATCGCTTGAGTCGCTGTGTATTCAACCATCGTCGTGTCGGAGACATGATGTTGCTCGAAGAAATGCTTAAAAAAATCGCGGACCACCGCTTCATCAACCGGATAGCCTTTCTTCTGCAAAAACGTAGAGAGCGATTCGTGGCCGCGGCGATACACATCCTCCCACTCATTTTTGAACTCCATGAGCGTGTGCCCCAAATCGAAGATGACTCCTTGAACCTTTTTTGAGCTTTTTGTCATGGGATTTAAATTCTTCTAAAACCCGCATCATTCCTATCTAATTTTAGAAAAAGTTAACGAATCGTTAACACAAAATTTTCGTTTTTTGACTTTTTTTTGACAAGCGTGTGTTATGGTATTCACCATAAGAGATTTTATTGCGAAAGGAGGTGAGCAAAAATGAAACGAGTTTTTTACAGCCTAATCCTAACCGGATTTTTCATGGCCCAAGCCCGAGCCTTTGCTTGGACAACCACGTTGAAGCCGGCGAAATTCGTACAACTTTCGTACCGGACTCAAACGAAAGCCCCAGCGAAGCATTCCGGGAAAAAGCACCGGAAGAAAAAACAAGCCAAAACGGATGGCTCTCAGCCGCCCGTGAGTAAACCCTGAGGCCTTTGGAGGGAGAGCGGGAAAGAAAATGCCCTGGCGTGCACCAGGGCATTTTTCATTGTTCTTGCAGTTGTTCCAGTGCTTCCTGGATGCTGGAATGCCATTCACCAAGATGATCGGTGAAAACATTAATCCGGTTGCTTTTCCAGGTACCGTCAGACAATCGAGATTCACTGATCGCCAGATATTTATTTCCCTTTTCGGAAAGCCTGACATCAATGAAATAATTCCGGTTCATTCCCGCCGGAATCCGCCTGCTGTACAACGTTTGTGCTTGCGTGGTCGTTTCCATGGTTCACCTCCTTTCGCAAGTTATGCTTGCAAAACAAGCATAACAAACGCCGCGCAAAAAAACGTCAAATTTTTAATTTTTTGTATTGCCAAAATGTTAATTTTCTAAAAAAGTGGGAATATAGAATAGGATGTTGCATCACCCTTGACAGTTGTGTTATACTAGAACATATCAATCCATCTACTTTTGAGGAGGGAAACGTGACCGTAGAAGCGCCCATCGCACAAACCCCGGAACTTTTTTGGGAACTTTTTCAAGATACCGGCTCGCTGGTAGCCTACATCATGTATTCGAAGCTCAAAACGTAATCGGGCTAAAGGTTTTGTCATCTTTTTTGATGAACTCCTGAAGCCATGTCTGACCTTCTCCCGCAACTTGACGGCCTTTTGGCCGACTGGAAAACCCGTATCGGTATGCTGGCCTCCGAAGATGAACTTCGAGAAGCGCGTCTTAGTCTCTTCGGAAAAAAAGAAGGCAAGTTATCTCAAATTTTACGCAATCTATCCTCTGTTTCGCCAGAAGAAAGGCCGCTCATTGGAAAAAAAGCCAATGAAGTGAAAGAAGATCTGGAGCGGCTTTTAGAGGAACGAATCGAACAATTTCAAAAAAAATCGTTGCATGCCCGCCTTGAGCAAGAATGGGTCGATTTTTCTCTTCCCGGAGACAAAATGCCGGACGGGAGACTCCATCCGCTAACGCAAACGCTTCGCGATGTGAGAGAAATCTTTCATGGATTGGGATTTCAATCGGTGCAAGGACCTGAAATTGAAACCGATTATTACAACTTTGAAGCGCTCAACATTCCGCCTGATCATCCCTCGCGCGACATGTGGGATTCCTTTTATATCGGCGATAAGACCTTGTTGCGCACCCATACGTCTCCGGTGCAAATCCGCGTTATGGAGGCGCAAAAACCGCCCTTAAGAGTCATCTCAAGCGGAAAATGCTACCGCCGTGACGCGATTGACGCCACCCACTCGTTCCAATTTCATCAGTTGGAAGGCTTTATGGTCGACCTCGGCATCAGTTTCGCCGATTTAAAAGGAGTCCTTTCCACCTTCGCGCGCGAAACGTTCGGGAAAGCGCGAAAAGTGCGGTTCATGCCAAGTTATTTCCCTTTTACCGAACCCAGTGTTGAAATGCTCATCGACTGCTTCAATTGTGCTGACCGGACGTTAAGCGAACGTTGCAAAATTTGCGGCGATGGAAAGTGGCTTGAAATTTTGGGCGCCGGAATGATCCATCCGTTTTTAATGAATGTGGTGAAATGCCCGCCCGAATACACCGGTTTCGCGTTCGGCATGGGGATCGAGCGGATCGCCATGTTGAAATATGGAATCGACGATATTCGATTGTTTTACGAAAATGACGAACGTTTCTTGAGGCAATTCTAATGCGAATTCCCTTCTCTTGGCTGAAAGATTTTGTTGATATTCCGGACACCGCGGAAACGCTGGCTGAAAAACTGCGCCGTGTCGGCGTCCCCGTCGCACAGGTGGATTACCAGAGTCCTGGCATCAAGTCGATTTATTCCGCGAAGATTCTGGAGATGAAACCGCACCCTAACGCGGATCGCTTAAGAATCGCGCAAGTCGACATCACGAAAGAAAAATTGCAGATTGTCACCGGCGCCGCCAATGTCCAACCGGGGGATATCATTCCGTTGGCTGTCGTTGGCGCGGTGGTCTCAGGCGGAAAAGCAATTAAAGATTCGAAGCTTCGCGGTGAAGCGTCGTATGGCATGATGTGTTCGGCCAATGAACTTGGAATATCACTCACCGCACTTCCGAAGGAACAGCAAGAAGGCGTCCTTGTTTTGGATCCGCAGACTCCGGTTGGAATCGATCTCTCGGCGATGCTTTTGCTGAATGAGCCGGTTCTCGTTTTGGAACCGTTCGCCAATCGTCCCGACTATCTCAGTATTTTTGGGGTGGCGCGCGAAGTGGCGGCTATCTACGGCACAGCGCTCAAATTGCCGAAATTTGATGGAGAGCCTAAAGACCTGGCGCTTGACAAAATAAACATTGAACTTCGTAACCCCGGATGCAAACGCTACATCGCGCGCTATGTCACGAATGTAAAAATTAAGCCATCCCCGCTTCCGCTGGCACTGCGCTTAATGGCCGCCGGGATTCGCCCCATCAACAATGTGGTGGATATCACGAATATCGTCCCTCTGGAATTCGGACAGCCGCTTCACGCCTTTGATTACGATCGCCTCACCGACAAAACCATTGAAACGCGATTGGCTAGACGCGGTGAAAAAATGCTTGCCATTGACGGCAAAACCTATGAACTCTCGGAGACGATGCTGGTCATCGGCGATTCTAAACAACCGCTCGCGATTGCAGGCATCATGGGCGGCAAAGAGACCGAAATCACCGACAACACGACTACGGTTCTGTTGGAAACAGCCAATTTCGATCCCGGCATGATTCGACGAACGTCGCTAACGCTTGGACTGCGCACCGAAAGTTCGCGCCGTTTCGAGAAGGGGCTTGACCCTCTGGGGGATGACTGGGGAAGCCGCCGCGCTTGCTATCTCCTCGCCCAAATCGGAGCAACCATCCATCCCGCAGCCCGCGACGTCCATGAAAAGCTCCCGGAGAAAAACGAAATCCGCGTTCGCCGAACCTACTTAAAAAACTTGCTCGGTACTCCGAAGTTACAATCCGACCAAATTGAAACCATTTTAAAAAATCTTGGATTTGAGATTAAAAGTTCTGATCCATTAATGGTGAAAGGGCCGATTTTCCGAACCGATATTGTGGAAGAAGTCGATTGCATTGAAGAAGTGGCGCGTCATTACGGGTACGATGAAATCCCGGTCGGTACGCCGCGCGCCGTCACCGTTCCCGCGCCCCTTGACAAGAAAGAAAGATTCGAAGACTTGGTGCGAGACGAACTTCGCGCGCTTGGATTAAAAGAGACCCTCAGCTATTCCTTGGGTGATCCCGCCTATTATCAAAAATTCGGCGAAAACGTTTTTGGACTGATTCAAAATCCGCTGACGGAGGATCGAAAAGCACTGCGTCCTCTCCTGTATCCGGGAATGCTGGTTTGTCTCCGGCGAAATTTAAATCAAAAAAATACCAACCTTGCCTTTTTCGAACTTGGAAAAGTTTTCGAAAAAATTGAAGAAAAACGCAGCCTAGCCGTGGTTTTAACGGAAGGTTCAGTCTTCACTCTCAAGGGAATTCTCGAAAAACTGTGGCGATCGCTTCACCTCGAGAAATCGTTCGAATTGAAACCAGAGAAAAAACCTGGATTTCATCCGGAGCGCTACGCTTCGATCGAAGGTTTTGGATTTTTGGGAGAATTACACCCTGAATTTTTAAGTTCGCTTGAGATTGAAGTACCGGTTGTTCTTTTCGAGATTAACTTAGACCGCCTTGAGCCGCTCGTCCGAGAAGCGAAATTTAAAGCGCTCCCCACGTATCCGGAATCACGCCGCGACATTTCGTTGATTGTTGACGAGAAACTGGCGGCGGGAAAACTGGTTGAAAAAATTCAAGCCCTCGGAAACACCCTCGTGGAATCCGTCAATATTTTCGATTTGTACCGCGGCACGCAAATCCCGGCGCAAAAAAAATCACTCACGTTAGCGGTTACCTATCGCGCACCGGATCGCACGTTGACCGAAGAAGAAATCAGCTCACTCCACGAAAAAATCAAAAAAGAGCTCGAATCAACCTTTAACGCTGTGCTCCGTATTGGCTGACTTTTCCTCTTGATTCAGGCCGGTATCGGGATCAGGCGCGGGATATTGCGGCATTTGCGAATAGACTTCCATAATCGCGTTCGTGAGGGAATCGAAAGATTCCATCTCATCACCTCCGGGGCAATCTAT
>Ga0207024_10102_pt1 | contig 25662 bp, 19 predicted proteins | sample Alteio_BWMinCont_44_FD_153470 | JGI IMG/M metagenome (GOLD analysis project Ga0207024, IMG submission 153470) | Enriched cells from forest soil in Barre Woods Harvard Forest LTER site, Petersham, Massachusetts, United States -... | ecosystem: Environmental > Terrestrial > Soil > Temperate forest >...
TTTCAACGGTCGTCAGGACCGAGGGAGCGCTGCTGCCGTCGGCCGGCGCCCAGACGAGGGACGCGCCGTTAGACGGCGCATAGATTAAGCGCTTCCCGTCTGTGGTCCAGATCGCAGAGCCACCTTCTCCTTCGGCTGTGACGTTGTGAAGCGTGCCGCGAGCCAGGTCGTAGACCCAAACCTGCAATCCCTGGCCCACCACCATAAGCGCAATGCGCTGGCCATCCGGAGACAACTTCGCGGAACCATAAGCGCGCGCTGGAGCAGGCAACGGTTGCTCGACGCCCTTGCGATCCACCCAAATCAATGGCGATGGCAAGCCGGCGCCCGGGCCTCCTGCCACGTACGCCAATGTGCCTGAGTCGGAGATCCCCATCAAGGCAAAGGGACTGTTGCTATAACCCTGGACTCCATCCTGAACCGCGACTGGAGAACCCTTCACCTCCATCCGGCTCGCATCGAAAGCCACGGCCATAAGCGACCCGGTCAGGGATGTGTAATAGACGATGTGCCCCGCCGATGAGCCGGGACCCGTGGGCACAAATCGAGGATTAGCGGTGACGTTTTCAACCAAAACCTTCCTTTCCCCGGTCCGCAGGTTGAGCGCGGCGATCACTCCTCCCCGCCCGGGAGCGCCGTTAGCGAGGGCGATGCCGAAGAGGACCTGCTTGCCGCCCGGTAGCAATTGCGGGGTTAGGTAGAAGATTTCTTTCTTTGTCGGATCCGGCGTGGCGAGGGTTTGAGCAGTGCCGCCCGCTGCCGGAATCCGCATCAGTCCTCCATTGCTCGAGAAGAGGATATTGTCGTCCAGTCCCCAGTCTTGGGTGGGCGGGCCAATCGTGTTAAAAGCGTCGGCGAGTACTTGAGCGGGCCCTCCTGCTACGGCAATTTTCTTCAGTTTGTTTGGCTGGACGGACGCGTCGATATAGCTGATCCACGTGCCGTCAGGGGAGAAGCAAAGGAAGCCGGAGCCCTCGGTGCGCGGGATGGGCGTAGCTTCAAGCTGATCCATCATACGAACGTAGATCTGCCCCTTGGGCCCTCCTACGAATGCCAGGCGCGAGCCATCGCGGGAGACCGCGATCGGTCCGGGAATGTTCGTCGCTACCGGAAGGGTGGCCGCAAGACGAACTACGTTGCGCGGCTCGGCCGGCGCGGTGCGAAGCAAGCGCGACAACGAGATGCCTGCAATCAGCGCCAGCAAAGCCGCGATGCCAGGCCAGATCCAGCGAAGCGTGGGTTTAGTCTCATGTTGGTTAGCGAGCCCGCCCTCCAGCAGCTCCCACGCGTCGCCGATATCACGCAACCGTTTCTTCGGATCTCTCTCCAGACACTTCTTCAGCAGCCGCCGCACTTTCAAGGGAACTTGCTCCCAATCCGGCTCCTTGGTGAGCACCTGCGCCAATGTGTCAGAAACGGTCTCCCCGTGGAAGAGTTGCTTGCCCGTGAGCATCTCGAAGAGCACCACGCCGAACGCCCAGATATCCGCGCGTTTGTCTACCGTTTTGCCACGCGCCTGCTCCGGGCTCATATACGCCGCTGTTCCCAGGATCATTCCCGCTCGAGTCGGAGAAATGGTGAGCGTCGGCGAATTCGCCGGATTGGAGGGATCGGGCGATTGTGCCACCGCTGCCAATCCGAAGTCGAGCACTTTAACGACACCCGCCGGCGTCACCATGATGTTGGCCGGCTTCAGATCCCGATGGATGATATTCTTTTCGTGCGCAGCTTCGAGAGCGTCAGCGATCTGGCGCGCGTAGTTGAGAGCAGTCTCGAGCGGCAGGGGTCCTTCGAGCGTCTGTCCGGCGACCAATTCCATCACCAAAGCGCGTTCTTCGATGCCGTAGATCTGCGCGATGTTGGGATGATTCAGTGAGGCCAGCACTTTGGCCTCGCGTTCAAACCGAGCCAGTCTCTCGGGGTCCTGCGCCAGAGCCGCCGGCAAAACTTTGATTGCAATTTCGCGATCAAGCTTGGTGTCGCGTGCGCGATAAACCTCGCCCATGCCACCCGCGCCGATGGACGCAAGGATTTCGTAGGGTCCCAAACGAGTCCCGACGGTAAGGGCCATGGGTGTTGAACAATTTTACTCCCACAAGTATCCTCAGATCCTGCATAACACCCGATACGTACTTTGAAGTCCACCGACCCCGCCTGCTCGTCTGGCTCGTATCGATGCGCCTCATCATTGCGCGTGCGCGCAAACCAATTCTGGCCACATTGTAACGGGGGCGAACTCACCTGGGAGGCGCCGCATACTGCGCAGCACTAGCCGAAGTCAATTCCTCGCCCTGCCGCCTCGCCAGATCGACCTTACTTCCCAATCTGCCAGATCACCCCAAACGCCGCCCGCCATAAGAGACTATAGTCGCGATACAGCTGCGCGCTCGCCAGGGGGCCTCCCGAGGCTCCGACTGCGCCTCCGCCCGCGACCAGGACTTCGCCATCAGGCAGCAGAGTCGCCGCGGGCATGACGAAATCGATCCCCCCTGTGGTCATTGAGCCAGTCGCGGTGAAAGCACCTTTCGTCGGCTCATAAAGCTCTGCGCTCGAGCCGGTGGTTCCCCCCGCGATCAAGACTTCGCCAGTGGGCAGTAACGCGGCCGTGTGATAGCACCGCGCGGTGGTCATTGAGCCAGTGGCGCTAAAGGCGCCGGTGGTTTCGTTATAGAGCTCCGCGCTCGCGAGAGGGCCGGAGTTACCGCATCCGCCCGGGAACAAGACTTTGCCAGTGAGCAGAAGCGCAGCGCTGCCCTGGGAGGCCCGCCCGGTGATCATGGAGCCGGTTGTGCTGAAGGTACCGGTGGCCGGTTCATAAAGCTCCGCGCCGGTCAAAGCATTCTGGCTGCCGTTGTCGTCGGCGCCGCCCGCGATCAAGACTTTGCCATCGGGCAGCAGCGTCGCGTAGTGATTGTAACGGGCCGTGGTCAGCGAGCCGGTGACGCTGAAGGTCTTCGTCGCGGGGTCGTAGAGCTCCGCGCTCCCTAGCAGCGGACAGGTGCCGCTTCCACCGCAGCCGCCCGCGACCAGGACCTTGCCATTGAATAGTAGCGTCGCCGTGTGATCATACCGCGGGGTGGTCATTGGGCCGGTGGCGCTGAAGGTGCCCGTGACAGGGTCATAAAGTTCCGCGCTCGCCAGAACGCAGCCTCCGCAGTTAGTGCCACCCGCCACCAAAACCTTGCCATTGGGCAAGAGCGTTGCCGTGGGAGACGCCCGTTCGGTAGTCATTGACCCGGTCGCGCTAAAGGTGCCCGTCGCAGGGTTATAAAGCTCGGCGCTCGCCAGATAAACGCTTAAGGAGGGGTCGGCATATCCGCCCGCGATCAGGACTTCGCCATTGGCCAGGAGGGTTGCCGAGTATTGGTAGCGCGGGGTGGTCATGGGGCCAGTCGCGCTGAAAGCCCCTGTCGCGGCATTGGCCGCTGGAGAATGGAGAAAAAGCGAGAGAGAAGAGAACAGACAACAATAAAGGATTTTCTTTAGACGATTTTGTTTGGAGAATGGGCGCGCCGGTTTCATATACCTCCAGATTTCTGGCCGCAAGTACGGCATTTCTAATGTTTTATATAAATGGGCAATATGGAGTATAAACCGATCGAGCGACCGCACAATGTAAATTAGCGCATGTTTTCCCCCAAAAAGTACCAGTAGAACGCACCATTAAGATCTCAGCCAGTGCGGTCCGACAGAGGAACTAGCAACATGGAGAGCGAAGGCAACGGGCGCCGGACCCAACTGGTTCAGGCGCGTTCACTTCTTCAACTGCGCGGTTGAGAACCACATGATGGGAGTACTATTGTGTCGCTCGGCTACGCGACTGGGTTAGCCTTTGGCTAACGCCCCGTGATTGCGAGACACGATTCCGCCCAACGTTCGGCTTCCATAGTTCTCATTTGGCCGACACGCGCCGCCGGAGTTCGTCGGCAAAGTTCAGGAGGTACGTCAGATGCAACCGGCTCTGACGCTCCACTGTCCCGTCGGGGTACAGCATCACCGCGAACCGCTTTCCATCCGGCGCCAGCGCATAGGGCTGAAAAGGGCCGCCTCCGTAGTTGAGAAGGATGGAATGTAGTGACCATGGCCTAGGCTTTCCGGGCGTAAAGGAATCGCCTGTCGCTGTATAATCGGCCACCATGATTCCTCTCCGAGCGATGAAGAAGAGCTGATGCGTGTTGGGCGACCATACGGGAAACCCACCGCCACCGTTTGAGATTGCGACCTTTCCTCCCGGACCAGGGTACGGCTGCACATATATTTCCGGAGTCCCCGTCTCGGCAGAAGAGTACACCAGCCAGCGGCCATTTGGCGAGAAAGCGGGCATGGGAAAGCCCGGCGCCCGCAGGAATGGTTCCGCCTTGCCCAGGAGCGGATGGTCTGCTGTCCCCTCCAAGGGCGCGGTGGAAACCTGCATGGCAGTGAACGGATTGCCAGTGGCGAATGCCAAGCGTTTGCCGTCTGGCGAAATGGAAGAGAGGAATGTGGCCGTCTCAACTTTCGCCAACCGTTCCGGCTCGCCGGCCCCATCCGCGTGAACCCGATAGATGCCCTCGTTTGGCGAGTGCGCAAAGAGGATGTACTTGCCATCCGGGGACCACAAGGGCGAGGTACTCACGCCGCCAAGAGAGGTGAGGCGCACCGAGGTGTTGCGTTCGAGGTCTTGAACCCAAAGTTCCTCATTGACCAAGACGTCGCCCATTCCAAACACCAGGTGCTTGCCATCCGGCGAAAACTCCAAGCCGTTATAGAGGCCCGGCACAGAATGCAGCGGTTCCGTCTTGCCGCTGGGATCCAGCCAAAAGATCCACCGCTCCGGTTCCCCGCTGCCACCTAGGTACACCAATGTTCCGCTCCGCGAAACATCGAAATCTCCAGGGTAAGATTGGCCCATCGCTCTTACGTCATCAACGATGGGCTGCGCGGTGCCCGAGATGGCCAGTTTTTCGGGATCGAAGGCCACGGCAAGCAGCGCGCTCTGGTGAAGATAGACCAGGTAACCCTCACCATTTTGCCCTCCCACGTAGCGGGCCATTTCGCCGCCTCGCACCAGAGTCTTGCGCTGGTGAGTTTTGAATGAAAGGACGTCGATGTTCGCATCTTCGGGGCCACCGCCTGTATATGCGGTAAAGAGGACGGCGTCGCTTCCCGGCAGAACCTGGGGCCAGCGGTGCATGGTCTCGCCTTCCGCTAACTCGGTTACCGCCGTCGGAGTGCCGCCCGCCGAAGAGATGCGCGAAAGTCCGCCCTGTGTCCGGAGCGCTGCGATGATATTTCCATCATCGCCCCAAGCTCCAGATGCAAAATTCTCGGCGCTACAAAGGACCACCGGCGCACCGCCCTGGATTGGGATCTTCCGGAGTTTGCCGGCCCCCAAAAAAGCGATCCATTGGCCATCCGGAGAGAAGAAGGCGGATGCCGGATCCTCAGTACCGGGAATCGGCGTGAACCGGCTCTCGTCCAGCCTCCGGCTCGCGAGGAGGAACTGGCGATCTGTCGGATCGAATACCTCTAGAGCGAGCCGCGTGCCATCCGGGGAAATCGCAAAAACCGTGCCCGGCTGGCCGGTTCCTACGATCGTGTCGTCGACCCGGTAATTGTTGGCGTTTCCCGGAACTGACACCAGCTCGGTGCTGATTCTGATCAAAGGATGCGCCACCGGCCGCGAGGCGCGCCACCAACTGATTCCAGCTATCGCCGCAAGCGCGGCCAACACCACCGTCGCTGCGATCCAACCGAGGCGCGACCGTGAGGGAGCGATCCCTTCCGGTTGCACATCCGCAAGCAGTAGTCGCCAATCGCCGATGGCGTGCAGCCGCTGCTTGGGGTCTTTTTGCAGGCACGCTTCCAGCAGCCGACGCACCTTCGCCGGAACTTGCGCCCAATCCGGCTCTTTCGTGAGCACTTGCGCCAGCGTATCTGAAACGGTCTCCCCTTCGAACAATCGCTTGCCCGTCACAATCTCAAACAGCACCACGCCGAACGCCCAGATATCCGCGCGCTTGTCCACCACCTTGCCGCGAGCCTGCTCCGGACTCATGTACGCCGCCGTTCCCAGAATCATCCCCGCACGAGTGGGGGAAATGGTGAGGGTCGGCGAATTCGCTGGATTGGAGGGATCGGAAGATTGGGGCACTGCCGCCAATCCGAAGTCGAGCACTTTGACCACACCCTGCGGCGTGATCATAATGTTGGCCGGCTTCAGGTCGCGATGGATGATGTTCTTATCGTGCGCAGCTTCCAACGCCTCCGCAATCTGGAGTGCGTAGTTCAGAGCGGTTTCTAGCGGAAACGGCCCTTGGACCGTTTCGCCCTCCACCAGTTCCATGATCAGCGCACGATCCTCGATGCCGTAAATCTGCGCGATGTTGGGGTGATTGAGCGAGGCCAACACCTTGGCTTCGCGCTCGAACCGTGCCAGACGCTCCGGGTCCTGCGCCAGGGCTGCCGGCAGAACTTTGATCGCTACGTCGCGTTGAAGTTTCGTGTCCTTGGCGCGATACACCTCGCCCATACCGCCCGCACCAATAGGCGCAAGAATTTCGTAGGGCCCGAGCCGGTCACCTACAGAGAGGGGCATGGGAGTTTGAACAATTCTAACCCGCGGGCAGGCTCAGGTCTCATCATTATGCGATCCAAGTACCGCACGGTTGGCACTGTAGACGCGCGGGTTGTCCAGATCCGCAGCCAAGCTCGCCGCGCTGCGCGTCACCCGATCACATGGACTTGCGCGCCATCGCGGGCCCGGGAGCATGACCACCGCCTTGTCCCGGCGCAGGCGTCTCCTCAGGCGGCGGAATCTTCTTCGGACGCGCATCCAGTCGCGTCAGAATCAACTCCTCGCGCGCTTTCTGGAACTTCGGCGATCCAGCCTTGACGCCCGTCGCCAGCACATCGCGCTCGCTTACTTCCTGCGCCGTCGGCAAGTATTTCCCCAGGTAATTCTTGATGCGATCGTGCACCAGGCGCTCGGAAGAATGCGCCAGCAGGAACAGAATCTGATCGCCGGGAACGGCAGAAAGCAGCTGATAAACTTTCGACGGCTTCTGCAGCTTCGCCGACTTCAGGTCCTTTTCCAGCTTCTTGGATTTCGCTTCCAGCTTCTGCCATTGGTCCACTTCGCGCCGGCTTAATCCCATGTTCTTGGTAAACGCGGCGCGATCTTTGGCGGGCATCTTTTCCGTGAGGAAGTAAAGGAACAGGCCCATGCTCTCCAGATGAATGTCGATCCCGAACGGGACCAATTGCCGGGCTTTTTGCAATTTCTGCAACCCCGCGTGATTCAGCTTCGCGCCCGCCAAATCCGGCGAGAACAGATGCAGCAGCTTCTCTTCTTCCAGCACCTTGATGACGTCGGCACAGTTGGGCTCGTTGGCGATGTGGCGCAGCTCGTCAAGCAGATCCGCGGGCGTGATGCGCGTTTCCAGTTCCGCTTCCCTCGCATTGTCGTACTGCATCTTGGTGCGCTCTTCGATAGTGAAACCCAGCCGCACCTTGAAGCGCAGCATCCGCAGCAAACGGATCGGATCGTCGTAGAGCGTATAATTGCTCACCGCGCGCAGCTCTTTGCGCTCCAGGTCGCCCACGCCGTTGTTGGGATCGAGCAGCAAACCGCGTGAAGCCGGATTCAGCGACAGCGCGATGGCGTTAATGGTGAAATCCCGGCCCCGCAGGTCCTCGTGAATGGTGGCGGGCTTTACCGCGGGCTTGCCTCCAGGCTTGGCGTACTTCTCCTGCCGCGCCATCCCGGTGGTGGCGCGCACGCCGCTGGGGAAAGCCAGATGCGCGAGCTTGCGGTTGTCATCCTCCGATAAAATCTTCGCACCGCTCTTCTTCGCTACGGCTTGGGCGATCTTGATCGCGTTGCCCTCGATGGTGAAATCGATATCGAGCATCGGAAAGCCGCCCAACATATCGCGCATCGCGCCGCCGGTCAAAAACACGTTGAGATTGGCGTTCGTCGCAGCCGCTTGGATCTCGGAGACAGCCCGGCTCTGGTCGGCGCTCAGGTGGCTCTCGAGCATAAACATGTAATCGCTCATCGCTTGGTCTCTCCAGTAAACATCGCGCACAACGCTTCCGCTGTGCGCTCCGCCCACCGCATATTGGCATTCACGATCGGTTCAAGCTCTCGGATGATGCTCGTCCACGGTTTTCCGCAGCCGCGAACGCACTACATGGGTATAAATCTGGGTGGTCGAGATATCGGAGTGCCCCAGCATGCTTTGCAGGCTTCGCAAGTCCGCTCCGCCTTCCAGCAGATGGGTGGCGAACGTATGACGCAGCACGTGGGGCGTCAATCCGTGGAAGATCCCCGCCTTCTTCCCATAAGCCGCCAGCAACTGCCAAAAAGCCTGCCGCGACATGGCGCCGCCGCGATTTGTAACGAACAGGTACGGGCTCGAGCGGCCCTTCAGCAAACGCGCCCTGCCACCGCCCAAGTATTGCTCCACGGCGTGGAGCGCCGGCTTTCCCACCGGCACCAGCCGGTGCTTGTTGCCCTTGCCCACCACGCGCACCACGCCCATGTTCAACTCGAGACCCGACACTCGAACCGCGCACAGCTCGGAGACACGCAGTCCGGTAGCATACAGGAATTCGAGCATGGCCCGATCCCGCAGACCTTGCGGCTTGGTGCTGTCGCAACACCCCAGCAGATCGTCGATCTGTTTCTTATTAAGGTATTTAGGAAGACTCTGCCATTGCCGAGGCGCCGCCAGATGAGCCGTCGGATCGGCGTCCACCGCGCCTTTTTCGATCAGATGGGCATAAAAGTTGCGAAGGGTGGTGATGTGCCGTGCGATGGATCGGCTGGCTAGGCCAGCCTTATAAAGCCCATCGACATAGCGGCGAACCGGCTCCTGGCTGGCGATTGCCTCATTCGCTATCAGTGAAGCCGAAAAACGTTTCAAATCAGCATGATACGCTGATACAGTGGTCCTCGATAAGCCTTTCTCGATCCGGCAAAAGTCGAGAAAGGACGCGATATGGGCCGAAATCCCGTCAACGGATCGCATTCTGCCAATGATACAATATTCGCAAATTTGTTTGGAAGAAAAGTGCGTAAGCAAGCTGTCTGAACGATATCTGTAGGAGGGTTTTGGGGGGATCAACGCACAAGAAGGTGCTCGTCTCGCGCTTCGACCGCGAGGCTTTGTCCGGTTTTGTCAATCCCCAGGGCTATCTGCTGGCGGAGGGCCTGGAGCTGATGACGCAGAGCGGATCCGTCAGCCTGGTGCCATATGACGAGGTGAAACTGGTCTGCTTCGTGCGCGATTTCCAGCAAGGCGAACCGCGCAAGGAGCTGCGCCTTTTCACCACGCGGCCCAAGCTGGAAGGACTCTGGCTGCGCATGTCGTTCCGCGATGGCGACGCCATGGACGGAATCCTTTCGAACAACCTCCTGCAACTCGACACCTTCGGTTTTTCGGTGGTGCCGCCCGATCCAGGCTTCCAAAACCAGCGCGTCTTCGTTCCCAGGGCCGCTCTTTCACGGATCCAGGTTTTGGGCGTCGTGGGAAGCCCGTTACGCACGCCGCGCAAACCCAAACCGACACCTAAAGAACAGATCGAACTTTTCTGATCACAGTTTTCGAACGGCCTCTTCCACCTGCCGCGCCAGCGCGAGGTAATCGACGTTTCCGGTAAGCCGCAGCGGGGGTCCGAACGTAATTTCGACGCGCCCCGGTCGCGCCATCTTCCAGCTTTGGTGCAGCACCCTATCCAGGCCTTCAATGCGGATGGGAACCACCGGAATTGCTAGCTTGGATGCCAGCATGCCCACGCCGGGCTGGAACGGCGCGATTTCACCGGCCCGAGTCATCCTGCCCTCAGGGAAAATGAGGAGGCACCACCGGTCGTTCGCCAGGTCGCCGATATAGCGCAGCGTGGCCAGCGCCCCAGGCTCGTGCTGCGGAATCGGGAAGGCATTGAAGAAGAGTGACGACAGATAGTAATTCAGGCTGTTGGTAAAGCTGCGTCCATGAAAATGCTGTTCGAAGAATTCCTTGCGCATGGCAGGGGCCACGCGATAGCGCCAACGCCCGGGCAGCGCGCTCATAATCGCCGGTACGTCCATGTAGCTTTGGTGATTGGCCGCGAAGATGACCGGCGGTTCCAGACCTTCCAGGTTCTCGAGACCGTGCGCATGGACATGCGCGAAGATTCGGGTGAGCGGGAGCAGGAATCCCGGCAAGAAAACGCGGCGGGCAGCCCTGGCCGACGCGCTTCGATTCCAGGTTGGGAACTCGGCGACGGAGGATGCTTCCGGCACGTTCGCGATTTCGGATTCGTCCAACCCCAGCGCCACCATTCGCTCCACCCGTTCGAGCGATGTCAGGTTTTCGAGCGGAACATCCAAATCGGCAGTAGCTAGGGGCGCGGGCGTTCCTTTCGAAACGTCCAAGCGTTTCAATTTGCCGGTTCCTTCAGTGCGCGGGAATTCGTCCTGCGGCCAAATAGAAAAGCTGCGAATACGCTGGTAATCAGCCAGCCGCGCGTTGGCGCGCCGCACGATTTCCTCGGCGTCAGCTCCATTGTCGAGAATCAGGACCGCTTGCACTCGCCCGGTTCCGATCACCGCGGCGTCGCGAACGCCCGGCTGCTGTTTCAGTACGCTCTCCACGTCTTCCGGAAAAACGTTGAGCCCTTCCGGAGTGACGATCATCTCCTTCTTGCGGCCCAGGATGGACAGCTCGCCGTTCTCCTTCAGCTCGCCGATGTCGCCGGTATGGAACCAGCCGTCTTCGAAGGCGCGCGCGGTTTCTTCGGGATGCTCGAAATATCCGGAGGTAACGTTGTCGCCGCGTACCAGGATTTCGCCGTCCCCAGCAATCTTCACTTCAACGCCGCCGATCGGCTTGCCGACACTTCCCTGGCGCGCGTGAAAGGGATGATTCAATGTCACGATGGGCGCAGTCTCGGTAAGACCGTAGCCTTGAATTACCAGGAATCCCAATTCAGAGAAGAACGCTTCCAGATCCGCCGGCAAAGGCGCGGCGCCCACGATAAAACTCCAGAACTTCCAGCCGAACAGCCGATGCACCTTGCGATAGCGCCACCAACGGCGCAGCCAGTGACCCTTCCGCGTCTTCCCCTGGCCCAGCTCCGGAAACATTTGGATCAGATGTGTTCGTAGGATTTCGAGGATCTGGGGGACCGATACCAGAACCGAAACGCGCCGCGTGCGAATCTGCCGCAGGATTTCGTGGGGCGCGAAGCCGTGCATGAAGACCACCACGCCAGGCAGCATCGGCGGAATAAACGTCGCCATGGCTTGCCCGAACATGTGGCTGAGCGGCAGCAGATTCAGGAACCGGATGGGCGCGAACGGTCGCGCGTAGCGCAGGTATTTCTTGACCTCGTTTTCCACCGGAACAATATTCGCCAGAATGTTGCGGTGCGTGATGATAACGCCCTTGGGCTCCGCCGTCGCTCCGGAAGTGAAGATGATTTCAGCGGTTTGATCTTTGGTGATCTTCTCTGGTTCAAACGAGTCTGTTTTGAACGAAGCCTGGCCATCGTACACGCCTGCTTCGTCAGCGGTGAAAATCGCTCGCGCACCGACAATGTTCTGGATGCGCTCCACAAATTCGGGCGAAGAGCGATAGTCGATGGGGACCGCAATCACGCCCGCGAGCAGGCATCCCCACAGCGCGATAATCCACTCCGGCCGATTTTCGCCATAGAGAATGACCTTCTCGTCCCGGCCGATCCCGCGCTCGCGCAGGCGCGCCGCAAACGCCCGGGCCCGCGCCGCAATCTCGCTATATCGAAAGTGCCGCGCGTGAAACCCATCGTCATGAATGAGAAACTCATCTTCCAGCCCGGCGAAGTCGTGGAAGAAATCGAGCAGCGTGTCACGCGGCATCCTCGACCATTATTGCTTCAATGTGTGTGGCGCAAGCACTCGTGCTTGCCGCGTTCACACTCGTGTGAACGCTTGGGCTTATTGCTGCTCTAAGGAAACTCGATCGTTCCGTTCCAGGGACAGGCCTGCGCCGTATACCAGCTCATCCCGAGCCCGCCCTGCTTCACGACTAAGCAAATGCGATCGCCTGGGTGAACCGAATGGGCCAGCGATCGCGTAACGGCAATGCTGCCTTCTCCATTACCCGGGCCCCACGCCGCATAGTGCAGTCCGTAGTTAGTCCTCATATGCGTTTTCGTCAATACCGTAGCTTCATAAGCCGTACCTGGCGAGCGGTCCAGTTCGATGTTGAGTTCGCGCACCAAGCCGTAGCCGTAAACCGCCGCGAATAGCGCGAGCGCGATCAGGCCCTTAACGGTAGGGGAAACCCGGCAGCGCCAATTTACGAGCATCACCACCAGAAAAAAGATGGCGCCCGCCCAGCATCCCAGATAAACGGCCCGCTCGGTACTAAACAATTTCGCCGTGTTGAAAACTGCCAGGTAGGTGAGCGGTGTGAATACCCACGCCAACGCGAACCCCGATCTCGGGGCATCTTTCTTCGTCATCGATAATGTGAAATCGCCCGGACACAGCGCCGCCAATGCCACCGCGATCCAGGGCAGCGCCATATGGAGCACCACTAGTATCAGGAAGGGTCGTTGCAGCAGAAAGTTGAGACCTAACGAAACGAAAAACAGCGTCCCAAATATCTTCTCTCGCCACTCGCCCAGTTGGGGCGCAGGAGAGGCCGCGCCTCCGTCCGTTAACTCACCCGGCAGTGCCAAGCCGTCCGCCATAAGGTCCTCTCGTCAAAAGATCGGCGAAAATCGCCAAAGTAGTTAACGGCTTCTGAAAACGCTCATGATAGAATCCCAGGAATGAAATTCGCCCTCCTGTTAGCGCTGGCGACCGCGGCCACCGCCCAAACAACCAAGCAGTCGCTGATCGACGATCTCGTCACGGCTAATCACATCCTGGCGTCCGAAGGAATCCTGGACGGCTACGGCCACATCAGCGTGCGCAACCCCGCCAATCCCAGCCACTATTTTCTTTCGCGCTCTTTGGCGCCAGGACTCGTCACCGCCGCCGACATCATCGAGTACGATCTCGACAGCAACCCCGTCGGCGACAATCGCCTCAGTTATCGCGAGCGATTCATTCACGGCGAAATCTACAAAGCCCGCCCGGACGTGATGGCCATTGTTCACGATCATTCGCCGGCCGTGATCCCGTTCAGCGTCAGCTCCGTGCCGCTACGCGCGGTGTCGCATCTGGCGGCGTTTATCGGCGTAGGCGTTCCGGTGTTCGAGATCCGCGACGTGGACGGCATGACCGACATGTTGGTATCGAACCCCAAGCGAGGACAAGCGCTGGCGAAAGTGCTGGGCGATTATCCCGCGGCGCTGATGCGGGGACACGGTGCGGTGGTGGTAGGCGGGACTGTAAAGGAAGTGGTTGGCCGCGCTTACTATCTCGATTCGAACGCACGGCTGCAAGAGCAAGCGATACTGCTTGGCGGCAAGGTCACCTACTTCGAGCCTGAAGAAGCAAAAAAGGCCGCACCACAGGACGGCTACGAGCGCGCCTGGGGCGTTTGGAAACAAAAGGTATCAACCAAGTAAGTCAAACGGCGAATTTCCTCGCCAGTTCCTGAGTCGCACGCATCAGCAGATTTCCGTCCAGGCCGACGGCGACGAACGTACAGCCCAGCGACAGATAGTGGCGCGCCTGCGCTTCGTCGGTGGTCAAAATGCCCGCGGCTCGGCCCGACGCGCGAATGCGGCCGATGGCGCCCTCGATCGCCTTTTGAACGTCGGGATGTCCCGGCTTACCCAGATGTCCGAGCGCGGCCGACAGATCCGATGGCCCGATGAACACGCCGTCCACGCCCTCAACCGTCGCGATCGCATCCAAATTCTCGAGTCCCGCGCGCGTCTCCACTTGAACCAGAAGGCACATCTGATCGTTCGCCTGATCCAGGTAGTTCGTAACCCGGTTCCATTGCGACGCACGCGCCAGCGCCGCGCCAACACCGCGAATTCCAGCCGGCGGATAGCGCATCGCTTGAACCAATAGCTTCGCTTGCTCGGCGCTTTCCACCATCGGCACCAGCAGCGTCTGCGCGCCGATATCGAGCAATTGCTTGATGAGCTGGACATCGCCCGAAACCGGCCGCACGATCGGGTGCACTGGATAAGGCGCCACCGCCTGCAATTGAGCCAGGATAGATCGAACATCGTTGGGCGCATGCTCGCCGTCCAGCAGCAGCCAATCGAACCCCGCGCCGGCCGAGATCTCGGCGCAGATCGGATCCGTCAGGCCGAGCCATAAACCGATCTGGGCGCGCTTCCCGCTCTGGAGCGCCATCTTGAAGGTATTCTTCTTGATTTCCATAACTCGCCTACTCGAAGTGACACGAGATGCAGCCGAACGGGCCGTAGTCGATGTGGAACGTGTCTCCGCGCCGCGCCGGCACCGGTCGCGTAAACGATCCTCCCAGGATCAGTTCGCCCGCCGCAAGGCTGACGTTGTGGGCTGCAAATTTATTCGCCAGCCACGCCACTCCGTTGGCGGGATGATTGAGCACGGCCGCCGCCACGCCTGACTCTTCGATCACTCCGTTGCGATAACAAACCGCCGAGACCCAGCGCAGATCGGTATCCAGCGGACGAAACGGACGGCCGCCGGCCACCAGCGCCGCGACCGCCGCGTTGTCGGAAATCGTATCGAACACCTTGCGCGTCGCCTTCGTTTCGGGGTCCACTTGTTGGATGCGCGCGTCGATGATCTCGACCGCCGGCGTGACATACTCAGTGGCGCTGAGCACGTCGAAGATGGTGCAGTTCGGCCCCTGGAGCGGCTTGCCCAACACAAACGCCAGTTCTACTTCTAAGCGGGGAACGATGAAACGTTCGGTGGGAATGTTGGAACCATCGGCAAAAAACATATCGTCGAGCAGCACGCCATAGTCTGGCTCGTTGATGTTGGAAGAGTACTGCATCGCCTTCGACGTCAGGCCGATCTTGTGACCTTTCACCGCGCGTCCGGCACCGGTCTTCAACGCCACCCAGGCCTTCTGCACCGCGTAAGCATCGTCGATGGTCATCCCCGGATGCTGGATGGAAAGCTGGCGGATCTGTGTGCGTGCCCGCTCCGATTCGTCCAGCCGCCTGGCTGCGTCTTGAATGCTGCGGTCATCCAACATTTCCCCGGTCCTCCGCATCGCCGATAATTGTATTCTTCAAACTCCCGATCCCATCGATTTCGGTAATCACCACGTCGCCCACCTCCACCCCTGCCAGGCCTTCGGGCGTCCCCGTCAAGATAATATCGCCTGCCTCGAGCGTCATGAAGCCGCTCAGATACTCGATCAGCGCCGGAATATCGAAAATCATGTCGCGCGTGTTGCCCTCTTGCGTCACCCGGCCATTCACCAGCGTCCGCAATTGCAAATTCATCGGATCGGCAACGTCGGCGGCGTCCGCGAGCCACGGGCCCAAAGGCGTCGCAGAGTCGCGGCTCTTCACGCGAAAGTTTGGCCGATAGTAATTTTCGAGGTAATCGCGAATCGCGTAATCGTTAGCGACGGTATAGCCGCCGACATAATCGTAGGCGCTGGCCCGAGTCACACGGCGCGCTGTCTTCCCGATCACTACCGCAAGTTCGCACTCATAGTGCATGTATGTTACGCCGCGCGGACGAGTGGTCCTCCCCCGATGGCCGCACAGACTTTGCGGCCCTTTCATGAAGATCAGCGGCTCGTCGGGCGCCTGGAAGGCCAGCTCCTTGGCGTGATCGGCGTAGTTGAGGCCCAGTGCAAAAATAGTGCCCGGCTGGATGGGAGGAAGCCACTCGACTTCTTCTTCGCCAACCATTGTGCCGTCGGCCAATCGCAGGCAGCCGTTCTCCTCAGTGGCATTATGGATGGCGCCGGCATAAGCGACACGAGCGGTCTTCATTCCGCCTCCACCTCATTCTCGATCGCCGGCAGTCCATCGATTTCCACTCGCACCCGGTCGCTCGCCTGAGCGAGCGGAGCACCATACGGCTCGCCTGCCAGAACAATGTCGCCGGGTTGAAGAGTCAGGAACTCGCTGATGTCAGCGATCAGTCGATCGATCGGGCGCACCAGATCCGCCAGGCTCGCGCGGCATCGAAGTTCACCATTGATTAAGATTTGAATCTCTCGAGGTTCCCGATCCGTAATCTGGGAACCAATCACGCAGAAGCCGTCGCGGCAGCGTTGTCGAGTCGCGGGCCGGTAATACGAGTCATGCGGGATGCTGACATCGTTCACCGCGAGGTAGCCGCCGCCAATCAAGACGCCAACCGTACCAGCCATTTTCAACTGTTTCGTACCGGCCGGTATCTGTATGGCCGCGCCGCTCGCGTTCCATGTGTTTCTCGGACGAAGATAGAGCACCGGCGCCACCGGCGGCTTCTTATACGGATCGCGATTCAATTGCTCGCCCAGCGCTTCCAGCTCACTTCGAAAATTCAGAGCTACGCCGTAGACGGCTTTTTCGCGGGCCACTACACTAGATACCCATCTCCTTGAACACTTCCCTGGCGATGCGGAAGCTATCCACGGCCGCGGGCACGCCGCAGTAAATGGCCGCTTGCAAAAACAGTTCCTTCAGCTCTTCTTTGCTGACGCCGTTGGCGATGGCGCCCTTCACGTGTGCCCGAATCTGATTGGGCCGGTTCAAGCCGGTCAGCATCGAGAGCGTCACAATGCTGCGCGTCTTGCGATCCAGGCCGGGACGCCCCCAAATTTCCCCGAAGCAATACTGATTCACCAGCTCTTCAAATGGCCTGTTGAACTCGTCAGCCGCCGCCCAGGTCTTGTCGACAGCCTCCGCACCGAACATTTCGCCGCGGATGCCGATCCCTTTGTCGAACATCTGTTTTTCCATCGCTCAACATTATAGCGGCCCCCGTGTCCAGCTACTAATTGGATGCAATGGTGGACTTCACAAAATCTTCCATCACCGCCTTGCGCAGCAAATTCGGCGGCAGCAGTCCCTGCGACAGGATGAAATCGTGGAAGCGCTGGACGTTGAACTTAGGCCCCAGCGCCATCTCCGCAGCCTTGCGAATTTCAAGCAATCTTGTGTATCCGTCAAAATAGGAGGGCGCCTGTCCCGGCATCCGGAAAGTAAAGCGCTCCACTTCCTCGGTCGCGAACCCCGGCGAACACACCACGTCCTTCAACAAGACCTGGGTGGCTTGCTCGGGCGTAATTTTACCCTCCTGCAATTCGGGGTCAAGAAACGCGCGCGCCGCTCGCAGCAGCCGGTAATCGAGCGAGATCAGCTTGGCATCATCGGGCATATAAGGCAGCATGAACCATTCCGAATAAAGCCCCCACCCTTCCACGTTGGTGCTGTTGAACGCAAACAGCGCGCGCGCTAACGAAACGCCCCGCTCCACCATGGCATCGAACTGCAGCTCATGCCCGGGCCGCGCTTCGTGCGCCGTGAGCGTCCAGGATGCCGCCGCGAAACTGAAATCGTCGTACTTCAGCGTCGCCCCGCCTTTACCAGTTGTTTCGAGCGGCAGAACAAACTGCCCGCGCTCGCCATGATTATTGATCAATGGCGGTGGCACCATATGGGGCGCCGGTTGCTGCGCGGTCTCGGCCGCCGAGGCCAGTCGAATGATGGCTGGCCGATCCGGCAGCGTCACCAGATGCTCGCGCCGGATAATGCCCTCGATCTCCGCCAGCCGTTTCTGATAATGCGGCAGCACCTGATCGCCCGGAATCTGGTCCTTCTTCAAATCGCGAATCACGTCGCGATAGTCCGGCGATGCAAGATGGCGCTCTTTCGCGATCTTAGCCGCGATGGGCTGCATTTCGCTTTGCAGCTGCGCGAACATTTGATGAGCCAGTCGCGTCAGTTCATCGGGCGTATAGTCAATGCCGAAATTCCCCAGCGAGATGGTGTACAACGCCGGTGGAAGCCGGAAGTCGCTGCGCGCTTTCGGCAGCACTTCAGCGCGCACGAACTCGTCGTAAGTCGCCAGCTGCTCTTTGAGCTTCCGAAACCCGTCTTGATAGCCAGTGATTTTGTACTTCTCGAGCAGCAGCCCGATGCCGGTGATATAGGCTTGGGTGTTTTCCAGATTCTTTTCGAGCTCAACCTTGGATGGCCCTATCAGCCCCGGCGTTTTCAGCTTCTCGCGAAAGCGTTGCGCGGCCTGCACCGGGAGCGGCTCATAACCGGATTCCAGGCCCGTGTACTTGCGCAGCCGAACTACGGAGGCAGGCCTTCGATCCGCCGTGATCTGATCGTCCAGCAGGCTCTTGACTCCATAAAAAATCGTCCCCGCGACATCGTCATAGGGCAGCAGCGTGCGTTCGGAAGCCTCCGACGATCGAATCTCGCGATTGGTCTGCGCGATAAGGATCTCGAGGTCCTGGCGAACCAGCGGGTCTTTCTCCGCCCCGAGCCGCTTTTCCAGTTCGTCGCGGGCCGCCGCCAGGTCCTTGCGGAAACGCTCCGGTTCGTCGGGCTTGGAACTGCTGACCTGCTCGTCCAGACCCTGCACGCCTTCGGCCGCAGCCTGCTCGGGCGCATAGCGCGCCATGATTGCGATCAGCAACTGGGCATTCTGATTGCTCTTCTGCACCCACGCCGGCGGCGATTGTGCCCAAGCCGACGCAGCCACCAACAGGACCACCAGAAACAGTAAGCGCATAACTAAGAGTATCCGGAAAATATGATAGAGTGCCCCGCATGCGCCGTACCCTGTTCATACGAGCTTCCGCACTGGCCTTCGTCCTGGCCGGCGTCTGGCTCACCTACACACAGACCCAGCCGGCGCCGCCCATCGGCATTCAGAAGCTCAAGGACGATTTGTATGTCATCGGAGTCACCCAGGGAGTTGGTGCCGGGAACGTCGCAGTCTCGGTCACCAGCGAGGGCGTGATCCTGGTGGACGATATGTTCGATCGCAATCACGACGAGATTCTGGAGAAGCTCCGGACCGTGACCGACAAACCCATCAAGTACGTGCTGAACACTCATCAGCACGACGACCATGCGGGCGGAAACGCGAAGATGCTCGCCATGAACGCCGAGGTGATCTCGCACCGCAACGCCCGCGCCAACATGGCGCTGCTGAAACAGCCGGGCCTCGCGCGCGTGACGTTCTCCGAAGAAATGGACGTCTACCTGGGTGGGAAAGAGGTGCGCGCGCGACACTACGGGCGCGGCCACACCGGCGGCGATGCTGTGATGTATTTCCCGGCTGATAAAGTGATCCACACTGGAGACTTGTTTCTCACATTTCCGCCGCAGCCTTTTATCGACTACGCCAACGGTGGCAGCGCGCTCGAATGGACCAAGACTCTCGACGCAGCGTTGAAGCTCGATTTCGACGTTGCTATACCCGGGCACGGCCCGGTTTCAGACCGCGCCGGCATTCTCAAATTTCGAAATGAATTCCAGGCCATGCGCGACCGTATCAGCGGCATGCTCCACTCGGGAGCGAGTAAAGACGAGATCTCGAAAGTGCTGGTGACCGATTATCATTGGGCTGCGGGCGGCCTCGCGATCCAGCAGGTGGACGCTATGATTGCGGAGCTGAAGCAGTAATGAGTCTGCTCAGCCGCTTCGTTGGCCGGCGCTGGAAGCTCCCCGCTCCGATTACGCGCGACATTCGAGTGGAGCCGCTCCGCATCCCCATGCGTGATGGCGTCACACTGTTGGCCGACCGCTATTATCCGCGCGGTGCTCCCTCGGCGCCTGTGGTGCTGATCCGCAGCTGCTACGGACGAAGCGCGTTCAAGTTCATCGCAACCCTCTTCGCAGAGCGGGGCATGCAGGTTGTCATGCAAAGCTGCCGGGGAACATTCGGTTCCGAAGGCGTGTTCCGTCCGTTTTTCGATGAGCAGGACGACGGCGCCGATACCGTGGAATGGATCGAGGGCCAGCCGTGGTTCTCGAGCCAACTGGCCCTGTGGGGCGTCAGTTATCTCGGAAATACCGCGTGGGCAACCGCTCGATCGAGCGCCGGTGCAAAAATCGATGCACTCGGTCTGCACGTTACGCTCACTAATTTTCGCGATCGGACTTATGCGTTCGACGGGTTCACTTTGATCACCTGCCTCGACTGGACCATAATGATGGTGAACCTGGTACGAACGGGCGGCGGGAACCTTGTCTCTCGCATACTCGGCCAACGCAAAATGAAGGCGTTGTCACAACACGCGGCCGCTACAATTCCCCTGCGAAAAGCCGACCAGCTCATCGCGCCGGACGGTGTTTCCTGGTGGCAGGATTGGATGGATCACGCCGAGCCGGGCGACCCGTGGTGGCAACAGGTCGACTACGGCGCCGCAGCCCAAAGCTTGCCGCCCACCGTGATGACGGGCGGCTGGTATGACATTTTCCTTCCTTTCCAACTGCGCGATTTCACCAACGCGCAACAAGCTGGCCGGGATGTTCGAATCACCATTGGTCCTTGGACCCACCCGGCCATACCAGGCTTTGCCGAATCGCTTCGCCAGAGCATCACGCTGTTTCAGGAACAATTTGGCCTGGGCTTGTCCGCCTCATCCCAAACAGCCCGAAGGCCTCGCGTTCGCCTCTTTCTCATGGGAGCGAACGAATGGCGCGAATATTCGTCCTGGCCCCCGCCATCGAGAGTCGCTCACACGCTTTACCTCCAGCCATCCGGGCGCTTGTCCCTGGACGCACCGGCTGCGGAAGGCGAGAGCACTTTCGATTACGATCCCGCCCATCCGACGCCCGCATTTTATGGCGCGACGCTCGAAGGCGGCAAGGGCTCGGGCGACATGGCGCAGCTCGAACAACGCTCCGATGTCCTGGTCTTTACGGCCGAGCCGCTGGCGGCGGACGTGGACGCCATCGGACCCGTGTCCGCCCAGATCTTTCTCCGCTCGAATACCGAGCATACGGATTTGTATTTATGCCTGTGCGACGTGACGAGAGAAGGCCGCTCCACCAACGTCTGCGACGGCTACCGGCGGCTGCGGCCAGATGGCACGGCCACGCGTCAGGTGGAAATAGAATTTTGGCCCACCGCGTATCGTTTTCGCGCCGGACACAGGATTCGAATCATCGTGGCCGGCGGAGCACATCCCCGTTACGCGCGAAATCCTGGCAGCGGCGAACCTCTCGGCGACGCGGCCACCATGCTGATCGCCCATCAGCACATCCTTCACGGACCCCAGCATCCCTCCGCCATCCGGCTTTCGGCGCTTTAGTTGGCGTTATCCGTGTTCATCGGCGTTTATCTGTGGCCAGATTGCTTTTTTCAACTCCAGATTTCCCGCGCCGTCTCCACCACCAGCCGCAATTTCTGAAACTGCTGCTCGCTGGTCAACGCATTTCCTTCTATCGTGGAAGAAAATCCGCATTGCGGGCTCAGGCAGATCTGATCCAACGACACATACTTCGCCGCTTCGTCGATGCGCCGCTTCAAGTCATCTTTCTTTTCCAGTTCCCCGCGCTTCGATGTCAACAGTCCCAGTACCACCTTCTTGCCCTTCGGCACAAAACGCAGCGGCGCGAAAGTTCCCGAGCGCGCATCGTCGAACTCCAGAAAATAGCCGTCCACTTTCAGCTCGCCGAACAGAGCTTCTGCCACGTGATCGTAGCCGCCCGAAGCGGCCCACGACGATCGGAAATTCCCCCGGCACAGGTGCGTGCAGATCGACATCCCTTCAGGCTTCCCGGCCAGCGCCTGGTTCAGCGTGCGGATATGCCGGATGTGCGCGTGTTCGCCGTCCTCGCCCATCTGGTTCACCATCTCGCGCTGCGCCGGATCGTTCAAATATGCCAGGCTGACGTCGTCCAGCTGCAGATAGGTGCAGCCCAGCTTCGCCAGCTCCGCGATCTCCTGCATGTACACTTGCGCCAGGTCGTGCCAGAATTCCTGAATGTCCGGATAAATCGCCGGATCGATCGCCGCGCGCCCGCTGCGGTAATGCATCATGCTGGGCGATGGAATGGTCAGCTTGGGCGTCGCCTGGGCCACTGAGTTCAGGTACTCGAAGTCGTCGCCGAAAATGCACTTGTCCAGCTTGAGCTTGCCCTTGATCCGCAAAGCCGTGGGAGCAAATTCGATCACTCCCTGCTCGTTGCGAAACTGAACTTTCGCGTTGTCCTGCACCTTGGCGGTGCCGCCCACCTGGTACAGGAAATCCATGTGCCAGGACGAGCGTCGAAACTCACCGTCGGTCACTCCTTCCAATCCCAGCTCTTCCTGCTGGCGGACCACATCCCGGATCGCCTGATCTTCAATCCGGCGCAGGTCGACCTTGCTGATGCGTCCACCCTTTTCGTCTTCCCGAGCTTCCAGCAGCTGTGGCGGACGGAGCAGACTGCCAACGTGATCGGCGCGGAAGGGTGGGGTTTTGGCTTGAACCATCGAATCCAGCTTACGCAAATTCGACAGCTCGGCGTGGGTCGCTTCCTTACGACTCCGGTTCAGGGATCTCTTCTCGGGTTGGAACGAAGCTCCAGTTTTCTTTGGCTGGAACGAAGCTCCCGCTTCTTTGGGTGGAACGAAGCTCCCGCTTCTTGGTCTTGAACTGGTACTGGTCGAACTGCACCGCGAATTCTGCTGGCAGACGACGCGTCACCCGGCAAACGGCGATGAGTTGCAACGGCGTGCTTCCGTGCAGCAGGGCCGGCCAATCCACGATGACTTCCAATCGCGCTCCAGCGTGAACCGGCGCCTGATTTGAGGAGATGAGCAGCCCACTACTGCTCATGTTCACGGTTCGGCCCGCTCCCACTAGCGATGGTCCACCCGAAAGGGTACGATATCGAACAGTCAATAGCAACGGAAATCGCTCCCTGGATCGCCGGTCACTACCATGGACTGTGGATTCAGGTTGCATCGCAATTTACCATTGTTGTTCGCAACCATGAGGCGCTGATAACGCATCGACGACGTTTTGATGACAAGCGTGGCGAAACATCTCCGAACAACCTCCATCAACGCGGAAAGTTTCCGCAACAGCGCGCACCACAACAGTATTCGCTATCGATGAGCGACGGGAATAGGCTCTCTCTGGTAAAGAAGCCCACAAGAACCTCGTGAACACGATTCCTCCCTCGTTGTGGCGAAAGGCGGTTGGACAATATTATCACGATGAGGTTGAAATAGAGACCACAATTGCACGGACTAATCAAGCGTAAAGTACCGGGTTTCCTACGCGTCCCACCGATACTGCGTGCGAAATCTCAGCCCGGTAACTATATCTAAACTTTGGGGATCTAATGGGTTGAATGCTCATTCACCCGGTACTTCTTTGCGCTCTCTGGTGGAACTGCCAGGTGAGCGTCCTGTCCTATCACAACGACCTCGCTCGAACGGGACAAAATCTGAATGAAACCGCGCTCACTTTGGCCAACGTCGGTTCGGCGCAATTCGGACGACTGTACAGTTATCCGGTAGACGGACAAGTCTACACGCAGCCGCTGTATCTGCCAGGAGTGATCCTGCCAGGAAAGGGGATCCATAACGTCGTTTTTGTAGCCACCGAACACGACAGCGTGTACGCCTTCGACGCCGACAACAATCTCGGCGCTCCGTTGTGGCAAGTCAACTTTCTCAACCCCGCGCAAGGCGTCGGCACAGCGTCGGCAACCGAATTGGGGTGCGGCTCCATCACGCCCGAAGTCGGCATTACCGCCACGCCGGTTATCGATCCCGACACCGGCACCTTGTACGTGGTCGCGATGACCGAAGAGGGATCGGCGGGCAAGTACGTGCACCGTCTGCATGCCCTGGACGTCGCAACGGGAGTTGAAAAGGCCGGCAGCCCAGTGGAAATCCAGGCGTCGGTTCCGGGCGCCGGCAACGGCACAACCATCGTTTCATTCGAGCCTTGGCTATACAAGGAGCGTGCCGGGCTGCTGCTGCTGAATGGCGTGGTGTATACCGCCTGGTCTTCTCAGTGCGACTCGGGGAATTACCATGGCTGGATCATTGGTTATAAGGCCTGGGGCGACGCTGCCGGCAGCCTGCAACAAACCGCCGTCTTTACGGACACGCCCAACTGGGATGCCGGTTCGTTCTGGCAAGGCGGGGCCGCACCGGCGGCGGACTCCAGCGGCAACATCTTTGTGGTGTCGGCCAACGGCACATTTGACGCCAACCTGGGCGGTTCCGATCTCGCTGAGAGCGTTCTCAAGCTATCCACCGGCAAGAATCTTGCGGTGGCCGACTACTTCACCCCCTACAACGCCGATGCGCTGAGCGACCATGATCTGGATCTCGGATCGAGCGGCGCGGTCCTGCTACCCGACCAGGCGAGAAGTTCCGCGCATCCGCACCTGCTGGTGGCTGGAAGCAAGGACGGTACGGTTTATTTGCTGGATCGCGATAACCTGGGGCACTTCCAGCCCAACGGAAACAGCCAGATCGTTCAGTCGCTCGCGGGCGTGGTCGGCCCCCTCTTCGGAATCCCGGCCTACTTCCACAACACTGTGTATTTTTCCGCCGCGCACGACCAGGTGAAAGCGTTTTCGCTCCACGCCGGACTGTTATCCACGCTTCCGGTTTCCACCAGCAGCGCCACTTTCGCCATGCTCGGGACCGTGCCCAGCATTTCGGCCAATGGAGCGGCGAACGGAATCCTCTGGACCATTGATCCGGCCGGCCAGCTTCACGCCTACGACGCGGCCGATCTCAGCCATCAGCTTTATCAAGGAAGCGCCGGCTCGTCCACCAAGTTCTCCACTCCCACCATCGCGAACGGAAAGGTGTTCGTGGGTTCCACCAATAGCCTGGTCGTTTTTGGATTGCAGGACCAGACGCCCGCGAGCGTCGCGGCCGTGGTGAACGCGGATGGATTCCACCCGGGACCAGTTTCGCCCGGTTCCATAGTGGCTCTGTTCGGCTCCAACCTGGCGCCACAGGCCCAAGCTGCTTCGAGCTCCCTTTGGCCTAAGGTTCTGCAACAGACCACCGTATTCATCAACGGGATCGCCGTGCCGCTGGGCTACGTGAGCCCCTCGCAAATCAATGCGCAGGTTCCGTTCACCACGAAACCGGGGCAAGCCACCGTGACCGTGGTGTCCGGCGGCCGCGTCCTGCCGCCAGTCGAGTTGACAGTCGGCAGCCCAGCCCATATAAAGTGACCCGTCCCATCATTACGTTAACCACCGACTTCGGCCTTTCCGACCATTTCGTCGGCGTTATGAAGGGCGTAATTCTCGGAATCCAGCCCGCCGCCGAGGTGATCGACATCAGCCACGGCGTCCAGCCCTACCAGATTACCGACGGCGCGTTCACCATCGCGCAAGCCTACCGCTATTTTCCCGCCAAGACCATTCACGTGGTCGTGATCGACCCTGGCGTTGGATCGGCGCGGCGCCCGTTGCTCGCCGAAATGGCCGGACAGTATTTCGTCGCTCCCGACAACGGTGTGCTTTCCATGATCTTCGCGCGCGAACAACCCAAGGTGCGGCACATCACGAACGAGCGCTATTTTCTCCATCCCGTCAGCCGAACGTTTCATGGCCGCGACGTTTTTTCGCCCGTAGCCGCTCACTTGGCAGCTGGAGTAAAATCTGCTGATTTCGGCAAACGCATCGAAGATTATATTCGCGCGTCTTTTGATAAACCGGCGCAAACCGGTCAGCATATCTGGACCGGAATCATCCTCAAAGCGGATCATTTCGGAAATCTTGTCACGAATTTCCACATCGATCAATTCCCCGGCCTTCGTACGCATGCTTTCTCGCTGAAGGTCGGCCTCCAGTCCATCA
>Ga0207024_10082_pt2 | contig 25536 bp, 29 predicted proteins | sample Alteio_BWMinCont_44_FD_153470 | JGI IMG/M metagenome (GOLD analysis project Ga0207024, IMG submission 153470) | Enriched cells from forest soil in Barre Woods Harvard Forest LTER site, Petersham, Massachusetts, United States -... | ecosystem: Environmental > Terrestrial > Soil > Temperate forest >...
AATAGCGCAGGTTGGCACTTGGCATCCGCGAGGCTCGATCGATACGACCTCCTAGGTCTTGATTCGAAAAGCGAAATCGCAGCGTACCAAAGCGCAATTTTTACATGCCCCAAAGACAAAGTGGTCGTCCTTCAACGGAATACGCCGGATAGTGTCTACCTACCGTTGAGACGATCTTATGCGCATGTCACCAGGCAATATCCCGAAAAGGGCACGTTGTGGGCCGTAAGTATTTCTATGGATCATTTCGGCGGCGGGATTCGTTCCGGACGATTGGAAATTTTTAAGCGATCGGGTGACGACATAGGCCCCACTAGGTTTGTGCCGTTCCGTTTCGTCGGGCGGCACGGAAGAGTCTATTGGCAAGCGCTTGCGACGACGGCTCTCCCCGTTTCCGCCGAGTCGGATCTACTTGTCGATGTCGCCGGAGCGGTATCGCGGCCGGGCTTCGTTGACACGTCGTCAAATGTCATCGATGCCATGAGGAAAAGGGGTATTCGTGCGGTCATGGGAAGCACATTCAAGAAAGACGAGGACTACGTCGCAACCGGCTTTATCCGGATCGAACGTCCGTTCGTCCGGTGGTTTACCAAAGATCACGCGCTGGTCACGCTCTCAACCTATTTCCGGCCCAAGGGTGGCGACGTCACCTATAGCTCAGGAGGACCATACGATCTTCGATGGATCAAAGGGAAGCTCCGTTTGAAGTGCCTCGCCGATCAGTGGGCTGGTGAGTAGCGCTATGCAACTCGTCTTCGGCGATTTCAGTAAAATGCGGGCCAGCGGTTAGAGCAAAACATGGAATTCAAAGGTGCGACACTTTTGTACACGCTGGCCGGCCTGATGACCACGTTCGCTGGGTTCTCGGCGCTCTTGTTGGCCCTCCGACCGGCGGCGGGTGCAAGGTTGTCCCACCTTGATAAGTTCCTTGCAAAAACGGTCATGACGCACATTTTCGTATTGACGGCGGGATCACTGCTGCCTTCGATAATGGCGCTCTATGACATTCCGGAAAAGTGGAGTTGGCGAGCCTGCGCTGTGCTTTTCGCAGTACCGATGTTGTTTTTCCAGATCTCGTATCCGCGCCGGCGCCTAAAGGCGGTCGGCTCAGGACCGCCGCCCCCAATTCTTGCTGTCCTTGTTATTTTGGGCGCCACCGTTACTCTGGCGATGCTTGGCTACGTTTTAGCAGGCTTCCGGAACAGCTCCGGTGTCTACATCACAGCGCTGACGATCGACTTTTTCACGGTCACTTTCGCATTCCTGTGCGCGGTGGATGTCATTATGCGACAGCCAATGGAATAGTCGGAGCGACAGGTCGTAGACTCATTCGACGGAGTCGCAAGCAATTTAGGGAGGTTAGCATGTCCATCAGAGCCGTACAACGCATCGTCAAAGCCAAGCCGGCTATCTAAGGCGCCGGAGTGCATCTTCGCAGAGCTTTCGGATTCGAGAACCCGACTGAGGTCGATCCGTTCTTGTTGCTCGACGACTTTCGGAACGACATTCCTGAAGACTATCTTGCCGGGTTTCCGTGGCATCCGCACCGTGGAATCGAGACCATTACCTACGTGTTGGCAGGAACGGTCGAGCACGGCGACAGCATGGGGAATCACGGTTTGATTGCACCGGGCGACGTTCAATGGATGACGGCGGGACGGGGGATTATCCATCAAGAGATGCCGAAAGGGGATGAGTTGGGCCGGATGCACGGCTTTCAGCTTTGGGCGAATATGCCGGCGGCAACGAAGATGACGACGCCAAGGTATCAAGAGATTAAATCAGCGGCAATCCCCACCTTGACGGAAGACGACGGCACTCACGTCAGACTCATTTGTGGCGAGTTCTGGGGAATGCGCGGCCCAGTTGAGGGGATTCCCACCGATCCGATTTACCTGGACGTATCCGTCGCCCCCGGAAAGCGCCGATCCCTCGCGATCGATACTCGTCGCCAGGCATTCGCGTATGTGTTTGCTGGTTCAGGCAAGTTTTGCAACGCATCCGAACCACTCGCCGTCCCAACCGAAGGCGTCCAGTGGCTCCAAACGACAGCCCCTCCCGTCGAGGCCGACAACCGCTCCCTGATCTTGTTCAGCAGTGGCGACGAAGTCGTGGTCGAGGCCGGCGAAGACGGCATCCGCTTCCTGTTGGTCTCCGGAAAGCCCCTGAAAGAGCCGGTTGCCTGGTACGGCCCAATCGTGATGAACACCCAGTCCGAACTGCAGCAGGCCTTCCAAGAACTCCGAGAAGGAACCTTCCTCAATTCATAGGTGGTGGACAGAAATGGTTCGTCTTGGTAGGTTTGCAGGCTTGGTGGTCGGTTGTTGTTCTTTTACAGTTGCCCTCAGCGTCCACGGGCAATCTGACCAGAAGATTACGATGACGATGCCGGCATCGTCTGCGGCAGCAGCTTTGCAGCAACTGGGGGCAGCAGCCCATGTTCAGCTTCTGACGTCGCCTCAAACGGCGAAGGACGTGGTGAGCTTCCAGTTCAAGGCTGTCCCGCTCTCCGAGGCGATGGCGCGGATTGCCGATGCGGTTGACGGTTCGTGGAAACGGGAAGGAAAGTCTTTCCGCCTGATCCGGACTGCCAACCAACAGAAGGCCGAAGTTCAGAAGGAGTTCGATGAGACGGTCGCTTCAATCCGCAATTCGATCCAAGAGCAGGCAGACGCGCTTAAAAAAATGCATCCATGGAGCGAAGGCGAAGCCGACGCCTTGGCAACGGAGGTCCAATCCTTGCTCAAGGACTTCAACCCGAAAGGCGACTATGGGGGCTGGTATAGGAAGGGAACCCAATTGAGCACTCAAACGCCGATTGGGCGAGCTTTAACGAAGGTTTGTACCTCTCTTAATCCTAGCGAACTGGCGTCGCTACCTCAGCGGATGAAAGCGGTTTGGTCGTCAAATCCGACTCCCACCGAAAGGCCGCTATCAAGCGAGATTGCGCAAATCACCGATGAATTTGCGAAAGCTCAGTCCGATTGGGCGGGTGCAATCGACAAGCACCAACTAAAAGCGCCAACCGAAGGAAAAGCAACCTACTATGTCGGCGGTCTCGGCCTTTTCAAAGACAACTTTGGCGGAAACGTTTCGCTGATCCTCCTGTCCGTAACTCCACAAGGCCCCAGCAATGGGTTCTATTGTGAACTTTCGGCGTTCGACGAGAAGGGAACGCGAATTGCTCAAGCTACGACGAGTCTGAGCAGAAGAAGTGAGGGCAACCTCACGCTTCCAGCAATTCCTTCTCCGCTGGGGGACGTGAAGATTACACTCGGGGCCGACGCTCAATTGCTTATTGCCAACCATGATAAGAGCCCGCGACGAGCAAAAAAGCAGGCGGCCGGCTTGATCGAAAAACTCATGCGACCCGATCAGTTCGACCCTCTCAGCATCTTTTTTTCTCCCAAATTGATTCAAGCGGCAAATATCTTGAAGGTCAACATGGTTGCCCATCTGACCGATAATATGTTTAGCCCCGATATATTTATAGGGCCGAAAGATATCTCCGTAGACGACTTCCTGCATAAAGATGCCGGTAACGGGGCGACGGTTGAGCTAAAAGACGGTTGGCTTACCGTCAAGCCCAAGAGACCGAGCGAATGGCGATCTCTGCAGGCGGACCGTATCGCGCTTGGTTCCTACCTCAGGAAGGTTTCTACCGGCAGACCACTCTCGCTTGACGATCAAGCGGCATTTGCCTTGTCGCTGCCAGACTCAGCCGATAACCTCATGCCGGAGAGTTTGTCCGGCTTCCTCAGAACTCAGACATATGACGACTACGATAGGAACATGCTGCTGCTGTTCGGGCTTCTTACCTCGGAACAAAAGTCAAAAATGGCCAACGGTGGGCTCCCCTTTGGGGCACTTGGTGCGAAGGAGCTTGAGTGCGTCAATCGCATGATCTACGCACAGAATTCCCTAGTCTGGCCTGAGCTTCCGAAGGGCCAGACTGAGCAACAACGGCAGGCGTTGGCGGATCTGTTCGACAACGGCCGGATGCATGAGACAACGGAATGCTTACCAAACGGTATTCCCCCTCAGGGCCTGATCACCTTAACCGTTGCCAATTCGAACGTGACATTCACCCCCTTCGCCGATTCCGAGTCGGACGACAATGGAACCTGGGGATATGCAAGGGACGCGCGGTCGATAGCGTTTCTAAAGTACAGCCAGGGTCGCCCAGATCTCTTTAAATGGGTAAAAGACGGCTCCTACACGTTCGACCTCAGACGCATCATGTATGGCCGGCAAGTCAAAATGGCGTTTAAGTTCCAGTTCACGCCCATCCTATCGATGGCTCAAGAGTTAGGCGATACGAACATCAGCGACTTCCAAACGATGACCTTGGACGACCTCCCCGAAGACTTCAAGAAGCAGATTCAGGTCGCGTACGACAAGTACGCCATGGATTACGCCAACGCGAAACCCGGACATGCTAATGGCGGAGGCTCGATCCCTCCGCCGTAACGATCTCGACGCGTCTTTTGCGAACCTTGTAAACTTAGAACGTTGAGGAGACGCACTTTGAGCATAACGATTAACATTGAGCCCCTCTTGGAAGCCGCCCTAAAACAGCGAGCAGATGCGGCGGGGATGACAATCGAGCAGTTTGCGCACCAGCTACTAGCGCGTGAGGCAGATTCTCCTTCCAAACACCACCCCAGACTCCAAGCGTCTCTTCGGACCATTGAGACGCTTCGCGGCAAGATTGGGCCCGTCCCGCCCAATGCCCTTTCAGCGGAGTTGCTTTATGGTGAGCAGTAATTGCGCGTCTTCATCGACACAAGTGCTCTACTTCGGTTTTCCGACCCAGATGATCCCGCGCACGATTCGGTCGTGCTTGCATTGGATCGTCTTTTGGAAGGCGGCCATGAAATTGGCTTTACTCCTCAAGTTTGTCGAGAGTTTTGGAACGTTGCGACTCGGCCGAGAGGTGCTAACGGATTTGCTTTGGAGCCAAGCTTTGTCGACAAGCTCCTCACGGATCTATTGACCACTTTTGCGTTTTGGGACGATGTCCCAGGAATTGCCGGCGAATGGCGACGGCTGGTTCTTGCCATTGAAATAAGAGGGGTTCAAGTTCACGACACTAATCACGCCGCCGCGGCTTTGAAGCATGGTGCGACCCACGTACTGACTCTTGACCAAAAGGACTTCGAGCGATATCGGCAGTTTGGCCTTGTACCAGTTCTTCCTAGAGATGTGTCGCAAACCTAGCTCTTCTGTCTGAAATGCGAGGTGTACTCGTCTTCGGGTTCAAAAACCGATGCGGGGACCAGCTTTTCAATGAATTCGGCAAACGTGGATGCCAGCTGAAGCTCTTCATCGCACTCGACGTCGATCCACGCGACGCTTGGAATTACCCCTTTTCGATAGTCAAGCGAGATCCAAGTATGACCGTCTCCAGAGATCAGGACTTGCATTGGAGGCAATTTCCACTCCTCACACATGTACTCGTTGTCCATGAGGTTCATTGCCGAACTCACGTCGACACCAGCGACAATCCCGTTTAGATCCTCGAGGGGCACATGATCGTCCGCCCAGGTTGTTTTGACGGAAGTCGGAAATGCAAATCCTGCTGTATAACCGCCGTTTTGGATTCGAAGCAATTCCACGTATTCGGCGGGAAGCTTCACGCCCAACGATCCTTCTGCCAGGGCAAGGACCTCGTCCGTCAACGGCGGGTGGTTGTAAGAGTTCAACCCCCAAAACGATTCATCGCGCTCGGCCATTGCCGACAGATTGTAGTCTGATAATTTCTGGCCGTCGAAGTCGACCAATAGAGCTAACTCATTGCATGCCCGAGAGAAACCAGATGGCGTAGAATCTTTACATGGCTTTGCCGAATTGGCTTGATCAGGTTCCAAACCTTGACTTCGGACGCGAAAAGCAGGCTTTGCTAGATATTCTGTCGTGGGGTCAGACACGGAGCTGGAACCGAGTGGATACTCGCGGCATGGAGTTCAATGCACGGACCGAGACGGACGTCGCGATGGAGAACGGCACAAAGAAACTTCGCATAGCAGTGCAGCCGAAGGCGCGGACTACGCAAGGGATGATCAGGATCCAAGCCGTTCCGACTTTTCGAGAGGCGTTAGTCGTTTGGCGGCCTAATCGACGAAAATGGGAAGTTGAATTGGGTGGTGTGCCGCTCGACCGCGATTGGAACGAAGTCACCTTTGAGTGGCTCCTCTCGAGGTTGTTCGCTGGCTAACTACCAATACACGGGATTTCTCGATGAAGTGATGGCTGAGTTTAAGGCAGCTAGGGCCGCCTTGACCAACGCCAAATCGGCATTCATGGGAAAGGGGCACTTCCTTGGCGTTACGTCAGGTGACGTAGAGGCTGCATTGGATGAGCTTGAGGGAACGTATTTCCTCAGGATGACCGCAGAATCTGAGAGGGCGATGCGGATTCACTTGGCAACTCATTTCCCATCCGTGAATCTCTCCCCCCGAGATGGGTTTGGCAGGCTGATTGCCAAGTGCGCCAACAATCTAGATCCCGCTCAGCCGGGAAGCAAAGTGCCGCCGCACTTAGTCGCCGACGTCAAGACTCTGACTGACTACAGGAACGATCTGGCCCACAGCCTTCAGAATGGCTACACGTTTCCGAGTATTTACACCGCAACTTCGAAACTCAGCCGCTTCCTCTATACGCTTCCGTGACGTTCCAATAGTCATATGCTTAGGGGTTAAGTGGCTCCGGCGCTTGATGACTCACATGATAGACACGACTTTTGACTTCAGGGCCGACTCAAACGGCAAGGATCCCGATTCACACAGCCCAACTCTTCGGAAGTATCACCAACTCCTTTGGAGTAAGCCTCTTCCAAACAGTAAGCCGTTTTCTCTAGACACATCCGTTTGGGAGCGATATCTCTACCACAAGTCCGATCTTGGAAAGTTTTTGCTGACAAGCGATTCCGTGATCCATACCTACAACAAATGGAAAAGGCTCAACCACATCACAAGCCAATTCCCAGATGCCGAAAGGGAAGAGTTTGTTAGGATCGCTTACACAATCGGCGGCATGCTGGTTTTCCCTGGTAACCGGATAGACGGCAAGAACACGATCAACGGTGACCGAGGCTTCAACCGAAAGATCTGCGATCGAATCGATCTTACGCTGGAGTGCATCCGAAGGCACTATTGCAGCAAGGACAGTCCACTGTCTTCAACCCCCGAACGATACTCCGACTTCTTCGCCCTATTCGGCGACTTCCGTGGTTACGTCGACTTCTTCCTGCTTAACGACCTCGTTCACGAAAACGAGGAGGCTCTTGAGTTCTTCATGTCGTTCGACGATTTCCAAACATCTCCTGTCCCGGCGGATATTGGATCGTATAGGCGGTATCGAAGGCTTAGCATCGATTTCGTCATTGCGAGAAACGAAAGAACTGTCGAGTGGTTCCAATCTCGTGTTGCTCTACAGTAGGAGCGAGGTAAAGGTGAGACTGTCCTTTTAGGCTCCCAAGTTAGTTGTAGCCTAATGTGGGCCGGGATGGATTCGAACCACCGATTGCGCTTTCGCGACCGTCTCACAAAGGAGACGCGCCTGCATCCACTCAAGCTTCCAGCCCACACACGGATCTATCCGTACAGAGATCCAGCACGAGATAATACTTCCTTTTCGAAACTATGTAGCCGTCCGGCCACTATCTGTGTAGTGGGACGAGCTTTCCAGTTTTCTTGGACACCCCAATTCTCAACGGCTATAAGGATCGACCGGGAGAGCCGCGCTATTCTCGCCGTCTGTGCTGCGAAATGCGCTGTTCCCCTATGCTCTTCAATAGGCAATCGGCCTACAATCTCAGTAACATTGTTTTGCGAAGCTAACACTCCAATTAGCGCTTTACCAAAATCTCGTCCGGAGCGGAAGGGATAATCCAAACTTTCTTCGTCAGCCCGGGATAACGGTTGCCATGCCCCGTCAGCAGCCTGGCGATTCCCCAAAGCCAAGTGAGCAAAGCCCTCTTGTGCCGCACAATATTGTTGCTGAATTAATGTACTGATTGAAATCTGAACTGCATTTTCCATGTCCTCTCTCGCAGCATTCAGATTGCCCTTCGATATCCACCCAAGGGCCGATAATACCAAGAGCCCTCGAGTTACAAATCCTGACATCGATTGACGCTCAATTAAATGACCAATGAAATCGCGAGACTTCAGTGCCCCTAGACGAGAGAACTCGTGAATGGCTAGTTCCAACCGAACGAACTCTTCGATCGAGGGGTCTCCAAGCGCATTCGACAGATGAGCATAAATCTTTCGCCGACCACGAATCCGATCCTCGGAGAGGACCCGTATCGCGGATCGAGCTTCCCTCAAAGAGTGTTCAAGCACCTCCCGGAGCTTTGCTACAATTTCATCTGTCGTGCCAGTCCACTCTAAATAGAACTTGTCGCTAAGAAGTGGAAATCGTCCAAGGACTGCTTTTGGCTCAACAACAATGGGGAGAACTACGGTTCTGCCCTCAACATTCTCTCTACTAAGTGCCGCAGAGAGCTCAGTCTGGGGCCAATTCCGGTCCAAGAAACTCGGTGTGAGGAAGACAATCACGAATCTAGCAGTTGCAAGTCCATCGTTAATTCGGATGCTGATCTTGTCACCCCATCGGATTTCCGCTTCATCCAACCAAAAGGTAATGCCGTTCTCTCGTAAGGCTTCGGCGACAGGGAGAACGATGCTCCTTTTGTCCGGACTTGCGTGCGACAAGAATACGTCCCTCATTACTCCAGCCACAAGGCTACCAGAACAATCTCATTTGGTGCACTTTATCGCTTAGGCTCGAATATGGCTTTGGTGCTGAGGCTCTGAGCCCCATTGGTTTTACCGTCGTTCAAACTATCGTGGCGCGCAAATCGGTTGTGAGACTTGAGCACTCCTCTGTGCCGACACTTGCTTGTTCGGTGTGAAACGCTCAAGCCTGAGGCAAAGTTGGGTTGCGAGATTTAGGAATTGGACGCTAAGCCACGAGTGCTCAGCGTCCAATTTCCGGGACGTTAACTCCCCATCGGGAACCGTTCGGCGAACCATTTGGTCCACACGGGCCCGGCTTCGGCAGCCGCGCCCTCCGCACTACCGCCAAATAGGTAGAACCGGATCGCGACGTAGATTGGGCCGCCCATGGGCATGGCGGAGAGGTGGCAGATTCCGGAGGCTGGCTCGGTGGTTAGGAGGATGATCTCTTTTGTTTCGTCGTGGCCGGCGATTTCGACTTTGCCGGCGAGGGTGGGGAAGTCGGGTTGGGTCGACACCACCTTTCCCACGACCGCGTCGGCCAAGCCGAAGGGGGCGGTGAGGGCGGCCCAGGCCTCTGATTCGGTGCCGCCGGCCATTCCGGCAGCTTCGAACGCGGCGCAGGGTTGGCCGGGGAAATGGGTGAGGCCCAGGCGGAGAATGTTGAAGAAGGCGTTCCAGCCCTGCTCCACGGCTTCCCACTGGCCGTCCCACTCGTCGGTACTGGCGAACCAACTGTGAACGACCCGGACCACGCACATGCCGCCGGACTTTGCTTCCACGATCCACTGGGTGGCCACTGGCGGCGCTTCCGGGCTCATCCCGTCGCCGTCCTTCGTGAAACTCCTAGGCGGATCCCACTCGGTGATCGTCGATGTCGACTCCATGCCCATCCCAAAGTCGGCGGTAAAGGCGCCTCCCACGTGCTCCTCGACTTGGGTCGGTACGAACCAGGATGAGATCCCGGGACCGGTAGCGATCGCCTGCCAAACTTCCTCCGGTGAACCCGGTACCTCGATTTCGACTTGGACGGATCTCCGCCCGTCATCTCCTACATTGACGCTCATGACTGCTCCTTGACGGTGTTTTCGAATGGGAAAGGGTGGGCGGCGACGATCAATCGGTGCGATCGCCCGCCCGGGGACGATGCATCGTGGTAGCGCGAGGCTAACTCGGCAACTGCCCGGGTTAAGTCGGCGGTAAAGGCGGCGCGCTCCGCCGAAGATCTAAATCGTATCTCGGTATCGATAGACAGGGTGGCGAGATGTTTATCCGCCTCTCGCGCCTTGCGCACAAGGTCGCTGACCTCCTGCACTATCCTGGCCGCCAGCGCGATGAGATAGCTCGCCGAGAGCCGGTCGGCGGTGCGGGCAGGGTCGGTTGAGGCCAAGCCCATCGCCGCCGGAGCAACCACATACGAAGCCGCACTCGCGACGAAGAGCCGCTCCGTGATCCCGCCCCACTTTCGCGTCCCTGCTGTCTGCACCAACCGGTGCGCCGCCAGTGCGTTGAGGTGGTAAGACGCCTTCTGTCGGGTCAGACCTACCCTCTCAGCCACCGAGGCGGCCGACGCCGGCTGATTCAGTTCCGCCAACAATCGGCTCCGAATCGGCTCCAGCGCTACTGTCGCGGCGGCCGGGTCGTTGATGACTTCGAGATCGAGCACGCTCTATTCTAATTCTTGACAAATTTTATTGTCAAGGCTTGCGGTGACTTGGTGGGCCGATTTATACTGCGCCTATTGTGAAAAAATTTCCCCTCATACTTTCGCTGATCGCCGTTGCCGGACTAGCTCATGCCGACCTTAGGTCAGAGATAATGGCCGCCCGCCAGAAGCAGGAAAAGGCCGCCAAGGCGAAGGACATCAAAGCGGTAGAGGCAGCCATAAAGGAGTCCTTGACGTCCGACTTCAAGTACGTGCAGGCGGGCCAAACTCAAGACTTAAAGACCTTCATGGGAAACACTACGGCGAGCGTCCTCATGATGGACAAGGTCGCCTCTTCATCCTCGCGGATCATCAGCCTCAAGGAAAACGGAAATAAAGCCTCCGGAGTGATCGAGCTCAGCATGACGGGAACCATGAAGAACCCGGACAAGACGCTCCACCCAATCAGCTATACCGGGCTGTTCTCCGAGGAGTACCGAAGAGTTGGGGGCAAGTGGAAAACTGCCAAGATGACCGCCGGAAAGCAGAAGTTCTTGATGGACGGCAAACCCGTTCAGATGTAGGGCTCGCGCGGCTAGTTGTTCTGCCGCGACAAAGACGCAATGGTCCATTCACATCGCTGATTCAATGGACCTTCTCTCTTACGCGTTTGAGCGCCTCATCGAGCAGCGCCTCGGCCTCTTCCCATTTGTTCGCTTGAAGAAGCGCGGGTAGACGCTCCTCTACAAAATGGGAGATGGGAGCAGGGTCTCGCCCTGCTTTCTGCCATCTGCGGAAGCCCGCCTGCAGCAAATCCATCTTGCGCCGCATGTGCATCTGGTGCACGTCCGACGCGATCGGTTTTTCTTGGAGTTTCTCACCCCTGAGAAACTTACGGTAGGCGGCGACCGCATCCTCGCCGAATGCGCTCTTCTCCAGCTTTGGCCCCAATTCGGCTCCCGTCGCGCCCAAATTGATGGCTACAAGCGTCGCGCCATGATTGTAATGCCACGCCAGGTACGACTCCCAATCCACCAGAGTGCCGGGCATTCCGACATTGGCCTCGACACCGCCCCACGCCGGACTTCCATGCTTTTTGAGCGCATCGTAGATCGGCTGGAAATTGTGCGCCAAGTATCCCACCGGGTAAGTCGACCAACCTGGACGCGACCAGGCGTTAAAGGCAGATTTCACCGGAGCGCTGGTTACCTCTAACGGTATCCCTAGAGGGATGTGTGGGTAGAGCTTTTGGGGGGAAAAACCCGCCTGTACGAACGCCTTACACCAGAAGGCCACTGTTTCCTGGATGACCTCGCCCAACGCCTGGTGGATATCGGCAGGCGGATGGTCTTTGCGGTAGCCTCTGTCCAACAGCGCGCGGTAGCCAAGTTGACCCGTCGGCGCGCCGTCAGCGGCAACCAGCTTTGCCGTATCCGGGTCCGTATGGGCGTAGTTATCGAAAGTCGGCTCCGACCCGACCAGAATTCCGGCGAAAAGACGTCCTTTGCCTTCGTGTTCTAGAGCGGCCAGTTCCTTCTTGAGAGGAGGAGCGATGACGTCCCGGATCAGCCGCGTCCACTCGGTTCGGATCACCTTGCTGGTGAAGCACATCGGTGGGGCCATCCGCTTAGCTTCGCCGTGGTTTAGGTAGCGTGCCCGGGCAGGCGGGCCGTCCCAACCAAACCACTCGACGTTGCTACGGTTATCGGGATTGTAGCCGGGCTGCTTCGGGTCGAACCAGTTCCATAGCTCGGGCCGATTGTCCCAGGCCAAGTGAAAATCAAAATGGAGCATCAAGGCGAGGTTGTAATGGCGTGCCACGCTGAAGGCACGGTGAATATTGTCAGGCACCTGCTTTTCCTGGAAGAAAGTGGCGCATGGAACCCCGAATCCCAGTAAGTGCGTGCGTCCGTCGCCCTGTTCGCCGATAGACTTGACCAGATCGGGCGCTTGCTCGGGGGTACGCCAGAACAGCAGGTAGCGTGGGATTGGACTATCGACCGTCTTCGCCAGGGTCGTTACACCCTTCGCGCTTTCGTGCTGACCGCACGCCGCGATCGCCGGCACTATCATCAAGGCAATGCCACAAATGAATATTCCGCAGCAGACCTGCCACAACCTTTTTCCGCACATAGAATGCTTGAAGAAGTTCATATCCCCTACTTAATGAATGACGAGTAGGCGGGAGTTTTGGGAACACGGTCGACCTGCACCCCCGGAGTTGGACTCCGAAACGGATCTCGCCTTGCTCGCGTAAGGCTGCAAGATGATGCGTAACCCAAAGTCCTTCGCAGTTCTTGGGATCACCGGTCTTGGTGGCCTTGCGCTCCTTGCTTTCTTTGTGCGAGAAGCGATGGGCTCGCGTCCCGAAAATCAAAGTCTCGGAAAATTCCCTGAAAAGATCGTGTACGTTCGGACGAATGACGATGTTGTCGACGCCGGTGTAGTGTTCACCGCCGCAACCAAGCCGCGGAAGAAGACTGCCGTCCTGTGGTTTCACGGCTGGGGGGCGAATTTTTACCTTCCGAGTTACATTGGGATTGGTCGCGCTCTTGCTGAGCGCGGATTCACGACGATTTCCTGCAACACCCGGATGCACGACATCGGCAATGTAGAGAAATACGAGGGTGACAAGCGAATTCGAGGCGGCGGCTATTGGGGCGTTACAAGCGAAGATGCCCGCGATATCGCCGCTTGGATCGACTATGCGGAAAGGGTCGGTTTCAAAAAAGTGATCCTCGTAGGGCATAGCGCCGGGTGGGCCAGTGTCGGGAGATATCAAGTCGACCACCAAGACTCAAGGGTGGTTGGGCTGGTACTCGCGTCCGGCATGACCGGCATTGCTACCGGAGGTAGCGGTGGGCCCGATCCAACTGTAGTCAAGGCCAAAGAGTTGGTGGATGCCGGCCGTAGCGAAGAGCTCATCCCCTTGCCAAACAGGAATTTTCCGTCTTATATCAGTGCCGGTACTGTGCTCGACGATAGCCGGCGGCCGGCCGAATTCGGCGATTTCTTTGGGATCAAGTCATCGAGTCCTGCCGCATTAAGGATCCATTGTCCGTTCCTCGCCTTTTTCGGCGATAACGGGGATATTGCCGGTCAAACCGAATTGGACCTTGTGAAGGCGTCGCTTAAACGGCTGAAAGGTGGACCCACTCGGGTCGACATCGCTACGATTCGGGGCGGAGATCACGAATACAACGGCCAAGAAGAGCAGGTGGCCAACGTCATCGCTTCGTGGGCAGCCAAGCTTTAAGCCTAGAGTTGGCAATTCCCCTGCCCACCGGGGTGATAAAATGGAATCACGACATGAAGTGGCTACGCCGACCGGAGTGGGTCTCGGCAGAATTGAGCCTGTATCTTGCGATGCAGGTTCTTATCGCGTTTGTTCTGTTCTTCGTCCTCGTTAAGGGCCCGGCCCCAACGCGCCACGTCGGTCTGGGGTTCCAAATTGGCATGGCCACCGGAATACTGGTGCTCACGGCTTGCGCGATCGGCATCTGGAAAGATCGTTGGTGGGCCTACTTCCTCCAACTCGCCATTTTCATCGGCGCTGTGATCGCCTTTGGAGCTTTGCCCAGCAAACCGAAACCCGAACCGCACCAGTATGGCCTCCTTGAAGTGCCGTATCAACACCAGATCACCGGATGGTTAGAAGTGATTTGTTTCGTTGCCGTCTGCTGGAACCTCTGGAAACGGGGCGCACTAAAGTGGAAACAGCGCCGCTCTCCCAAGTCGGACTGTGAACATGAACGCAGAGCAGCCGTTTAACGATCACAGTCAGAGGGTCGATACCTTGACCGAGGCTCAATTTGCTCAGATGAGGCTTGAACTTCCCGCAGAAAAGTACATCGACAGCTTCTTTCAGGCGATGGCCGAATTTAGGGAAGAGGGAATTCCCCAAGTTTCCGATGGCATGACCCACGAGCAGTTTCCGGCATACGTGCAGCGGCTTCACGATCAATCCGTAGGGAAGAATCTAAAGGAAGGACATATACCATCGAAAGAGTTCTGGATTATTGACGCAGATGGATATGCGGGCAGGATTATTCTAGGTCTCACTTTTACTCCAAGTTCAGATAGAGTTGGCCATCATGTAGGCTACGCAGTACGACCGACCAAGCGGCGAATGGGGTACGGGACTAAAGCGCTTCAATTTCTGCTCGAAGAAGCAAGGAGTCTGAACATCACTAAACTTATGCCGACATGCGGAGCGGCGAACGTCGCCTCGCGGAAGGTAATCGAAATGAATGGGGGAGTGCTGTTGGACTGCGAGCCTAATGGAATTGCTCAAAATGGCGAACTCCGATTTATAATTGATCTGGACCCAAAGCCGGATACTGCCGATCGATGATCCTCTCATGGGGAACGTCGAAATGGCGACATTATTCGTCTAGGCGAGCGGTTGCTCGCCTAGACGTGCGGCTATCGCTATCGTGTACCTGAGCTCACAACTCTCTCGAGCAATCGGATAGCGCCATCCGTGCCTCCTACGTACACATTCCCCGAGCCGTCAACGCACAGGCCAAAAGGAGACGTAAACGTGGCCACGTTTCCGGTGCCGTCCAACGTTCCCGATGTGCCAGTACCCGCAACGGTCGTCACGTGCCCAGCAGGACTGATTATCCTTATTCGCTGCGAAGAAGTATCGGCGACAAACAGGTAACCCGAAGCATCGATAGCGAGCCCGTTTGGCTGTGAGAATTGAGCAAGTGCTCCATTGGAATCGGTGTAACCAAACGAGGATCCAGCCACCGTAGTAACCACCCCGCCCGAGGTGACCTTCCGAATTCGGTTATTGAAACTATCCGCCACAAAAATATTGCCTGCCTGATCGCACACAATCTGAACCGGATCTGCGAACCTCGCGGCGGTACCGGTACCGTCTACCCAGCCGGTTGCGGGGAATGTCGTGCTCGTGTCTCCCGCGATCGTTGTAACTCGGTAGTTTGATGAGACTGTCGGGTCTCCTCCCTGAAAGTCGATCCGCTTAATTCGGTTGCCCGCATCCTCGGAAGCGTAGATCGTTCCGAACGAGTCCAGTGCCACCCCCTCGGGCAAAACCAGACTGGCAGTGTTGCCCGGTCCGTCAGCCGTGCTTTGTGAACCACTCCCTGCGACCGTGGAAACCACCCAGTTTGTGGGATCGGTTGGATCGGTGAAAGGGGTTAGTGCGATCCGTCGGATCTTGTTGTTGTTTGCATCGCCGATATAGATCACGCTCCCATCCGGGACTACTGCAACCGCAGACGGACCATTGAATCTGGCGAGGTTTCCGGTTCCGTCGACGGCGCTGCCGCCACCTGTGTTTGCCGTTCCCGCGACAATGCTTACCACGCCACTGGTCGAGATCCTTCGAATCGAATTGTTATGGAAATCCGCGACGTACAGGTTGCCGGCCAGATCGGTGGCCAATCCCTGGATAAAGGACCCAAATCTGGCTGATGTGGCAGGTCCTTCGACAAATGCAAATGAACCACCAAGTCCCGCATAGGTTCGTACAAGGACGTTTGGTGAACCCGAGCCGACGGCCGAAGGCGGCGCTGTTCCCGTCGTCGTGTTTGTCTCAACCGTTACCGTGAACTCAAATGCATTGATATTGGGCGGCACAACGAAGTTCCAGTTTTTGGCCCCGCTGGACCCGCCTGGGTTAACCTGATCCGGATATTGAATGTAGGGGGCGCTCCCTCCCGAACTCCCATTCGGAACGACTCCATCCGGTTTCCAGAGCGCAACAAGATCCGAAGTAAGCGAGCCATTAGGTATTCCAATTGGGAATAGACCGTTGTTTGGAGATACGAGACGGATCTTGTTCTCACCGGAACCCGCCACGATCAACCCTCCGCTTCTTGTTGGCGCCAATCCGGTCGGGCCGGTGAACCGTGCCACATTACCGGCTCCGTCCTGGCTGCCCGCAGTTCCGCTCCCCGCTAGCGCCAATACCGTCCAACTGCTCGCGTCCGTCGGCGCAGCGCCGGGCGCAAGGGACATCTGCCGGATCACATCACCCGTGAAGTCGGACACAAAGACCGCCCCATTGAGGTACGCGATTCCCGCTGGTTGATTGAACGTGGCAACAGTCCCTATGCCGCTCGTTTCTCCGGCAGCCCCGGTACCAGCAATAGTGACCACGTCGGCGTTCGAGTTGACAAATCGAATCTTGTTGTTGTTTTGGTCGGCTACATACAGGTTTCCGGCCGGGTCCGAGGTTATTTGCTTGATAAGCGCGAACTGTGCCGATGGGCCATTTCCATCCGCCGAGCCAGAGGTGGTGCTGCCTGCCAAAGTCGACACCGTATATCGCGTTGAAGAAGTGGGATCGCCACCGCTAAAGACTATTTTTCTGATCTCGGTTCCGGCGTCCGCGACATAGATATTCCCGGAAGGGTCTATCGTAAGGCCCGTCGGACCAGTGAACGTCGCGACGTTGCCTGCACCGTTTGCCGTCCCCGCTACACCGGTGCCGGCAATGGTGGAGACGCGTCCATCGGTCGTGATCCGCCTAATCTTGTTTCCCGTGTTGTCAGCGACGTAGATAGCCCCATCGACGGGGTTTTGGCAGATCCCGAACGGATGGCTAAACGTTGCTCCACTTCCTGATCCATTGGACGTTCCCGCGGTTCCTGTCCCCGCAAGCGTGGTGACCTGGTCCGACGCTACCCTGCGGATCTTATTATTCAGCTCGTCGGCGACGTAGAGCGTTCCATCATTGCCTACCGCGACTTGGGCGGGGCCGTTGAACGTGGCAACAGTATAGTTTCCGTTGGTCGAACCTGCAGTCGCACTTCCCGTAATTGTCGACACGTTCGACAGGTTCCTCGGATCGGGAAACGCGACGACGTTCGTAAAATTGCTAAAAAGCACTTTGAAACCGGAATTGATTCCGTTTGAGTCAACTCCAATGGGCAGACCCCAGTTGTTGGTTACAGAAACGGATAATGTCTTCAGACCGGTGCTCCCGGGCTGGTCGAGGAGAACGCTCGAATTGAAGGAGACCGCGGTTCCCGTGAAGATGGCCATTGACTTCATTTTCGGGCTCGAATTCTTTGAAGGCGTGACCGTGACCTGGCCGTTTCCCAAATTCACGTGGAACAGAGCCGTCACATCGGGCGGTACCACCGGTGGCGGGGTTCTCCCGCTCGCCGCGGTTTGAGAGCCCGCGCCCCCGCCGCCACAGCCCACCAAAAAAATCGTGACGCCAGCGGTAATCCCGGCGTATACAGCCCAGAATCTATTCTGTGGAAAATCCATTTCTCTCTCCTTAACCAAATGCAACAGCGCTGGGACAAAAACCAACGCCAGGCAATAATGCCTGGGTTATAACGCATTATCAATTTCGGAGCAAGAGAGTCCCATTTTCCGGGAATCCAACGCTTATGGTTGTAGCTTAAGGGGCGAAAACCGCCTTACTCTTTTTTCGCAAAACCCTGATCAACCAGCCAGTCTGTCATTCGCTGCGGCCAAGTTTGTACGGAAATGAGCTTCTTCTCACGGTTGCCGAGATTAAAGCCGTGACCTCCGCCGCTCGTCACGTGCATCTCGCTGGAGACCTTTGCCTTGCGATACAGGTTCAGGATATCGATCGTAGGCCGAAGGTGGCTTTCATCGTCAAAAGCGCAAAGCAAAAAGGACGGGGGCAGGTTCGGAAGCGTTGCCGGAGCTTCCTTGGGAACGGCGACGGGACCGGTGTAAATCCACATTGCGTAGTCAGGACGCGCATTAGCGGCATCGATCGCGTCAGGCGATTTTACGGTTGGAGCGTCGCCAAAGACAACGGAGGAGACAACCTCGCCGCCTGCCGAAAATCCGATGAAGCCGATTTTTGCGGGATCTATGCCGTAGTCGGCAGCCTTGGCCCGGACCATGCGCATTGCCCGATAGCCGTCTTCCTTCGCTGACACTTCCACCGTCACCTTTGAACCTGGCTCACGCGATAGGCGATACTTCAAAACAAAGGCGGTGATGCCAAGTTTGTTGAAATACGCCGCCGGCTGCTCACCCTCGGGGCCGAAGACGTTCGAGGTAAATCCGCCGCCGGGTGCGATGACGATTGCGACCCCGTTCGCCTTTCCAGCGGCTGGGCGAAATACTGTTAGCGACGGGTTTTGGATATTCTTGATCGAGTAATTGTTCGGCCTGACTTCCGGTTCGTTCCGTCTTTCCTCCGAACCCGGAGCTCCGTTTGGCCAAAGCGTAATAACCTCCGGCGCCTGAGCAAACGAGCCATGCGCAATCGCCGATGACAGCAACAAATGTACGAGCAAACTCACACTTAAACCCTACCCCGAATCGAATCCTTGGGCGGCGAGGGCGATACGTTCTTTGCGCGCTTCCTCAAGTGCAAGCCGGCGCTCAAAATGTCTTCGTTCGCGGCGGGCTCTGTCCAGTTTTTCTCCACTCAGCAACTGCTCCTCGCATTGCTTTTGTCGCTCGGGAGATCGGAGAATCTCGCCTAGGTCCCGCGCCCACTTCTCCACAATGGGATCCGTAAAGACGCCTTGGTCCAGGCCGTACACATAGATATCGCTTGCGCGATGGGCAGCGTACTCCTCTACCGTGGAATGCTCCTCCATCATCTTTCGGACAATCTCCTCGTGCTTGTCGGGCTTTTTCTGATTCGCATCCGACTCTAAACGCTGCCGCATCCATTCATCGCCGGCGACCGACGACGCTAGCAATTCTCTGGCCGTCTTCCCGTTCCTCGTTGCCAGGGGATTCGCCCCCGCTTTGATCAAGCGATCGTATGCTTCCCGCTTTCCGAAACTGGCGGCGATGCACAGCGGAGTCGAGGTTTCGCGGCATCCTTCAACGTCTGCCCCGGCATTGAGCAGCAAATCAAGGATTCTTAGGTCCGACTTAGACGCAGCGCTGTGGAGTGGACGACGGCCAGTTTTGACGTGGCCCTGATTCACGTCCGCACCAGCTCGGATGAGGATATCGACCATCGCGACGTCGCTATTGTGGATAGCAACATCAAGGGGAGTTAAGTTGGCTGCGACTTCGTTTACGTCTACGCCGTGTTCGATTTCTGCCTTAGCTTCTTCGTGCTTAGCCCAGTGCACCAACCGATGAAGCCTTCCCACATCTCCATGTTATCAGGCGAGACCAAGTCCTCATGCCATCCAAGTTTTGGGTGATGGGATTGACTTTGAGCTCTCAAGTTGCTTGCGAGCCTGGCCGGGGCCAGTAATCACAGCTGGCCCCATATCTCTCCCCTCCGAGGGAGAGGTCGGTGAGGAACGAACCGGGAGAGGGGGATAAAACCGCTTTCGTAAAAGTCCAATCGTTACAGCTAGCAAGGAAGGGATGGCTTGGAGTCGGAACTCCCCCTCTCCCGGTTCACCTTCGTCCCTCAGGTTCACCGACCTCTCCCTCGGAGGGTAGAGATTTGGGCTTTGTGGCAATCCATTCAAGGTTGCTCGGCACAATCGAGAAACCAAACAAAACGACTCTTGTCATTACGACGTGAGTCAGTATCCAAAAACTGGATGGCATTAGACGAAGTCCCGCACAAGTGGCCCTTACGGCCGGGGCGCTTCATCATCCAGTTTCGCGTAGTTGGCTTGGTGGCCCTCAATCAGCTCTTTGATCCGCTTGGCATCGGCTTTTTTGTGGCCGTGGCTCGTAAGAGGGTCCGCGCCACCCGAGCTTTCGATAAGGATGGTGGACCAAATGAGGCCGGTCTTGATGTGGACCGAAGCGACCTTGCTGATGCTGACACTGATCTCGTCGCGGGTGAACCACGTACGCTTGCGAAGTGTCACCGCCTTCTCGCTGACCTCGATTACCGTCGGAAACAGAAAGTTTCCGTGTGTCCATCGGCTTGCATGAAAGACATTGTTTGGCACTTAAACTCTCCGTGACCTTCCCCATCTTATCCTGTTTCTGGCCATCAGAGCCGTTCCGTCGTGGGTGGTAATCTCAAATAGGTCGGGGGGATCCAACTTATGCGGCTAGACCGGCTTAGATCGTTGCTCGTTTTATTCAACTTGATCGTTCTAATGGTCGTTGCGGCTGCGTCACCGCCGGCGCCGGTGGTTCAGTACGAGGTTTTCGCCGTCCGTTTTGCTTCTATGCCCGGTTGCCCGGTCCACTTCTTGGTGCAAGAGCCGGACGACGGCCGCAAGATCGATCTCGCGATGACCTTTTGGGTGATTAAAGGCGGCGGCAAGGTTATTCTTTTCGACGCCGGATACTATCGGGACAAAGTCCGTAAGGATTATCCCGCGAATGATTTCGTGCGTCCTTCGAAGGTGATCAGCGAGCTGAAACTCAAACCTGAGGACGTCACCGACGTGGTGATATCACATATTCACAACGACCACGCAGACGGAGTGGATCTGTTTCCAAAGGCTCAGGTTTGGATGCAGCGAGAAGAATATGGGCACTACGTCACGGACGCATTGCGAACTGGGAAGAACGTCGAGGGCTCCGAGCCAGTCGATGTGTCGGCTTTGGCCCGCATCAACAAATCGGGCAGGCTGACCCAGGTGAATGGCGATAACCAAGAGATCTTCCCCGGTATCACCTGTTATATCGGAGGCAAACACACTTGGCAGTCGCAATACCTTGGCGTTCAGACCAGGCGGGGCATCGTGGTCTTGGCAAGCGACAACGTCTATCTATTTGAGAACCTTGAGAAGCATTTGCCGATTACGTCGACGTTGGATGCCAAGTCGAATCTAGCCGCCCAAGATCGGATGAAAACTCTGGCGGCCAGCCCAGATCTGATCATTCCGGGGCACGATCCCAAAGTTTTTAGCCTGTTCCCCAGGGTCGCCCCTCACGTCGTGCGAATCGACTGAACGGCCATCTCGGCCGATCGAGTTTCGATGAAGGTTTCGCCCACGGATTGGATCTTAGATGTCCCGCTCGGTGAGGTACATCCCCGGCTCGAACTGACGGATCTCTACGCTGGTGGCGATGTCGGCGCCGCCCATGACAGGATCGCTCCTCATGATGTCTAGCAGGCGCCGTACGAGTTGGCGCCTCAGCGCATCCGGCCGGCCGGGTGAGAAGAGGACGGTGGCGTGCACGAAGCCACGGCGCTCGGTACTGACGTGATACGTGTCACACCGTATCGCTCGGCTTTTGATCCGTTCGGATTCGAAGCTCTCCGTATCACCGAGCGCGTCGTGGAGACTGTCGAGGAGGTGGGCAAGACCGGCGTCGTCGCCGAGATTGCTCGAGTATTCCAGGATGATGTGCGGCATTACTTCTCCTCCGTGCTTTCCTTGCGGCGAACATCAGTATAAGGACTGCCGGGGCCGGTCGAAATACACAGAGGTCTGCCGGTCGAAAAGTACAGACCCAGGATCGGTCTTCGGTTCTAGTACGCCTAGCTACGCTCCAAGGGAATCTTGCCTTTGGGACGATTCTTCGATCTTCGCGGGCCGTCGTATATGCAATGTACTTCCTAGCGGCAATTCTCTGTGCCAATCTTCTTGGCCAGTCGATGGCGAGGCTTCGGCATAACGGCACGGAGCTTGTGGTTCGAGGGAAGACTATCGTGTCCTCCGACGGCTACCAATTCGACGGCGGTTCTTTGCTTTGCTCGGGCAGAGAGCTTGTTCTGCAGAAGGCGGACCGACGGGAGAAGATCGATATGCGCGCCACGGAAGAAGCGTGGTTTAACGACGACGCCCGATGGGGAAGTCATGAAGAGGCCGCCCGGCTTCGTGATATCGCCTTCGGCCGAGACGGAGGCTTTGACACCTATGTAAGCGATTTCGCGCCTGTCGGCCCGGGGAAGGCACTAGCCATTCTGTCGCTCTCACAATCCGCCAAGATCTCGCAGCCTCGAGCTCAGGTTCTCGTAACCCTCGGTGCATCGCCCTTAAGGATTAATTGGATTCGTCGCCTGAGTCCGATGGGGGATGGCCAAAGCGTGGAGGCGGCGCATCGAATCTACCGATTCAAGACCCATCTGTATCTAAACGATGCGAATCAGATTAGTCGGATCGACTCCTCTGGAATCGCCATCAAAAAGATCTGCGATTGGAGCGCCGATTCGCTTCCTCTGGGCCTCGCTGGAGATCGGTGGGTGATTTCTGAATCGACAGGAGTCTCCAACCGAACGCTCGAAGCGACTGATCTGGAAACCGGGGAATACCGGGTGCTGTTCAGTCCAGAGGGTTCTTCGTATCCATTAGGAGATATCCAGCCTTATCAACTAGATCCATTTGGTCCGTATGTGCTTTACAGCTACGCTCCACGCGTAATAGGCCGATATATGTGTCGTAAATTCCTGACCATTCGCGTGCCGGACGGAGCCACTCATCCGATTCCGGGAGTCTATTACACGCTCACGGCTTTCGGTATCTACCTTGTCGGAGAAATACCTGGATCACTTGCCAAACTTTTCTTCAAGAACGGAAAGGAAGCTGGCCCGATAGAAGTGCAGCCCTTCTGACGACGGTCGCGCTAAGCGACAAAGCTCGCGGACCAATTGTCGCAACAAACCGCTCGACAATGAGTCGGAACTTTTCGGCGGTTTGCACAACTATCCCAAGCTATCGAGGCTATTCGTTCCGGGCCCAAAGGTGATACCCCTCTTCGTCCTTTGCGATTGCTGAGGTGGATGGGATAACCGTAGATGGGCGTTCGTGTGGAAATAGGATATTTGCGGACGACGTTTGGTTCTTAACTGTAATGCGTTTGTAGCTACGGTCTGGCCCACTCGCCAAAGTGGTAACGTCAACATTAATCCCACGTTTGGCGTGAAGATCGATGAAGAACCTTTCAATATTTGCACTCGTCGCTTTCCTGTCGGCCGGCGCACTTGCTCAAGGTCCGGCGCCGGCGCTGCCGCCCATCCCACCGGATTCGATGCCTGTATCCTCGGTCGTGCCCGGCAAGCAGTTCCCGCGGATCTTTCCGGACGGGCGCACCATGTACTTCATCAGCGCGCCGGACGCCAAGCAGGTTGTGCTCGCCCTCAACAAGGACCGTCCGATGCAGAACGACGGGAACGGAAACTGGACGATTACGATCGAGCCGATCGGTCCGGGCTGGCATGAGTACGAGTTCATTATCGACGGCGTAAAGGTTTGCGATCCGGCGGTTCAGCACGTGTTCGACCAAGGCCGATACGTCAGCGGTTTGGAGATACCCAGTCCGGCCGAGGACTTTTACGCCATGAAGACCGTTCCTCACGGCGACATTCACGAGAGCCGATACTTCTCCACGGTCACCGGTTCCTGGCAGAGAATTCTCGTGTACGCGCCTCCTGGCTACGACGATAAGCCCAAAACGAGATATCCAGTGCTCTATCTGATGCACGGCGCGGGACAGAACGAAATGGACTGGTCTGCGCTTGGAAAGGTCGGACCCATCATCGATAACCTGCTCGCAGAAGGGAAGTGCGTTCCGATGCTGATCGTCATGCCCTACGGCTATGCGTCTCGCCCGGGCCAGGAAGCGCCGCCGCTGCGCCCACCGGCAGGCGGTGGGCGACCGAACTTTGCGAATGCGTTCAAGACACTCGGAGACGTCTACACGACCGACCTCATTCCTTTCGTCGATTCGAGTTTCCGGACAATCGCGAACCGGGATCATCGTGCGATCGCCGGTCTCTCGATGGGCGGCATGCAGACCTATACCATCGGGCTCGACCATCTGGATCTGTTTGCGTATCTGGGCGGATTTAGCGGCGGCGCGGGCGCGTTTCAGCCCGCCATCGACATCAAGACCTTCCACAACGGCCTCATGTCGGATGCCGATGCGTTTAACAAACGCGCTCGGCTGCTGTTCCTGAGCACCGGCACGAATGAAGCACAGATGATGGCGGGTGTTCTCAACTTTCGCGACGCAGCCATGAAAGCCGGCGTGAAGGTGAAATACTACGAGTCTCCCGGAACCGCCCACGAGTGGCAATCGTGGCGTCGCAGCCTGCACGAGTTTGCGCCGCTGCTCTTTCGGCACTAACTCGCCCCTACTTCGAACTGTCAAATTGCACAAAGTTGAGGCGATATATGATCACGCTCATTCCGTTTTTGCTGTTTGGGATGGCCAAGTCGGCTGACCCCTCTTATTGGTCTTGGGCAAAAATGCCCCCGATGGGTTGGAATAGCTACGACGCCTGGGGCACATCGGTAGCCGAGGCGGAAGTTCTATCTAACGCCGCCTATATGCGCGATCATCTTCGCTCCCACGGCTGGAAATACGTCGTTATCGACGCTCGTTGGTACGACACGGTCTCGTCTCTCGATGACCGGAGCCTAACTCGTGAACGGAGCGGCGCCAAGCTGTTTGCCGATGAATTTGGGCGGCTCCTGCCCGCGCCCAGCCGGTTTCCTTCCGCACTCGACAACAAGGGGTTGAAGCCTCTGGCTGACAAAGTTCATGCCATGGGTTTGAAGTTTGGCGTTCACATGATGCGGGGCATTCCTCGCCAGGCCGTACAAGCACGTACGCCGATCGAAGGCTCCAGCTTCACTGCTGCTGACGCCGGGAACACAAAGGACATCTGCGGTTGGTGCCCCGATATGTATGGCGTGTTCGACACACCTGCCGGGCAGGCTTGGTATGACTCGTGCGCGAGGCTGTGGGCGAGTTGGGGTCTGGACTTCGTAAAGGTCGACGACCTTTCTTCGCCTTACCACGTTCCGGAGGTCGAGATGCTCCGGCGTGCCCTGGACAAATGTGGCCGACCGATCGTCTTGAGCACTTCCGCCGGCCCCACCCCCGTCGCTCAAAGCGGCCACGTCAGTACCCATGCGAATATGTGGCGTGCATCCGGCGATTTTTGGGATCGCTGGCGAGATCTCAACCGCGCATTCGATCTCATTGGCCGATGGCAAGGTATCGCCGGACCCGGGCATTGGCCGGATGCAGACATGATTCCGCTTGGACATATCGGAATCAAGTGCACGATCGCGGGTCCAGACCGCCTGACGCGATTCACAAAAGACGAGCAGCTCACCCTGATGTCGCTGTGGGCGCTCGCGCCCTCGCCCCTCATGCTTGGAGGCAACCTGCCCGACACCGACAAGTGGACATTATCCCTGTTGACCAACGACGAAGTTCTCGCCGTCGACCAGGACCCTCTTGGCAAGCCGGCCACCCGTCTCAAGCCGGCCGACGGATCCGAAATCTGGGTGAAGGAACTCAAGCATGGCAGCAAGGCGATCGGCCTGTTCAACCGAA
>Ga0207024_10103_pt1 | contig 25531 bp, 20 predicted proteins | sample Alteio_BWMinCont_44_FD_153470 | JGI IMG/M metagenome (GOLD analysis project Ga0207024, IMG submission 153470) | Enriched cells from forest soil in Barre Woods Harvard Forest LTER site, Petersham, Massachusetts, United States -... | ecosystem: Environmental > Terrestrial > Soil > Temperate forest >...
ATCTTATTCGGCTTTCACTGGCGCCTTGCGGAGGCGGGCGGGCTTTTTCGTCGGGATAATCCCGGTTTCTTCCTCGACGGCGATGTCCTTCGGCAGGACGATCTTATCGAGATCGATTTCACCCTTGGCCGCGGCGGCGGCGCGGAGGTCGGCCTGGCCGCGGGAAACCCGGCGGCTGTCGCGCTGGGCCAGGCCGCTTTGGATGGCGGCGGTGACGGCCTCGACAATGATGCGGATGGATTTCACCGCGTCGTCGTTGCCGGGAATGGGGTGAGAGAGAGAGGTCGGGTCGGAATTGGTGTCCACCAGGCCGAGGCAGGGAATTTCGCAGCGCTTGGCTTCGGCGACGGCGATTTCTTCCTCGTTCACGTCGATGACGAAGAGTGCCGAGGGCAGCCCGCCCATTTCGGTGATGCCATTGAAATTGCGCTGCATGCGGGCCATCTCGCGCTTGATGGCGGATTCTTCCTTCTTGGGCAGCTTGGCCATTTCGCCGCTAGTCTCCATTTGCTGGAATTTTTTGAATTTCGCGATGGAGCGCTTGATGGTCTCGTAATTGGTAAGCGCGCCGCCGAGCCAGCGGTTCACGCAGAACGGCATGTTGACCGAGATGGCGGCCTCGCGGACGATGTCCTGCGCCTGGCGCTTGGTGCCAACGAAGAGGACGTTGCCGCCATCGCCCACGAGATCTTCGATGAACTTGCAGGCTTTCTCGAGCGCGATGAACGTCTTCTCGAGATCAACAATGGTGATGCCCTGACGGTGGTCGAAAATGTAGGGCTTGGAACGCGGGTTCCAGCGCTTGGTCTGGTGCCCGAAATGTACGCCTGCATCGAGCAGGTCTTTGATGGTAATATTCATGATCTATGTATGGGATACACAGGTCGGCCAGTGGGCCGCCTTGCGATCGTAGCTGGTTGACGGATTAAGGTTGGAAACGAACGGAGTTGACCAAAACACAGGCTGCGCGGGCCCATGGCAAGCGCGAATTTGGGCAGGGAGCCCTTGGCTCCCGCCATCTCAAATCTGAGATCTCAGATCTCAAATGCGCGGCGGTTACGCCGCGGCGGGCTCCTCGATCTGCGCTAACTCGAGCGTGGGCACGAGCCTATGCACGATGAGCAGGGCGAGCGCGTAGGCCATGCTGGCCATGACAAAAATCGGCAGATAGCTGCCTGTTTGCTTGAGGACTATACCCGTGATAAAGAACAGGGTCATGCCACCGAGGGCTCCAGCCGTGCCAGCGAGGCCGATCACCGAACCCACCACCCGTTTCGGAAACATATCCCCGGCCAGGCTGAACGCATTGGCCGACCAAGCCTGGTGAGCCGACGCGGCTACGGTGATAAGCACGGCGGCCAGCCATTTATTGTCCGTCATGGCTGCAAACGCCACCGGCATGACACAGACCGCACAAATCAGCAGAGTGATCTTGCGAGCCTTGTTCGTGGTCCAACCCTGTTTCATGAAGGCACCGGCCAGCCAGCCACCGGCGACGCTGCCCACCGAGGCAACAACGTAGATCAGCATGATCAGGTATTTGCGCCCCGGCGATTCTCGATATTTTGGAAAAAAGCACAGGTATTTGCGCCCATCCGGATCCAGGTGGAACTTCTTGTTAAATAAATCGGGGGTGCTGAAAAGATAGAACCAGAAGAAGCAATCGGTCATGCCCTTGGCAACCGCGACCGCCCAGGTTTGCCGGTAAGGGAAAAGCCGGCTCCAGGCAATTTTGACCGTGGGTTCGACCGACTCACCCCGGATGAGGGCGAGTTCTTGCTTGTTCACCTTGGGGTGAAGCTCCGGTTTTTTATAAAGCGTCAGCCAGGCAATGATCCAAAGCAGGTCGATGGTGGCGGTGAGAATAAATGCGCCGCGCCAGCCCAGGGCAAGACTGCCCACGTTGAAGGCGAGCACCCAGGGAAGCACCCGCGGCACCACCATACTGCCGACGTTGGAGCCACAATTGAAAAGCCCGGTGGCCAGCGCGCGCTCCCGCTTGGGAAACCATTCGGCCACCGCCTTGATCGCAGCCGGGAAATTGCCGCCTTCGCCCAAGCCAAGCAGGATTCGGCAAATAAAAAAACCCGCGATCGTGCTGCCGAAAAGGCCGCCAATTTCCGGCGCAATCGCATGCGACGCGGAAGCGATTCCCCAAAAAGCGCAGGCGAAAACGAAACCCCAACGCAGGCCAATCACGTCCATCAAACGGCCCATGAAAAGCAGGCTGATCGCATAGGCTCCTTGGAAAACGACATTCATGTTCCAATAGGCCGCATCCCAGTTTTTCTGTTCAAGATGCAGCCTGCTCCCCATTTCCGGCGACAGATTGCTGAGAATACCGCGGTCGATGTAGTTGGCGGTTGTTACCCAGAACAGTAATGCGCAGATGACCCAGCGATAGCTGGTCGGTTTTGAGGACGGGACGGCTGCGGTTAACTTCGCGTCCTTCATCATTAGCGTGAATTCGTGTTCATTCGCGGTTAAAAACACGGTTCAGCGCAGGGTCGCGATCGGCACGGGATCCATGTCAGAGAAAACCTGGTTGTCACCGCCCATCGCCCAGACAAAACGGTAACTGCCCGTGCCGGCGCCGGCATGGATCGACCAGGAAGGCGAGAGCACGGCCTCGCGGTCGCGTACGATGAGGTGGCGCGTCGCCTGAGGTTCGCCCATCAGGTGCACGACGGCGTTGTCGCCCAGGTCGAAGTAGAGATAGATTTCCGTGCGACGGCTGTGGGTGTGCGGCGGCATGGTGTTCCACACGCTGCCGGGCTCGAACTCGGTGAAGCCCAGCACGAGCTGACAGCTCTTGATGCCGTCGAGATGGATGAGTTTGTTGATCCGGCGGCGGTTGGCCTTGGCGGGGTCGCCAATGGGGTCGGTTTTCACGTCGGCGCGGCGCGCCACGGCGGTCGGGTGCTTCGCATGCGCGGGAGTGCTGACAAAATAAAACTGCGCCTGGCCGGCCGGGCCATTCTCGAACGTGACGTCATTTTCGCCGAGGCCGATATATAGGCAGTCGAGCGTGCCGAGCTCATATTTCACGCCGCCGGCGTTGACGACGCCGGGGTCGCCGAGGTTGAGGATGCCGATTTCGCGGCGCTCGAGAAAAAAGGTTGTGCCGGTTTCCTTCGCGCCCGGCAGGCTGAGCGGTGCCGTGGTCGGCAGGGCCGCACCGGTAATCATGCGGTCGAGGTCGGTGTAATGCGCCGTGATCTGGCCGGGCTGAAAAAGTCCATCGATCAAAAAAGAGTTGCGGAGTTTTTCCGTGGAAAGCGTGTTGCTCTCAGCGGGACTGGGGAAGTAGTGGAGTTTCATGAGCGGGTGAAAATTGACGACCCATGCCTTGGGCTGGAACCCATCAAAAGTCAGCCCGATTCGGCTTTTTCGCCGTGGTGGATTTTTGCCTCCAACGCCGCCCAAAGTGGCTTATGACTTCGGTCAAGAAGGCTGCTAAAGTGGTTTCAAAAATAATTTAGCCGCAGGCCGGCACCGCAACAAGGTGGAGCGACCCATTCGACAAGCTCAGGGCCCCGAGCTTGCCGAGGGGCTTGTCCCCAAGACGCTCTAAGCGCGTTGAGGACAACGCACTCCACTCAAGCTGACGTTTACGCTTGTCATTCTGAGCGCAGCGAAGAATCCAGTGAGATTACGCTGCGAATGTCGGCCCTGTCCAAATGGATTCTTCACTTCGTTCAGAATGACAAAAGAAAGCATCTCGCGGCTACTGTTTTAGTTAAACCGGCTCTAGGTTTCATCAGTCGATGCAGGTGGCGCGGGCGGATGCCCAATGGATACGGCGGCGAGGCCGAGCAACGCGAGCAACGCGCACCATCCGATGAACCAATCGCCATGCTGCACGTAATAACTTTGCTGGCCAATCCAGCGCGCGTCGCGCGTCACCTCCATGGCCCGGGTACCGCGAAAATAGATGCTGCCATCATCGTTGGTCAGCACGGTGCGCACGTTGCCAAACTCGTCGATCCAGCCGCTCCAGCCGGCATTGCCACAGCGCAAGACCGGCCGGCGCGTCTCCACCGCGCGCAAGACCGAATGCGCCGCGTGCTGGTAGGCCGCCCCACCCTCGCCAAACCACCCATTGTTGGTCAGCACCACCAACGCGTCCACGCCGGCCAGCGCGTTGTCGCGCGCCAGGCTCGGAAAAACATCCTCGTAACAAATGAGCGGGCCGAGCGTGAGCACGCCGTTACTGAGGTTCATCGTGAGCGGCTGCGCCGCACGGCCGCGTGAAAAATCGTCGTCGCCGATGGGCACGAGTTTTTTCAGCCAGCCCAGCAGCGGACGCAGCGGCACGAATTCGCCAAACGGCACGAGTTTGCGCTTGGCATAATAAACCGGCTGCAATCCCGCGGCCGGATCGATCACGCACGCGGCGTTGTACCATACCTCTTCGGGCTGGGCTCCGGCGAGCCCGGTCGAGCCGTTGGCGTGCTCGATCGCGTCAGTGCCGAGCACCAACGGGGTATGTGCGCGACGCACCAGGGATTCGGCCCACGCCTGCATCTGCCCGTCGCCGCGCACGGCCAGCGGGGTCGTCGCTTCCGGCCAGAGAATGACATCGGGATACGACATCGCGACCGCGAGGGTGCTTTTTTCCAAAATATCGAGAATCGCCGGGGCGCTCGCCGGGTCCCATTTTAGCGTCTGCGGGATATCCGGCTGCACGATTGCCACGCTGGCCAGCGGCCGCACATACGACGCCCGGTGAAACGTGTCGCTCAGCGGCAGGATCGTCGCAAACATCAGGATGAGCAGGGCGAGCAAAAATTCCGGCGGACGGCGCCGCAGGCTGGGCAGGCCGTCGCGCAGTGCGCGATGAAAATACGCGGCAAACCCGAGGTTGAAAACGATCAGGATGAACGACACGCCCCACGCTCCCGTCCACGCCGCGATCTGCAGCACCGCGCTGCGCTGCCACTGGCTCGCCGCCAGCGGCAGCCACGGGAATCCGCCGAGGAACCAGGTGCGCGACCACTCGATGAGCACCCACAACCCGCCGAGGCCGAGCATCGCGAGCAGGCGCAGCAGCGCCGGCCGGCCGCGCATCCTCGGCAACACCCACCATGCGCCGAGGTACCACAGACCCGTCCACGCGCCCATGAACGGCCCGAGCAAAAACAACCCGAGCCACGTCACGTGGTGCAGCCAGCCGAGCAAAATCGTCCACGCCACCGCCTGCGCCGCGAACAGGGTAAGCGCATAAGGCTTGAACCGCGGCCGCTCGTACGCCCAGAACAGCGCCGGCCCCGCAAAGGCGTAGGCAAACTCCGGCGTGGTGTACGGCGGAAACATCAGCACCGTCAGCACCACCGTCAGCCCAAACACCGCTGCGCCCCAGACCAACCCGGGATTTTTATCAAAAAACGAGGGCTTCTCGGCGTATGGATCGTAGGGCGGCAAATCAGGCATGGAAGCAGGGAGCCTTGAACATCCAACATCCAACATTCAACATCCAACATCCAACGTCCAAGTCAGCACATGAAACTCTGGACGTCGAACACTGAACGCCCAACGTCCTCCTTCGCCAAGGCTACGGAGGACAGGTCGAACTTAGAGCGACTTAATTGTCATCCCGAGCCGTGCGAGGTACCGAGCGAAGCGACATCTGCCATCTCACAAATCGATTTCGTGAGATCCTTCGCTTCGCTCTGGATGACAAAAAGTATGCGACACCCCAGGTGCTTCCAACTTCGGAATCCAGATTCGGCATTCAGCGTTCAGCGTTTTTCCTAAACCCGTCGAACCGCGCCAGCGCGGCCGGCAGTTCGCCGAGGCCCGCCAACTGCGCGAACCGCGCGTGGCCGGCGGGAGCAGCGGACGCCACGCTCTCGTGGGTCGAGGTGAGGTGATACGGAATATAAGCGGCCGCGCCGCCCAGCCCGAGCACGGGCAGGACATCGGACTTGAGCGAATTGCCTACCATAAGAAATTCCGCAGGCGCGACACCGTGCTTGCGCAATATGCGCACGTAGGCCTCGCCGTCTTTTTCGCTTAAAACCTCGACCGCACGAAAATGCGGCGTGAGGCCGGAGTCGGCCATCTTGCGCTCCTGGTCGCGCAGGTCACCCTTGGTGATGACCAACAGCGTGTGCGTGGCGGCCAGCGTGGCCACGGTTTCCCTCACGCCGGGCAGCAGTTCGACCGGGTGCGCCAGCATATCCCGGGCGAGGCCGAGGATTTGCTGGATTTCCTCGGCGGCAATGCGCCCGTTGGTCAGGCCGATGGCGGTCTCGATCGCATCGAGGGCGAACGCCTTTATGCCGTAGCCGTAGAGCTCGATGTTGCGCATCTCGGTCGCATAAAGTTCGCGGTCCACGGCGGCGCGGTCGTGGTAGCGCGCCAGCAGCGCGCAACAACGTTGATGCGCATCTTCAAAAATGGTTTGGTTGTGCCAGAGCGTATCGTCAGCATCGAAACCGATGGTCGTGATCATAATAAACGCGCCTCCTGCGCGTTTATGCCCCGTGGCATTGTTTGTATTTTTTGCCACTGCCGCAGGGACAGGGATCGTTGCGGCCGACTTTCGGCACATCGCGGCGAATGGTAACAGAGGGGAGCTTGATTTCCTTTTCACCCTGCGACGAAGCAGGCGGCGATTCGGCCGCGCCACCGGAAAATGTAACCCGGCTCGTAATCGTGGGACCGGGAGGGGTCGGCGGTGGCGGCAGAACGGCCCCGTTGGGTGCTGGTGGGGGTGCAGCCGGTGATTGCATCCACCCCATGCGGCGGCGGAAAAGGTCGTTACAAATCTGCAGGCGGACGTTGTCCATCAGTTCCGAGAAACACGAGTAGGCCTCGTTTTTGTATTCCACGAGCGGATCCTTCTGGCCGTAGCCGCGCAGGCCGATGTGCTTGCGCAGGTCTTCCAGCTCGGTGAGATGCTCCTGCCAGTGGTGGTCGATGGCGCTGATGACGATGTAACGCTCAAGCATGCCCAGCGCCTCGGGCGGCTCGGCAGCCTCCTTCACCGCGTAGGCTTGCTTGACGCGCTCGATCAACTGTTTCGCGAGCGAATCAAGGTCGTTGCCGGTGAGTTCTTCCGCCTTGAGGCCGATGGGGAAATGCCCATTGACCCAGCCCACGAAGCTTTCGATGGCCGCGGGGCTGGCGCCTCTTCCGCCGTAGCCGGCGGCTTCGAGGCGCGTGGCGAGCTCTTCCTCGATTTGCTCGAAGATAATGTCCTTCGCGCGCTCGGCGGCGATGGCGCCATTGCGGATGCCGTAGATGACTTCGCGCTGCAGGTTGAGGACGTCGTCATACTGGAGCGCACGTTTGCGCTGGGAAAAATTCTGCTGCTCGACTTTTTTCTGCGCGCTCTCAATGGAGCGGTTGAGCAACCAGTGCTCGAGCTCCTCGCCTTCTTTCATCGTGCCTTCCATCAGGCGCGAGGCCGTGCCGCCGCTCAGGAAAATCCGGAGCAGTTCGTCCTCGAGGCTGAGAAAAAATTTGGTGAGCCCGGGGTCGCCCTGGCGGGAGCAGCGGCCGCGGAGCTGGCGGTCGATGCGGCGCGACTCGTGGCGTTCGGTGCCGACGACGCAAAGGCCTCCGAGTTCGCGCACGCCTTCGCCGAGTTTGATGTCAGTGCCACGGCCGGCCATGTTGGTGGCGATGGTGACGGCGCCGCGCAGGCCGGCGCGCATGACGATCTCGGCCTCCTGCTGGTGGAACTTGGCGTTGAGGACGGTGTGGATGACGCCGGCACGCTTGAGCATGCGCGAGAGCACTTCGGAGGACTCGACGGACACGGTGCCCACCAGCACGGGCTGGCCGCGTTTGTTCGCGGTTTCGATTTCGTGGATGACGGCGTTGAATTTGTCGCGGCGGGTTTTGAAGATGGAGTCGTTCCGGTCGATGCGGATGCAGGGCTTGTTCGTGGGGATGACAACAACGTCGAGCTTGTAGATGTCGTGAAACTCCGTGGCCTCGGTCTCGGCCGTGCCGGTCATGCCCGCGAGTTTTTCATACATGCGGAAATAATTCTGGATGGTGATGGTCGCGTAGGTGCGCGTCTCGCGCTCGATCGCGACGTTTTCCTTGGCCTCAACGGCTTGGTGGAGCCCGTCGGACCAGCGGCGTCCGGGCATGGTGCGGCCGGTATTTTCATCCACAATCAGCACCTTGCCGTCCTGGACGACGTATTCGACGTCGCGCTCGTAAAGCGAGTAGGCGCGCAGGAGTTGGGAGATGGCATGGATCTCCTCGCTGATATCGCCGTAGCGCTGCTGGGCCTTGAGTTTAATTTCCTCTTTCTGCTCGGGCGTGAACGTGGTGTTTTTGTCGAGCTCGCTGAACTCGGTGGCGAGATCGGGCATGACAAAGGCGTCGGGATTGTCGGGACGAAGATGCTTGCGGCCGATTTCACTGAGGTCGGCCTGTTGCTGGCGTTCGTCGATGGTGAAGAGCAGCTCTTCCTTGAGACGGTAAAAGGCCTCCTTGTTGAAGTCGGAACTCATTTCCGCCTCGGCTTTGTCGAGCAGCTTGCGCCACTCAGACGTCTCCATCAGGCGGAGGAGTAATTTGTTCTTCGGTGTACCCGCTTTCACCTGCAGCAATTTAAAAATCGCCGCCCTGACAGGGTCGGGATCGATATCCGGCTCGGGCAGCAACTCCAGCTTCTGCTTGGCCCGTTTTTCGTTTTCTTCCCGAACCGCGGTGAGTTGTTTTTTCAGCGCGTCGGCTTCCTGCTTGCGAACTTCCGGCGTTTTTTCCAATTCCGCGCGGGCTTCGGCCACGAGTTTGTTGCAGAAACGCATCTGGTCGGCGAAGAGGCGGTCGATGGCGGGCTTCAGGCGCGTGAACGGCTGCTCGCGCTCGATGGGCGCGGGGCCGGAGATGATCAGCGGCGTGCGCGCCTCATCGACGAGAATCGAGTCGATCTCGTCCACGATGCAGTAGAAATGGTCGCGCTGCACCTGGTCTTCCTTGCGCGTGGCCAGGCCGTTGTCGCGCAGGTAGTCGAAGCCAAATTCGCTCGCGGTGCCGTAGGTAATGTCGCGCGCGTACATCTCGCGGCGCAGTTGGGACGGCATCGACTGCTGGATGCACCCGACGGTGAGGCCGAGGAAATTATAGAGGTGGCCCATCCATTCGGAGTCGCGGCGGGCGAGGTAGTCGTTGACGGTGACGAGCTGGGCGTTGCGGCCGGCCAGGGCGTTGAGATAGAGCGGGAGCGTGGCGACCAGGGTCTTGCCCTCGCCAGTGGCCATCTCGGCGATCTTGCCCTGATGGAGCGCCATGCCGCCAATGAGTTGCACGTCGAAATGCACCATGTCCCAGGTGAGCTCGTGGTCGCAGACCATGATTTTGCGGCCGACGAGGCGGCGCGCGCCGTTCTTCACCGCGGCAAACGCTTCCGGCAGAACCTCATTGAGGGCGGCGCGCTTGTCGGACCCTGCGGCGACGCGGGTGCGGAACTCATCGGTCTTGGCGCGGAGCTGCTCGTCGGTGAGCGCCTGGTATTGCTGCTCAAACTCATTGATGCGAGCGACCAGCGGGCGGCATTGATCAAGAAATTTGCGATAGTGCCGTCCGGAAAACTTTTTGAGGAAAAACGAAATCATGAAAAGGGTTAAAGGTGTAGCCTATGCCCCGTTCTTGGCAAATGACAAATGCCAGCAGCGTGTCGGATTTGACAACACGCTGCTTAATCAAAATGGCTCTGCCATTTTGGAACTGACTGGCAGCAGTGGAGGTTTTGAGGGCTTTCGGCCGGGCGCTGATCAGGGCCAGCGCCGCCTGCTCACTGCTATTTGCGGAAATACTCGATGGTGCGCTTGAGGCCTTCCGCGAGCTGCACGGCCGGCTCCCATTTCAGGACTTTCTGCGCGAGCGCGATGTCGGGCTTGCGCTGCTTTGGGTCGTCGGTGGGCAGCGGCTTGTGCACGACCTTGGATTTCCCGCCAACCATCTGGAGGGTGAGTTCGGCCAGTTGCAGCATCGTAAACTCGCAGGGATTGCCCAGGTTGAGCGGGCCGACGGTCTCGGTTTGATCCATAAACCGCACAAAGCCTTCGATCAGGTCGTCCACGTAACAGAACGAACGCGTTTGCATGCCGTCGCCGTAAACGGTGAGGTCTTCGCCTTTCAGCGCCTGCACGATGAAGTTCGACACCACGCGGCCGTCGTCAGCAAGCATGCGCGGGCCATAGGTGTTGAAGATGCGCACGACGCGGATGTCCACGTGGTTTTCGCGATGATAATCGAAAAACAGCGTCTCGGCGCAGCGCTTGCCCTCGTCGTAACACGAGCGGCGGCCGATGGGATTGACATGTCCCCAATAGCTTTCGGGCTGCGGGTGCACTTGCGGATCGCCGTAAACCTCGCTCGTGCTGGCCTGGAAAATTCGCGCCCGCACGCGCTTGGCGAGGCCGAGGCAGTTGATCGCGCCCATGACCGACGTCTTGACCGTCTTGATGGGGTTGAACTGGTAGTGCACCGGTGAAGCCGGGCAGGCGAGATTGTAGATTTGGTCCACCTCGATCTTGAACGGATCGATGATATCGTGCCGCATTAGCTCGAACCGCGGATGCTCAAGCAGGTGATCGATGTTTTGCTTGCGGCCGGTGAAAAAGTTGTCGAGGCAGATGACTTCGCACCCGTCCTTGATGAGCCGGTCACAAAGATGAGATCCAAGAAAACCTGCTCCGCCGGTGATGAGGATGCGCATGGGTCAAAATAATTAGGACAACCTGCGCGCGCAGGCCAGCAAAACTGGCAAGCCGCGCGAGTTTTTATTTCGCGGCGTCCCCCTCGTAGCGCTTGATCCATCCTTGGCTCCAAGCTGCGAAATCGCCCGCTTCAATGTGGGCCCTCGCCTGCGCCATCAGGTCGAGATAGAAATGCACGTTGTGCAGCGTGAGTAGCGTGCCGGCCAACATCTCGCCGGCCTGCACCAGATGCCGCAGGTAGGCACGGGAAAAACGCGCCGTGTAGTTGTCCAGACCCTCGACAATGGGCCGCGGATCTGTCCGGTATCTTTCGTTGCGGAGATTGAGCGGACCATCGGGCGTGAAGACGAGGCCATTGCGCGCCACGCGCGTCGGCAACACGCAGTCGAACATATCCACGCCGAGCGCAATCATCTTCAGCAGTTGCGGCGGAGTGCCCAGGCCCATCGTGTAACGCGGCTTGTCGGCGGGCAAAAACGGCGCCGTCGCGCCGATTTGTTTCAGCATTTCCGGCTCCGGCTCGCCCACGCTTACGCCCCCGATCGCGTAGCCGGGAAAATCGAGTGCCGCCAGCGCCTCGGCCGACCCGCGCCGCAAGTCGTCGAACGTCGAGCCCTGCACGATGGCAAACACCTGGTGGCCCGCCGCAAGAAACCCGTTGTTGGCCGCGACATCCAGGCACTGTTTGGCCCAGCGCAGGCTGCGCTCGCACGCCCGTGCGCACACGTCGCGCTCACACGGCCACGGTGGGCATTCGTCGAGCACCATCGCAATGTCGCTGCCGAGGTTTTGCTGGATCGTCATCACCTCGCGCGGCCCAAGGAATAGGTTGGCCCCGTCGATGTGCGATTGGAACGCCACGCCATCGTCGCGGACGTCGCGCAGCTTCGCCAGCGAGAAAACCTGAAACCCGCCGCTGTCCGTAAGAATCGGCCCGTCCCAGCCCATGAATTTATGCAGCCCGCCCAATTCGCGGATCAGCTCGCTGCCCGGCCGCAGGTTGAGGTGGTAGGTATTGCCCAGGATGATCTGCGCGCCCACCTCGCGCAGATGCGCCGGGGTCAACGCCTTGACCGTGCCTTGCGTCCCCACGGGCATGAACATCGGCGTATCCACAAAGCCATGGTTCGTACGCAGCCGTCCGCGGCGCGCAGCAGTGGCGGTATCGGTCTGGAGCAGTTGAAAATCGTTGGCCATGTCGCTCCCACTCGGGGGAGTGGATTAAACTGCAAAGCTATACCGTTCGCGTCGAGAGAAAGCAGTCGCAAGGCGCGGCAGAAACAAGCCCCCGCCGAAATCGAGGCGAGAACCTGGCGCGTCAGTTCCAAAAATCGCGGAGCCATTTTGGTTAAGCAGCGTGGAGGCGAAGTCCGACACGCTGCTAGCCCTATGCTTGACCCTGCTGTCAATCCACGGATAATTTGCCCCAGTGCTGCTCGTCATCGACAACTACGATTCCTTCACCTTCAACCTCGTCCAATACTTCGGCCAGTTGGGCGTGGAGCAGCGCGTTTTTCGCAACAACGAAATCACTCCCGCGCAGGCCCTCGCGCTCAATCCCGACCGCGTCCTCCTCTCGCCCGGCCCGTGTTCGCCGCGCGAGGCCGGCGTCACGCTCGACATCATCAAGGCGTTCGCCGGCAAAAAGCCGATTTTCGGCGTCTGCCTCGGCCACCAGGCGATCGGACATTATTTCGGCGGCCACGTCGTGCGCGCCGACCGCCTCATGCACGGCAAGACCTCGCCCATCCTGCACAAAAACTCCGACCTCTTCCGCGGCCTGCCGCAGGCCTTCAAAGCCACGCGCTACCACTCGCTCCTGGTCGAGCGCGCCACCTTTCCCGCCGACCTCGAAATCACCGCCGAGACGGCCGAAGGCGAAGTCATGGGCCTGCGCCACAAGACGCTGCCCATCTGGGGCGTGCAATTCCATCCCGAGTCCATTGCCACCGAGGGCGGCATGAACATTCTCAAAAACTTCCTGTCGCTGAACTAACCTCACAGCCTCACCCCTCTCGCCTATTTTATGCGCTGCCCCAAATGCACCTCAATTGAGGACAAGGTTATCGACTCCCGTATCAGCAAGGAAGGCACCGCCATCCGCCGCCGCCGCGAATGCCTCGAATGCGGCCACCGTTTCACGACCACCGAGTCGTTCGTGCGCGAAGGCCTCGCCGTGATCAAGCGCGACGGCCGTCGCGAGGAATTCGACCGCGAGAAACTTGTCCATGCCGTCCGCGCCGCCTGCCACAAACGGCCCATCGACCTCGAACAGCTCACCATGCTCGTGGACGACGTGCTCGACGAGCTCGAGGCCAGCTACGAAAACGAAATTCCCAGCCGTGCCATCGGCGACGCCGTCATGATCCGCCTGCGCCGCGTCGATCAAGTCGCCTACGTCCGTTTCGCCAGCGTGTACAAGGAATTCCGCGACGTCACCGAGTTCGTAGATGAAATCAGCAGCCTCGGCAAAACCAAGCCGGAGAATCACTGATCGGCGCCCAACTTCCTTCCCGTTTGTGGGCGGGGTGCCCCACTGGACTCCGAAGCTACAGTGAAGGATGCCACACCCCGCAAAAATGCCAACATGCCGACACCTGACCGCGACGAACTCCACCGCCTGCACTTAGTCAACGCCCTGTTCGCCCACGTCACCGGCCACGATCTCTATCTCGCGAACCAGATCAAGGACGCTATCACCACCAGCCTCGACGAGGCCGAACAGCGCGCCCCCGCCGATCCCGCCTTCATCGCCGCCGCTGCGGATCTGCTCGGGAAACTCTGCAGCCACCTCCCGCAACACGGTTTTTATCACTGGGACGCCGCGCACTCATTGACTGGCGCCGAGCCGCTTTTCGCCCGCGCCGAAATCATGACCGGCCTCAAGCACCTCGCCCCCTATCTCGAGTCCACGCTGCTCGTCACCAACCTCCGTGCCGCGCTGCTGCCGCCCTCCGGCCGCTACACCGAACGCGCCCGCCGGGATTACGAAAGCCTGCTCTCCCTCATCCGCGATCTCGCCGCCGCCCGCACCGCCCGCAGCGCCAATCTGCATTTGCTGTTCTTATGATTAACCACGAAGACACAAAGGGCACAAAGGCCTAAAAAAGCTTCGTGCCCTTTGTGTCTTTGTGGTTAATCCGATCATGCCCAAGACCCTTTTTCAAAAAATTATCGACCGCGAAATCCCCGCGCGCATCGAGCACGAGGACGAACGCTGCATCGTCATCCACGACATCCAGCCCCAGGCGCCCGTGCACCTGCTCATCATCCCAAAAAAATTGATCCCACGCGTCGGCGACGCCACGGCTGACGATGAATCGATCCTCGGGCACTTGATCGTGACCGCCGGCGTCGTCGCAAAAAAACTTGGGCTCGCCAATGGCTTCCGCCTCGTCGTCAACAGCGGCCCCGACGCCTGCGAATCCGTCCCCCACGTTCATGTTCACCTGCTGGCCAAGCGCCAGATGCAATGGCCGCCGGGATAAAACCATTCATGCGCCCCGATCCCTTGAAGAAAGCCTGCGGGTGGGCAACCTGCCTGGCGCTCTACGCTGGGTTGAGCGCAGGACGCTACGACTGGAGCCTTCCGTCCCGTGATTTTGCGGTAAGAGGCTATGTCCTCCAGCTCTTTTTTTCCGCTCTTTTTTTCCCCACCCTCTATTATATTCTGGCCACGCTCGGGATTCATCGGGTTTGGCGCCAAATCGCCTGCGTTTCGCTCGGTGTGATCTACGCATTCCCGCATCATTGGATCGGCACGGATCGCTATTACCTCTTTCGACAGGGGCGCACCTTCTGGGATTCGCGAAAATACCCCCTGCCCACACCGGAGCCAGATTGGTTTTGGGGCGCCCTCCGCCACCTGCCCAGCATTCCCTACGAAGCTCCTTTTTTCTTCCTGCTTTTCAGCACGGGCCTGCTCGTGATCAAGCTGTGGCAAAAAGCCCACCCCGTGGCCAAAGATCCCGCCTGGATGCGCCCGTTACCGTATGCCGTATTTGTCATGATTGTGCTGCAAACCTGGCTGCATCTTTCCTTGCGTTCCCCTTATACGTATATCCCTCATTACATGCCGCCGCTGAGTTACAATTATTGGTGCAACACCTATTTATTCAAAGGCGCCAAAGGCGTGGTGAACTTTGATTATTATCTTTTTCGTGCGGCGGAATTGCTTTTTCTGGACGATAAAAATCTCCTCCCGGTGCTGTCAGGTCGGATCTTTCCGATGTTTATTTCCAGCCCATGGAGCGCCTTCATCAATCCCTATTACGTTTGGTTGGTGTTTAATGTGGCGGCGTGGAGCATGGCCTGCCTCGCCATTTATCATTTGGCGCTGGGCGAATTTGGGGCGTGTAGCGCATTTTTTTCGACCCTCTTCATGGCTTCGGCCCAAGGCATCATCGTGTACGTGGCCCAGCCTACAGTCTATGTTTTCGCCATAACAGGGATATCCCTCTTGCTTGCACTCCAGCAATGGCTCTTCGATCCGAAACGTTTTTGTCCTGTTCATGCCTTGCTTTTTGGCTCCTTTTGCACGCTTTTTTTGCTGACTTACGAAAGCCAGCCCTGGCTGGTGGGCCTGGTTGTGATTGCCTACCTGCGGGGATTCAACCTGCGGTGGACCCTGCTGAGCCTGGCCTGGGCCTTTTTTTTGTACGAGTGTTATTTTACTGTAATAAACGCCCTGCCACAATTGTACTCGCAGGCTCCATTGATAGGTGAAAATCCCATGGTTAATATCATGGCGATGCTCAAAGGTTTTCACCTCGCCACGCTCTTCCAACGCTTGCTGTTTTCGTTCGGCGATTTTTGCGTCGCGATGATCCATGCCTTTAATATCTGCCTGGTGCCCGCGCTTGGCGGGCTTATTTTGGCTGGATCCGCATTCAAACGCCATTTCTCATTGCTGGCGATTGCAGCTCCAGCCTTCCTGACCTATATGTTCTTTGACCTTGGGCTTAGCGGTATCTACAATCAGTTTCCACGTTTGGTTTACTCGGCCTATCCATTGATCTACCTGCTTGGCGGCCTGTGCCTGGCCAAGCTGGCCGCCGGCCCGCTTTTTATCCAACGACCCCGGCTTGGAATGGGCCTGGCAATATTGATCGTGTTGTTGCATGCCGCCTGGATGAATGCCGACGTATTTGGCTATCCGCATATTTACAGGTATTGGTTCTACTGTGGGCCCGTTTATGCGTAGGATAAATCGTTAGCCCTCAATATGCAGGTAAATCCCGTGAGCCTGCTCAATTTTTGGGACCAATGCTTTCCCGACATTTTCCAAATCCAAACAGGCCGGAGGCTCGGGATGACGCAAAATACGCGAAAGCTTGGTCTCCATGCTCCATATTTTTTGCTCGCATGCATTCGATGTGAATACAAATTGCATGACATGTATCCGCTTCTGCTTGAATGCGACTGCACAACGAATGTTCCTGCCCCGCACGTGAACCCTTTCATCGTTGTCCGTCCGCTTCGGGCTTAAAGTATGTGTCCCGGCCCCGTCAAGAAAGCCGTCTGCTGGGCGATATGTCTCGCGCTTTTTTCGGTGCTGAGCGCAGGACGCTATGACTGGAGCCCTGCGGTCCGTGATTTTGCCATCAGGGGCTATGCCCCGCATCTGTTTTTTGCCGCGCTGTTTTTTCCCGCCCTTTATTACGTTCTGGCCGACTTGGAAATTGGCCGGGTTTGGCGCCAGGCCGGGTGCGCCTTGTTGGGCGTGATCTACTCCTTTCCCAACCATTGGCTGGGCCTGGATCGTTATTACCTCTTCAGGCAGGGCCCGACTTACTGGGATTGGCGTGAACCCGGCATGCCCGCGCCAGAGCCGAATTGGTTTTGGGGCGCACTGCACCGCCTTCCCGATATTCCCTATGAGGCTCCATTTTTTCTTTTGTTTTTAATTGCAGGTTTTCTCACGATCCGGCTGTGGCAGAAAGCCCATCCTTCGACCACCCATCTCCCCTGGACGCACGCCCTGCCGTTTGTGCTCTTCTCCGTGATCCTGTTGCAAACCTGCCTGCATCTTTCCCTGCGCTCACCTTATACCTATCTTCCACACTACGAACTGCGGCCCCAAGACCATTATTGGTTCCACGATTATTTGTTCGAAGGGGCGAAAGGAGCGGTGAACCGCGATTATACTATTTTTCGTTATGCCGAGCTGGTTTTCTTAGGAGATGCGCGTCCTTTGGCTGTATTGCCGGGCCGGGTCTTCCCCATGTTTCTTTCCAGTCCATGGAGCGCATATATTAATCCGTATTATGTCTGGATTGTCTTTAATGTGGTCGCCTGGAGCCTGGCGTGCATCGCCGTCTACTATCTGGCGTTGAATGAATTTGGCCCGCCCTGCGCATTATTCTCCACTTTTTTCATGGCTTCGGCCCAGGGCCTGATCGTGTATGTGGCGCAGCCCAAGATTTATGCTTTGGCCATTTCGGGAATCGCCATTTTGCTCGCACTGCAACAACGGCTCTTTGAACCAAAACGCTTTCGACCCTCGGGGGCGCTGGCCTTTGGCGCAGCCTGCGCGCTGTTTATGCTGACCTACGAAAGCCAGCCCTGGCTGGTCGGCCTCGCCCTGATTGCGTGGCTGAGAGGCTACAATATGAAGTGGACCGGGCTCAGCCTGGTGATGGCTTTCTCTTTGTCTGAATCGTTTACGGTGCTGATCAAGCATATGCCGCAACTGGCACTGCAAGTTGCATTGGTTACGACCGATGGCCGCCCTTTTCCTTGGGATAACATCAAAGATATGTTCATCGGGTTACACACCAACAGGCTTTGGCGTTATTCGCTGCGTTCGCTGGCTGGCTTCGGCGTCGTCATGTTCCATGCTTTCAATCTCTGCCTGGCTCCTGCGCTGTGCGGACTTTTTCTGGCCCGGGCTGCAACCAAACGCTACCTGGCATTGCTGGCGGTGGGCATCCCGGCCCTGTTGACTTATACCTACTTCGACCTTGGCTCCAGCGCCTACTACATCCAGTTTCCGCGTTTGGTCTACCAATGCTACCCTTTGGTCTATGTGCTCTGCGGCCTCTGCCTGGCCAGGCTTTCTGAATCCCGGTTCGCGGTTAGCTGGCCTCGCCTCGGCATGTGGACGGCATTTTTTTTGGTCGGCCTGCATTTTGTCTGGGTGAATGCAGACGTTTTCGGCCATCCCGCGATTTATTACTATTGGTTTTATCGGTATAAAGCTTTTGCCTAGATCCAGATCGTTACATAATCCCAAGACCGGCCGAACAATAAAATAGACCCAAGCATGTCACAAAAAATATCGCAGTGCCGCCTATGCAAATCGACAAAGATTGTAAGCCTGGTCGATTTGGGCGAACAGTGCTTTACCGGCATTTTCCCCAAGTCCGAGCATGATAAAGTCCCGAGCGGGCGGCTGGAGCTGGCCAAATGCACCCAGTGCGACCTGGTTCAACTGGCGCATTCTTTCGACCCTTCGTTGCTCTATGGCCACAATTATGGCTATCGTTCGGGCCTGAACGGCTCCATGGTGCGTCACCTTAATTCCATTGTGCAGGATATTGTGGAACGGGTGGATCTGGATCGTGGCGACCTGGTCATCGATATCGGCAGCAACGACAGCACCACCTTGCGCGCCTATCCCGACCGCGGCCTGGATTTCCTGGGTGTCGATCCCACCGGGGTAAAATTCAAAAATTATTATCCTTCCGATGTGCGCCTGGTGCCCGAATTTTTCTCGGCCACCGCGGTCAAAAGTGCGGTGGGGCCAAAAAAAGCGAAGGTGGTGACCTCCATTGCCATGTTCTACGACCTGGAGGCTCCGGGCGAATTCATGAAGGAAGTGGCGGCCGTCCTGGCCAAGGATGGCGTGTGGGTTTTCGAACAAAGTTACCTGGATAGCATGCTGCGGACAAACTCCTACGACACCATCTGCCACGAGCATTTGGAATACTATGGATTGAAGCAAATTTACCGCATGGTGGCCGAGGCGGGCCTGAAGATTCTCGATGTCGCTTTTAATGACGCTAATGGAGGAAGTTTCCGCGTGACGGTGTCCCACCAGGATTCGTCTCATTCGGAAAATGCCGCCCTGGTCCAGTCCATCCTCGAAAAAGAAGACAAGGAAGGCCTTTATTCCTTGCGCACCTATGAGCGGTTTGCCGCCAAGGTGGCGGAGCACAAAAAGACCGTGCGCCGATTTTTTGAACAGGCCAAGGCCGAGCGCGCCCGCGTCCTGGGTTATGGCGCTTCCACCAAAGGCAACGTGTTGCTGCAATACTGCGGCGTGACCACCCGGGATCTGGCCTGCATCGCAGAAGTTAATGAAGATAAATTTGGCTCCTTTACGCCGGGCACCTTGATTCCGATCGTGCCTGAGGCCGCAGCCCACCTGATGAAACCGGATTATTTCTTTGTGCTGCCCTGGCACTTCCGGGCGGGCATTTTGCAGCGCGAGAAGCCCTTCCTGCAGGCTGGAGGCAAGTTCGTTTTTCCACTGCCTGAACTGGAAATCGTCTGACTCACGCCATGAAAAAGGCGCTTATTGTCGGTCGCGCGGGACAGGACGGCCGCTTGCTGCAAGAACATTTATTGCAACTTGGGTATCAGGTGGCGGGCATCGGCCGGCACGAATATTGTTCACCCGCCAACGAGGTGAGACCCTTTGATATTAGGGTTCGCGAACAGGTCAGCGGACTTTTAAAAAATTTAAAACCGGACGAAATTTACTACCTGGCGGCCTACCACCACTCCTCGGAAGAAACCATCCCTTCGGAGGAGGAATTATGGCATCACAGTTTTGATGTGCATGTGTATGCATGGTTGAACTTCCTCGAGGCGGCGCGCACAGACAGCCCGCACAGCCGGCTGTTTTATGCGGCCTCCTCGCTGATTTATGGTGCCGCCGAGAGCGACCGGCAGAACGAGGACACGCCCTGGCGCCCACAGACACCCTACGGGGCGACCAAGGCCAGCGGCATGCTGGCGGCCGCCACTTACCGCCAGCGCCACGGGCTTTTTGCCGCTGGTGGCATTTTGTTCAACCATGAGTCCGAGCTGCGGTCGGAAAAATTCATTTCCCAAAAAATTGTGCGGGCCGCGGTGGCGGTCCAGGCCGGCCGGCAAAAACAACTGGTGGTGGGCAATCTGAACGCCCAAGTCGACTGGGGTTACGCCCGCGATTACGTTGATGCGATGCAAAAAATCCTGCAGCTGCCGAAGGCGGGGGATTTTGTCATTGCGAGCGGAAAGGCCCATTCCGTGGGCGACCTGGCTGAAACCGCGTTCTCCCTTTTAGGTCTGGACTGGAAAAAGCACGCGGTAGAGGATTCGGCGGTGATCAAACGCCAGCTGAAACCCATGGTCGGCGATGCCTCAAAATTATTTCGCCAGTGCGGCTGGCAGCCCTGCACTTCGTTTCGTGAAATGATCCGCCGCATGCTGGTGGCACAGGGAGGAAAAATCCATGACTGACAAAAAGATGCTGATTGTTATTCCCACTTACAACGAGCGGGAGAATGTCACGCCGCTTTGGCAGGGCATTGCCGCATTGGGGTTGGATGCGGACGTGGTGTTTATCGACGATGGTTCGCCTGATGGCACGGGCGAAATTCTGGATGCACTGGCCATCCAAAATCCGCGCCTAAAAATTTTGCACCGTGCAGGCAAGCTTGGCATTGGCACCGCCCACCAGGCCGGCATCGCGTACGCCTACGACCATAAGTATGAAGTTCTGATCACAATGGACGCGGACTTCACCCATTCGCCAGCCAACATCCCCTTGCTGATTCAGCACCTGGGAGATTCCGATGTGGCCGTCGGCTCGCGTTACATCCAAAAAGAGAGCCTCGCCGGCTGGAATCTTATGCGCAAATTTCTCACCTGTCTGGCGCATGTGCTGACCACGCTGCTGCTCGACCTGAAATATGACTCGACCGGAGCTTTCCGCATTTATCGCCTGGACCGCATTCCCCGTGAACTTTTCTCCTTGGTGGAATCCAAGGGATATTCGTTCTTTTTTGAGAGCCTGCATGTGTTGAATTTCAACAAATTCAAAATCGTAGAAATGCCCATCGATCTGCCACCACGCACCTATGGCACGTCCAAAATGAGCTACAAAGATGCGTTTAGAAGCCTGGAGACGCTATTTACGACTTTCTTTAAACGAATTTTCATGCGCAATTCCTTTCGAGTGAATCCCAAACAGGTACTGGAAGAATGCGAGGTCCATAAATGACCGGCACCGACGAAAACCCACCCAAAGACACCCAGGGCTGGAATGCTTACTGGGACAAAAAGAAAAGCACGAAGGGGTTTCTTTACGACCTGGTGGCAGAATTCTACCGCCGCGTGATTATCCGGCCTTCGCTCAATCACTTCATTAAGGGGAACTTTTCCAAGGGAGATCCCGTTCTGCATGCCGGCTGCGGCAGCGGCCAGGTGGATGCATACATCCGCAGCTATATTTCCATCACGGCAATGGATATTTCGCCTCTCGCCTTGGAAATCTATAAGCGCGAAAACGGCCCCGAGAGCACGACACTTTTGGCCAGCATCATGCAAATCCCGCTGCCAGACGCTTCCATGAAGGGTATCTACAATTTAGGTGTAATGGAGCATTTTACCGAAGAGGAAATTCAGCGCATCCTGCATGAATTCCACCGGGTGTTGCGCCCCGGTGGCCGCTTTGTGGCCTTTTGGCCACCAGAATTTGGCTTAAGTGTGCTTTTTTTGAAAACACTCACGGCTGTCCTCAGGCCTTTTTCCAGGAAAAATTATAAATTCCACCCCGATGAAGTCTGCCGGATCCGATCCCGGCAGCATGCCCTCGATGTTTTTCGCAAAGCAGGCTTCAACGTGCGCCAGTACTCTTTTGGACCACGTGATGCATTTACTTATGCGGTGATTGTTGTGGAGAAGCCTTATGCCCTCAGGCCCCGTTAAGAAGGTCGCCTGCTGGGTCGTAGGCCTCACATTTTTTTCGGTGCTGAGCGCAGGACGCTACGACTGGAGCCCCGCGGTCCGTGATTTTGCAGTAAGAGGTTATGCCCCGCATCTGTTTTTTACCGCGCTGTTTTTTCCCGCGCTTTATTACGTCCTGGCAGACCTGGGGGTTGGCCGTCGTTGGCGCCGGGTCGGGTGCGCATTTTTAGGCGCGGTCTACTCATTTCCCAACCATTGGCTGGGCATGGATCGCTATTACCTCTTCAGGCAGGGTCCGACCTGCTGGGATTGGCAGGCCCTCGGCCTGTCCAGGCCAGCGCCGGATTGGTTTTGGGGTGCCCTGCACCGGCTTCCCGCCATCCCTTTTGAGGCTAGTTTCTTCCTTTTGTTATTGGTGACGGGCTTCCTTGCGCTCTGGCGGTGGCAGAAAATCCATCCTTCGGCAGCCCATCTCCCATGGACTCGCGCCCTGCCCTTTGTCGTGTTCGCCGCGATTCTGTTGCAAACCTGGCTGCATCTTTCCTTGCGTTCTCCTTATACGTATATTCCCCACTACGAACAGCCGGCCCAGAACCATTACTGGTACCACGATTACTTGTTTAAAGGAGCCAAGGGGGCGGTGAACCGTGATTATCCCTTTTTCCGCGCCGCGGAGCTGCTTTTTTTGGGAGACCCCCGTCTCCATGCGATTTTACCGGGCCGGCTCTTTCCCATGTTCCTTTCCAGTCCATGGAGCGCGTATATCAACCCCTATTATGTCTGGCTTACATTCAATGTGATGGTCTGGGGTCTGGCCTGCCTTGCCATCTATTATTTGGCGTTGAATGAATTTGGCCCACGTTGTGCGCTATTTTCCACGCTCTTCATGGCCTCGGCCCAGGGCGCAATTGTATATGTGGCGCAGCCCGAAATTCACATCTTTGCCATCGCGGGAATTGCAATCTTGCTCGCGCTGCAACAGCGGCTCTTTGAGGCAAAAAACTTCCGGCCTGCCGGCGCGCTGCTTTTTGGCACGAGCTGCGCGCTATATATGCTGAGCTATGAGAGCCAGCCCTGGCTGATCGGCCTTGCCCTGATTGCCTGGCTCCGGGGCTTCAATATGCGCTGGACCCTGCTCAGCCTGGCTCTTGCCATCTTTTTAAATGAATGTTTTGCCATATTGATAAACCATTTGGCGCAATTGGTCCTGGTGCCGGCCGCAGTAGGCGACAATCCTTGGGATAATATTTTCTCCCTTTTGCGAGGATTTCACCCCAAGACAATCTGCGCCGTCTCACTGCAAGCGCTGGAGGGCTTTTGCATCGTAATGACCCACGCTTTTAACGTCTGCCTGGCACCTGCGCTTTGCGGGCTTCTTTTGGCACGATCTGCAACCAAGCACTGGCTCGCATTGCTGTCGATAGGCGTCCCGGCCCTGTTGACCTATACTTTTTTTGACATTGGCGCGAGCGTATATATACGATATCCGCGCTTGGTTTATCAAGCCTACCCATTGGTCTATATCCTTTGCGGTCTTTGCCTGGCCAGGCTTTCAGAATATCCATTTTCTCTTCGCTGGCCCCGGATCGGGACGTGGCTGGCAATTTTGGCCGTCTGCTTGTATTTTGGGTGGGTAAATGCAGATGTTTTTAACCACCCCGCGATTTATTACTATTGGTTCTACCGCTGGGGAGGCTACGCCTAGCAGCGTGTCGGACTTCGCCTCCACGCTGCTAAACCAAAATGGCTGGGCCATTATGGAGGGAGGGTGTGGGCACGAGCATCTTTCAGGGATTTTCCAGGGAACGGATCGTAAACTTCCGGTTTTGTGATCTGAAGGCGCTTTCCCAAGCATAAACCCTTCATCTCATGAAAATGACGCAGCCATTTTCTTTAGGAGGCTGGAGGACAAAGTCCGACAGCCTCCTATCCCTCGCGAGCCTCAAATGCCCCGTCGGCGCGCTTGGCCACGCAGTGCTTGAGCTCAAGCATCATCAATGTCGCGGAGAGTTGCGCCGCGGATAATCCCGTCTGAGCCGCCAGCGCGTCGGGCGAGAGGATTGCACCGCCGCGGAAGCATTCGTAAACGCGCGCCTCATCTTCCGTAAGATTCGCTGGCCGGCCCGGAGCGACATCGGACGGCTTTTCGCTGATCGCGGCCGGACGCAGGCCGTCGAGATAGTTCAGGTCCTGCAAAATATCCTCAACGCCCGTCACCAGCACCGCGCCGTCGCGGATCAATTGGTGACAACCGCGGCTGGTGGGCTGGTCGATGCGCCCGGGCACGACGAAAACCGTGCGTCCCTGCTCGCCGGCGAAGCGTGCCGTGATCATCGAACCGCCCGCGACGTCACTCTCAACCACCACGACGCCCGCGCAGATCCCGGAGATGATGCGGTTGCGCATGGCGAAGGACTGCTTGTCCGCGCGTCGCCCAAACGGAAACTCCGACAGCATCGCGCCGCTTTCCGCAATTTTTCGAAATAGCTCCAGGTTCTCCGGCGGATAGATGATATCGATGCCATTGCCCAGGATCGCGACGGTCTTGCCACCAACGGACAACGCCCCCTCGTGCGCGGCGGTGTCGATGCCGCGAGCCAGCCCGCTCACCACGCAAAAACCCAGCTTCGCCAATTCCGCGCCAAATTTTCTTGCCACGCTCTGCCCATAAAGCGTCGTCTGCCGGGAACCCACGATCGCCATGCAGGGATGTTCGAATGCGTAATCACCTTTTCGGTACAGGCCGATGGGCGGATCATGGATTTCCTTCAGGAGCAGCGGATAACCCGCATCGCGCGTCGTGATAAACTCCGCGCCGGTTTTCGCAATTTTCTCCTCTTCCCTGGCCAGGTCGAAATGTTCGCGCCAGCCCGCCAGGGTCGCGCTGATGACTGGCCCCACGCCTTTCACCAATCCGAGCCGCCGCGACCCCGTCGAAAAAATCGCCCGCGGATCGCCGTCAAATTCCGCCAGCAGCCGGTTCGTGGTAATCGGCCCGATATTGGGCAGCGCATTCAAAATCAAAAACGCCTGCCGCTCGGTCAGCTCCTCGCTCATATGAATGATGGTCTAATCGCGGGGTGAGGGCACCCCGCCCACAGAGAATCAGTAGCGGCCCGCAATGCCACCGGCAGAAAGTCGAGCAGTTGCGTTGTCTGCACTGCCACCTGGCCATGATCGCGCGCGAGCGCGTCCGCCGCCAATCCATGCCACGCCACGCCGCGGGCCGCCGCGAGCCGCGGTTCCGCCGGCGTCTGCGCGAGCAATCCGCCGGTCAGCCCCGCCAGCAGATCGCCACTGCCGCCGCGCGCCAGCACCGGCCCGCCGAAAAAGCTGTGATAAACCACGCCCTCCGCGTCACAGAGGCGCGTCGTCGGGCCCTTGAGCGCAACGACCATGCCCGCTCTTTTGCAAAACACGCGCAGCTCCGCGCCATGATTGATCCGCGTAAACTCACCCTCATGCGGCGTGAGCACCACCCGTTTTCCCGACGTCGCGGCCAACACCGAAGGCTGCAATGCGTCCGCGTCGAGCAGCAGCGGCATCCGGGCCCGTCTGGCAACTTCCTCCACCAGCGCGAGCGTCTCCGCCTCCGTGCCCAATCCCGGGCCGAGCACAAAAGCCGTTGCGCGCGGCAACCGCGCCCGCACGAGCGCCACGCCCTGGTGCGCCAGGCCGCCCGACGGCGTCTCCGGCAGGCCCACCCACATCGCCTCGGGCGCGCGGGCGGCAAAGGCAGGCGCCAGCGACTCCGGCACAAACGCCGTCACCAACCCTACGCCACTGCGCAGCGCGGCCAGCACCGTCATCAGCACCGCGCCGGGATAGCTCCGCGAACCGCCAAGCACAAAAAGATGGCCGAACGTGCGCTTGTCCACCTGCGAGGGTCGCAGCGTCGTTAAGGATCGCAAAATTTCCGGGGTCAGCACGCGGTCGCGCAC
>Ga0207024_10104_pt1 | contig 25427 bp, 22 predicted proteins | sample Alteio_BWMinCont_44_FD_153470 | JGI IMG/M metagenome (GOLD analysis project Ga0207024, IMG submission 153470) | Enriched cells from forest soil in Barre Woods Harvard Forest LTER site, Petersham, Massachusetts, United States -... | ecosystem: Environmental > Terrestrial > Soil > Temperate forest >...
TCCTTGGAGGAAAGCGTGGCGATGATCTTGTGATCCTTGCCGATGACGAACGTGGTGCGCTCGATAAAGTCATGATCGATCGCGGCGCCGCGCACATCCATCTGGCCGGGCTTTACCGCGTTCGTGGTCAGATTGTAGGACATGGCAATCGCCAGATTCGCGTCGGATGCCACGGGGAATTTCCCAGCGCAATATTCCGGATCGGCTGAAAACACATCGAGTCGCGCGATGCTGTCGCCCGACACGCCGATTATGGTCGCGCCGGCGGCATCAAATTTGTCCTTCATGGTGGCAAATGTATGCGCTTCGAGATCGCATCCTTTGGTATAGGCAGACGGATAGAAATAGACCACCACCGGCCCTTTTTTCAGCGCGGCCTGGAGGGAAAAATCGAATTCTTTGCCCGCCAGCGAACCGCGCGCCGAGAAATCAGGCGCCATATCTCCAATTTTGAGCGCTGCCCATACGGGCACGCTGAGCAACACCGACAATCCAAGACCCAAGAGTAACATTTTCATGATAAATTCCTCCTTAACCAGCGAATTGGGGAGAGCATATCACATCCTTGTACCCTGCGGAACGCCAAGCGAATCCAACACGGGAGATCCTGCTGGATTTCGCATGTTCCATTCCGGCAAACGTGACTTGCCGCAATCCGCGGGAGGCCCGCGAATCGGGCCGTGCAACGTGGTACAACATTACCTGGAAAATGCGACGAAATTCGCGGTTTCGTCTCGCATCCGGCAGCCATTTTCCATACTCTCTGACGTCTCAACAAAGGACAGGAAAAGGACAGGAAAACACATGGCCATTGCGACGATCAATCCAGCTACGGGTCAAACGATCAAGACCTTCGAGGCTCTCACCGACGCTCAAGTGGATCAAAAAATCCAGCTCGCCGGAGAAGTTTTTCCTTCCTTCCGAAAACTATCCTTCGCGACGCGCGCGAAAATGATGTTGAAAGCGGCGGATATTCTCGAGGACGAAAAGGAAGCTCTCGGCCGCCTCATGACCCTGGAGATGGGCAAGACGTATCGTTCGGCCGTGGACGAGGCCGTTAAGTCCGCGTGGGGATGCCGCTATTACGCGGAAAATGCGGAACGCTTTCTTGCCGACGAAGCCATTGAGACTTCCGCCAGCCGTAGCTACGTCCGGTATCAGCCCATGGGAATCGTCCTGGTAGTCATGCCGTGGAACTACCCGTTTTGGCAAGTTTTTCGCTTCATTGGCCCGGGATTGATGGCCGGCAACGTGGGCCTGCTGAAGCATGCCTCCAACGTGCCGCAATGCGCCATGAAAATTGAAGAGATTTTGCTGCAAGCGGGATTTCCCAAAGGCGCTTTTCAAACGCTCTTAATCGGATCCGGAAAAGTGGACCGCATTCTGGACGATCCGCGAGTTGCGGCTGCAACACTCACTGGCAGCGAGGGCGCCGGAGTGCAGGTTGGATTGGGCGCCGCCAAGAGAATCAAAAAAGTCGTGCTGGAACTCGGCGGGAGCGATCCCTTCATCGTGATGCCCAGCGCGAATCTGGACGAAGCGGTTACCGTCGGCGTTAAAGCGCGCGTGATCAACAACGGTCAGTCCTGTATCGCCGCCAAGCGCTTTATTGTCCATGAGCAAATCGCCGATGAGTTTGAACGCAAGTTTGTAAGTCAAATGGAAAGCCTCAAACTGGGCGACCCCTTCGATGAAAAAGTGGACGTCGGCCCGCTTGCTACTCCGGAAGCCGTCACGGGCCTGCAAGCCGACGTGCTGAAGAGCGTGCAAGCCGGCGCAAAGCTCCTGACCGGCGGCAAACCCAGGGAAGGCGCTGGAAATTTTTATCTGCCCACGGTATTGACCAACATTCCGAAAAACTCTCCGGCCTATGGCGAGGAGTTATTCGGCCCGGTAGCCTCCATTTTCCGCGCCAAGAATGTGGACGAGGCGATCCGGATCGCCAATGACAGCCGTTTTGGGCTCGGAGCCAGCGCCTGGACGAACGACCTCAGTGAACAAGAACGCTTTATCAATGAGATCGAATCCGGCATGGTCTTTATCAACCAGATGGTGGCGTCCGACCCCCGAGTTCCATTTGGGGGGGTCAAGCGCTCCGGTATTGGCCGGGAGCTCAGTACCTACGGAATTCGCGAGTTCACCAACGTGAAGACAGTTTGGGTAAAATAGGAAACCGAATCCGGCCTTCTGGCGTCCATTCAGGTAGCTTCGTTTCGGGTCCGACCAATGACGCTTTCCGATGAGTCCATTGGGCATAGCAGGGTAGCGTTCATCATGGAGTCACACTGATTCATAGAATGTAACTTGTGAATGGTAGCGGTTTGTGATATGATGATCATACCATTGGCCCGGCCGATTTCTTGCTAGTGGTCTGGAGAAACCTGAGTTTGTTCGCCAATGCTCGTGATTGAGAGTGTATTTGTGTTGATCAACCACGGAGGACCACCTTGTACAAAGTAATTCAATCATCGCGCCTCTACGAACAGATCGTTCAACAGATAGAGGAATCCGTCATTAACGGCACCCTTAAAGAGGGTGACAAGCTCCCCGCTGAACGCGAACTGGCGCTTCAATTTGGTGTAAGTAGAACCGCGGTTCGCGAGGCGATCAAAGCATTGCAAGAAAAAGGCCTGGTGGAAGCCCTGCCCGGACGAGGGACATTCATTACCAGCGGCAAGTCCAATCAAATGCGCCAATCCGTGGATCGCATCCTTCGGAGCGGTCAGGCAGAGGGGACGACTTGGCTGGTGGAGTTCCGTGAAATTGTCGAGCCTGAAATTGCAGCGCTGGCGGCAGTCCGCGCCGATAAGGAAGCCCTTGCTTCGATGCACGAAGCGTTATCGGTAATGAAGGCCTCGATGCAAAACGCCGACGCGTATATCGAGGCGGATCTGGATTTTCACCTGGAGCTGGCCGAAGCCGCAGCCAATCCTCTGATTCTATCCCTCATTGATTCCGTGGTTGGGTTGTTGCGCGACCAGCGCACGAGTACGTTTTTTGTCAAGGGCGGCCCGATGCGAGGGCAGTTCCATCATGAACGAATTCTTGATGCCGTGGAGCGGCACGACGCGGACGCGGCACGGGAAGCCATGCACGCTCACATGCGGCAAGTGCGCCAAGACACCCTCAAGTTGGCTGATGATGGAGAGCGAAACAATTAAATTCAATTTCCACGCGGGGGAAAAGGGCGAATGGCGAAACTTGGATTTATAGGATTGGGCGTGATGGGCGGCCAAATGGTCAGCAGGCTGCTCGATAAGGGACATACGGTAACCGGCTACAATCGCACACGCTCGAAAGCGCAGTGGCTGGTGGACCGTGGCATGAAGTGGGGAGATTCCCCGCGGGCCGTGACGTCCGCGACCGATTTCACGTTTGTGATGGTCACTAATTCCGAAGCCTTGAATTCCGTGGCCGAGGGACCAGACGGATACCTGGCCGGGCTCAGCGCCGGCAAAGTGATGATCGATATGAGCACCGTCAGTCCCACCGTAAGCCGGGCACTGGCGGCAAAAGTCCGGGAAAAAGGCGCAGACATGGTGGATTCGCCGGTTTCCGGCAGCGTGATTACGCTGCAAGAAGGCAAATTATCAGTGATGGTCGGCGGCCGCCGGGAAACATTTAATCGCGTGCAGCCGTTGCTCATGGATGTGGGGCCGAAGGTCTCCTACGTGGGAGACAATGGCCTGGCACTCTCCATGAAGATCGCCATAAATCTCAGCCTCGCTGTTCAGATGATGGCCTTTTCCGAAGGTGTTTTGCTCGCGGAAAAGAGCGGGATCCCGCGTGAAACCGCCGTGGATGTTCTGGTAAACAGCGCGATCGCTTCGCCGATGGTGAAATATCGCGGGCCGTTTGTTTTGAAGTTGCCCGACGAAGCGTGGTTCAACGTAAATATGATGCAGAAAGATATGCTGCTGGCAATGGAAATGGGCCGCCAACTGGACGTCCCTTTGCCGACCACCGCCATCTGCAATGAATTTTTGACCGCAGCACGGGGCATGGGTCTGGTGGAGCAGGATTTTGCAGTAATGTTCGATGTGTTGGCGCATATGTCCGGTGTTTCCAGATGACAGCCGGTGCAAAGCAACCCATTACAGGCAGCGCGCCGGGGGCCGAACAATTCGTTCATATGTACCGGCAGATGCTGAGAATCCGATTGTTCGAGGAATCCGTCAATGATTTGTATACGCGCGCGGTAATGCCGGGACTCGCGCACCTGTATATCGGTGAAGAGGCCGTCGCGGTGGGAATTTGCGAGGCTTTGCACCGCGACGATTACATCACCAGCACACACCGCGGGCATGGGCATTGCTTGGCCAAAGGCGCTACTCCCGACCGTATGTTCGCCGAACTTCTGGGCAAGGAAGCGGGCTATTGCCGCGGCAAGGGCGGCTCCATGCACATTGCCGATCCGGCCAGCGGAAATTTGGGCGCGAACGCGATTGTCGGCGGCAGCGTGGGAATTGCGGCGGGTGCGGCGTTTTCCGCCAAAACACTGGGGACCAAACAGGTGGCCGTATGTTTCTTCGGCGAGGGCGCTCTAGGCCAGGGGCTATTGTATGAAGTATTCAATCTGGCGAAGCTGTGGAGTTTGCCGGTCATTTACGTCTGCGAAAATAATATGTACAACGAGTACACGCATTATTCCGAGACCACGGCAGGAGATATTCTGGCGCGTCCCGCAGCATTCGGAATTCCGGCGGAGGCAGTGGATGGACAGGATGTGCGCGCCGTTTACGCCGTGGCCAGCCGCTTGGTGGAGCAGGCACGCGAGGGGAAAGGTCCTTCCTTTTTGCTGGCCAATACCTACCGCTATAAAGGACATCATGTCGGCGATGTAAGCCGCGAATACTACCGCCCCAAAAAAGAAGAAAGCGACTGGATGACGTATCGCGATCCCATCCAACTTCTTGCAGATTTTTTGATTGCGGAAAAGCTTGCGGATCAAATTAAATTTGACGTTCTACAAACGGAAGTGAAAGCTGAGATTGACGCGGCAGTGGCCTTCGCGATGAAGTCCCCCTTTCCCGGTGTGAGTCAAGTCCAGGAGGACGTGTATGCCTGAAGTAGCCGTCCGGGAACTGACGCTGGGGGAAGCCGTACGTGAAGCGCTAGCCGAGGAGATGCGGCGCGATCCGCGGGTGTGCATTATCGGGGAAGACGTTGCGGAGGCCGGCACGCCATTCAAAGTGCTTTCGGGAATGGTCGAGGAATTCGGAAAATCGCGAGTCATTGACACTCCAATTTCAGAACCGGGATTTACCGGCATCGCGGTGGGCGCGGCCATGACCGGTCTGCGGCCCGTCGTGGATATCATGTTTGGAGATTTCCTGACTCTGGTGATGGACCAAATGGTGAATCAGGCCGCCAAGGTGCACTATATGTCCGGCGGCTCGTGGAAAGTTCCAATGGTACTGCGCACCACGCTGGGCGGGGGCCGCCGCTCCGCCGCGCAACATTCGCAATCGCTGCATGCGTGGATGAGCCATGTTCCAGGACTGAAAGTCGCTATGCCCTCGACGCCGTACGACGCAAAAGGATTGATGAAAACGGCCATCCGCGACGATAATCCTGTCATATTTTTTGAAGACAAAATGATGTTCAGAACCAAAGGCCCTGTGCCGGTTGAGGAATATACAATTCCGTTTGGCGTGGCCGACATCAAGCGCGAGGGGGAAGACATCACCATCGTCGCAACCAGCAGCATGGTGCAGGTGGCTCTGGGCGCGGCGAAACTCCTGGAAGCCATCGGGATCAGCGCCGAAGTGGTGGACCCGCGAACCACCTGGCCGCTGGATGAAAAGACCCTCATCGAATCGGCAAAAAAAACATCGCGCGCAATTGTTGTGGACGAAGGCTACGAGAAATATGGTGTGACGGCGGAAATCGCGTCGGTGATCGCGACAGGGGCATTCTACGATTTGGATGCACCGGTAAAGCGCATGGGAGCGATGCACGTGCCGATTCCCTTCTCTCCTCCGCTGGAAGACGCCACGATTCCCACGGAGCAACAAGTGTTCGAGGCCGCCAAGACGATGTGCAAGAGGTCGTAACCGAATTTGGTAGGACAGATTTCAGTCTGTCTGGTTTGCTGTGTTCGGAAATGATGACAGGCTAAGGCTTATCCCACTCACAGGAGAATCTCCATGGCATTGCCAACATATGGAACGATGGCGGTGGATTGGGAAAAGCGCATAGATTTTGATCGCTTGCGCACGGAACGCCTGGCCCGCGCCAAGTCCTTGCTCGCCAAATCCGAAATGGGCGCGCTGCTCTGCTTCGATATGAACAATGTGCGCTACATCACCTCGACGCACATTGGCTCCTGGGCGCAGGATAAGAACAGCCGCTTCACTTTGTTGCCGCAAAACGACGAGCCGATTCTGTGGGATTTCGGCTCGGCCGCGCGCCATCACCAGATTAATTGCCCGTGGCTGGGAGAACGCTCGCGCGCGGGGATTCCGCTGTTGCGCGGCGCGATGTCCCCGGAAATGGGACGCGCGGAGAATGTGGCGAAAAAGATTCGCGTGGAACTCGAAATGCGCGGGCTGCACAAGGAACCGCTGGGCGTGGACATCATCGAGCCGCCCATTTTGTTCGCGCTACAGAAGGAAGGGATCACGGTGGTGGACGGACAGCAGATCATGTCCGACGCGCGCGTGATCAAGACGCGCGATGAAATCTCGCTGCTCAACATGTCGGCGATGATGGTGGACGCCGCGTACCACGACCTGTATTGCGCCATGAAGCCCGGCATGCGTGAAAACGAAGCCGTGGGCCTGGTCAGCAAAGTTTTGTACGACCTTGGTTCGGAATATGTGGAAGCGGTGAACGCGATTTCGGGCGAGCGCTGCAATCCGCATCCGCATGTTTTTTCGGATCGCGTGTTGCGCCCCGGCGATCCGGTCTACTACGACATTCTTCATTCGTATATGGGCTACCGCACGTGCTACTACCGCACCTTCACGATCGGCTACGCATCGCGGGCGATGAACGACGCTTACAAGCGCTGCCGCGATTACCTGGACGCGGCCATCTCGCTCATACGCCCCGGGCGGACCACCGCGGAAATCGCCGCGGTGTGGCCGAAAGCGAAAGAGTTCGGATTTGCGGATGAAGAAGCTGCATTCGCGCTGCAATTCGGCCATGGAATTGGCCTGGCGATCTGGGAGAAACCCGTGATCAGCCGCCTGGTGTCGCTGGAAAATTCCCACGAAATCAAGCCTGGTATGGTGTTCGCTCTCGAAACGTTCTGGCCTGCCACTGACGGCTGGAGCGCGGCGCGCATTGAGGAAGAAATTGTGGTCACCGAAACCGGGCACGAAGTCATCACGCGTTTCCCGGCGGAAAAACTGCTCGTCGCCGGCGCGCATTACGTAAGCGTGGATGGACCGCTGGAGACGACGCGCGAACATGACCCCGAGCCCAGTGAAACGGTTGTCGAGATGGTGGAAGCCAGCGCCCGAACCGAACGCGTTGACACACCCAAGAAAAGCGCCGTGAAGCGCAAACGATAAATCCCATGGCCCACAGCATCGTAATGCCCGCACTGGAGATGGCCCAGGAAAGCGGCAAGCTTTTGGCTTGGCGAAAAAAAGAAGGCGAATCCGTCGCCAAAGGCGAACCGCTGCTGGAAGTCGAAACCGACAAAGCCGTCGTGGAAGTGGAATCCCCAGCCGAGGGAATCTTGGCTGGAGTGACAGCTGGCGTGGGCGATGTCATTCCCGTGGGCCAGACGATTGCCTGGATTGTGCAGCCGGGCGAGAAGCCTCCTGTCGCATCGCAGGACGCTGCTTCCGGGCGGCGCATGGATGCGAAACCTGTTGCTTTCACCGAGGCCACTCCTGCCAAGGCCACAAGCGAAGCGAACACGACGGCACCAGCAAGAATTTCGCCAAAAGCCCGGCGTCTGTCGCGTGAGCATGGCATTGACCTTGCTCTTGTGCGCGGAACAGGGAGCGATGGAGAAATTCTCGCCGAAGATATTCTGGCGCTCGTTAGTGCCTCGGCCTCAACCGTCGGTCCCTCCCTCGCTGCCGCCACCGAACCGCTGAGCCAGGTCGCGCGTCTGATGGCTGAGCGCACCACGCAAAGCTGGACGAGTGTGCCGCATTTTTTTGTGACCCGGGAAATTGACGCCGGCGCTCTCGCCACGGCTCGCGAAAAATTTGGCCCGGCGATGGAACGGGACCGCGGCGTGCGACTCAGTCACACGGACCTGCTGATTTCAGCAGTGGCCCACGCGCTGGCCAAACATCCGCGCATGAATGCAACCTGGACCGGCAGCGGCGTCCGCCTGAATCCCGAAATCAATGTTGGCATCGCCATGGCCGTGGAGGATGGCGTGGTCACCGCCACGATTCCCGGCGCAAACACGAAAACACTCGGGGAGATTGCTGTCCTGCGGCATGAATTGACGGAGCGCGCCCGCGCTGGGAAATTACGCCCCGCGGATATTTCCGGCGCCACCTTCACCATCAGCAACCTGGGCATGTATGAGGTGGACGCCTTCACTGCGATCATTGTCGCGCCACAAGCCGCGATTCTCGCGGTAGGTCGCATTGCCGATCGCGTCGTGCCCGTGGATGGCAAGCCGGGAATTCGCTCCATGATCACGCTCACACTTTCCACCGACCATCGCGTTGCCGACGGCGCGCGCGCGGCTTTATTCCTGAACGACCTCGCCTCTTCCATAGTTGCACCAGAAACGCTTTTCCAGTGATAGACTCCCAGAACCCGGGCAGACCGAATACCTGATTCGTCCCTACTTGAGTATCGGTATGAATGTTCAGCGGCGCTCGACCTAAGGAGAAACAACGATGGGCGACACGCCCCAATCCCCTCAGCTTCAGAACACCGCCATACCCACAGCTGCGCGAAAGAGGACGCCCTTCTATTTAACCTTGTGGGGGCAAGTCGTGATCGCGGTAGTGATCGCGGTGATCTTCGGTCATTACTACCCGCAATCCGCGATCAAGATGAAGCCGCTCGGCGACGGATTCATTCGGCTGATCACGATGGTCATTACCGTCGTTATTTTCTGCACGGTTGTGACGGGTATTGCCGGCATGGAGAATCTGAAGAAGGTTGGCAGAATCGGCGGAAAAGCGCTGCTGTACTTCGAAATCGTTTCGACGCTCGCTCTTCTTACCGGGATGGTCGTTGGGAACGTCACGCATCCGGGTTCCGGATTCAACATCAACGTCGCGACGCTCGACGCTAAGTCCGTGGAAAGTTACGCAGGCGCTTCCAAGCAGCTGACGGTTCCTGAGTTCCTGATGAACATCATCCCCACAACCATGGTGGATGCGTTTGCCAAGGGAAATATTTTACAGGTGCTGTTGGTTGCAGTTTTGTTTGGATTTGCGCTGTCCATCGCCGGTCAGAAGTCGAAGCCGGTCATTGACTTCGTCGAAGCGCTGACTCACGTGGTTTTTAAGATAATTAACATCATGATGTGGACCGCGCCAATCGGCGCGTTTGGGGCGATGGCATTCACCGTGGGCCAGTACGGCATTAAGTCGCTGGGTCCATTGGCCAAGTTAATTATTATTTTTTACACGACTTCCATTCTGTTTGTCTTGGTTGTCTTCGGGCTAATCGCGTGGGCTGCCGGCTTTAACATCATAAAATTTCTCTTGTACATCAAGGAAGAGATTATCGTGGTGCTGGCGACCAGCTCCTCGGATCCGGCGCTGCCGACGCTCATGGCCAAAATGGAGAAGCTTGGCTGCTCGAAATCGCTGGTTGGCCTGGTTGTACCCACGGGCTACACGTTCAATACGGATGGCAGTAGCCTGTATATGACCATGGCAGCACTGTTCGTCGCCCAAGCCACCAACATTCATTTGACGATCGGGCAGCAATTGGCGATTTTCGGCGTTGCGGTGCTGACGTCCAAGGGAGCCAGTGGCGTATCTGGCGCGGCCTTTATCGCGCTGGTCGCAACGCTCATGGTGGTTCCGACCATTCCGGTGGCGGGCATGGCCTTGGTGGTGGGGATTGACCGCTTCATGAGCATGTCCCGCGCAGTGGTGAATATGATTGGAAACGGCGTTGCAACCGTTGTCGTCGCGCGATGGGAACATGAGTTGGACCGCGAGACACTGCGTCACAATTTGGTGTAAGGGTTTCCGCAAGGCTAAAGCTTCGTTTGAAGCCCGAGAACGCCAATCCGAAAATTGGCGTTCCCGGACATAAACAAATCCCATGGGAAATTCGGACCTAGTCCATGTGGAATGTTATTTCGACGCGCAGATCCACCGGCGTCGGTTGACCGTCCAAAATCGTCGGCTCGTATTTCCTCTGCGACAGCGCTTTCATTGCCGCCTGGACCAGCAGCGGATGCCCGCTGATTAATTTCTCCTGAACCACATTCCCGTGCTCGTCAATAATGGCTTCGATCACGACGATTCCCTGAATGCGGCCTTGCCGGGCAAGAATTGGATAAACCGGAGCGGGCCCTAAAATCAGCCGCGGGGCTTTTACGTCACCCCCGACTCGCACGGGCTGCTTGGGCCCCTCTGCCATGACAGGCGCGGCCGGTGGCGCCGCTCCATTCATTGTGCCGCCAAGAATTCCGCCTACCTGGCCGCCGGGCATCCCTCCTGAAATTCCGCCGGGCATTCCTGCGAAGGCTTCCGCTGGCGGCGCTGCATCCGGAGTCGCCACCACTGCCCGCGGAACATACGACGGGGCTGTCAATTTCCCCGGCGTGAATGTTTTCGGGATTACCCGGGCGATATGCGCCGGAGCTGCTGCCGGGGGCGGTGGCGGCGCAGCAGCGGGAGGCAGCGGCGCGACCAGCAAGATCATGTTCAGTCTTTGCAGATTCAAACCCTGCGAAAAATATAATGGCATTAGTAATAATATAATTAATACGCCAACATGCGCCCCGAGGGAGGCCGCCCATTTCAGCGGGTGCCTCTTTTGCCGCGTCGAACTGCCCTCGAGCATCGCCTCGGCAAAAACATCCTGTTTCGCCGCCATTTCGCTCGGGGGTAGCAAGACGCTAACCTTCGGCTTAAAACCATTAGGCGTGTCCTCCAGAAAGAATATGTGTTGATTTAACATGACTTATGCCCTCCTTATAGAAGAATAAAATTCAGCCTTCCCGCGACGGAATGTCCGTCCGGGCGAATCAACCTATTCCGCGATCCACTTCCATCCTGGGAGTACAATGTTAAGAACTAATTACAGAGCAATAAACATCGCTCCATAAGTTCCCTTTTGGTCACTACACGGTGCCCGCCTGCATCAGGGCTGCCGAACCTGCTGGGGAAGTTCTCAATTCGTCGAGGAAAAGAGAGGCGCCTACAAATACGGGTTTAAATTAGCTACACTTCATTATGTATTTTGATAGGTTACGGCAAGTAAAGCAAACTCAAAGTTCCGATACACTCCATCACAAATAGCGATTCAACATCTCATGGAATGCGCGCCTTCGCGCCTGGAGATAAAAAATGTCGCCCGTCATTTCCGGCGCGCGGAAATTACAAGAAGTGTGGTGCGGGCGGTGGGAGTCGAACCCACACAGGCCGTAAGACCCTGCGGATTTTCATGCCAGATGCGGCTTTCGCCGCCTGAACGCGACGCTGGTGAGCGTTCGCGTCAAGTTTCCAGTCTGGACTATCCCTTCACCGTCCCCCGGAAGATCCGGGGCTTAGGTGCTGCCCGTCTAGTCTCTACACCTTCCCGGCGGAAGTTTCCGTCCGGGCTTGGCTCGGGATTGCCACCCTGGCTATCGCTTGGGCCAGTTTGAGGTTTCCCCGAATTTGAGCAGTTCTGCATCGCCGGTTTCCCGGCGAGCACTCAAGTTATCCTTAAGTCCGCTGCGTATGCCATTCCGCCACGCCCGCGTGGCTTACCAATTACAACCTTCTATCATAGAGCAGTCCAACAGAATTTACATCTTTGCTTCCGGGGACAGAAATCGTGTGCAACGTTTGGTCCACCGTGCGTGCCATTCCGTCGCCCCGGCAAGTTCGTGAAAGCCTATCCTACTGAATCACTTGCCGCAAGACTCGCACTGAGACATCATTAACTGTGGTACGGGCCAATCTCCGGAGGCAGCCTGCCGCTCACGGACGATTTTTTAATTTTGAAAGGTAGAAGACAGATGAAGGGTTTGTTCTTGATTTTCTGCGGGTTGTCGTTTGCACTCTTGTGTGGAGCGCAAACGAACGAATCTTCCAGGAAGGAAGAAACGCCGGCCGCGGCTCGCCCCTCCCGTGACATTGTGCCGCTCCCATCCATCAAGGCGTTGAGCGCCGCTCAGGCTGCGGGGAAAAGACTTTTTGTTCAGCGATGCTCGGTCTGTCATCTGCCTGCGTTGCCTTCTTATGCGGCATACGGTCCGTTGCTAGATAAGAATTTGGTGGAAGACCGGGGCGACGAAACCATACGCCTGCAAATCATGCAAGGCTCCGCGCGCATGCCCGGATTTCAATACACACTCCGCCCCATGGAAATTGATGAAATCGCGGGCTACCTGAAAACACTGGACCTTGCGAAAAAAGATTGAGCGGAAGGGGAACCCATGTCCCGAATTCGATTACTGATCTCTCTGGCAATTCTTCTCACCTTTTCGGCCTCGTGGCCGATGTTGGCCGCACCGGCGGACAAATCCGAGGCGGCTTCCCTGCTGAGCGGTGTGATTCGTGGCGCTGACGGCGCGCCGATGCCGGGCGTCACAATTTCAGCCGCTGCAGTGGGCGGGACAATCACCACCTCGGTGTACACGGATGATCAGGGGCGCTATTTCTTCCCTCCCAAACCTGCAGGAAAATACCGCGTTTGGGCGCAGGCTGTGGGATTTCAGGCGGGTCGAGCGGAGGTGGAACTGATTTCCCCGCGAGGCACGCGCCAGGATTTCACGCTCGCAGCCGCCGCGGATTTTGAAAGGCAACTCACCTCTCCGGAATGGCTCTCCGCCTTGCCCGATGAGAAGCCGCAAGATATTCGTCTGAAATTAATTTTTGTGCATAGTTGCACGACCTGCCATTCCACGGCGTTCGCCCTGCAAAATAAGTTCGATGAACCTGGATGGAAAGCGATCCTGGCACGCATGGAAACGATCAACGTTTACGGCAAAGCCGGTGAGCCTCCAAATCCTGTCATACAGCATTACAAGGAAGAGTTGGCGCCGTATCTTGCCCGGGTTCGCGGGCCGGGGCCTTCCCCTTTGCATCTCAAGCCATTTTCGCGCCCCACGGGCGATGCGGCCCGTGTGGTGGTCACGGAATTCAATGTCCCCTCGGCGTCCAACCCAAACGAATTGGTGGATCAAGACGGCAGCGATTGGTCCGAAGGAATTCCGTCCGGTGGAAACGGGTCTGCCGGACTGCATGACCTCACCATAGATCGAAACGGAAATGCCTGGGTGACAAACGGAACCGAGAATCGTAATCGCACATTCCTAAAGCTTGATGTGGAAAGCGGAAAAATTACCAATTTCCGGTTGCCGGCTCCCAATGGGTTTGCGCGCGGAACTCACGGCATCACGCAGGACCTGAACGGCATCGTGTGGATTAATTTATTTGAGAACGGCGGCACGTTTGGAAGAGGGAGTCTGCTGCGCCTGGATCCGAAAACCGAAAAGTATGAAGTCTTCACGCCCCCTGCGGAAATGGGAACGGTCGGCATATCGGTGCAGGTGGACGGAAAAGGAAAAATTTGGGCCACTTCCGATGGCGCAATCGTGTTTGACCCCGCGACCAAACAATTCACGTATTTCAAGCCCATCACGCCGGGCACGGGAGGATATGGAGTCGCCGGTGATAGCGCCGGGAATGGCTGGTTCTGCCAGCCCGGCCTGGATATCGTCGGCATCGCGGATTTCGAGAGTAAAAAGGTAAGTGAAATTCGCCTTCCGGCACGAGCAGGGATGGATGAGATTTCTTCGGAGGAAGATCGCAAATTTTATCAGACGGCACAATCCAGTTTTACGACCAGCGTTTTGCCTGCGGAAGGGCCGCGCCGAATGACTTCCCAGGGCGACTATGTCTGGTGGTCCAATTGGTTTGGACAAAGCATTTCTCGAGTGAATATCAGGACCCACACCGTGGAATATTTTAATGCGCCGCTGCCCAACGTGTCACCCTACGCGATGATTGCGGACAAAAACGGGATGTTGTGGGTGGCCATGCCGAATGACGATCGCGTGGCTAAACTGGATCCGGCGACTCGACAGTGGACGGTGTACAACCTGCCGAGTCATGGGACGAATACGCGCTTCATCACCGTGGATAGCCACAAGGATTCGGTCGAAGTTTGGGAAGCGTCGTTTATGACCAGCAAAGTGGTGCGCTTGCAATTCAGAACAAAACAACAACTGGAAGCGGCTGCAAATCTGATTCGTGGAACGAAGAAGTTGCGTGATCTGAATCAAAGCAGCGGCCTCAGAGCGTCCAACTAAAAATCAATTCTTTAGATGATTACAGACCAGCGCGGAATTGCGGGAACGTATCCGACCGCCCTGAGGCTCAATTGGTATGCGCCGGGTGTCAACAGGCTGGCAGGAAAGACGTAACGGCCTTGCTCGTCGCTTACCACGGTGACTGCAACCGTGCCGCCCACGAGCTTGGCCCGGACCAAAACGCCCTCCATCGGGCCTTTCGCCTCCGACCTGACGATTCCAGTCAACGCGACTTGCTCCGAGGCGACTGGGAGTATCCCCACCGCGCCGAAACAAATCAGAGCGAAGACCAGAAAATGTTTAAGACGCATGAAACTGCCTTCGGATTTTCCATTCTACTCGGATCGTCCGGAACGAAGTTGTAAAGCGTCAATAGCTCTCGCTAAGAGTCATCGTCTGGTCCACAACCACTTCCGGCCAGTGGAGGGGTGAGTCAGGCGGCGCCGGAGGATGAGTGGCCGTCACGGTGAACCCTGACCCATCGCCATTGCAGAAAACGGTAAACGTATAGCCGCCGCGTTGATCCACGTCCGAGTTGAGCTTTCCCATGGCAATCAATTGATCCAGCGTAAAACATTGGCTGAACGATGTTACCTGTTCGAGTTCGGCGTCGGCGATTCGGAAAATATTTTTCCGGACGAAACCGAGGGTGATACTTTGCGAGATGGTCGTGCCCTTGGGGTCAATTCCCATCCGGCGCAAATATAGAAAGCCTGCAAGACACAAGGCCGCCATCGCAATCAGAAAATATTTTAGGACGCGCATGAATCCATGCTCCTCAGCATCGCCGGTGAATCATATGGTAAGGATTGCCGGGTGTACAAAGAAGTCAGTAGGTTGCGTGAGGAGTTGTTACGTGCCAGTTAACTAGAAACGAGTGCAACCCATTTCGGAAACTTTTCTTTACGCCGCTTCATTGTGTGTAACAATGGCGCGCAACCCTGGGGTTTAGGAGGAAACGTGTCCACATTCCCGCATACGACGAGGGCAAGAAAATATCGCTGCACCTTGGCCTTTCGCCGGACTGCCATCGCCGCCATCGTATTTCTGGTAGTGCCGGGCGTTCACGCCCAAAGCAACGCTTCGCAAGATGAAAAGGCCGACGTCGCTCCCTCTGCAAACAAGGAAAACGGCAAGAAACTTTTTGTGAACAATGGTTGTTACGAGTGTCACGGCAGGGAAGGTCAGGGAGCCGTGCAGGCCACAGGCCCGCGGATTGGCCCTCCGCAGCTTTCCTTCGAGGCGTTCGCTAAATACCTGCATCATCCCACGGGGCAAATGCCGCCCTATACCAGCAAAGTGATTTCAGATCAGGAACTCGCGGATGTATATGCGTTTCTGCAGTCAAAACCCAAGGCGGCCTCAAAAGATATTCTTCTGCTGAATCAATAATTCTGTTTAGCGCGAATTTCGGTCAGCGCGGCTGCGTGATGGCATCCAGCAGTGCCGGTTCGCCGCGCTTGACGACCTCGACGGCGCGCCGAATGGCCGGTCCCAACTCCTTCGGATCGCTGATGGGACCTTCGGAATAAACGCCCAACCCTTTTGCGACAGTAGCGAAATCAATATTGGGATCGGTGATGGTGGTGCCGATGGAGGCGCGAGTGATTCCGCGATTGTGACGATTGGCCATGCGCTGCACGTGCATGAGTTCCTGATGATAGGCTCGATTATTGTGCATCACACTGAGCAGCGGGATGTGGTGATGCGCGGAGGTCCACAGGATGCCCGGCGCGTACATCAAATCGCCGTCGTTCTGAATGCTGACGGTGAGGCGGCCATGCTTCTTATTGGCCAGCGCCGCGCCCGTGGCCGCAGGGGCCCCATAGCCAACGCCGAATCCCCCGGACGAACCGATAAACTGGTGAAATTTGTCGAACTTCCAGAGCCGCAAAGGCCAGCGATTCACCCACGGCGACACTTCGGACACCAGCGACCAGTCTTCAATCTTGATCGCCGCATAAACTTCGGCGCACAAACGCGATGTGCTGATTGGGCTGGCGTCCCATCCGTAGGCCGCTTCGTCGCGCGCGCGGCGCAACGACTCCTCATGTTGCGCGGCAAATTTCTTGCCGCGATCCGAGAATGCGCGCTTGCGATCGTCCGTAATCAATTGCTTCACAGCCTCGATCAGCGAAGGCAAAGTAGCTTCCGCATCCGCCGCCATGGCCAGATCTACTTCGGTGTAGCGCTGGAAATCCTGATAATTGCTTTTCATGTACAGATCGGTGGCGGTAATGCTGATGAGCTTCGCATCTTTCCACGCCAGGGGTTTCGATGAGCGATGCAACTGATCGCTGTAAGAATTCACCGCGCCCCAAAAATTCGGTGTCTCCAGGCCCAGAATTACGTCGGCCCCGGCGATGAGCGGCCTAGTGCGCTCGGTCTGATTCAGGGGATGTTGCGTTGGAAAATTCATTCGCGCGGCAAGGTCTATCACCGGCGCCTGCAAGGTTTCCGCGAGTTCAATGATCAGCTTTAATCCGTCCGGCGTGCGCGCGGTCCGCTCCACAAGAATTACAGGATTCTCCGCCGCAACCATCATGCGCGCCGCTTCGGCTACCGCGCCGGAATCGCCCTGCGGGGGCGATGCCAGCGTGAGTTTGGGAATGTGAAATTTGGCGTCATCCGCAACCGGGCGTTCCTGCAATTCGCCGTCGGCCACCAGGAGAACGGGCGCCATGGGCGGCGTCATCGCAATTTTGTAGGCGCGCACGGCCGATTCAGAAAAATGATCCAGTGAAGCCGGCACGTCATCCCACTTCAAACAATCGCGCACGATCGCGGCGGCATCTTGCACGCTGTGATCCCACTCAACGCCGGGACGCCGGCTGGCAATATCAAGCGCGTTCCCCGCGATCAAATAGACGGGAACGCGATCGCAAAACGCGTTGTAGATGGCCATGGATCCGTGCTGCAAGCCAACATCACTGTGGAGCAGCACCGCCATCGGTTTGCCTTCCATTTTTGCGTATCCATGGGCCATGGCGACCGCCGACTCCTCATGGCAGCACGTGATGAATTCCGGATTCTGATTCCCTCCGTAATTGATCAAGGATTCGTGCAGCCCGCGGAAACTGGAACCCGGATTAGCCGCCACATACTCGATACCCAGCGACTTGAGAACGTCCACCATCACGTCGGAACCGGAGCGTCCTTCAGTGAGAACTTCCAGTTCCGGAGGTGTGCCGGTCTCGGGTTCTTGCGGCATAGCATGTGCACTCGCCAAACGCGCGGCGTCGGTTTGCCCGGCGGAAGAAGCTGCGGGAATTGCGGCGAGCGCCGCGGCGCCAGCGGCGGCACCTTTTAAAAATTTTCTGCGGTCCATCGAATCTTTTTTTGATTCTCGCATGCCATCTTCCAGTTGCGACTCTGTCGCCACATTATGTCAGCGCATCATGGGAGTCAAGCGCACCCGGACTGGCAAAAATATTTTAAACTTCAAGACGTGTCTATGTGAAACTTGCTAACAGACACCGAATACTATGTGGCGTCCTCCTCTATCTCAAACCGTTCGTCGCGCCGCGCACTGGCGATGTCCCAGTTGCGGGCGCGGCCTGTTATTTCGCGGCGTCTTCCACATGTTGCCACGCTGTACGGAGTGCGGACTGTCGTATTTTCCAGAGCAGGGGTATTACGTCGGCGCGATGATTATCAACTATGTGGCAACTACAGCGTGCGTTGTAGCGATTTTTCTGGTGTCCCTGCTATTTCCGGACTTTACCAAGCTTTCGACCAATTCAAAAATATTGCTATGGATGGGCTTCGCCATCGCGCTGTCTCTCGCTCTCGTACGGCACGCCTATAGCTTTTGGCTGGGCCTCGATTTCTGGGTGAAGCCGCGAGGGCCAGGTGGCCCTGGGTGATAACTGCAATGTGGACTGTCTTTTGAAGCGCCGGCAGTTTTTTCTGAATATTTCCAATTGCAAGGCAGCCGGCGGGACGCCGGCGCTACGAAGCAGGGCTCGTCTGGCGATCACGAATCGGTGACGGATACATTGAACTAACCCCCACGCGCAAACTGCGCCGCAATGCCCACGAGCGCTCCGCCCAAAACGAGCCACGCCGAATTCACGCGGAAACGCAGCAATAAAATCGCGCTGGCAACAGCCACAGCAATCGTCAGCCAGTCCACTATCGCCGCGCGCCCCAGTTGATAGCTGACCGCCGCCATCAGCGCGAGCGATGCGACATTCACTCCATCGAGAAACGCGCTGGCGGTCGCCGAGCGCCGAAGAAATGGAATCAGCGGGCCGCTGATCGCGACAAGTACAAATGCAGGCAGAAAAATTCCTACGGTCGCGGCTATCGCGCCCGCTGGGCCTCGCAACAAGTAACCGAGAAATGTTGCGGTGGTGAATACCGGCCCCGGCGTGACTTGCCCAATGGCGACGGCGTCCACCAGTTGCGCGTCGGTCACCCAGCTTCGATGCAGCACAAGATCGGCGCGAAGAAACGCCAGCAGGACGTACCCGCTGCCGAAAACCACCGAACCGACTCGTAGGAATACGAGGAACAGTGACCACATTCCCGGAGCCAGCGTTGCCGCACCCAGAGCGCCTATCCATGGAAAAATTCGCGTAGAATTTGAACGAACACTGCTGCCAATCGCAACAAGGACGCCGGGCAGATCATTTCGATTCCATGTCGCCTGCCTGGAAATCATATGAAGACATGCAAGAATCGCGCCGGCTCCAAACAAAATGATCAGCGCATTGATCCCGGCAAAACTGAGGACAACACAAACCGCGCCGGCCAAGCCGAGAACACGATTCTTGATCGCCGTGCGGCCAAGCCCCCACAGTGCCTGTAAAATCACGGCAACGACAACCGGCTTAATGCCATATAGCACGCCCGCAACCGCAGGCAAATGCCCAAATCGCACGTAGGCCGCGGCGATGCACCCGACCAGAACCGCTGCGGGAAGAATAAAGCAGACGCCGCCGAGCACCAGGCCCAACCAACCTGCGCGCAAATAACCAATGTGAATGGCCAGTTCGCTCGAGCTCGGGCCGGGAATAAGATTGCTCGCGCCCAGCAGGTCGAGAAATTTTTCGCGAGTCAGCCATTTTCTGCGCCGGACCAACTCGTCTTCCATCATGGCGATATGCGCGGCGGGTCCGCCAAACGCAGTAATTCCAAGCCGGAGAAAGAAGAGCGCCAGCTCGGTGAGGGAGCCTCTTCCTGGGTGGTCCGGAATATTCACAGCGGCTTGTTCGAGATCGGTCATCTGAAACTTCAGAAGTTAACACGCCACCCGGACAATCCCGCACCTCGGGGCTGAAGAGTTTGTGTGAGAATTACAATATCAAAACGCCAGCGGCTGAAGCCGTGCCCTACAAGGATTCTGCAATGGCCACACAGATTTTAAAACTCCAACCGCTGAAGTCCAATTCAAATGAGGACAATAGCGCTGCATTCGAAGAGTGTTCTAGTGAATGACAAGACCGGAACTATACGGAGTCATGTCCACGCTTTTCCAATCGCCGTGAATAATCGCCGCGCGAATCTGGGCCGGCGTCTTTCCCTTCTTCGTCAACTGATAGGCGAGGACGGCTTCTTTTTGGCAGACGTCGCATTCCGATCCGTGCGTGCTGACGTAGCAATCCAGCAGGCTCTTGTGCCCCGCGTGCCGGTCGCAATAGCAGTAGCAGGGCTGCTGGTACAGGACCGGCTTAATTTTCGCAGCAAGGGCATATACATTCTGGTTGAGCGCATCAGGAAATTGTTTGGGGTCCAGGGTTGTTGGAATCGGCGGCGCAAGAGCGTACGCGTGATAGGAAGGCACGCCTTGATCCGCCATGCCGGACATATCCATTTGCGAACCTGCGGCACTGGCATCGGGGAACAACGCCGGACGCAACCCGGCCAAACCCGTGCCAACGAGCATTAAACTTAGCAAAACTGCCACAGCCAGATGCTTTCCCGTCATGATGGATACCTCGCTATTGGGCCTGCTCGCCGGACTTGCCAAGATATATAAATAGAGCACGAACCCGTATTTACGCAATGAAAACGGTAGCGTATCCCGAGCATATCTGCAATATACTTAAATCATGTTTCCAACACGCAGACATGTGACATTGCTATCCACGGCCCTTTGCATATTCCTTCTGGGAACATTTTGCGTATGGGCCCAATCCACCTATTCGCTCAAAGGAACGGTAAGCGACCAGAGCGGCGCCCAGCTTCCAGGGGTCACCATTTCTCTTTATTCAGTGGACCGCATGAGCGCGCAAGTTTCCAACAAAGACGGCGCATTTGAATTCGCGAATCTTCCTCCCGGCATTTACGATTTGCAGGCCGAAAGCCCAGGATTCAGAATGCGAAGAGTCGAGAGCTTCAAGATTACGGCGAAACCTCCCGAGCCGGTGGCTCTCAAATTGGATGCCCTGAAGGGCGCTGGCTGCTCGGCAAGCGGCGTAGTATTGCCCAAATCCTCCGCTACGTACGAGGGCAAAAGGAACTACGTGCAAATCGTGGGAACAGTTCGTAGCTATCAAAATGATGGCCCTCCCACTATTCTCCCCGGCGCATCCATCCAGGTCTTCATGCTCACGAAAAAGGGCAAGCCCTTTGAAGTCCATGCCGATGCCAAAGGCGAATTCGTTTATACGGGTCTGGAGCCCGGCAAATATGAAATGCTCGCCACCAGTCCGGGGCATCTGGATTTGTTTCCGTTGAACGTCTGGATCACTCGCGAAAATATGACGCGTGTCACGATTGATCTGGTGGTTCGCGGAAAAGAACCGAAGTGTTGAGATTCGCTGCTACGTGGAAGCCGAAGAATATCAAGAATATTTAGTTCGCAGTCGCGGGTGAAGCGATTTCAAATCGCGCGGCAAGCACATCGGCGAGCAAATCAATCAGTTTCCTGGCGCCCAGGCCGTCGGGATCGAGGTCCGGGTTATACGCCGCTACTTCAATAGCAGCGAGGTTCGGTTGCGCGGCAAACACGCGCAACGCCTCGCGAACTTCGCTAAATGTAAGTCCGCCCTCGCCGGGAAAATTCGTCCACGGAAACTCTTCGCCGTTGATACTATCCACATCGAAATGCAGGACGAATTCGTGCTTGGCGGCGTGCACGCGTTCCAGTGCAATGCGCGCTGCGGTGGCCGCTCCCACGGTGGAAACTTCCAGCGCCGGGTGGCGCCGCAACGGAGAAGTTTTCAGATAGTCTTCCTCCGGTAATTCCAAACGCTCAAAACCGAACAGCGCAATATCCGGCTCGCGAACCAGCGGCGGCTCGCCCCAGAAGCGGACCAGTTCCGGCGCGCCGCGCCCGATGATCTGGGAAATCACCATGCCGTCCATGCATCCGGAAAGCGTCGTCGCGGGCACTTGAAGATCGGCGTCGCAATCCATGTAAATCAGGCTGACGTTGCGATGGTAGCGCCGCGCTCCGGCAATGGTGGCCAGCACGGAAATGCAATCGCCGCACAGGATGAGTGGAAGCGCGCCGGATTTAACGGCAACTTCAACGCGCGGGCGCAAATCATTGAGAGATTTCAGGACCGCGGAAACATTTCTGGTGCGGGGATGCTCGTCGTCGGTTTGAAATACATAGGTTGCGGTGTCACCCAGGTCGGCAACATCGAATCCGGCGGTTCTTAACCGGTCTGCTAGTCCTGCGGCGCGTAATGCGCTGGGCGCTCGCTCATGGCCGGCGCGCAGCGCCGCCGCGCTGCTCGCCGAGCCCAGCAACGCAATCTTCTTCGGTTGACGGGTTACCTTGACCGCCAAAGTCGCTCTCCTGGAAAAAGGCGCGGGCGCCACTTAGCTGCCCTCGCAAAACACGGGCAGCGCACCGCGATGCACAAACTCTATTCCCCTGGACGACCACGAATCGCATGAAAAAAACTCTTCAAGCCCCGGTTGCGAATTCAGCTCCCGGCAATCCTATTTCATTATCGGCGCGATATTGGTCAGCTCCTGCGGCAATGTAAACCGCACATCTTCGCGGATCAGATCGAGATCACGCTGATTGGTATAGCCCAGTCCGGCCAAATGTGCGCTCACCTGCTCGACCAAAATTTCCGGAGCGGACGCGCCTGCCGTCAAACCCACGCGGTGAATTCCGTCCAGCCACTTCAAGTCAATATCCCGGGCGGCGTCAATCAATTCGGCCTTGACCCCGGAACGTTTGGCAACTTCCACCAGGCGATTGGAATTCGAACTGTTGGGCGAACCGACCACCAGAATAAGTTCCACCTCGCGCGCCAGCTGCTCGACGGCTTCCTGCCGGTTCTGCGTGGCATAACAGATGTCGTCGGACGCGGGGCCTTCGATGGAGGGAAACCGCTCACGCAGCCGCGCGACGATTTCCTGCGTGTCATAAAGGCTCAGCGTGGTCTGCGTGAGGAAAGAAAGGCGGTTGGGGTCCGCAATCTCGAGCGCGTCCACGGCTTCGACGCTATCCACCACCACGGTTTGTTCGGGAGCCTCTCCCGAAGTGCCCACGATTTCCTGATGGTCGCGGTGCCCGATCAAAATGATAGTGCGGTTCTCGCGCGCGAATTTCAGCGCTTCCAGATGGACCTTGGTTACCAGCGGGCAAGTTGCGTCAATCACGCGCAATTCCCTCAGCCGCGCCTCTTCACGCGTAGTGGGCGGAACTCCGTGCGCGCTGAATACCAGCACCGCGCCGAGCGGAACTTCCTCCACGGCTTCGACAAAAATCGCGCCGTTCTTGCGGAGTTGTTCCACCACATAGCGGTTGTGCACGATTTCGTGATGGACGTACACCGGCGGCCCGTACGCCTGCAGGGCCAGGTCCACGATGTCCACCGCGCGCACCACGCCCGCGCAGAATCCGCGAGGGCGCACTCGAATTAAACTCTTTGGTTCATTGGACGAATTGGTCTGAACGTTCATTCCGTAGCCTCAAAAATTCAATACTACATTATCACGGCCGGGAATGGTTATGCGACCTTTTGGGGCCATGCGTTGATTGGATTTCAATGCCGGATTTGGCCGCGCCCGCTGCCAATGCTATCCTGCAAATCCTATTTATTCAGGAGGCGCAAATGTTGCTGAAAGAAAAGGTCGTGGTGATTACAGGCGGTGGGCGCGGGATCGGACGGGCCATAGCGTTGAAATTTGCCGGCGAAGGCGCGGCGGTAGTGGTTGCGGCGCGCACCAAATCCGAGATCGAAGCTGTGGCGAAAGAAGTTCGCGACGCGGGTGGCCGCGCGACTGCCATTCCCACCGACGTGGTGGACGAAAAGCAGTGCGAGCACCTGATCCACGCCGCCAATGCCGAATTTGGCCGCGTGGACATTCTCGTAAATAATGCGGGAGATTACGGACCGGTGAAACCGGTCGAGGAAATCATTCCGTCCGAGTGGGACCGGGTGATCGCGGTGCACTTGCGAGGGGCGTATCTGCTTACCCGCCTTGTACTTCCCGCGATGTATACGCGCGGTTCGGGAGCGATCCTGAATATTTCAAGCCTTTCGGCCAAGTCTGCTTTTGCCTGGGGCTCGCCGTATGCCGCGGCAAAGGCCGGAATGCTGGGCCTTACGCGTGTGGTGGCCGCCGAAGCCGCGCGGAAAGGTGTGCGCGTGAATGCCATCTGTCCGGGCCCGGTGACTGAGACCAAGATGTCAAAGGACCTGGGTCACGTGCTCGCCGAACGGCTGGGAGTTTCCGAGGAGGAGCAGCTGAAAGGGTTTCTAAACACAATCCTGCAAGGAAGAGGGCAAACTGCCGAAGAAGTGGCCGCAGCCGCGCTGTTTTTGTGTTCGGCGCAAGCCGGAGCGATTACTGGGCAGTCTCTGAACGTGGACGGTGGAGCTGCTTTTTACTGATTTCCTCTGCCGCGGTCAACCCGCGACGCGCCTGGTGCCCGGCCCAGCCGAGTCCCCATTGCCCTGCCCTGTCAATGAGATACAACACCAGGGCAGCTAAAGCAAACAGGATAAACACGCCAGTGAACAGCATCAGCGCCACCAGCATTTCTTGAACAAAATAAATTTGAAGAGCTACAAACGCCACCAGCCCCAGCAGCAGCCACTTCCGAGGTTTCTTTTCTTTCCACGCCTGACTGACTTTCACCGGATACATCCTTCCCCACCTTAAATATTTAGATGCAAGTCTGCGCCCATTGGGCTCAACACGATTCTGAAGAATTAAGTTGCTACGAATCATAGGGGAGCGGGGCGGAAAAGTCTCTGGTGCTTACGATGTGTGAATACTAGTACGGCTTTGCTGAGGTAATTCCACGGGAAATGGGATTTAGCGGCCCTCAAACGGATAACGATCGCCGGCCTGCACGGCAGCGCTCACGCGCTGGCGCATCGCGACGGTGTCGGCAGGCTCGCGCTTCAGAAAGCGGCGCAACACGGCAAGCTGCGTCTTCAGCATGTCGCCTTCGAGGACTGCGGAGAGCGCCCTGCGCGCTCCAATTTCGACGCGATCGGTAGCATCCTGAAGGAACACGCGTGCTGCGTCCGCCATCACGGCCACGGATTCCGCGCCGCGAGCCGCTTGCGCTTTTTGCACACGCCGCAATGAGGATTCAATCGCGTAGCATTCCATGACAATGTCCGATAGCGACGCGACCACTTCCTGCTGATCGGCCAGGCGGTCACGATATTTTTCCAGTGCCGCGCCTGCCACCAGCAGAAACACCTTTTTGACTCCCGCCAGAATGCGTTCTTCTTCGGCCCACGGACCCGACGGCGGCTCTTCGAAGGACGGCCCGGCCAGGATTTCCTCACGCAGCTTTGCTCCAGCCTGCATCAAGGGCAACACTCCGGAGGTGGCACGCTTCATCAGCATTTGAATAATGAGCATGCGATTAATTTCGTTGGTGCCTTCAAAAATGCGGTTGACGCGGGAATCGCGGTAATGGCGCGCGACCGGATAATCCTCGTGGAATCCGTAACCGCCAAAAATCTGAACCGCTTCATCCACCACATAATCCAGCAACTCCGACCCGTATACCTTGCTGATCGAGCTTTCGATTGCGTATTCCTCAAACACTTTCATGGTCTGCTGGGATTCA
>Ga0207024_10106_pt1 | contig 25403 bp, 17 predicted proteins | sample Alteio_BWMinCont_44_FD_153470 | JGI IMG/M metagenome (GOLD analysis project Ga0207024, IMG submission 153470) | Enriched cells from forest soil in Barre Woods Harvard Forest LTER site, Petersham, Massachusetts, United States -... | ecosystem: Environmental > Terrestrial > Soil > Temperate forest >...
GCGGTAGTCGATATTGATGATGGCATTCGCGTAGTTCGAAGCACCACCGTGCCTTATCCGCCTGAGGTGCGGGCGGCTATTCTTTCGGTTTCAAACGCCGCGACGCACACTAGCACGATTGCGCGGCTCAATTTCCTGCTGGGCGAGCTCTTCGCCGAGGCGCTCGAAAACGCTGGCGTGCCGCTCGAAACCATCGACTTGATTGGATCGCACGGTCAAACGATCTTCCATGAAGGCGAGGCGGTGGAGTTTCTCGGCCGTAAAATCGCGAGCACTCTACAGATCGGCGAAGCAGCGGTAATTGCCGAACGCACCGGCATCGAGACCATCGCCGATTTCCGTCCCAGCGACATGGCGGCGGGGGGCAAAGGCGCCCCCCTGGTGCCGTTCCTCGACTATCAGCTCTTCCGGCATCCGGAGCTGGCGCGCATCGCGCTGAATATCGGCGGCATCGCGAACATCACTGTAATTCCAGTTAACGCAAAACCGGATGAGGTGATCGCTTTCGATACGGGACCGGGCAACATGGTGATGGATGCTATTGCGCCGCCGTTCGATCGCGATGGCGAGCGCGCACGCGCGGGTCAAGTGAATACGGCGCTGCTCAACCGACTACTGGCTGATCCTTATTATCATCGCGACCCGCCCAAATCCTGCGGCCGCGAACAGTATGGCTCGGAGTTTGTGCGCGAGACTGGCCTCGACATCGCGACCGCCACGGAATTAACTGCGCGGACCATCGCGCTCGCAATCGAGCGATACCCAAACACGCGCGAAGTGGTCGTCTCCGGCGGCGGTGCGCACAATCGCTATTTGATGGAGCGCCTGAGTGCGCTGACCGCGGCGCGAGTCACCACTACTGCAGAATTCGGAATCGGCGTGGACACCAAGGAAGCGATCCTGTTCGCACTGCTGGCGTATCAAACGTTCCAGGGAAGAGCGGGGAGTCTGCCTTCGGCCACGGGGGCGCGGAAACCAGTGATCTTAGGCAAGATTTCTCGCGGAACAAGCCCGAATCCGGGTGCGTAAACATACACAGAGGTGAAACTCGATGTTTTGCACCAAGTGCGGATCCGAGCTTCGAGAGCAGGACAGGTTCTGTTCAGCCTGCGGAGTTGGGACAGCTCGGGGTGCGGCGCCGCCGCGTCAGAACGATGCCCGTCTGAGCCGTCCGATGAGCGAGGCCAAGATCGCTGGCGTTTGCGCCGGATTCGCACGCTACTTCGGGGTAGATGTCACACTGATCCGGGTTCTGTGGGTGGTGCTAACGGTTTTCCCCATGCCGTTCTTCGGCCTGGTCTCGTACATCGTCGCCTGGATTGTAATGCCGAAAGATCCAGTGACGTCAGTGGTGCACGTGCCCGCTACCAACAGCCCAATGGTGTAAACTGTCTCGCCCGGTCGGCGATACTGTTCGTTCCAACGGTACACGCGGCTTCAGACGCGTTTGTGTTCGGTAGCGAGTAGACGCGACTAAAAGTCGCGTGTACCGCCGTCTAGCTAAGCTACCTCAACTGTTTCTCCACTTCCTCCAACCACTCCGGGCGCTTCAGCACTTCTCGCGGTTTGCTGCCATCCGGGGGGCCGATGATGCCTTCGTGCTGCATCATGTCGAGAATTCTGGCAGCGCGCCCGTAGCCTAAGCGCAAGCGGCGCTGCAACGTGGATGTGGATGCCTTACCCATTTCGAGGACCACGCGAACGGCGTCCTGATAGGCCGGATCGTCGCCGCCTTCAAACTCCGCGCCCTCCGGGTCCTCGTCGTCGGCCGGAGGAGCCAGCAGGAACGTTTGATCGTAATCCGGACGGGCTTGCGCCTTCCAGCACTCGACGACGCGATTGATTTCGGCCTCCGTGACAAACGCGCCATGAACGCGCGTGAGGCGTGACGATCCGGGCGGCAGGAATAGCATGTCGCCCTTGCCCAGCAAGTGCTCGGCGCCCATGACATCCAATACGGTGCGCGAATCTACACGAGTGGCGACGCGGAAGCTGATGCGCGACGGAAAATTCGCTTTGATCAGGCCGGTGATGACATCCACGCTGGGGCGCTGCGTCGCCAGTACCAGGTGCATTCCGACCGCGCGCGCCATCTGCGCCAGGCGAGCCACGGCCTCCTCCACATTGCCTCGCTCCAGCATCATCAGATCGGCCAGCTCATCGATCACGATCAAAATGAACGGAAGGGGTTTCAGGTCCTCCGCGGGGAGTTCGTCTTCTTCGAACAGGCTGCGCGGCTCGCTCGCCAGGGCACGCACTTTTTTGTTGAACTGATCGATGTTGCGAACGCCCTGTCCAGCCAGCAGCTTCAAACGCCGTTCCATTTCGAGCACCGCGTTGCGCAGGGCGTAGGTGGCTTTTTTGGGATCGGTGATCACTGGCGTCAACAGGTGCGGAATGCCCTCGTAAAGCCCCATTTCCAGGCGCTTCGGGTCGATCAGAATCATGCGCACTTCGTCCGGTGTGGACTTGTAGAGGATCGACATGATCATGGAATTGAGCATCACGCTTTTGCCCGCCCCGGTAGAGCCGGCGATCAAAAGGTGAGGCATCGATTCCAGGGGCGCCACTTTGATCCGCCCGCTGATGTCCTTGCCCAGACACATCGTCAGGCGCGAGTGGGAGTCGATGAACTCTTCGGATTCCAGAATCTGGCGCAGGCTGATCACCTCGCGGCGCGTGTTCGGCACCTCGATGCCAACCGTGGGTTTGCCGGGGATTCGTTCGATCAGGATGGATTCGGCCTGCAGGCCGAGGCAAAGATCTTCGGTCAGCGTGGTGATACGGCTATATTTGACCCCCGCCTCGGGTTTGAACTCGAATGTCGTGACCACCGGCCCGGGATTGATCTGCACCACGCCGCCATGCACGTTGAACTCTTCGAATTTGGACTTGATACGCGCGGCAATTTCTTTCAGCTCCAGCGAATCGAAGGGGTTCCTGGCCGGCACTTCGTTGAGCAGCGCGGTGGAAGGCAGCCGGTAGGCCGGATGCTCGGTCATCTCTGGCGCGGGCTTCCTGGGTTTGCGAACAGGTGCGGGCGGCGGCGCCGGTTCCGGTGCGGGCTCTTCCCAGGGCGCGCGAGATGAGGAGAGCGGTGGCGGTTGGAACTCGAGTTCGTGGATCGGGATTTCGTGCTGAACCGGCGGCTCCGGCTCCTGCAGCGGCGCGCTATACGCAGACGGCAATGGCGGCTGGATTGGATCCACTACCGGGATGGATGGTTCTTGTGGCGCCGGCTCTTGGCTGGCCCGAATGGCCGCGCGTTGTTCGGCGCGTTCTCGCGCGAGCGCGGTTTTCTGTTCACGCCAACTGGCAAAACGCGCGTAGAGCCGCCCCAGCAAGCTGAGCGGCCCGGCCATCCAGCGCGCGGCAATCGCCATGGAGAAGCTGGAAATCAAGTACAGCGAGAGAATCAGGCAAATGCCGGTGAACAGCATCGTTCCCATCATGTTGAGCTTCGACAGGAGTGAATCGGCAATCAGGATTCCGACTACACCACCCGCCGAGAATGCTCCATTCCAGGGCCGCCAGAGGGGCCGGATGGAGAGCGCGGTGGAAATGCTGAGAAAGAGCACCACTGCGCCGAACACCTTCACTGTGGCGGCTTCAATAGGCTGAGAACGTATCCATTTCCACGCCAGCAGCCAGAGCAGAACGGGCAGGCTAAAAGCGCTGAGGCCCAGCAATTGGAAACAGAGATCCGCGATATACGATCCTGCCAGCCCCGTCAGATTGAGCGCCCGCGTCGCGCCGGTCACCGAATTCCAGGAGGGATCTTGCGGGTGATAAGAGATCAGGCACAGGATCAAAAAGAATCCAGTGAACAGATACACCAATCCTCCGGCTTCGTTGAGTCTGTGGAAGCGTGTCGGTCCTAAAATCTTCATCCCGCTGAGAAGCGGAAGAATGCAGCCAGAGCGATTACTATTATGCCAAAAACGATCCGATAGTACACGAACGGCATCAGGCTGCTGCGGCGGAGGTAACGCAGGAAGAACGCAATCACGATGGCGCCGAGTACGCCCGACACTACGATTCCGACCACGATGGGCAGCTTCATATCCGCCGGGACACCCCCTTCTTTGTGAATGTCCCAGGCCTTCTTCGCTACCGCCGCGCCGATAGCCGGCGTGGAAAGCAGAAATGAAAAGCGCGCCGCTGTCTCGCGATTCATATTGCGAAACAGGCCCGCGCTGATGGTGGCGCCGCTGCGCGAAGTGCCCGGGATCACCGAAACGGCCTGCGCCAGGCCCACCGCGATACTGTCGCTCATTTGAATGGTGCTCATCGACTTGCTGCCGATGCGCCGCCGCTCGGCCATCCACATGACGATGCCGACCACAATCAGCATGGTTCCAATTACGTAGGGCTGGCGCCAGGTGGTATCGGCTTGCTTGTCGAACAGATATCCGAAGATGCCAATCGGAATGGATGCGACGGCGAGCAGCCAAAGCAGGTTACGATTCTGCCTTAGATCGGGATCGCGCCCGATATTCAACCCGAAGGCTTGGCCGATGATCTGGACCCAATCACGAAAGAAGTAAATGATCACCGCCACCAGCGTGCCGGCGTGCAGCGCGACATCGAACGTCAAGCCGCCGTCCTTCCAACCAAAGAGCCACGGGATCAGAACCAGATGCGCGGTACTGCTAATGGGCAGAAATTCGGTGAGCGCCTGCACAATGGCGAGGACAACCACTTGGTAAATGGGCATGAACTAGCATCGTACCAAGTCACGTCCAAGCCGCGACGTGCGGACTACTGGGGGTGTTCTGAGGAGGCGACCTTTTTGACGCCGACCAGCTCATGGGCGCGGTCCAGCATGGTCTTGGAAGCGGGAAGCGATCCCAAACCTTTGAGAACCTCGGGATCGTTTTGGAACGTCAAACGGTCCGAATCTTCTTTGCTGAAGGCGGTGATAAACAACTCTTCGCGGAGGCGATCCCGAATCCAGGCCCGGTCGCGCTCAAACTCGGCGCCGGTAAACGAAACGCCACGTTTCACAGCGAAGGCGCGGAAGTCTTCGACCGCGGCGTCGTCCGGCGTCCATTCCTTGGTCATCGGCGTGGTATGGGCGGCGAAATATTGTGGGGCATAAAAGAAGAACACCAATTCCTCGCTGAGCTGGGCTTCGAGCGCCGTCAACCGGGGCGTCTGGTATTTCTCGTCGGGCGTAATGCCGTCGCCACCGTAGACGATCCGTCCGCTATCGGTTTTCTTCATGTCCTTGGGATTGACTTTGCCGTTTTCACGGCTCAGGTATTCGAACAGGCCCTGATGCTCATAGTCGCGTTGGATAAGACGGCCGCTGGGAGTGTAGTACTTGGCGATAGTCAGCAGCAGAGCGCTATTGCCAGACAGTGGGAAGGGCGCCTGCACTAAGCCCTTGCCGAAAGTGCTCTCGCCCATGACCCAGGCGCGATCGTGATCCTGCAGTGCGCCGGTCAGAATCTCGGCGGCGGAAGCGGTGCCCCGATTGACCAGCACAACGATCGGGTATTCCTTGCCGCGCTCGCCGCGCTTGGCGATGAACTTGGTCTCGGCCGATGCGCGCCCATGGTGCGAAACGATGAGCTGGCCTTTGTGCAGGAACCGGTCGGCGACGTTGACGGCCTCTTGCACCAGGCCGCCGGGGTTATCCCGTAGATCGAGAACCAGGCCGTCGATGGAGCTTTCCGGAAAGCGCGCCAGCGCCTGGTCCACTTCGTGGCTGGTGGTTTCGTTAAACGCTTCGACGCGCATATAGGCGATTCCGGGACGCAGCCAGAAGGCGTAATTTACGCTGCCACGCGGGACGTTGTCGCGAACCAGGGAGAAGTGCATCGGCTCTTCATGCCCGGCGCGCCGCGCGCTGATGCTCACCGGAGTCCCCTTAGGGCCCTTCAGCATACCCGACACTTGCGACACCGTGGAGTGCTCGGTATTGGTGTCGTCGACAGCGACGATCTGGTCGCCCGGCCGAAGACCGGCGCGGAATGCCGGAGAGTTCACGAACGGATACATCACGATCACTTTGCCTTCGGGCGAGCCGACATACATGCCGACGCCGAAGTAGTGGCCGGACTGGCCTTCGCGCATCAGCGCATAGGCTTTCGGATCGAAGAAATTCGAATGAGGATCGAGGGTGCGAAGCATGTTGGGGATCGCGCCCTTAAACACCGTGTTGTCGGCATCCAGCTTATTGGCGAAATTGCTTTCCACCGCTTCGTAGACTTGGGTGAACTTCTTCAGGCTGGCGTTAACGTCCGCTTCGGACTGCGCGGAAAGGGTCACAGGGAGCGAGCTTGCCAGCAGTAGGAAGCCCAGGAGCCAACGACGGGATGCCATGATGTTCGACCTCAGGTTCTTCTATCTTAGCAATATTGCGCCGCACCCCTTTAGCGAACCCGGTAAGTCTCGACGGAAATGCGCCGGCCATCGGTGCGAACGGTGACCAGCCCGTCACGATCGGTGCGCAGAATCGCGGCGCGATGATCCCGGAGGCGCTCCAGCACCTTGGGGTGCGGATGCCCGAAGGAGTTTTCGAAACCATCGGAGATGACGGCGAACAGCGGTGAAACGGCATCTAAGAACGGATCGATGCTGGAGGTGTTGCTACCGTGATGGCCTACTTTTAGAATATCGGCGCGTAGCGGCTGTCCATCGCTGAGCGCGCGGCGCTCCATGGGTTTTTCCATATCGCCGGTAAGAAGGATGGAGCGTTGGCGGTAGGTGATGCGGATCCCCAGCGAGTCGTTGTTCATGGGACTGCCGGCTGGAACGTAGTCGCCGGGAGGTGAGATTACGTCAATGCGCGCTCCTCCGAAGTCGAAGCTGCGGCCGCTTGTCAGCGCGACAATCTTCACTTTTTCCGCTCGGGCTTTGGAGCGCACAGCGAACCAGGCGGGGCTGGATGGTGTGGCGCCGGTCCACAGCTGGGCTGGATGAAAGTTCTCAATGATGGCGGGCAGACCGCCGGCATGGTCATCGTGGGCATGCGTGAGCGCGACCACGTCGATCTTGCGGATGGAGCGGCTCCAGAGATAAGGCGACACGACGTCCTCGCCAATGTCCAGGCGTTGGGTTGTTTGGCGCCCGAACGAGAGCACTCCGCCGCCGTCGATGAGCATCAGTTTGGAATCGGGGAATGAGACCAACAGGCTGTCGCCTTGCCCGACGTCGATGGCTGTGAGCTCGAGTTCGCCGCGATGGACCGCGGGCGGGAACGGATGCCAGAAGATCAGGGCGAAGAGCGCGAGCACCACCCCCAGGGCGGCCAGGGACCACCCGGCCGACCGGCGCATTCCATAGGCCAGAAGAATGAGCGCGGCGGTGAACGAAATCGCGAGCCAAAGTGGCGGAGCAAGGACACGCCACTGCGGCTCCAGGCGGGTGTGCCAGGCTGCGACATGCTCGCCCACGCCGAGGAGCCACCCAGCGATCGCAGCCGGCACATGCCACATGCTGAGGACCGCGATGAAGCCCAACGGAACCACCAGGGCGAGGAGGGGGACCACTAGAATATTGGCTGAGATGCCGGTAAGCGAGATGCGATGGAAGTAGATCGCCATGGGTAGCGCCAGACCGATCTGGATGGCGGCGGAGATGACAGCGAGCTCATAGGCATAGAACAGGACTCGGGCGGCGAGCGCAAAGGCGTGTTCCCACCAGGCCCGCGGGAACCGGATGTAGTAGCTCGCGGTCTCAGCCAACAGGCGCAACTCCAAGCGGAACTGAGCGGCGCGGGGTGGAAGGCGCGGAACGCGGCCAGGCTGGTTGATTCCCGCGAGACCGCGCGCATAGAGCGTTGAGGTCGCACCGAGAAGTGGTACTGCTAGAAGTCCAATAGCGGCTACGCAGAGGAACGAGAGTTGAAAACCGGCTTCAAAAAGCTGGCTGGGGTCGTAAATCAGGTACACCATGGCGACGGCAGCCAGCAGATTGAGTAGACGGCCCCGTCGATAGAAGTATCGGGCGGCAACATACAGAGTGAATCCCCCCGCGGCGCGGATGGCGGGCGCGTTCCAACCGGAAACCAGCGCGTAAGTCCACGCACCGAACGCGGTGATGGCCAGCGCTGTGATCTCGGGGAGAAAGCAGAGCCGCAGGAGAAAAAGCAGAAACGCAGCCAGCACAGTGATGTGCAGGCCGTCGATCACCAGCATGTGGTACGTACCAGTACGGCGGAAGTGATCGGTCCACAGGCGCTCCATACGAGTGGATTCACCGATAAGGGTAGCCTCCATCATGCCCGTGGCGTAAGGGTTGCCGGCGTAGAGGCGTTCAATCCTTCGTAATGCGCCGGTGCGCAGAGCGAACACCCCGGCGACGAAGCGCGATCCGCAACGGCCGGGTTTTACAACCACGGAATTGACGCTGCTGGCGGCGGCAGTCCAATAGATGTCGCTGCGCGCGGAGAAACCTTCGTAATCGAACTCGCCCGGATTCTGGAAGTTGCGGATGCGGCGCACCCGGGCTTCGAGTTCGACAACCTGGCCGTAGCCGAGGTCGGGGGGAGTTTCGCGGTCGCGAATCGCCAGGCTCACCCGGGCTCGAGCTCTGGGCGCAAGCTCAAGAACGAACTGGTCGCGGCCTTCGGAAAACGCCGGGGGCGAGACGACGCAGCCCTTCAGGATCACTGTCTCGCGGGCACCCGCGTCGACTGTGGGAGGTCTGCCAGGCCGATGGAGGACCTGGAGAAAGGCGCCGCAAAACAGAAAGAAGAGCGAGGTGCAGACACATAGGATTCGAGTCGAGCATCTCCAGGCGAGGTAGGTGAGACACGTGAGAAGAGGCAGACTCCAGATGAAATCGTAGACTTGGAAATGGACAAACCGAGCCAGTAGAATCCCCGAGGCGAGGGCTAAGAGCGGGGCTACTAACCTATTTTTCGAATCCTTCACAACTTCTTAAGGTGGTGCAGTGCCCGCCAGAAATTCTCAAGAAACACGTAACGGAGATGCGTGAGGAGAGTCACAAAAGCTAGGTGGTTATTACCATGGAGATCCTCTTAGTGGAGGACAACGCGGGTGACGCGGTGTTAATCCGGCAGATCCTCGCCGACGCCGCCGTGCCGGTGAATCTTCACATTGTGAGGGACGGCGAACAAGCCCTTACCTTGCTGAGCGATGCTCACTTCCGGCCTGCGCTCATCATCCTGGATCTGAATATTCCGCGCATCTCGGGCCAAGCCCTCCTGGAGCGATGGAAATCGCAGAACGTCCCGGTGGTGGTTTTTAGCTCCTCGTTGAACGACGCCGAACGGGCCCGGGTATTGGAACTGGGCGCACGGGAATTTGTTCAGAAGCCAACCGATATAAAGACCTTCATCTCAGTGGTTTCAGAACTGGTGGAGCGTTACGCGGAGCCGGGAAACTCGGCCGGCGGCGCTTGCGCGTGATGCACCCTTAAGGTGATCCACGCTTAAAATAGAGAAATGCAGAAGCGAAAACTGGGTTCCAGCGATCTGGAAATCACCCCGATCGGAGTGGGTGCGTGGGCCATGGGAGGGGGTGGATGGCAGTTCGCCTGGGGCGCGCAGGACGATGACGAGTCGGTGGATGCGATTCATGCGGCGCTCGACCACGGCATCAACTGGATCGATACAGCCGCCGTCTATGGCCTGGGGCATTCCGAAGAAGTAGTGGGCCGGGCGCTGGCGGGGCGGTCGAAGAAGCCTCTGGTCTTCACCAAGTGTGGGATCGTTTGGGACGAGCGCCGCGAGACGCGACGGTCGCTTGAGCCCGAATCGATCCGCAAAGAAGTGGAGCAGAGCCTAAGCCGGCTCAAAATGGATGTAATCGATCTGTATCAGATCCATTGGCCGGACCCGGACAGCCTGGTGGAAGCAGCCTGGAAAATGATGGCGAAGCTCCAACAGGCCGGCAAGGTGAGGTACATCGGGGTGTCTAACTTCAATGTGGACCAGATGCGGCGGGCGCAAGCCATAGCGCCAATAACGTCGCTGCAACCCCCGTACTCGATCATCTCGCCGGAGATCGAGAAGGAGATTTTGCCTTTCACGCAGGCCAACCATATCGGCGTGATTGTGTACTCGCCGATGAAGTCGGGACTGCTCAGCGGCACTATGACGCGCGAGCGCATAGCCGCCATGCCGGAAGACGATTTCCGCAAGCGCGTGCCGAATTTCAAGGAGCCGCTGCTTTCGCGGAACCTGGAACTGGCGGAACTACTGGGAACCATCGGAAGGCGTCACGGTAGAACCGCCGGCGAGGTGGCCATTGCGTGGACGCTGCGGCATCCAGCGGTGACGGGCGCGATTGTGGGGATGCGGTCGGCCAAGCAGGTGGAGGGCGTGATTGGTGCCGCGGAGTTTCGGCTCAGCGCGGACGAGATTGCCGAGATCGAGCGTCTTCGCGCGGCGAGCGCGACGCCGGTAACGGCTTAGCACGGACTTGGCGAGGCAGGGATTAGAATCGAGAGTGGCCATGACTCCCGCTTCGCCCAGCCTTTATCTGGAGCGCCCTGGCCCGGTCCAGCGCTTCTGGGGCTTATTCCATCAAGCCAGCATTGCCGCGTACGAGGATAATTGCTTCGGAATCGCAAAGGGCGCCGCTTACTCATCGCTGCTGGCGTTTTTTCCGGTGCTGGCATCCGTAGCGGCCATCCTGGCGAGCGTCAATGCCGGCGCGGTGGCTCGCGTGTTTTCAAGGCTCTTGTATCAGATCATCCCGCCGGGCACTGAAGATTTGGTGCGGTCCCAATTTACGGCCGCGAACCAGCGCTCCGGCTGGCTGATCCTGAGCGCCACGCTGCTTTCGACGTGGGCGGCTTCGGGCGCCATGATGACGCTTATGGAAGGATTCCAGGCGGCGTACCGGCTTCCGTCGGGCCGGTCCTTCTTGAGGCAGCGCGGCGTGGCGATTCTGTTGGTGTTTATAGGCGCGGTGCCGGCCGTGGGATCTTCCGTGCTGATCGTGTTCGGCGCGCGCATCGAGCAATGGATGCTGGCGACCATGGGCCTGGCGCCCGAAGAGGATTTGAGAGTGTCCGTGGTGCTGGCCTTTGGGCTGCTGCGCTATGTGGTGGCGCTGGGCGCGACCGTGCTGGTCACGGGGCTGATGTATTACACCGGCCCCAACCAGCCGATGAAGTTCCGCAACGTTTGGCCCGGAGCGATTCTGGCCACTGTGCTATGGCTGCTGGCCACCACGCTGTTTGCCTTGTATGTGCGGCATATCGCAAACTATAGCGTGCTGTACGGCAGCATTGGCGCGGTGATCGCGCTGCTGGTTTGGATGTACTTGCTGGCGGTAATCTCGCTGCTTGGCTGCGAGTACAATGCGGTGCGGGAGCGCCTGCTCGAAGACTAGAAATCCATGCCTCGCACGATTCCAGCGGTGGCGGCGTTCGGCGTCCGCGCGTAATCGACTGTTACTTGGGTCGCCGTTTGCGGGCCGCACACGAATTCGGGCGGCGCGTGGCGCATCTGCACGTGCTGCAAATCGGGAATGGCGAGTGTGACTAGCCTGCCTGCCGCTTCCACGCGAATGGTGGTAACACTACCGCATTCAATCTCGCGCAGCATCCCTTGGACGCTTTGGATGTCGTCGCTGGGCTCAATGAACGGGTTCCAATCGGATTGCTGTTGCGGCTTGCGGGTGGCTACTAGTCGGGGATGCCCCGAGGCATCGCTTATGAACTGGACGGCGAGCTCAGTTTGCGCGAGGTAGCTTTGTTCGGCAGCGCGGGCGCGCTCGGCGGACGTGGCGGCGTGTTCACTGGCGTGGCCAGCGGCGGACAGGGCTTCATCGCGCCGGCCCAGTTCATTGAATGTGTCCGCCAGCGCCAGCCAGTAAGCGTACCCTCGCGCCGGCGATACAACCCGCATAGCGTGGAACTCACGGAGTGCCGCTTCGTAATGGCGGGCGTTCTTTTCGAGCAGGGCCAATTGGTAGTGCGCGTCGTCGAAATCGGGCTGCAATCGAAGCGCGCGCTCTAGCGCCGGGCGAATATCGCCGGGGGGCAGGCCGGCTTGGTCGGCGAGGAGCGCATATTGGTAGCAAAGCCGGGCGTCGGGGATGCCTTGATCGATGGCTCGTTTCCAGAAGCGGCTGGCGCCTCCGGAATCGCCTTTGTGCAGAGCGATCATGCCCAGCGCGGCGGAGACGGCAGCAGACTCAGGCTCATCCTGCCTTAGCGCCGAGAAGAGCGTCTCCGCGCGCTCGAATTCGCCCGCAGCCAGAAGCACCTGCGCGAGCAGCAGCCGCAAGGCCAGAGGCTGGACGTCGGAAACCTGAGCCGGCACCGATTTTGCGACCACTTCGGGAAGCTGAAGGGTGGGGGGAATACGCTTGGCGAGCCAAATGTGCAGATCTCGTGAAATTTCGTCACCGGACTTGGCGTAGGTTGCCTGGAACGCCTCCCAACTCGGCGAGCCGGACCGAACCAGCGCAATAAACTGCTTGAAGCCAGGTGCGTAGTCCGGGGAGAGCAGCAGCATTTCCGTGAGCGCCCAGCTTTCGGCGTAAAACAAATTTGCCGCGGCGCGTTCTTCGCGCCCTCGGGATTCCTCCGATAGCGACATCAAATCCGCAATCGGCATCCAGGCGTGGCTTTCGAGCGTCTGGACGCGGCCGGGCAGCGTGCCGCCCAGCGCAGTGGCATGCCCGGTGATGCGAAGCGTCGCGAAAAACTCAGCCAGGCCTTCGGTCAACCAGGGCGGCAGCTGGAGATTCCAGGCGCGCAGTGCCAGGTGAGCGTACTCGTGGGCCGCAAGGCCAAACTTCACCGGATCGTCGGCGCCCAAGACGATGTAATCCTGGCTGCCGCTTCCGACGTAGTAGGCATCGGAGGTGGATCGCAAGCGGTAGGGCTGGTATTCCCGATCGGATGCGAACACGATGACGCGAACGGGCGGTGAGGACCGCATACTCGTGCCGGCCTGCTGCTCGAAGAAGGCTCGCAATTGTTCGAACCATGTCAGGATCGCCCGCGCTCGCTGGTCGCCCAATTGCGCGTAGACCTCGAAGTGCTCGCTGCGCGTAAGCCGCCATTCGGAAGCCGGTGCGGCCAGGAGCGGGAAGGAGAGCGCGGCGAGTATGATTAGCCAGCGTGGGGAGAACACGCGCAGTCCTACGGTTCTGGTGCGCAGGCCATGCTCATTACCGCGTCTTGATATTGGCCCTCGCCCATTTGCTCTTCAGCAAAGATGGCATGTTGAGAAATCCACTGGGACGACTCTTCGAACATCTGTCGAGTGTAGGGTTCAAATACCAGACGCTCGCCCGGTCCCCAGCGGCGCGTGTCCATCAATGAGTGGAATCGCTCCGGCATCTCGTTCTTGTAGTAGCGAGTATAGAGTTCGGGCCGAAGGTCGATGTCACGCTGGGCGCGCCGCAGCGCGCGGAAGTACCTGGCAACGTCTTCCCGATCCGGATCGCCCGTAATCATGGACGCCATCATGAAGGTGGTGTCGATGACTTTGCGAAAACCCAGCTGTTCCAGAAAGTAGTACGGACCACTGAAGAGCGAGGCTGCCGGGACCTTGCCGTCAATCAACAACTCCATGCGTTTGAACAGCAGGCCGTCAGAGAACGATAGTTGGATCGCGCTTTGCGGCATGTATTGCTCGAGAGCCTGGATGGTTGAGTAGTGGCTCCCGGATTGATAGCCCACCGAAATCGGTACGCCCTTCAGATCGCCCGGCTCGCGCACCGGTGAGTCAGGAGGAACGAAAACCCCCGCCGGAGACACCGAGTAAGCATCGGCGAAAAGTTTTCCGTGCCCCTGGGCCGCGGCAACATTCACCGTCCAATGACAAGCGCAGCTCACGTCGGAAGTGCGGCCTTTTTCGAAGATCTGGTAGGCGCCCACTTTATCGCCAAGATCGTGCCTCTTGCCATCCGCGGAGACGATCTCATCGCGAAATTCGTAATCCAGGCCTTCTGCCGAGAAGTAGCCCTTTTCCTCAGCCACCCATTCCTGAAGGCGCATATGGGGCGCGATGACAAATTTGGGCATACGGATCTCCTTTGAGTCTTCTGTGTCTATTCTATCCCTGGGATCGGCCGGCCCCACCCATTGCGCTGCATACAGCGCTAAAATATAATCCTGACAGTAGATTTCTGCCCCAAGGAGGGTTTCGATGCTGCGCATCACAGTTGTTGGTCTGGCAATGGGGGTGGCCGCCATGGCCGCCAGTTCGCCCACATTTAACAAAGACGTTCTTCCCATCCTGCAGAAGAACTGCCAGGGCTGCCATCGGCCGGGCGAAGTAGCGCCGATGTCGCTGATCACCTACCAAGACGCGCGGCCGTGGGCCAAGGCCATGAAAGTGGCGGTAGTTACCCAAAAGATGCCGCCGTGGTTCGCCGATTACGGCCATTTCGCCAATGATCGGACCATGAGCGCAGCCGACATTAACACACTTGTGACCTGGGCCAACAACGGGGCGCCGGAGGGCGATGCCAAGGACGCGCCGCCTCCGCTGACGTTCCCCGAGGGTTGGCAGGTCAAGCCCGACATGATTGTCGAAATGCCCAAGCCCTTCCATGTGAAGGCCACCGGCACCATTAATTACCAGAACATCAAGGTGAAAGTTGATTTTCCCGAGGACACGTGGGTAGTGGCTGCCGAGATGCGCGCCGGAAATCCGAAGGTGGTGCATCACATGAGGGCCATTGTGACGCCGCCTGGAGCGACGTGGATGGCCCACGCAGTGTATGGCCAATCCTACGAAGAAGGCTCGGAAGCGATGACGGGTGCGAAGGAAGGCACCGATCTGCTGGGCAAATTCAATCCCGGGCTCGGCGCGCAGAGATTTGACGTGGACCAATCGGCGAAGTTTGTGCCGAAGGGCTCCGACATCGTGTTCAATATCCACTACACGGCGGTTGGAACGGAGCAAGAAGACCTGTCCAAAGTGGGACTGGTGTTCGCGAAAACGCCTCCGAAGAGACGCTACTGGATGTCGCCCGGAACTCCCGCGGCGTTCAACCTGGTGATCCCGGCAGGCGATGAAAACGCCGAAGTGGTCAGTGAAGTGACCATTGGAGTGGACCACGCGGAGTTAGTTTACGTTCAGCCCCACATGCACCTGCGCGGCAAGGATTATGAGCTGCGCGCCATATACCCAACCGGCGAAACGCAAGAGATCTTCAAGGGCAAGTGGAACTTCGACTGGCAGGTCGGCTATGAGCTCGAGAAACCGCTGGCGATGCCAAAGGGTACGCGCCTGGTGGCGATCGCCCATTACGACAATTCGCTCAACAACAAGTACAATCCCGATGCTACGAAGGACATCCATTGGGGCGACCAGAACTGGGATGAAATGCAGTCCGGGTTCCTCGGTCTGGTGATAGACAGGGATACGAATGTCGCCAAGATTTTCATCCCGTCGGGGCCGAGCTTGTTGCCGCGCGGAAAGTCCGGCCCGACGCTGGCTTCTGCGTTTGGGTTGACGAAATAGCCTCAAGCACCATACAGTAGTGCGCTAGACTGAGCGGATGCGAACGTTCTTCGTATCCGCTCTTCTGCTTTTTGGCCTGCGCGCAGGCGCCCAAACACCCGATTGGTCCAAGATTAACGACGAAGCCATGCGCCACTTTCAGGCGCTGGTGCAGATTGACAGCAGCGATCCGCCCGGCAACGAAACAAAAGTCGCCGAATACGTCAAGAAGACGCTGGAAGCCGATGGCATCCCGGTGATGATGGTTGCCAAAGACCCGGCGCGCGCCAACATCATCGCGCGGCTCAAGGGCAACGGGAGCAAGAAACCGTTGCTGATCATGGGTCATAGCGACGTGGTGCGCGTCGACCCGTCGAAGTGGACCTTCCCTCCGTTTAGCGCAACGCGGCAGGGCGGGTACGTGTACGGCCGAGGCACTCTCGACGACAAGAGCGATCTACTGGCGACGATGATGACGATGCTGTTGCTGAAGCGGCAGAACACGCCCCTCGATCGCGATGTGATCTTCGTGTCGGAAGCGGGCGAGGAGGCGGCCACTGGACCGGGCATCGAGTACCTGGTCAACGAACATTGGAAGGACATCGACGCGGAGTTCGCTCTCGCGGAATCGGGCGGAGTGCGGCTGAAAAATGGCCAGGCGCGCTACGCGCTGGTTGAAACCACCGAGAAGCAACCCAGAGCCGCACGCCTGGTTGCAAAAGGGGTCTCTGGACACGGTTCCCGTCCGCTGCGAACCAATGCCGTGGTGCACCTGGCGAAGGCAGTGGAGACCATCGCGGCTTGGGATCCGCCGATGCGGCTGAACGATACGACGCGCTATTACTTCGAAAAAATGGCGACAGTAACCAATCCTGAAGAAGCCGCGCGATTTAAAGGACTGTTCGATGCGCAACAAGCGCCGGCGGTTCGCGAGTATCTGGCGGAGCACGATCCCATCGCCTATTCCATGCTTCACACCTCCATTTCGCCGAACATTATCAAGGGCGGCTATCAAGTGAACGTGATTCCCTCCGAAGCGGAGGCGACGCTCGACATCCGCGCGCTGCCCGACGAGAACATCGCGGCGTTCTATGAAATGATGCGGAAGGTGATCAACGATCCCGCCATCGAAGTGGTACCCGAGACCACCAACCAGCGCCCAGGTACCGCGCCCTCGCGGCTGGATACAGACGCATATAAGGCCATCGAAGCAGCCTACAAAAACATCTACGGCGTGATAACGATTCCTTTGATGCAGACCGGCGCCACCGACCTGGCGTTCCTGCGGGCCAAGGGCGTGCAGTGCTACGGCGTGGGCGCGATGGTGGACGAAGAGGACGGGCCCAAGGGCTTCGGACCCCACAGCGATCAGGAACGGATACTCGAACAAGCGGTTTACAAACACGTGCAGTTTTTCTGGCAGGCGGTGAACTCGATCGCGGGCACGAAACACTAACGGATACGATAAACTGATGCGATGCGAAGCATCATCGTCTGTGCATCGCTGGTTCTAGTTTTGCGCCTCGGCGCGCAAGACGCAGCCAAACCAGCAGCACTCGCCAAGCCTCCGGTGCCGCGTACGGCGGAAGGAAAGCCCGATATGTCGGGGATCTGGCAAGGGGGAGGAGCTAGCGGGCTGGCCTTCGCCATCGGGTCTAGCAACGCGAAAGCTGCACGCCCTGGAGATGCAACCGTTGCGAGCGCGCCGGCCGCGGTGGTGCCCAGCCGCGTCATCCCTCCCTATCAGGATTGGATACTTCCAAAGCTCAAGGAACTTCGCGACCGCAGAAACATCGACGATCCAAGCGCGCGCTGTTTGCTAGTGGGCGTGCCGCGCATCACCAACGAGCCGCTGCCCATCAAGATCATTCAGACCAAGGACGAGATCACGTTTTTATACGAAACATTTCATGCGTTTCGCGTCATCCCAACCGACGGGCGCAAGCATCCCGACGACATCGATCCCTCGTTCCTGGGCGATTCGGTGGCGCGCTGGGAAGGCGACACGTTGGTGGTGGACGTGATCGGCTTCAACGACAAAACTTGGATAGGCGCGGGTGGCGCAACACTTCACAGCGACGCCCTGCACGTGACGGAGCGCTACCGGCGCGTGGATTACGACACCATCACCTACGAGGTGACGATCGACGATCCAAAGGTGTTTACCAAGACCTGGAGCCCGGCGCCCACGTTCCTGTCGCTACGGCCCGGCGAGCGTCTGCATGAATACGAGTGCATCGAAAACAATGAGGACATCGTGCGTTTCGAGCAACTGCTGAAAAACGAGTCCTTGTTCCGCCGCCAGCCCTAGGCCGGGGGTTTTCCCCAGGTGCAAGTGAAGCTGGTTCCATCGCTCGAGAGCGCCGAGCACGTGGAAATTTGTGGACTGCTGGAGGTGCCCGTCTTGTTGATTTCTATCCAGTTGACAGGCAGAAAACTTCCGATCGAGCCCGAGTTCGCGCTGTCGGTGGCGAAATTGGTGCCGGTGATGGCCGTACTGTCTTCACCGAAACTGGCCGTGCCGAAATTGGGCAATGGCAGGATCCCTCCGGAATGCGTGCAGCAGGGCGCCTCGGCGATCCACTCGGCCGACGATCGATCGGCTCCCGAAACCTTGGAGCTCGTGTTGAAGGATCGCCCTGTGGTTTGGTCGGTGATGGTGACGGTGAATTCTTGGGTAGTGCTGTTGTAAACCACGGAAGCCGATATACGGTCGCCAGGAGTGACCCGGACGCTCGTGACTTCAACCATGGCTTTGGGGTAAAACTCATACCAGGCGTAGTAAGAGGGGGTTTTCCCTATGCATACGGTCATCGTTCCGGTTTGCTCGACGGTGGACGAGTTGTACCCGTCGATGCCCACCCAGAATGCGGCGTATCGCTGTGCAGCGACGCCATTGCAATTGGCTGCCGGCACGATCCAGGAGCCCTCCGCCGAGTTAAACGACGAGCCGAGCGCCGCGTAGCCGCTCCAGTTAGTACTCTCCGCGGTGCCGTTACCGTGGTCGATCTTATCCTGGATCCTCCCTAGTTGAACCTGCGCGAATGCAGGCAAAAAGGCCAGCGCACTCAGTATTCCCAAACGTGAACAACGCATCAAACTTGTATAACGCATTTTATGGCTTCTCCTCCGAGCCGCAGTTTTACGCCGGATTCCGCATACTACCTTCAGCTCGCGGTTTCCGACGCGTACACGCCACCGTGATGGCGCGGGACTTCCTATTTAGCGATAAGCGATTATAAGCTCGACACGTCCGGATTGGAAGTAGGGAAACTATCTCAGCCGCGTACTAAGTACTTTGTTTTAGTACTCGTGTACCTAGATTCGGTACTAGCTGTACGGGCCGTCCCTTCAGCGCCGAGCCGATGCAACCCAGTAAAATAGAATTCCCCGGTACTGGGTAAGAATGAAGATCGCCCTGGCACAAACCAACAGCACCGTCGGCGATCTTTGCGGCAATGCGAAGCGCATTCTGGAGTTCTCAAGACGAGCGGCTGAATCTGGCGCCAACGTGGTGGTTTTTCCGGAGCTTTCCCTCACCGGTTATCCTCCGCGCGACCTGCTCGAAAAAGAGAGCTTCCTGAATCGCACGGAGCAGCATCTGGAGCGCCTGGCTGTCGACGCCGCCCCGCTGAACGTCAGCATCATTTGCGGAACAGTAACGCGTACCGGTTCGTCCACCGGCCTCGAAATCTACAACAGCGCGGCGGTGCTCGAAGGCGGACGCATCAAGTTTCGACAGCATAAAATGCTGCTGCCGACGTACGATGTGTTCGACGAAGCGCGCTACTTCGAGCCGGCCGCGAAACAATCGCCTCTGGCTCTCGGGGATGCCGTTTCGGCGCTCACTATTTGCGAAGACATTTGGAACGACAAGCAGTATTGGGAGCGCCGGCGCTACAGCCGCGATCCGGTGGAGGAGTTGGCCGCGGCAGGAGCGCGCATCCTCATCAGTATCAACGCCTCGCCGTATCACATGGGCAAGCGCGGTCAGCGGGCTGAAATTTTCGCCGCTACGGCGCGCCATTTTCGCGTGCCGGTGGTATACGTAAACCAGGTGGGCGGGAACGATCAGCTACTCTTCGATGGAACCAGCTTCGCGATGAATCCGGAAGGTGAAGTGATTGCTTGCGCCGCTTCGTTTGAAGAGGATCTGGTGTTGATGGACACCCAGACGTTAACAGGCGACCGCCATGACAGCTTGTCCGACGAATGTGAAGCCGTTTATCAGGCGCTCGCAATGGGGACGCGCGACTACATTCGCAAATGCGGCTTCGAGCGCGTTCTGGTTGCCCTGAGCGGCGGCATTGATTCTGCTCTCACGGTGGCCATCGCGGTGGATGCGGTCGGCAAGGAAAATGTCATCGGCGTAGGCATGCCCGGCCCATATTCTTCCGATCACAGCGTTACCGATGCGCGCGATCTCGCTCGCAACCTTGGCATCCGGTTTGAGCTGATCCCGATCAAGGACCAATACGGGGCATTTCTGAACGTACTCGAGCCCCTGTTCGACGGCGCAAGCATCGGCGTGACCGAGGAGAATCTGCAATCGCGCTTGCGTGGCGTCACACTCATGGCGCTCTCGAACAAATGGGGCGCGCTGGTGCTTACGACGGGCAACAAGAGCGAGCTGGCGGTGGGATATTGCACGCTATACGGCGATATGTGCGGAGGACTGGCGGTGATCAGCGACGTGCCAAAGACCCTGGTGTATTCGCTCGCCCGGGTAGCCAATCAGCGCCACGCCGGCGCCATCCCGGAAAACACATTCACCAAGCCGCCGTCAGCCGAGCTGCGGCCCGATCAGAAAGATACCGACTCGCTGCCCCCCTACGAAACGCTGGATGGGATTCTGCGCCTCTACATCGAGAATAATGAGGAGCCGCAACGGATCGCTGAGGCGCTTCATCTGCCTGTAACTCTAGTGCGGGACATTGTAAACAAGGTGGACCGCAACGAATACAAACGCCAGCAGGCTGCGCCGGGGCTTAAGGTAACCACCAAGGCGTTCGGCATGGGCCGGCGCTTTCCAATCGCCCAGAGGTTTTCAGAATGAGATTGCACGTCCTGTTTGCCGCGTCTATTCTTATCGCAGCGGCGTTTCTCTCTTCCTCGCAGCCTCCGCCGCGCGAACAGGTAGGTCCGTTGGCGGACGGCGGCTTTTTGCTGAATAGCGGCTGGCGCGTGAAGCCGGCGGGCACCCAGATCCCGCTCGATACCCTGCCCATGTCGTCCGTCTTATCGAAAGATGGCCGCTTCCTGATCGTGTTGAACGGGGGCTACAATCCGCCGTCGTTGAGCGTGCTGGATACCAAGGATGGGCATGAGATCGGCCGCACTCCGGTAACCGACGCGTGGCTCGGCATGTCGCTCGCGCCCAACGGACGGACGCTGTGGGTGGGTGGAGGATCGCAGGCCGCGGTTTACGAATTTTCGTTCGATGAAGACGGAAAGCTCGCCCCCACGCGGACGTTCGAAATCGTGAAAGGCGCGGAGCGGTCCGCGCGCGATTTTATCGGCGGTGTTGCGATTGCTCCCGATGGCCATCTGCTTTACGCCTGCGACCTGTATCATGACGCGATTGTAGTGGTGAATACCCAATCAGGCACCGTGATCGATCGATTCAAGACGGGCCGGCGGCCTTATCGCATTTTGTTCAACCCCGACGGCAAATCGTTCTACGTAACCAGTTGGGCGGATGGTTCGCTGTATCATCACCAGACCAGCGATGGCGCGCTGGTGCAGACGCTTCGGCTGGGCGCGCATCCCACTGACATGATCTGGCGCGATCGCGCCACTCGCGCCGAAGAGGGCGAGGAAGGAGCGCAGCCCAGCTTCAAAGCTCGCATTTTCGTTTCCGCTGCCAATACGAATAGCGTTTATGCTGTCGGGGTCTCCGATAGTGGAGATCTGCGCGTGGTTGAAACCATCAATGTTTCCACCACGCCCAACCATCCCCTCGGTATGACCCCCAGCGCACTCGCCATCAGTGCCGATCAGAGCCGTTTGTATGTGGTCTGTTCAGACGCCAACGCTGCCGCCGTGGTCGACGTTACCGCAGCGCGCAGCCAGGTGCTCGGCTTCGTTCCCACTGGCTGGTATCCGACAGCCGCGAATGCCTTGGCCGATGGCCGCCTGGTGGTGCTGAATGGCAAAGGGTCGCGCAGCTATCCGAATCCCAACGGGCCCAATCCAACAAAACGCCAGAGCAACATGAATATCCAATACGTCGCGCACATCCAGACTGGATCGGCTTCTTTCATTCCGGCGTTAACCGAGGAATCGCTCGCCAGTTACACGGCCGAGGTGAAATCCAACTCGCCTTATAGCGACCAGAAGCTCGATGCGATTCCGGCCGGTATTCCCGCCGCCATCCAGCACGTGCTCTATATCGTCAAAGAGAATCGCAGCTACGATCAGGTGTTGGGCGACATCGGCAAAGGCGAGAGCGATCCGTCGCTTTGTCTCTTCAAGGAAAATGTCAGCCCGAACCATCACAAGCTGGCGCGCGAGTTTGTGCTGTTCGATAACTTCTACGTCAATAGCGATGTGAGCGCGGACGGCCATAACTGGTCGACATCCGCCATCGCCAACGATTTTGTGGCGAAGATGTGGCCCAGCAATTACGCCAGGCGCAACCCCAATTACGACTTCGAGGGCGGCGAGCCCGCGGCCTATCCGCCGGCAGGCTATTTGTGGACCAACGCTCGGTCGGCGGGCATTTCGATGCGTAACTACGGCTATTGGGTGGAGAACAAAAAGGAGCCTGGTGCGGACGGCATTCAGGTGCAAGCGGTGCTCGACCCGGTTTTGGCCAAAGTCACTAACATGAAGTTTCGCAGCTTCGACCTGGATTATCCCGATGTAAAGCGCGCGCAAACATTCCTGGACGATCTTGCGCAATTTGAGAGCTCGAACCAAATGCCCGCGCTGATGTTCATGCGCCTGGGCAACGACCATACGTCCGCAACCACACCCGGCAAGATCGCGCCGCTCTCGGCGTTTGCCGATAACGACACCGCGCTTGGCATGATTGTGGAGGGAGTATCGCGCAGCAAATTCTGGGGCACGACGGCGATCTTCGTTCTGGAAGACGATGCGCAAAACGGCCCGGACCATGTGGATTCGCACCGCTCGCCGGCGTTCCTCATCTCGCCCTATACGCGCCGGGGCACAGTGGACAGCAGCATGTACAACACCACGTCCATGCTGCGGACCATGGAGCTGATTCTGCACATGCATCCCATGACGCACTTCGACGCGGGCGCGCAGCCCATGACCGCGAGCTTTGCGCAGCAGCCCTCGCCGGCGCCATATCAGGCCGAGAAGCCGCGCATCTCACTCGAGGAGCGCAACCCGGCGAACTCGTCCACTGCCTCCCATTCCGCGCGGCTCGATTTCAGCAAAGAGGATCTGAACGACGACGATGAGTTGAACGACATCCTGTGGCGCGCCCTACGCGGCAGCGATCCGCCCCCTCCCGTACGCAGCATGTTCGGCCGATAACGGAAATAGTGGCTCGCGCGAATCTCTGCTTCGTCTGGCACATGCATCAGCCTTTGTACAAGGACCTGGTGACCGGTGAATACCGCCTGCCTTGGACTCGCTTTCACGCCTTAAAGGATTACTACGGAATGGTGAAGGTGTTGGAGGATTTTCCCAGTGTTCACCAGACCTTCAATCTGGTTCCTTCGATGCTGGTGCAGATTCATGACTACGCGGAGGGCGTCGCGGACGATCCGTTTCTGTATTGTGCCGTCAAGCCAGCCGAGGAATTGACCGAGGCCGAGCGCGAATTCGTATTGCGCTACTTCTTTCAGGCCAACCCAGATCACTTGATCTATCGCTATCCGCGTTATGGAGAACTGCTGAACGTCTGGAAAGCCTGCGGGGCCAACCCTCAGGCGGGGCGGAAGCACTTCAGCGTCCAGGATCTGCGCGATCTGCAAGTGCTTTCGCAGGTGGCGTGGTTTGACGAAGAATTCCAGGCGCACGATGAGGCGGTGATGGGCCTGATCGCGAAGGGGCGCGACTATTCCCTCCACGATCAAGCGTTGATGGCTCGCAAGGAGCGCGAGATTCTGGGGCACGTGATCCCGGTCTACAAAGATTTCGCCGCGCGCGGGCAGATCGAGATTGCGACCACCCCTTTCTATCATCCGATTCTGCCGCTGATTTGCGATTCCAATATTGCGGGCGTATCGCATCCGGGCGTCACGCTGCCTACCCGCTTTCAATATCCTCAGGACGCGCTCGTTCAATTGAAGCGCGCGCGCGAATTTATGGCCAGCCAGTTCGGACGCGCGCCGGCGGGCTTGTGGCCTTCGGAGGGCTCGGTATCCGATGAAGCACTGGCGCTGGCAGCGGAAGCCGGTTTTGAGTGGGCCGCGAGCGACAACGGGGTTCTGGCTCGGACCATCCATCAGGATGGCGGGCCGGAGGTGACGTACCGGTCCTATCTATGGCAGCAGAACGGCCGCGAGCTTCGCATGATCTTTCGGGATCATTTCCTGAGCGATCAAGTGGGGTTCGTCTATTCCAGGATGGGCGCGGAGGAAGCTGCGTGGCACTTTCTGGATCGTATTCGGGAGAACACGCGTCCGATGCTGGAGCGCGGCGCCGATGTGTTGGTTCCGATCATTCTGGATGGCGAGAACGCTTGGGAATACTACGATCATAACGGCCGGCCATTTCTGCGCGAATTGTATCGGCGAATCAGCGAATCGCAGGATCTGGCGGCCCTGACGGTCAGCGAGGCTCTGCAACTGGATCAACCTAGAACACTCCATCACATCCATCCGGGGTCGTGGATCAATGCGAACTTCGACATCTGGATCGGCGCTGAGGAAGACAACATCGCGTGGGAATACTTGCTCGGAGCACGGCGGAAATTCGATGAAATTGCGCCCACGGTTTCCGTAGCGCAGCGCGAGTTAGCGTACGAAGAACTCCTGATCGCCGAAGGCAGCGATTGGAACTGGTGGTACGGGCACGAACATATTTCAGAGAATCGGATCGAATTCGATGAATTGTATAGGCAGCATCTCTCTAATGTGTACAGCTCACTTGGTCTCGCTGTGCCCGAAGAATTATCCCAGCCAATACTCAAGTCAGGTGTTCCTAACTTCAATCAGCCGCCCTCGCATCCCATTCATCCGGTGATCGACGGCGAGGTGACTTCCTATTTCGAATGGGCGGGCGCAGGGCGCTTCCAGCTCGACCACCGGTCGGGTTCTATGCACAGCAACGAGCCGAGGATCCGGGACGTTTACTACGGCGCCGACGGCGATGATCTTTACTTACGGCTGGATTTCGATGAGGGCTTCCAATTTGATTTGCTGGAACTGCGCACCGAACAGAAGACCGTATCTTTGTTGGACAACCCCTCGGTTCAAATCGCAAAGAAGCGCATCACGGAGATCCGAGTGCCGTTCGCTACCCTGGGAGCGTCGAGCGAAAGGCCATCTCGCTTTCAACTTTCAATAGCGAACCAGACCGTTCCGCCTGAGGGTTGGTTCGATCTTGCCATCCCGGCCTGAACTACTTGCGGCTTGAGTATTTGTCGAGCGTCGTGAGCAATCTGGCCGCCGCGGGCGGCGCAGGTGTGTCGCCCAGCACGATTTGTCTGTTGGTGAGAGGCGAGGCGTAGAGTTCGCTATTCCAGTCGTCATCCGGGCGCAGCGTCGCGCCCTGGAGCGATATGCCTGCAAAAACCCCGCGCGCACGGGAGTACGTAAGGATTTCGGCGTGAAGTTGCGCGTCTGTTTCAGCCGATGATGTGCGCCCTACCGGACCCGCCGCAACCGACGCATCGGCGCCCAAAGTGAACTTGCTCGCCAGCAGCTTCTTTACGCCCGGCTCACTGTTCACCAGCATGACCACGTCGGTCTCCGAACCGCCGATCTGGAATCCGAAACTTCCGCCTTCGACGCGAATTGCAGCCGGCGCCGACCACCCCACGCCACTGGCCTTACGGCACAGCATGAATCCCTTGCCATATTTCGCCCCAACG